>FSYS01001731.1_pt1 | contig 11673 bp, 7 predicted proteins | sample 1638491 | NCBI WGS metagenome assembly FSYS01 (sample SAMEA3914788, study PRJEB12502) | metagenome | biome: forest; material: soil | place: Canada | collected 2011-07-03 | depth 0.1 m | reverse complement strand
CTCGGTCGCCCTCATGCAGTTGCGCTTCGCTTCGCTCGCTGTGACCAGCTCACGACGGGACTTCCACCCGCTAGAGTGCGCCCATGCTGGGCGCACCAATAAAAAGGGCTCGGACCGAAGCCCGAGCCCTCTCATTCATTGCACCAGCCTACATCGACGGAGGAGCCGCGGGCGTACCCGAGATCGGCTTCGGAGCGGGAGGCGCCGTGGGTGCGGTCAACCCCGGAATTACCGGAGCCTGCGTGACCGCCCCTGTTGCCGCGCCCTCGATGCTGATTCCATATCGGTCCAGCGTGTTCGAGAGCAATTGCAACAGCGCCGCGCGATCCCGCGCATATGCCGCCGTATCCGAGATCAGCGTGTTCTCCGAGTTCGCCAACAGCCTGCCCTGCTGCAGCACATTCGCCGTGGTCGAAGCGCCAAGCTTGTACTTCTTCTGCTCAGCGTCGAGGCTCTGCACCGCATAGTCCCGCGCAGCCTGCGCGGCGGACACCTGCGCCCGGTCGTTGGTCAACGCGTACTGCGCATTGATGACCTGGATTCGGATCTGCGTATACAACTGCTGCAGCCGCATCTGCGACTGGCGATACTCCATCTGCGACCGCGCCTGATCCGCCTGCGCCGCCCGATTGCGGAACGGGAGTGTCACATTCACACCCACGCCTCGGTTGGGCGAGCTGTTGTTGAACGTATTCTGCAAGACCGACCCGTATCCCATCGACGGAAAGGTATTCGGCGGATACAGTCCGCCCGTATCGAAGTTGAGCGCATCCGGATTCTGTGCGCCGCCCAGTCCACTTCCGCCGTAGAACGCGTACGCATCCACAACCGGCAGCAGCCCATTCTTCTCCGCTTTAATCGTGATCTGGTTGTTCTTCATGTTCAACACCGCCTGCTCAATCTGCGGGTTGTTCACATATGCCTCGCGCACCAGGTCCTCGACAGGCATGTCCTCTTCCGGCAGACGGTCCAGTCCCACCCGGTCGGTCGGAATCACCGGCGCCGCGGAGAGCTGCGGATCGTTCAGGTTTCGTGCAATTGCCTGCTTCATCACCAACTGCTGGTACTCGAGGTTCGTCTTTGCCGCGATCAGCGCCTGCTTGTCGCTGGCCACCGAGGCATCCGAGTTGACGACATCGAGTGGCGCCAACGTTCCAATCTCCAGCTGTCGCCGATTGTCCGCCGTCAACTGCGTCGATTGCGTCAGCGCGCGCTCCTTGGCCTGCTCATCCTCGTAGGCGCTCACCAGCGCCCAGTAGATGTTCTCAACCTGGTTGACCGTATACAGGACCTGCTGCCGGAACGCCGAATCCGTAATCCGTCGGTTGTTCTTCGCCTGCAGGATGAACCGCCCATTGATGCCTGTGCCGAAGCCCTGCAACAGATGCTGGGTCACCTGCGCCTGGAAGCTGGTGGTCAGATCAGGGCTGTAGGTGGTGAAGGGATTGTTGGTCGATACCCGTGTGTTGTCGAAACCGACCGTCAACAGGGTTCCAGTCAGAAATCCCTGATTGTAATTGAAGTTATAGGTAGACGTATCGGTATAGGTCGAAGGTAAACCGCCGGTGAACAAGGCGTTGGCCGAGGGCGTAGTCTGGGCCTGATACTCGATTTGGCCGGTCAGTGTGGGGTCTAGCACCTCGGGCGTCGGTCCCGCGCCATTTGTGCTCAGAACCAGTCCATTTGCACCCGTACCACCGCCGCCGGAGCCGCTCGAGGTTCCGCCCGGTCCGCCGCCACCCGTGATGGTCGAGGTCCCGCCGCCGATCGTGTTCGTCACCAACCCGGTCGATACACCGCGCAACGTCGATCCCGCCTTAGCACGTAGCAGATCCGTATCCGCGATATCCAGGTTGATCCGCGCAATCGCGATATCGTAGTTGTTCTCGAGCGCCAGCGTGATCGCCTCCGACAGGCTCAGGTAGATCTTCCCGTCCTTCAGCAGGTCATCCAGCGCCGGCGTGTTTCCCAACCGGGGCAGCGGAACGCTGGTCGTCGTATACGGAGCGAGGGGGTTCCAGAAGTGGCTCTTCGGCCGGCCGTAGTCCTTGCCCGTGTCCCGGAGGAACAGCGGTTGGGTCGGCTTTGGCGCCGGAGCTTGCGGCAGTGCCGGATTTCCCGTCGTATCGTTTTGTACCGGTGCCGCCTGCGCCGGTGCCGTCGGGCTGCTCACGGTCTGGGTTGGAGCCGTCTGCTGTTGTGCAAAGCCCGGTGTCGCCGTGACCCCACTTACCAATACCAGACAGACTGCCGCTGTCGCCTGCAAATCTTTTAATCTCACGTTGCGTTCTCCGCCTTCATCCAAATCAAACACAGTACTCGTCGCAGGCATCAGAAACGCCACAAGGGAGCCGATACCGTTCCACATGCGAACTACCGTAAAGTTCCGTGCCGGTCTTATTGTCGTAATGATGTTCTAGATGTCCGGCGACCCCAATTCGACTCCAAAAGGAGGTCGCGCATAGTTACTCTCCTGGCCTCTCGTCGTTTCTATCCTTACGCACCCAAGAGGGGCTCCGTTCCGTAACCCAGAACTTTTCGGTCATAAAATCTTTACTCGCTTGAACACACCGGAGTATATCAAGTCAACAGGCACACCCCACCCCTCGCTCGCCAGCGAACGAAGGGTGGCGTGTGCCTGCTGGGCTGATTTCCCGCTGCGCAGTGCCCCTTACTGCGCTGGCTTGTTCTCGGCCTTCTTGACCGCCGCCAGAGCCTTCGGCTTCCAGAAGTCAGGCTCCGCCTTTACCCATGCCTCCGGCGGATAGCTCATCTTCGGGCTGATCTGGAACAGATTATCTTGCTCCGTCTCGATGCAGGAGGACTCGAGCGCAGCCAGCTTCTTCAATCCCTCTTCGCCAAGCGCCTCGGCAAATTCCTTGTCCTCTCCCAGCATCTGGTCCGCATCGGCCATCGACTTCAAGCGTGTAATCACCAGAAAGCCATGACCGACCGCGCCGTACTGCAATTCGAAGGTCGTCCAGTTCATCTCGGGCACTCCCTTATAGCCTGCGATGACCATCTTCACCAATTCATCCCATTCGCGGGAGTGGCCTGGGCGGATGAAGAACTGGCGAATCTCCATGAAGCGCACGCCCAGCAGATTGCCGCTACTGAGGCTCAGGTCGTCGCGCCGCACCCATACGCTGGAGTTCGTCTCGGACAACAACTCGCCGTCCGCTACATTGGCCCGGTCCAGCGCGGCCGACAGCGAAGCATCCTGGTCTACGCTCTTGTTCTCCTCCTCCCAAGCGGCCAATGAGGGGTATCCGCTGAAGAAGAGAGCCCTCGATTGCCCTGATAGCGAGACCATCGCCAGGTAGCGCGGCTTGGCGCCGGCTGCCGCCATCGCGTGGATATAGGCAGCTTCGGTCTTCTCGTGCTGTGCGCCTCCTTTGCCGGGCTTGGTGAACTCCCGCTGGATGACCAGCACCTTGGGCGGCCCATCGGTGCCATCATTCTGGGCGCAAAGCGCGAGCGGAGCCAGGCTAACCCCGCCCAACACAAAACAAACAGTTAACGACCTGCAATATTTGGTCAAGCTCATAGTAATTTAGCCCTCCTGGGCAAGATGCGATCGAGATAAAGACGTAGACGACGGCCTGCTATCCACTCACGGTAAAAAGTAACGCACGCGGGACGGCACCGTACCGCCAGCCCCTGCATGCGCAACAAGCAACAACACCCGAGCGGACCAAGCAGAAAGGACGAGCAGCCTTCCACCGCCATGGCCAGCCACGATCGTTGGCGACCGGCATCGAAGGGCATGCGACGTGCGGTTGAAAAATGTGCGTGAGGGCCCGGTACAGATCCACCCCCACTGGGGGCTGGCGATGCGCAGGGAGGGTCGGGGAGACGGCGTGAACAGTCGCCGAAAACCTGCCACGCAGTCTGCTCTAGCGCGGTCGCAATGTCAAGACCACGCACCCCGCTTTGTCATAGCACAATAGAAATGTCATAGCACCCCGCCTGCACTGCGCTTCTGAAGCCCTCGAATCCCTCCGGGAGTACCGCCCCTCAGCTGTCGCGTCCATCCACAGTGCTCCTATACCCTGTTCGCCGCGCTTCGTGTTACCGTCCAAAACAGCCCATGCAGTACTGGAAGACCATCCTTACCTACGACGGCACGCCGTTTCACGGCTGGCAGATCCAACCTCAGCTTCCCACGGTTCAGGGCACACTGGCCCAGGCCATTGCGCACGTTACCGGAGAGACTGTCCTGCCCCAGGGATCGGGGCGCACCGACACCGGCGTCCATGCGCTTGCGCAGGTTGCCAGCTTCTCCATCTCCGCGCCTATCCCCGCGGCAAACCTGCACCACGCCCTCAACCGCGCGCTACCCTCGAGCATCCGCATCCTCAGCATCGAGCCGGTACCCGCAAGCTTCCATGCCCGCCATAGCGTCCTTCGCAAGACCTACGAGTACCGGATCTTTCCCAAAACGGGCCCGAGTCATCTTTTCGCCGCCGAGCGCGTCTGCTCCCCCATGCTCGCGCCCTTTGTCTGGGACTGCCGCTGGCCGCTCGACCTGGAGCGGATGCAACAGGCGGCACCCCACCTTCTCGGCGAGCACGACTTCACCTCTTTCGCCGCCTCCGACCCCGATCTCGCCACCCGGACCGGGGCGCTCGAAGGCGAGGCCGACGGCCAAAAGGATGCCGTACGCACCATCTTCGACTCCCGTTGGGAGCAGAAGGATGATCTCTACGTCTACCGTGTCACCGGCAGCGGCTTCCTGCACCACATGGTCCGTAATCTGGTCGGCACCTTCGTCGACATCGGTGCCCGGCGCCTCGCGGCCGATGCCATTCCCGGCATTCTCGCCGCTCGCAACCGCGCCGCCGCCGGTCCCACCGCGCCGGCGCGCGGGCTGTTCCTGGTCTCCGTCGAGTACCCGCCGCACTCCCCGGAAGACCACTCGTGATAAACCAGACCCAGCAGATGATCCAGACGAACCATATCGCACACGCCGAAGCCAATCAGCGTATCGGCCGCTTCGCCTCCCTGACCGCGGTCCACCGCGCCTTCCATTGGCTGCATCTTCACCAGCCGCAGCTACGGCAGTGGCTGCTGGAGATGCTCGCCATTCCGGCACCCACCTTCGGGGAGGGAGCCCGCGCGGCCTGGTTCCTCGATCGTTTCCACGACTTCGGCCTCGGCAACGTTCACCTCGACTCCGCCGGGAACGCATTGGCGGAGCTCGGCGCGGCGCACCCCACGACAAGCCCGTTTGTCCTGCTGTCCGCGCACCTCGACACCGTCTTTCCCGCCGAGACCGCCTGCGATCCGATCGAGGACGGTCCGCGCATCCTGTGCCCGGGAGCCTGCGACAACGGGGCGGGCTTGACTGGCCTGCTTGCCATCGCCGCCGCGCTCCGCTTCGCCGATATCACTCCGCCGGTTCCCATCCTCTTCGCCGCCAACGTCGGCGAAGAGGGCGAGGGCGATCTGCGCGGCATGCGGCAGCTCTTCCTAAACGGTGAGTACGCGGACCGCATCGCCGCCGCGATCGCCCTCGAAGGCTCGGGCAGCGGACCGCTGGTCACGCGGGGGCTGGGCAGCCGGCGCTTCCGTATCGTCGTCACCGGCCCGGGCGGGCACTCGTGGAGCGATGCCGGAACGCCCAACCCCATCTTCGTACTAAGCCGCGCGCTGGCCGCGCTCTCGGAGCTCGAGCTGCCGGGGACGCCGCGTACCACCCTCAACGTGGGCCAGATCTCGGGGGGCACTTCCATCAATTCCATCCCGGAGGTCGCGACGGCACTGCTTGATCTTCGCTCCACCGATCCCGACCAGCTGCTGGCGACCGAGCTACAGATGCGCCGCATCCTCAGCCAAAGCACCGAAAGCTCGTCGATGCTGACTGCCAACCGCGGCGCCACGAGCGCTTCGCCCGTGCGGACCTTCCTCGAGCTTATCGGCGACCGGCCTGCGGCCGCGCTTCCGGACGATGCAGGCATCCTGCACACGGTGCGGGCGGTCGATCGTCATCTGAATCTGCGCACTGAGTTACGGATCGGTTCGACCGACGCCAATCTGCCGCTCTCGCTCGGTGTTCCGGCGATCGCGCTGGGATCGGGGGGCACGGGCGGCGGCATTCATACGCTGCAGGAGTGGTACGATCCGACGGGCCGCGAGACTGCGCTGCGCCGCATCTTGCTGACACTGCTTGACACACTGCAACAAACCCACCCGGCGGTTTGATCTCTTCTTGGACCGATCCCAAAGAAAAAGGCGCGAACCCGATCGGTTCGCGCCCTTTGTTGTTTGCTGCCTGACGGGCTACGGCAGGGTGCCGCCGAGGTACGAGTTGCCGCGCTGTCCGGGGATGCGGACGACGAACACCACGTCATCGCCGGACTTCAGCGTCGACACGATGCTGCGGTAGCTACTCTCGTCAGTGATCGGCCGGCGGTTGATCGCAGTGATGACTAGACCCTTGCCCAGGTTGATGTCCTCGGCAAAGGAGCCGGGACGTACGTTGGTGACGATGACACCACCGGGGACGCCCATCTTCTCCGCAGCCGATGGCGGCAGCGCGGCAACGGTGATCCCCAGCTTGCCCTCGCCCGCATCCGACTCCTGTGGAGCGCTGTTGTCGTCTCCACCCGCGGCAGAGAGCGGTGCCAGCTTGCTGCGATCGCCGATGGTGACCGTCGCAATCGCCTGCTTGCCGTCGCGCAGGTAGCCGAGCTTCACGACACTTCCGACCTTGCGGCTGGAGATATCCTCGACTAGGTCGTCGCCGTTCTTGATGGAACGGCCATCGATCGAGACGATGACGTCATTCGGCTTGAGGCCGGCCTTCGCGGCGCCGGCGTTGGGGTCCACGGTGCTGATGAGGACCCCGTTCGAAAAGCCGTACATACGGCCCACGGCCGAGGGCAGCGCGGCCTGGAAGCTGATGCCGATAGAGCCGCGAGTCACCTTGTGCTCCGGTCCGATCAGCATGTTGTAGACGCTGGCCACGGTGTTGGCTGGCATAGCAAAGCCAACGCCCTCCGAGCCAGCGGACTGGGTATAGATCGCGGTGTTGACGCCGATAACCTCGCCCGCCATGTTGACCAGCGGACCACCGGAGTTGCCGGGGTTGATCGCCGCATCGGTCTGGATGAATCGCTGGAACTGGCTGGCCGCGCCACCTTCATCAATGGTGCGGTTCTTCGCCGAGACGATGCCGGCGGTGACAGTCTTGGACAGGTTGAACGGGCTGCCGATCGCAAGCACCCAGTCGCCAACCTGCGCGCCGTCCGAGTTGCCCAGCTTCACGGTGGGCAGAGGCTCCTTGGCGTCGATCTTGATCACCGCGATGTCGGTATCCTTATCGACGCCGACGACGTGAGCGGGGCGGCCTTCATCGCCGGGGCCACCGTCGGGGTCGGTGGAGAGCTTCACGTAGATGCGGTCGGCTTTATCAACGACGTGGTTGTTGGTGATAATGTAACCGCGCGAGTCCACGATGAAGCCGGAGCCGAGGGCGCGCCGGGAGCCGCCGCCGTCGCCATCGTCGTCGCCGTTATCGCCACCCTGGCCGCCGAAGAAGCGGTTAAAGAAGTCCTGCATGTCTCCGGGAGGCGCTTGCTGGCTGTCATCGTCGCCACCGTCGGCGTTGGGGTCCTGCTGGATGGGGCCGTGCGGGCCGCGCTTGTGGTGCAGGTTGGAAGACGACTTGGGAAGCTCCTCGGTGTTGATGTTGACCACCGCGGGTCCCACCTCTTTGACGATCTGCGAGAAGCCGTTGGACAAGGTAACGGGATTGGGGATGATCAGCGGCCGGGCGTCGGAGGAGTCCACCGTCTGCTGTTCCTTGCCGCTTACGTTGCGGGTCAGCACGGAACCGGCCAATATCCCAACCGAGAGGGTTCCCATCAGCACGAAGGTGGTTGTGAGCCGTCGGCTACCGGAGACCGCCAGGCGGGCAAACAGCGTCTTCCCGGAGTTTGTCTTGCGTGTCGAAGTTTCCATTGCTAAGTCTGACCTCATTTCGTGCTGTTCGAGTTGCGTGGCTCGATGCCATCCCGGCGAAACTGCGCTTGCTACACTCAACCCATTCGATTCGCCCGGTTGCCCAGGGTAACCGATCCGCCAAGGTTCGAGTATAGTCGCGCTGCGGGATAGCTGTGGCCATCCAACTTGATTAGACGCCAACTCTTTCGCAAAAGTGTCAAACTCACCACAATCAGGTGCAAACGGGCCACAATCAGATGGGAATCTGGGGTGGGGTGGCCACCGTCGGGACCAGCTCGGTGAGGGCGATTCCGACGAGGATGAGCGCGGCGCCGGCGAGCGAGCGGACGCCCATATGTTCGTGCAAAAAGACCAGGGACGTCCCCCAGGCGAAGACGGGTTCGAGGGAGAGAATAACTGCCGTGTGGGTAGGCTGCAGGTGCTTCTGGGCCCAGCTCTGGATGGTGAAGGCGGCGGCGGTCGCGAGCACGCTTGTGACGGCCAGCGCCACCAGCAAACGAGGCGTCAGGTGCAGATGCGGACGCTCGCCCAGCGGCAGGGTGACGGCCATGACGAGGGCCGCCATGCCGATCTGCACCGTTGCCAGTTGGCCGGAAGGCAGGCCGGGTGAGACGTGGCCGAGTGCCAGGAGATGGCCGGCGAAGGCCACCGCGCAGGCGAGGGTCAGCCAATCGCCCAGGCCGATCGAGGCAAAAAGATGCTGCCAGGCGGTACCGGGGGGCGTGGTCAGCAGCAGCAGGCCGCCGAAGGCCAGAAGCGCGCCAACGCCGGCGGCCCATCCGGGCGCTCGAGTGCCGGCGGGACGGAGCCACGGCAGCGCCATCAGCAACGGTACCAAGACGACGACCAGGCCAGTGATGAAGGCGGACTTCGACGGCGTCGTGCGCAGCAGGCCGGCGGTCTGGAACTGGTAGCCAGTGGCCAGGAAGACGCCGACGATCGTGCCGGCGATGAGGCCGTGGCGGGAGATGCGCACCAGCTCGCGGCGGTTGACCACAACGAGCACGGCAAAGGCGAGCGTCATCCGGATCAGGTTGAAGAGCAGCGGCGAGACATCCGTCAGTGCATCCTTGACCAGGACAAAGGTGGCTCCCCACACCAGCACCGTGCCCACTAAGAGCAGGTGCGCCGACGCCGACGGACTCAGTCTTCCCATTCCCTGCCGATCACTCCTGCATACTCCCGGTAAGACTTCTGCGGTCTTCGCAGTTTAGCAAGCGGGATCGATAGCAGGAGCAGCCAACTGTTGCGTGGACAGAGAGAATTGACGCCACGAAGGAAGGCGGTCTCGCTTCGCTCGATGCCCAGTCATCGCGTGAGACAAAGACGCGATGACTGGGGCACCCGGCGATATTCGATTTACCTGCTGTTCGCGCATCGGCGGCTTTTTGACCATCGATGGGCATTTTCTTGGCTGGAGCGCAAAACGCGGAGCACATAGACAACCTGCGCGGCTTTCACTCATATTTCACAGGAAGGATGTTGACATCCACAGTGTGGCTCCCCTATCGTTAGCAATCGAAGGGGTTGAGTGCTAAGCGCTCGCTCCCCGGGCCCGTGGGCCTGTACCTATCCTGCGATCGGTCTGTTTGGCTGCCGTGTAACCCGGCCGCCCCAGCCCTGTATCGTGCCCCGGCAACACTACTGAAGGCAACTCAAGAGCAACGAGGAGACGTAATAATGGCAACGACAACATTCACTCCGCTTCACGATCGCATCCTGGTTCGGCGCGTTGAAGAGGGCGAAAGCATCCGTGGCGGCATCATCATCCCCGACTCCGCAAAAGAGAAGCCGCAGCAGGGGGAAGTTGTCTCCGTCGGCAAGGGTAAGTCCAACGATGAAGGCAAGGTCTTCCCGCTCGACGTGAAGGCTGGCGACACCATCCTCTTCGGCAAGTACTCCGGCACCGAGATCAAGCTGGACGGCGAAGAGCTGCTGATCATGCGCGAAGAAGAAGTCCTCGGCATCCTCAAAAAGTAGCGACTACGCGTCGCGGCAGATAGCCGCTTCGCGGCAAAGGCAGAAGCAGAAACAACAACAGATTTTCCGCCGGTTGAGACCGGTTATAGGAGCAGCATCATGGCAAAGCAGATTTTGCATGGAGAAGATTCGCGGCAGGCTATCCTGCGTGGCGTCAACGTTTTGGCGGATGCAGTGAAGGTAACCCTTGGACCCAAGGGACGTAACGTTGTGATCGAGAAGAAGTTCGGTTCGCCGACGATCACCAAGGACGGCGTTACCGTAGCCAAGGAGATTGAGCTCTCGAACGCACTCGAGAACATCGGCGCGCAGCTGGTGAAGGAAGTCGCGTCGAAGACCTCGGACATCGCGGGCGACGGTACGACCACCGCGACCGTGCTCGCCCAGGCGATCTTTCGCGAAGGCGTGAAGACAGTTGCGGCCGGTGCAAACCCGGCGGCGCTGAAGCGCGGAATCGACAAGGCTGTCGAGGCCATCATCGGCAAGCGCGATGAAAATGGCACGGTTGTGGGCGGCGCTCTGGCCACCTTCTCGAAGCCGGTTTCGGGCGAGATGATCGCCCAGGTGGGAACGATCTCGGCCAACTCGGACTCGCAGATCGGCACGATCATTGCCGAGGCGATGAAGAAGGTTGGCAAGGACGGCGTGATCACCGTCGAAGAGTCGCGCACGATGGAGACGCAGCTGGACGTTGTCGAAGGCATGCAGTTCGACCGCGGCTACCTGAGCCCGTACTTCGTGACCGACGCCGAGCGCATGGAAGTTGCTCTCGAGAACCCCTACATCCTGATCTATGAGAAGAAAATCTCGTCGATGAAGGACCTTCTGCCGCTGCTGGAGCAGATTGCCCGCACCGCGAAGCCCCTCGTCATCATTGCTGAGGACGTGGACGGTGAGGCGCTGGCGACCCTGGTGGTTAACAAGCTGCGCGGCACACTGAATGTGGCTGCGGTCAAGGCTCCTGGCTTTGGCGACCGCCGCAAGGCGATGCTGCAGGACATCGCGATCCTGACCGGCGGCAAGGCGATCACGGAAGACCTCGGCATCAAGCTCGAGGGCGTCAAGATCGAGGATCTGGGCACGGCGAAGCGCGTGACGATCGACAAGGACAACACCACGCTCGTCGATGGCGGCGGTAAGGATGGCGACGTCGAGGGCCGCGTGCGCGAGATCCGGGCGCAGGTCGAGAAGACCACCTCGGACTACGACCGTGAGAAGCTGCAGGAGCGCCTGGCCAAGCTGGTGGGCGGCGTTGCGGTCATCAAGGTCGGCGCTGCGACCGAGACCGAGATGAAGGAAAAGAAGGCTCGCGTTGAGGATGCGATGCACGCGACGCGTGCGGCGGTCGAGGAAGGCATCGTCCCCGGCGGCGGCGTGGCGCTGATTCGCTGCACCCCGGCGGTCGACGCTCTGATCAAGACGCTTGAGGGCGACGAGAAGATCGGCGCTTCCATCATCCGTCGCGCGATCGAAGAGCCGTTGCGCATGATCGTCTCGAACGCGGGCGAAGAGGGCGCGGTTGTTATCGGCAAGATCCATGAGTCGAAGGAAGCAAACTTCGGCTACAACGCCGGAACCGGCGTGTACGAGGATCTGGTCGCTTCGGGCGTTATCGATCCGACCAAAGTGACGCGGACCGCGCTGCAGAATGCGGCGTCGATCTCGGGCCTGCTGCTGACCACCGAGGCGATCATCGCCGAGATCCCGGAGAAGAAGGAAGCTCCG
>FSYS01001442.1_pt1 | contig 11685 bp, 7 predicted proteins | sample 1638491 | NCBI WGS metagenome assembly FSYS01 (sample SAMEA3914788, study PRJEB12502) | metagenome | biome: forest; material: soil | place: Canada | collected 2011-07-03 | depth 0.1 m | reverse complement strand
GCGTGCATGTGGTCACGGTGAATGACTACCTGGCCAAGCGCGACGCCGAGTGGATGGGCAAGCTCTACGGCTTCCTCGGGATGACCACGGGCACCGTGGTGAACCAGCAGTCGGAGGAGGAGAAGAAGATCGCCTACCGCTCCGACATCACCTACGGCCAAAATAACGAGTTCGGCTTCGACTACCTGCGCGACAACATGAAGTTCGAGATCGCCGAGCAGGTGCAGCGGGGCAACTATTACTGCATCGTCGACGAAGTGGACTCGATCCTGATCGACGAGGCGCGTACGCCGCTGATCATCTCCGGGCCGACCGACCAGACGACGGACAAGTATGCGCGGGTCAACATCATCATCCCCGAGCTTGAGGCGGGTGAGCTGATCGAGACGATGGAGAGCAAGACCTACACCGGCGACTTCGTGGTCGACGAGAAGGCGCGCGCCATCACGGTGACCGACGAGGGCTGGGAGAAGATTGAGAAGCTGCTCGGCATCGGCAACATCGCGGACCCCGAGAACTGGGACCTGAAACACCATGTCGAGGTCGCGATCAAGGCGCATAACCTGTATCGCCGCGATGTGGAGTACGTCGTCAAGGAAGGCGAGGTGATCATCGTCGATGAGTTCACCGGGCGTCTGATGCCGGGACGGCGGTGGTCCGATGGCCTGCACCAGGCGGTGGAGGCGAAGGAGGGCGTGGCGATCCGCAAGGAAGACCAGACGCTTGCGACGATCACCTTCCAGAACTACTTCCGCATGTACAAGAAACTTTCGGGCATGACGGGAACGGCGGAGACCGAGGCGTCGGAGTTCGACAACATCTACAAGCTGGACATCGTGGTGACGCCAACCAATCGCCAGATGCTGCGCATCGAGAACCCGGACGTGGTCTTCCGGACCGTGAAGGAGAAGTATTTCGCGGTGGCCGATGAGATTGCGCGTCTGCATGAGCAGCGGCAGCCGGTGCTGGTGGGAACGACGTCGATCGAGAAGTCGGAGCTGCTGAGCGAGATTCTGAAGCGCAAGGGCGTTCGTCACGTGGTGCTGAACGCGAAGTTTCACGAGAAGGAAGCGGAGATCGTCGCGCAGGCGGGACGTCTGGGCATGGTGACGATCGCGACCAACATGGCAGGCCGCGGTACCGACATTCTGCTGGGCGGCAACTCGGAGTTCATGGCGCGGCAGGAGCTGGTACGCAAGAACCAGGCGCGCGCTGTGTCGGCGGCCGAGGGCGCGATTCAGCCGGTGGCTGGCCCGGGCATGGTGCGCTTCTATTATCAATCACAGGAGTTCGAGACGACGGAAGCCGCATGGCATACGGCGATCGAGACGCATGAGGCCGCAGCGAAGAAGGAACACGCGGCAGTGATCGAGGCGGGTGGATTGCACATCATCGGCACCGAGCGGCACGAGAGTCGGCGCGTCGACAACCAGCTGCGCGGCCGCGCGGGACGCCAAGGCGACCCCGGAGCATCGCGCTTCTACCTCTCGCTCGAAGACGACCTGATGCGCATCTTCGCACGCGAGTGGGTCTCTACCCTGCTGCAGCGGATGGGCATGGAAGAGGGCGTGCCGATCGAGAGCAAGATGATCTCGAACCGCATCGAGGCGGCGCAGAAGGCTGTGGAGACTCAGAACTTCGAGTCGCGCAAACACGTGCTCGAGTACGACGACGTGATGAACAAGCAGCGCGAGGCGGTGTATGGACTGCGGAAGCAGTTGATGGCCGGCGTAGACCAGAAGCAGCTCATCACGGAGGATTACGTTTCGACGATTCTGTCGAACGTCCTCGACGAGCATGCGCCGGATAAGGTGCATCCGGACGAGTGGAAGACCGAAGGGCTTTTCAATCAGCTCTTCGATCTGTTCGGAGTGCGGTTTGAGAACGAGATCAACATCGCCGAGCTGAATCGTCACGAGCTGGGCGAGACGATCTTCGAAAAGCTGCGCGCGCGCTACGACCGCAAGGAGGCGATCCTAGGACCGCAGGCGATGCGGTATCACGAGCGCGTGGTAATGCTGTCGGTGCTCGACGGGCTGTGGAAGGATCACCTGCTCGCGATGGACCACCTGAAGGAAGGCATCGGGCTGCGCGGGTATGCGCAGCAGGATCCTCTGGTCGCATACAAGAAGGAGTCCTTCGAGATGTTCGAGGGAATGATGATGCGCTTCCAGGAGGACACAGTGCGGCATCTGTTCCGGATGCAGATCATCGGGCCGGATGGGACGCCGATCGATCCGGAGGGGCCGCTGCCGCCGTGGATGCAATCGCAGCAGGCGCTGGATCTGCCCCCGGCCGAAACGGTCTCCAGTTCGAATGCGAGTACACCGCAGACAATCTCCTCAAGCAAACAGGCGCCGTCTCAGACGGCGCCTGTGGCGTCTCGGCCGACACCCCCGGTGCCGACGCGACCGGCATCGACGACGATCGATGCGCTGGAACGCGAGTTCCACCAGAAGAAGCAGCGGGAGCTCGAGGCGGCACGCTCCGCGGGCTCCGCTGCGGCGTCTGCGAGCAACGGCGGCCACTTGCCGCGTCGGGCGGGCGAGAAGGTCGGCCGCAACGACGATTGCCCCTGCGGCTCCGGCAAGAAGTACAAGAAGTGCCACGGCGCCGACGCGTAGACGCACAGAGCGATTGACCCCCGGCCATCGAGTTCTCATACTCTGACCCTGGAAGTTCGCCTCACCTCCGACCAGGAATCGTTCATCCAGTAGCATGTTCGCAACGGCCGCTTCGCAACTGCGGAGGAGGCTGTGCAAGAGGCGATTTCCCTGCTGCAAGAGCGGGAGACGGGCGGCGAAGCAGGGCAGACAGCCGGCACGAAAAGTCTGCGCGATGTCTTTGAAGCCATCAGCGGCTTGGCCGATGATCTCGATTTCAGCCGCAATCCGTCCACCAGTCGTCCAGCGTACCTCGGGTGAGCCGTTTTCTCCTTGAGAAAAACGTCCCTTCCAAACTGATTCGTTCCCGGCCCGATCCGCGCGTGGCAGCGTGAACCTATGCGCACTCTACATGAGCGTGGTGACACTCGGCGAGCTTCGCCGCGGCTTTGTCCTGCTTCCCGAGGGCAAGCGCCACACGGAGCTGCAACACGGTTCCAAGATGACCTTTTGCCAGCGTTCCAAGATCGCATTCATCCGGTCACACAGGCGGTTGCCGAGCGGTGGGGTCGGCTGGACGGCCAGTGCCAGCTCAGCGGAAGCTCACTCAACACAACAGATGGCTTGATCGCAGCGACGGGACTGGAGCATGGCCTGACCGTCGCAACCCGCAATACCAGGGACCTTCTCGGTCTCAGCGCAGCGCTCTTCAATCCTTGGACGGAATGTAGCCGCAGGGATTGTGGTTTGGGCTAGAGCTCGGTGGGGTCTAACGGGTCCTTTGAGACCCACCAGAGGACGGCGCCGATGGCGCGCCACTTCGAGGGATCGGTGACGTCGACGGGGAGGCACCGGTGGTTGGCCGCGACCAGGATGTCCGACGAGGGCATGCGCTGCAGGCGCGCAACCTTGAAGCCGAGATCGCGGTGCGAAAAGACGCTGATCTTCTGGTGGAGCTGGTCGCGGTCGGTGACCGCCGTATCGACCACGATGATGGAGTCGGGTGGGACGATGGGCAGCATCGAGTCGCCCTCGAGGCGCATGCTGATCATCTCGTCGGGGTGGGGGCACCAGCGCAGGGGCGCCATGAGAACGTCCTTGACTTCGGCCTGGGAGAGGGTGACGTGGGGCTTGGGCGGCACACAATCGCCGTAGGCGACGATGTCCAGCAGCGGCAGCACCACGGCGCTGGACTTATCGGTAACGACCTCGCTCGACAGCCTGGGGGCGGCGACGATTTGGAAGTCCTTGAGGCTGACCTGCAGCGAGGAGAGCTTGAGGCGGAGGCTGGCGTCGGGAACGTTGGCCGGGTCGATGCCGGCGCGCTCCCAGAAATAGATTCCTTCGGGCGAACCGGCGAGGTTGCCCATAGCGACGTAGGCCGCGCTCGTGGGCTCGTGGCTGCCCTTCATCCAGCGGGAGATGGTGGCGGGAGAGACGCCGATGCGCGCCGCGAGACCGGCTTGCGAGACCTTCAGCTTGAGGATCAATTGGCGGATCCGGGTGGACCACTCCGGCGTAGACGCGGGTTGATTCGACATCGATGGCTCCTGACCCTCCACGCATTGCATGGGTGCAATCTCACTTGTAAAATCAATGACTTACGTGCAACTTGGGGTATGTTAACAGCGTCACACCCACATGTAAAAACGCTCTGAGGACGGATAGGGCCAGATCCGGAAGGCGAGCGCGCAAGTTCACGGGCGTGGAGGAGTCGGGCGAGAGGCGACTGGAGTGGCCTCTGGTTGCGCGTGGGCTCAACCGGTTCCCTCTCTGGACGCCGCACCGTGGCGGTTCGCCTCAAGAGTAGTCCCAGCTGGGGAGAAAGACCAGTTGGGCTCTCGGGTTGGTTTCACCCCGGAGGAGCACGAGGATGAGGGGCCAGTGAAACACACCGTACTCGTTGTGGATGATGAGTCTGTCATTGCCGATACCTTGCGGATCATCTTCGCAAATGAGGGCTACGACGCGCGGGCGGTCTATAACGCCGAGCGAGCCCTGGCCCTGGTGAACGAGGGCGAGTGGCAGCCACAGGCAGCGATCATCGATGTATGCCTGCCGGAGATGAATGGAATCGATCTGGCGATCGTGCTGAAGGGACTGTGTCCCGGGTGCCGGGTGTCGCTGTTCTCCGGGCATTCGGCGACTGCCGATCTGCTGGATGCGGCGCAGCAGAACGGGCACACGTTTCACGTGTTGGCCAAACCGGTGCATCCGGATGAACTGCTGCGGGTGACGGCGCAGATGCTGAGCTCCGACACTGCTGCCGCCGCGCCGATCGTTCCGATAACCTAGGCGAACGAGCCGCCGGCGCTTCGCAGGGGCGAAATGCCGGTGCAGGGGGACTTCGCGGGTCTTCTTGCGCGGGCAAGAGGTGCCAAGCGCAGCTACGCGATGGCTACTTGACGGCTATTTGATGTCGTCGAGCAGCAATCCGGCCTTGGTGGCCAGGTTTTCCGCGCCTTCGGCGTCTCCCGTCTTCAGCGCATCACTTGCCTGCTTGAGGAACTGACGGACCTGCAGCACCTGCTTCTTCTGATCGTCGCTGCTGGTGGTGGTCAGCTCGTCCAGGCGGTGTTCGACGGCGGCGATGTGCCCGGCGACCTGCTGCTGGCGCGGGGTGGACTCGCCGCCGGGGGAGAGCGCACCCAGCTCCGCGCTGGCCGCACTCTCGGCGGAAACAGCAGGCGGAGCGGGCGTCGGGGTCGCGTCCTCGGTGGGCTTGGAAGGCGGCTTCTTGTGCTTCCTCGGTTTCACGCTCGGCTTCACGGCGGGCTTGACGTCCGTGACGCTGGCCGGCGGTGGCGCTTCCATCGGCGGCAGGTTGGGCTGCGGCGGCGGTGGAATATAGATGTTTGGCGTCTGGGCCTGCGGCGGCAGTGGCGGAACCTTGGGCTGATGATGACAGCCCGCGAGCGCAACGCAGAGCAGCGCTGCCGCACCGATTCCCGATCTCCCGAGAAACAATTTCACGCTCGTTCGCCTCGTTCCCTCATCTCATGCGTCTGGGCGTCATCGCCCAATGTCGATGCCCGTATGCCTGTTATCGGTGAACTTGGCCCCGCTATTGAACCACTGAGAACCGCAATAGGCAGTCGAAGAGTAAATACACTACCGTGATCTGGGAGTTTCATGTCCGCGTTTGATCGTACATCGAGTGCGCCCCCATGCATTTGGAGAATGCGATAGGTCATAGCTAACCCGATACCGCTACCGGACTTCTTAGTCGTAAAGTACAGCTCAAAGATGCGTGGAAGCAAGTCGGCGGGGATGCCGATGCCCTGGTCGGCAACCTCGATGGCGGCGAGGTGCTGCTCGCGGCGCAGGGTGACGCGCACGACGCCGCCGTCGGGCATGGCCTGCATCGCGTTCAAGACCAGGTTAAGCAGCGCTTGCCGCATGAGGTCGGAGTCGATGTGCACGAGCAGCGGCTCGCGCGGTTGGTCGACGACCATACGGACGCCCGCCTCGCGCATCTGCACCGAGGTGAGCTCGGCGACGGCGGAGATCACGTCGCGCAGATCGAAGACGCGGAGGTGGAGTTCCATGGGGCGGGAGAAGTCGGCCAGCGTCTGTACTACGCGGTCGAGGCGCTGCATCTCGCTGGCGAGGATCTCAACGTGCCGCTGCGCGCCGCGGCTGCCGTCGACGCCGTTCGCCAGCTTGTTGCGGAGCAGCTCCAGGTGCAGCACCATCGCGTTGATGGGGTTCTTCACCTCGTGTCCGACGCCTGCGGTGATGCGTCCGATGGCGGCGAGACGGCGAGACACCTCGAGCTCGCGCTCGAGCTGCATGGCGCTCTCCATGTCGCGCAGAGTCAGCAGAGTGCCCATGTTGCTGCCCGAACCCTGCGCGTCCTGGATCTGGTCGAGCGAGATCTGCACCTGGCGGCCGTCCTCGAGCAGCACAATCTGGCCGGCGATGTTGCGGCCGCTCTCGAAGGCGCGGAGGACCGCGGTGCCGAGTTCGCTTTCGGGAACGAAGATCTCTTCGACGCGTTTGCCGATGAGGTGGCCTGCGTTTTCGCGCTTTTCCGGGATGAAGTTCGCGACAGCGTCAGAGACCATGACGGCGCGGCACTCTCCCATGCTCAGCTCGCCGGCGAAGAGGACAACGCCGTCACGCAGGGTGTCGAGCATCTGGTTCAGGTTGGTCTTGAGCGCGGTGTAGCCCGCCTCCTTGCTCCGCATCTGGCGCTCGAGGCGGTCGATGGTCTTGGCGACACGAACGACGGTATCGGGATTTCCGCGCGGCGCGGGAAGAGCCGGCGGGGCGCTGTCGTCTTCGACGCCGGCGCTGAGTAGCTCGAGCTGGGCGTTGATGGCCTCGATGGGCCGCAGGGCGAGGCTCGAGAGCAGCCCGGCAGTGACCACCGAGACGCCCGCGGCGAGCAGGGCGAACCACAACGCAGCGTTCAGCCAGGGAGCGTAGGAGGCGCGCAGGAAGGTCGAGCGCACGCCGACATGCACCACCAGGAAGGGCTGCCCGTTGCGCTCGAGCGGCGCGAGGATGTCGAGCACACGGGGCGTTCCGAAGAGCTCCTGAGCCTGGTAGATGACGCTGCCATCGCCGACGCGGCCGAGGCTGGTGCGCCCGGGCGCGGGCTGGTTGAGGGCTTCGGGATCGGTGGTGACGAGGGTGATGCCGCGGGCGTCCGTAATGCTGACGTCCTGGACCGTCGGCGAATAGCGCACGATGGCCTCCATCAGCGCCCTGAGGCCGGGGTCCTCGCGCAACACCTGGGCGACGACGTCGTGCAGGGCGTTCTGCGGGCTCTCGACCGGAGCCTCGGGGAGCGGATGCAGGGGCAGCCCGGTCTCGAGGGCCTGGCGCGTGGCCAGCCGCACCTCGTTGGCGAGCACGTCGTTGGAGGAGGCAGTCTGGGCGATGCGCTGGCGCAACAACTCGCCGAGAAACAACAGCGAGAGCAGCAGCACGATACCAAACGTCACACTGGTCGCCGCCAGCACCAGTTTGGTCTTCAACCGCATGAGCTACTCCGTGGAACTGGCTGTGCTGGAGTATTCTTTCAGCTTGTTCTGCAACGTCTTCGAGCTGATGCCCAGGATCTCCGCGGCCCTGGTCTTGTTATTTTGCGTGGATTGCAGCGTCTTGAGGATGAGCTGCTTCTCGAGCTCGTCGACGGTGGTGCCGACCTCGACCGAGACGGTCCGCTCGTCGGTACGCTGCTGCTGCTCGGTCCAGGCCTGATCGGGCCGCTGGCCATCGGGCCGACGCTGGCCGAGGTCCACCTGGACGCCGCCGACGGGGCGCGCGGAGGGAGCGAAGCCGGCCTCTCCGAAGCGCGGGGGCAGATGCTCGATGTCCAGCCAGTCCGAGCCGGCGAGGATCACCGCGCGCTCGATGGTATTGCGTAGCTCGCGCACGTTGCCGGGCCAGTCGTACGCGGTCAGGCGCTCGATCAGTGCGTCGGTCATGCCGCTGACGGTACAGCCGTGGCGCAGGTTCATGTCCCCGATCATTTTCTCGGCGATCGCCTTGACGTCCTCGCGATGCTCCCGCAGGGCGGGCATCTGGATGTTGAAGACGTTGAGGCGGTAGAAGAGGTCGCCCCGGAGCTCGCCCTCGGACACCGCGCGCTGGGGATCCTTGTTGGTGGCCGCGACCACGCGGACGTCCACGGTGGTCTCTTCCTTGCTGCCGAGGCGACGCAGCTTGCGGTCTTCAAGGACGCGCAGCAGCTTGGCCTGGGTGGCGGCGGGCATCTCGGCGATCTCGTCGAGCAGCAGCGTGCCCTCCTCTGCCAGCTCGAAGCAGCCCGCGCGGCGCTCCATGGCGCCGGTGAAGGCGCCCTTCTCGTGGCCGAAGATCTCGCTCTCGATCAGGGTCTCGGGAATGGCGGCGCAGTTGACCGCGACGAAGGGCTTGTTGCGGCGCGAGCTGAGGTCGTGCAGCGCGCGCGCGACCAGCTCCTTGCCGGTGCCACTCTCGCCGGTGACCAGCACGGGGACATTCGACGGGGCGACCCGCTCGATCAGCTTGAAGATCGAACGCATGGCGGGTGAGGTGCCGACCAGCGGTCCCAGCACGCCGGTATCGCGGGCCTGGCGCCGCTTGGGTTCGAGCTCGACGTCGGTCTCCTTCTGCAGCGTCGCGTTCTGCAGGATCAGGCGAAGGCGCAACGGATCCACCGGCTTGGGCAGATAGTCGTACGCGCCTAGCCGCATGGCGTCGACGGCCGACTCGATGGAGCCCTGCGCGGTGAGCATCACGACGGCGATGCGCTCCGGCAGCTCGCTGATGCGGTTCAGCAGGTCCATGCCATCCATGCGCGGCATCTTCAGGTCGGTGACGACGATCGCCGGCGACCACTGCATCACTTTGTCGAAGCCTTCCACGCCATCGGAGGCACAGTTGGCACGATATCCCCAGGACTCGACCAGTTCGGCGAGCCCGGTGCGCGCGTGCTCCTCATCTTCCACGATCAGAACTTTAACCAATTACGTCCAACCTTCCCCGTGCGGCCCCTGGGGCCCTGTGTTGTCCCCATGCACGGGGACAGAAGCAGATGAATGATCCGGTGAGAGACAATTTGATGCAAATACAGAAATTCCCGGCAGCCCTGTGGAGCTGTACATCCCTTTCCCATCCTCGCTATCTTGTTCTCTATTAGCTATTTGACGAGATTTCGATGGAAAGATCATTCCCGTTTTCACGGGAACCGGTGCATCGGGAGGTTCTCCGCTCCCCTGAAGCCAACAAATCTGGGAGCCCAAAAAAAACGTCCCATAACCTGGCCCGTAAGCGACCCCACACAAGCGGGCCGTCACCCTTTATTCTAAATCAATGCTCGCACCAGAGATCTCTCCCCATGCCTTAGTGGATCAACTCCAGCAACCCAACCCACCGCTGCTGCTCGACGTGCGGGAAAAGTGGGAGTTCGAGACCGTGCACCTGCCCAACTCACTGCTGATGCCGATGGGCGACATTCCCTCGCGGGCGCACGCCGAACTGGACCCCGACGAGCCGATTATCGTGCTGTGCCACCACGGCGCCCGTTCGCTGAACGTGACCATGTGGCTGCGCGCCCAGGGCTTCGAACAGGTACAGTCGCTGGCCGGCGGCATCGACGGCTGGTCGCGCTCGATCGATCCCGCCCTGGCCCGGTACTGAAGGCGAAGCACAGGCGAGGGACCCCATCTTCCCCTGTGCCGGTTTCCCCTTCGCTTGCACGCTCGCCGTGCCACGAGCCCACGCACCATCTTTCTGTTTCAGAGCTGTATTATCGGGAAACGCAATGAGTATTTGGCAGAGTTTGGATCCGGTGTTGAGCGTGCGTCTGGTGCTGGTCGCGCTTGCCGTTTTTCTCTGCCTCCTGGCGGCGCTGACGTGGGAGCGCCGTCAAGAAGCCCCGGAGGCAACCAGCTTTGCCCTGCTGCTGCTGGGTGGTGCGCTCTATACCTTCGCGTACTCCGCTGAGGTCTCGGCCACGACCATGCCGCACGCGGTGTTCTGGCTGTACATCGAGTTCCTGGCGCTGCCTTTTATCCCTCCGCTGTGGCTGCTGACCGCCATTCGCCACAACGGAGAGCGGTTCAACCTCGTAGCGATCTTCGCCATCCCAGTCCTCTGCTTCGCAGCCCACTTCACCAACCATTGGCATGGCTGGTTCTATCTATCGGTGGACTTCGTGCGCGATGGGCCGTTCTGGGAGCTGTCCTTCAAGCGGGGACCGTTCGCCATGCTCGAGAACACCTACCTCTTATTCTCCTTTGTCGCTGCCGCCTGGCTATACCTTTCCCAATTGCGCAATAGCTCCACGCTGTTCCGCAAGCAGGCGATGATCATGCTTGCCAGCTCCATCCTGCCGGTCACGTTCTACTTTCTTTATTTGCTCGGTCTCAGCCCGTGGCATCTGGACATCACGCCCTTCAGCTTTCCGCTCTGTGCGGCGCTCTACTACTACGGGGTCTTCTCGCTGGGCGTTTTCGACCTTACGCCCACGGCGCGCAACCTGGTCTTCCAGGGCATGCGCGACGCGGTGCTGATCCTCGACAAACGCTCTCGGCTGCTGGACTTCAACGCCGCCGCGACGCAGCTACTGCCATCGCTGGACAACCGCAGCGTCGGCCAGCACATCTCGACGCCGCTCTCGAACTATCCCCACCTGCTCTCGTTCCTGATCGGAGCGCACTCCGGCGAGCTGCAGCTCGGCGATGTGAGCAACGGCGATGAAGAGCTGTACCTCGACGTGCGCGCCTTCCCGCTACTCTCCGGCACGCGCAAGCTGGGTCACGCCTCGATCCTGGCCGACATCACCGACCAGGTCCAGCTCCGCGAGGAGCTGCGCGTCCACGCCGAGACCGACGCGCTGACCGGCATCGCCAACCGCCGGCGCTTCCTCGACGCCCTCGATAACGCGTACGATCACGCCCTGCAGCTGGGCCGGTCGCTCTCGCTGATGCTGATCGACCTGGACCACTTCAAGTCCATCAACGACCGCTTCGGCCATCCAACAGGCGATGGCGTGCTCTTCTCGGTGGTGGGACGCCTGCAGTCCTGCCTGCGCTCCGGAGATCTGCTCGCGCGCTACGGCGGCGAGGAGTTCTCGATCCTGCTGCCGTCCACCGGCGCCGAGGCCGCGCTGCTCTGCGCGGAGCGGATTTTGACCGCAGTCTCCAGCCACCCGATCACCGTCGATGGCCACCATCTTCCGCTGACCATCAGCGTCGGCCTGATGACCTTCGAGGGCGGCAGCGCGGACAATCCTCCCGAGGTGCAGCTGCTGCTGAAAGAGGTCGACCTGGCGCTCTACCGCGCCAAGGCGGAGGGACGCAACCGCGTCATCGTGGCCGACGCGACGACGCGCTCGGCGGCGGATAGACCCACCGAAGGAAGCTACGGCCCGGACGCGCCGACCCCGGTCGGGATGCCCTGAGCGAGGTTTCCCTGGGGCGGCGCCTCAGCCCCGGTTTCGCTCGCCGAGGGCGGTGCGATACAGCACACTTACTTTGCGCGGGGATGGGTCTCGTCGTAGACGCGCTGGACCTGCCCGACGGTGAGCTGGGTGTAGCGCTGCGTGGTCGAGAGGCGCTCGTGACCGAGCATCTCCTGAATCGCG
>FSYS01002421.1_pt1 | contig 11686 bp, 8 predicted proteins | sample 1638491 | NCBI WGS metagenome assembly FSYS01 (sample SAMEA3914788, study PRJEB12502) | metagenome | biome: forest; material: soil | place: Canada | collected 2011-07-03 | depth 0.1 m | reverse complement strand
TGTGTCGATTCCACGCAATACCCTGACCGTCGTCACCGGACTTTCCGGCTCAGGCAAGAGCTCGCTCGCGTTCGACACGATCTACGCCGAAGGGCAGCGACGCTATGTCGAAACCCTGTCAGCCTACGCGCGCCAGTTTCTCGACCAGATGGAGCGGCCGGACGTCGACTCCATCGATGGGCTGTCGCCCGCCATCTCGATCGAGCAGAAGACAACCTCCCGCTCCCCTCGTTCCACCGTCGGCACGATTACGGAGATCTACGACTACCTGCGTCTGCTGTACGCATCGGTTGGCCAGCCGCACTGCCCTAATTGCCACCGCCCCATCTCGCGGCAGTCTGCAGAACAGATTGTTGCCCAGATCGTGGAACGCAACCGCGCCGAGTCTCCCGGCGAGCGCATTACCGTGATGGCCCCCATCGTGCGCGGCCGCAAAGGCGAGTTTCGCGAGGAGATCGAGGCACTCGACAAGAAGGGCTATCGCATTCGCATCGACGGCGAGATCACAGAAGTGGAAGAGGGGATGCGGCTGGAGAAGCGCAAGAACCACACCCTCGAAGCCATCGTCGATCGCATCATTCTGAAGCCGTATCCAACTGAACCGGTCGCGGTCGGTGCGCCGGCCACCGCAGGGTTCGATACGCGCAGGCTATCGGCGGCTGTAGCCAGCGCCTTGCAGCTCGCCAACGGACTTGTACTCATCGGCCTCCAGGCACCCAATGGCAAAACGAACGAAACCCTGTTCAGCTCCTCCATGGCGTGCCCGGAGTGCGGCATCAACGTGGCAAAGCTTGAGCCTCGCAGCTTCAGCTTCAACTCCACCTATGGCGCCTGCCCGGAGTGCCACGGGCTGGGCTCGATCTACGATTTCGATCCGGCAAAGACCATCTCCGACTGGTCCAAGCCGCTGCTCGACGGAGCCATGGGGCCGGGATCGTCGTCGCAATATTTGGTGCGATTGATCAAGCTGGCGGCGGACAAGTACAAGATCAACCTCAAGCAGCCGTTCTCCTCGCTCACCAAGGATCAGCAGCAGTTGCTGCTCTATGGTCCACCGCGCAACGAGGTCGGCCGCACGGGATTCCACGGCATCCTCAACTGGCTGCGTGACACGCTGGAGGACACCAAGTCGGAAGGCTACCGCGAGTACATGATGCAATACATGTCCGCGACCGAATGTCCTCGCTGCCACGGACGCAGGCTGCGGCCAGAGTCACTCGCCGTAACACTCCCACTCGCCGATGCTGCCATGCATCCGCCTTCGACCCGGGATGAGACCGAGCCCATCGAAGCGGCGGATGCGAAACGCGACGCGTCCATCGCGGACTTCACGGCACTGTCGCTCGAGCGCGCGCTGATAGCTGCACGATCGATGGCTTTCAGCGGACGCGAACGCCTGATCGCCGACCCCTGCAGCGCGAGATCATCGAACGCCTCGAATTCCTCAACGCCGTCGGGCTCGGTTATATCTCGCTCGACCGCAGCGCGGCCACGCTCTCCGGAGGCGAAGGCCAGCGCATCCGGCTAGCCACCCAAATCGGAAGCCGATTAAGGGGCGTGCTCTATGTGCTCGACGAGCCCTCGATCGGCCTGCATCAGCGCGACAACCAGCGGCTGATCGCGGCGCTCGAAGATCTGCGCGACCTGGGCAACACGGTTCTGGTCGTCGAGCACGATGAGGACACCATTCGCAAGGCCGACTACGTGCTCGACCTCGGCCCGGGTGCGGGCAAGAACGGTGGCCACATCATGGCCTCGGGCACACCCGCCGAGATCATGGCGAATCCGAACTCGGTGACCGGCCAGTATCTCGCCGGTCATATCGACATCGTCACGCGGCCCACGCCAGACAAAGCCCCGCGGCCCCTCTCCGATCGCTGGCTCTCCGTGCAGGACGCGACCTCGCACAATCTGCAAAAGGTTACCGCGCACTTCCCGCTCGGCGTCATGACCGTGGTCTCGGGCGTCAGCGGCTCCGGTAAAAGCACGCTGGTCAACGACATCCTCTACCGCTCGCTGGCCAAGGAGCTGTATGGTTCGCGCGAGGAGCCGGGCGCGCACAAGGCCATTCACGGGGCTGATCAATTAGACAAGGTGATCCAGATTGACCAGTCGCCGATCGGCCGCACGCCGCGCTCGAACCCCGCGACCTACACCGGCGTCTTCACCGCGATCCGCGATCTGTTTGCCATGTTGCCGGAGTCGCGCGAGCGCGGCTACAAGCCCGGACGGTTTTCCTTCAATGTGCAGGGAGGACGATGCGAAGCCTGCCAGGGAGAAGGCCAGCGGCGCATCGAGATGAACTTCCTGCCCGACGTGTACGTGCTGTGCGAAATCTGCAACGGCCGGCGCTACAACCAGGAGACGCTCAGCGTAAAGTTCAACGGCTACTCGATCGCCGACATCCTCGAGCTCGCGATTGAAGACGCGCTTCCGGTCCTCAAAGAGATTCCCGCCGTGAACCAGAAACTCCAGACGCTGGTCGATGTTGGCCTGGGGTATATCCATCTCGGTCAATCCGCAACGACGCTTTCGGGCGGCGAAGCACAGCGGATGAAGCTGGCGCGCGAGCTTTCCAAACGCCAGACGGGACGGACGCTCTATCTGCTCGACGAGCCGACCACCGGGCTGCACTTCGACGACGTACGCAAGCTGCTCGAAGTGCTGCATCGCCTTACGGATCTTGGGAATACGGTGATCATCATCGAACACAACCTCGACATCATTCGCAACGCCGACTACGTCATTGACATGGGTCCTGAGGGTGGTGAGGGCGGCGGCCGCATCGTCGCACAGGGGCCGCCGGAGGTGATCGCGCACACTGCCGGCTCGCACACCGGACACTTCCTCGAGAGGTATTACGCCAAGGCAGGTACGTTGAACTCGAACGGACATCTGCCGCCGGTCGTTCTTCCCGATCTTGAGAAGAAAGCGCCGAAGCCGAAGTTCATCGCGCCGGAGAAAAAGACAGGTGTTCCGACGGCCTCGAAGAAGAAGCCCGAACCCACTGAGCGCAAATCTGTCGCCAGGAAGGCCACAAAAACCAAGCCAGTCAAGACGTCAGCGGGCAAGGCGAAGTAATCTGGACTCAGTCCTATGAGCAATCTTCCCGTTCCCGAGGCAGTCGAGCCCAAAGCCCTCGACATCCAGCACGATACCGATCCGGCCAAGGACCACGGGCCCGCCCGCCGCATTCCCCATGCTGGCCATGCGATCTTGTTCTTTTCGCTGGCTTTCCTGATGGTCGTGCTGTGTCAACTGGCGATCTTCACGCTGGCTCACATTCGTTTGGAGTCGGCGCTGCAGCATCCTGGACTGGGACTGGCGTCGCAGGCCCTGGCCTATGTTCTTACGCTGGCGGCTTCGGCATGGCTGTTTCCTCATCTGTGGGATGTGTCGTTTTCGCAGGGCATCCATTGGAACTTTCTTGCCGCACGGCGGTACTGGTACTGGATCGTCGGCGGAGGGGTGTTGCTGAGTGCGGCTGCGCAAGCATCGTTGCAGCTGCTTCCGGCTCCGAAGACAACCACGTTCGACAGCATCCTCACGACGCCGCATGCTGCGTGGCTGTTGATGGCGTTTGCTGTTTTGCTGGCGCCGCTGACGGAGGAGCTGGCGTTTCGCGGCTTCCTTCTGCCGGCACTCGCAACGGCGTATGACTGGCTTGCCCTGGAGCGCTCACCTGCCGGCCTGGATCGCTGGCAGCGCAGCTCGCTTCATTCCACCTCTGCCCTGGTCTTCTCGGCGATCTTTTCGAGCATCCCCTTCGCGCTGCTGCATGCCGATCAGCTTGCGCACGCATGGGGCGTGCTTGGAGTGCTTTACGGCGTTAGCCTCGTGCTCAGCTTTGTGCGGATTCGGACGCATTCGCTCGCCTGCTCGACGCTTATGCATGCTACGTACAACTTTTCAATTTTTGTGGTCATCTTAATCTCGACGAGTGGATTTCGGCATCTGGATAAACTGAGCCATTGATGCTGTTCGTGGAACTTCGAAGCCCGTAGAGAAAGAAGGCCCGCCAATGGCGAGAGTGCACAATTGCCCGCATTGCAGTTGCAGCGATACGTTCCGCGTCCATCGCAATCCCAGGGAGTACCTGATGTTGGGGTATCGGGCGTATTGTTGTGCCGATTGTAAGAACCGTTATCTTTTGTTCGAGATCGGCAAGTTGCTGCAGTGGCGCTCAGCGTCGTAGGCTGCCGGACAACAATCTCTGACATTGCGCGTGCAAGTTCCTCTAAACTAGTAGGGACATGATTCCTACGCTCGAATGGACGCCCGCCGGCGTCAACTTCCTTGATCAAACCAAGCTTCCTCTCGAAGAGACCTACGTTCTCGCCACCGACTACCAGCAGGTAGCCACCGTCATCCGCGACATGATTGTGCGCGGAGCTCCGGCTATCGGTGTCTCCGGCGCGATGGGCGTGGCGATTGGCATAGAGCGCAGCCAGGCGTCGACGTTGCAACAGCTCACCGCTGAGGTTGAGGTCATCTGCTCCACGCTGGCGGAGACTCGGCCGACTGCGGTTAACCTCTTCTGGGGCATCGGTCAGGTGCGGGATCTGTTCAACGAGCTTGCCGCAAATAATACTTCGATCCCTGAGATAAAAACCGCTGTCGTCGCGCTTGCCAACCGTCTTTACGAGGAAGACATTGCCCAGTGCAAAGCACTCGGTGCGCACGGAGCGGACTTGCTGCCGAGGGAAGGCACCGTCCTTACTCACTGCAACGCTGGAGCGCTTGCCACCTGCGGTTACGGGACTGCGCTTGGCGTCATTCGCGCGGCCGTCGAGCGCGGCCACGCTATCGACGTGCTCGCGGACGAGACGCGCCCCTATCTTCAGGGTGCACGACTGACCGCCTGGGAGCTGATGAAGGACTCCATTCCCACCACCGTGCTGTGCGACAACATGGCCGGCCATCTGATGAGCAAGGGCCGCATCCAGGCGGTCATCGTCGGAGCCGATCGCATCGCGGCCAACGGCGATACCGCCAACAAGATCGGTACCTACAGCGTTTCTATCCTGGCCAAGGAGCACGGGATTCCCTTCTACGTCGCCGCGCCCTTCAACACGATCGACCTGGCGACGGCCACGGGCGCGGGCATTCCGATCGAGCAGCGCAATCCGCGCGAGGTCACGCACTCCAACGGCAAGCAGATGACGCCCGACGGCGTCGGCATCGAGAATCCAGCCTTCGACGTCACCCCGGCGAAGTACATCACCGCGATCATCACCGAGCGCGGTGTACTGCGCGCACCCTATAACGAGTCCATCCGCGCCATGGCCCTGGAGTCCGAGCGGGCGCTCGCGGCCGTCTAGCCCAACTCTGTTGAACTGATCCACCCGAGCGTTGTCTCAGTCGATGTGTCCTCGCGACATGCAGGTTTGGAGACGAATCATGTGCAGACGTTTCGTCCTTGTGCTGGCTGTCGCGACGCTCGGCTCCGCAAGCGGCGCGCAGTCCGCGTCGTCCCCACAGCCGACAAATCCGCCTCCTGCTCTGCACGCGAGCCCACGATCCATCGTGCTGAGCGTCGTTGTCCAGGACAAGGATGGCCACCCGGTTCGCGGACTGAAACCGCAACATTTTCGCGTCACCGAGAGCGGCGTCCCGCAAACCATCGCTCGCACGGAAGAGCATTCGTCCCAATCTCCAACTGCGACGGCACCCTCCTTCCCTTCTCTACCTCCCGGCACGTTCACCAATTACACGCCCATCGCCCCCGGTGAAACGCTCAATATCCTGGTCATCGATGCACTCAATACACCGTTGAAGGATAGGAACTTTATCCGCTCGCAGGTGGTGCAATATGCTCGCCACGCCGATCCGAACACGCGCATCGCGGTTTTTGGACTGGCAAACCGCCTCATCCTTCTGCAAGGCTTCGCCTCGGGTCCCTCCGCGCTGCGCGACGTGGTCGAGCGCAAATTGATCGCCCGCGTACCTTCCACTGCGGACCAACCGGTCGCCGACCAGCAGCCAGGCTCGAATCCCCCCACCGCACCCTCATCGCTAGCATCCCCGACGGCCAAGGGAAGTCCGCCAGCCGTCATCGTGGCAGCGAATCTGCGCGCATTTGAGGAAGAGCTCGGTGCAATGGAAACCGCCTTCCGCGTGCAATATACCCTCGATGCCTTCAATACGCTGGCCCACTACCTCGGAGCCTTTCCGGGGCGCAAAAACCTGATCTGGTTCTCCGGATCTTTCCCTTTCAACGTCGTCCCCGATCCTTCGCTGCAACACCCTTTCACTGTTGCGGATACCGACGCGAAGGAGCTCCGCGAGACGGTCAAGTTGCTCACTAGATCGCAAGTCGCCGTGTATCCCGTCGACGCTCGAAGTCTGATCGCAGCATCGGCAACCAAGACAACGCCCGGGAGCCATGCACACAGCCTCAGCATCGATCAGAGCAAGGTGAACCAATCGCAGGCAGCCGAGCACGCCATGATGGAGGCGATCGCCGCAAGCACGGGCGGCCGCGCCTTCTACAATCCTGAGAGCCTGGCCGATGCGGTCAACAGTGCCGTCGCCGCCGGAAGCAACTACTACACGCTGACCTATAGCCCGACCAGCCTGGAAGACGATGGTTCCTATCGTCCAGTTCACGTCGACGCAATCGGAGTAGACGCCAACCAACATCTGCAACTCGCTTATCGGCACGGCGACTACAGCAGCGGCGCGACCGCAGCCGAGCAAGGCAGGACTGTGGCCTACGAGCATGCCGCCATGAGCCGTGGAGCGCCGGCGCCAGAGGACCTGCTCTTCCGCGTCCGCGTTCTGCCCGCCTCGACCACGACCGAAACAGTGCTGGCCCCTGACAATGAACTCGCTCCCGTTATGCCTTCCAAGGGGCCGTTCCGACGCTACGATCTCGATTTCCTCTCGCTGTCCGGCGAACTCACCTTCACCCAGCAGCCCGACGGTCGCCGCATCGCAAAGGTGGAGTTCCTCGCATATGTCTTCGATACGGAGGGCAACCTGCTCGCCACCGCCGGCCAAGGGCTCACCCTTGAGCCCAGGACAAACGACGAGTCAAAGCTCGCGCGCAGCCTCATCCGATACCACCTGGAAGTCAGCGTGCCCGACAGCGCCGAGACCTTCCTTCGCATCGGCATGCGCGACGTCACCAGCAACAGGTTTGGCGTGATCGAGATCCCTACCTCCGCCGTAACCTCTCTGCCTCCAGCGACCTACGCGCCCGCACCGTCGCCCGGCTCCCAACCCGCGCCACCACCGGCCAATCCCGATGGACGATCCACCCCTCCGCAGGTCTAAAATGTTGGCTTGTGAGGACGTTCGTCCCCGTCCATGACACCGGCCATCTTCAATCCGCATACGCGCTCCCTGATACGTGGGAATGTGATCGTCTATACCAGCGTGGCAGTCGCAACCCTGATCTCGAAGTTCCCTCACATCCGCCCCACTGCCTGGCTGATTCTGCCGCTCCTCGGCTGCCTGGCCGGCATGGGCGACACGCTGCGCTGTATCCAGAAACGCTGGAACCTGTACCACGGCGGCGTGATGTTCTGCCTGTACATGGACCTGATGGCCATCATGCTGGTGCTGTTCTTCCTGGTGTATCCGTATCTGGTCTGGCTGGGCGAAGCCTGAAGAACGAATCGAGATGCGAAGATTCGAGATGCTAAACGCATGACGGTCCCGTCCGGCGCATCTCCCATTTCGTACCTCGCCTCTCGCATCTCGTACCTCGCGGTAAACTGACACTTGGCAATGTCAGATAAAACCTTCTACGTCACCACACCGATCTATTACGTCAACGCGCGCCCCCACATCGGCCACGCGTATACCACCATCGTCGCGGACGTGCTTGCGCGGCGGCACCGCCTGCTGGGCGACGATACGTTCTTCCTCACCGGCACCGATGAGCACGGCCAGAAGATTGAGCGGTCTGCTGCCGCGGCCGGGATTCCGCCGCAGCAGTTTGCCGACCAGGTCTCGAAGTCGTTCGAGGACCTCTGGAAGCGCATGGGGATCACCAACAACGATTACATCCGGACGACCAGCGACAAGCACAAGCGCGGCGTTCAGAAGCTGTTTTCGACCTTGTACGAGCGCGGGTTTATTTATCTCGCGAGTTACACCGGCAGCTACTGCGTCTCCGACGAAGCCTTTGTTGATGCGCCCGTCGGCACGCCGTGTCCGGACTGCGGCCGTCTGCTGGAAGAGGTCACCGAAGAAAACTTCTTCTTCAAGCTGTCGGAGTTTCAGCAGCCCATCATCGAGCTGATCGAGTCGGGCAAGCTCTCCATCACACCTGAGTCACGGAGGAACGAAGTTCTGAGCTTCGTCCGCGGAGGACTTAAGGACCTCAGCATCTCGCGTTCGAGCTTCACGTGGGGCATTCCTGTGCCGGAGCCTGCGGCCAGTACCGCCGCGCAAAAGCACGTGATCTACGTTTGGCTCGATGCGCTCGCCAACTACATGACGGCGCTCGGCTACGGCAGCGACGACGAAACCCTCTTCCAGAAATTCTGGCCCGCCGATCTGCACCTCGTAGGGAAGGAGATCATTCGCTTCCACTGCGTATACTGGCCCGCGTTCTTACTCGCCGCTGGGCTGCCGCTGCCGAAGGCCATCACCGCGCATGGATGGCTGCTCTTCGAAGACTCGAAGATGTCGAAGTCCAAGGGCAACATCGTCCGCACCGAAACCATTCTCGATGCGTTCGGCATCCTTTGCCCGCCCAGTCCAGCCACTAACACTGTCATCCTGAGCGAAGCCCCTGAGCAAGCGCAGCGCGTCGAAGGGGCGCAGCCGAAGGACCCCGAAGCACTGAGCCCCGCCACGACTGCCGAGACCCTTTCTACCGAGAACCCCACCAAGCACGACCGCGACCTCTTCGCCTCCGACGTCCTCCGCTACTTCCTCCTCCGCGAGATCCCTTTCGGCCAGGACGGCAGCTTCAGCTTCGACGCCCTCATCACCCGCTACAACGCCGACCTCGCCAACGGCTACGGCAACCTAGTCAGCCGCACGCTCAGCCTCATAGCGAAGACTTCCTCCGGCGTGGTCGAAGACTGCCTTGAAGCGAACTCACTTGTGTTCTATCAAGCGCCAAGAATTGAGACGCCCAGTCAGCCTGAGAAACAAGAGATTCTCTCCGCATCGGAGTGCCAATTGCTTGGCTGGGGAATAAAGGGATTGGTCAACACCTTCGCAACTCACATCGAACGCAATGCCTTTAGCGAGGCGCTCACAGCAGTCGCTCGCGCAATCGGTTCGGTAGACGGTCTTCTTACATCACGCAAACCCTGGTCCGCGACCGACACGGAACTCTCGCAGAACGGCAGACGCTCGACGCTCTACACTGCCGCAGAATCCATCCGTATCATCACCGCCCTGCTATACCCGATCCTGCCCTTTGCCACCGCCAAGGTCTGGGCTCAGCTTGGCCTGGGCGACATCGAAGCCGCCGCACGCAACGGCGAACTCAACAACCTCGAATGGGGCGGCCTCAAACCCGGCACCAAACTTGGGCCGCTTGGCCCCATCTTCCCTCGCGCCGACAAAGGACTGGCACAGATCATGACTGACATGGAAAATCCGACCCCCGTTGACACTGACCCCACCGACCCCGCCGCCGTTCCTCACACTCCCACGAGCGCGCCCGACGCTGCGCCGCGCACCACCACGCTGCCCGAGCCCGCGGCGGCACTCCCCGTCGGCGGCAGTACTGCGCTCACCACCGGTCCCGCCCCTGCGACATCCGTTCCGACGCCTCTCGAATCTCCGGCTCTCGAATCTCCGCAAATCACCATCGACGACTTCGCCAAGGTCGAGCTGCGCGTCGCGCAGATCGTCGTCGCCGAGCGCATCCCGAAGGCCGACAAGCTGCTGCGCCTCGAAGTCGATCTCGGCGAGTTCGGCAAGCGCCAAATCTTGTCGGGCATTGCCGAGTGGTACGCGCCGGAAGATCTGATCGGCCGCCGCATCGTCGTGATCACAAACCTCGCGCCACGCAAGATGCGCGGGCTGGAGTCCCACGGCATGCTGCTCGCCGCCTCGCACGGCGAAAACAGCAAGCCCGTCCTCGCCACCTTCGCCGAAGACATCGCCCTCGGCTCCCGCCTCAAATAGCCGCCAGCGTTTCTCTATCCTCTACACTCTGCCCTTATGCTCATCGACTCCCACTGCCATCTCGACGACTACGAGGATATTTCGGCGATCCTCGCGCACGCACGCGAAGCCGGCGTCGGCAAGCTGCTCGCGATCGGCATCGGCGACGGTCCCGATACCATGCACCGCGCGCTTGATCTCGCTCGCACGCATCCGGAAATTTGGGCCACCGCCGGCATCCATCCGCAGGAAGCGCACCAGGCGACTGCTGAAAATCTTGCCAGGCTGGAGGCGCTCGCCGCGGACCCGCGCTGCCTGGCCGTTGGCGAAATCGGGCTCGACTACTATCACCTCGGTAACCCGAACATTCCCACCCAGCAGGCTGCGTTCATCGCGCAGATGAAGATCGCCGCCGCAGCGCGCAAGCCGATCACGATCCATTGCCGCACTTCGGAGCTGGCCATTCCTGCCGCCAAAGCAAAGTACGAACCGGCGGACGCCTGGGAGGATCTTCTCGCGCTCATCGCCGAGCACTGGACACCCACCGGCCTGCCCGGCATCATGCACTGCTTCTCGGGGAACGAAGACCAGGCCGCCCGCTCTTTGGCTGCCGGTTTCTATCTCTCCTTCGCCGGCAACGTCACCTACCCGAAGTCGACGACCATCCAGGCGGTCGCCGCGAGCGCGCCCGCCGATCGCATCTTGGTGGAAACCGACGCGCCCTTTCTTGCGCCCATCCCGCTGCGCGGGCAGACCAACGAGCCCGCCTTCGTCGCCCACACGGCACGCTTTGTAGCCGAACTTCGCGGCATCACGACGGACCAGCTGGCGGAGTTAACCACATCCAATTTTGGCGCGCTGTTCCCGACGTCGCTGTCGGTTTCGTCGCACATCTGACACAATGAGAACAATCACCCCGACACGGCATCTAAATCTGTAAGAGGACGAAAAACATGGCAGCGGATAACAGCTTCGATATCGTGAGCAAGGTAGATATCCAGGAAGTGAAGAACGCAATCGATCAGGCGAGCAAAGAGGTTCATGCGCGCTTCGATCTCAAGAACTCCAAGTCCACCATCGCTCTCGAGGGCGACGACGTGGTCCAGCTGGCCTCGCAGGACGAGTACACCCTCAAGGCCGTGATCGAAATCCTCGCGCAGAAGTTCGTCAAGCGCAGTGTCTCGCTCAAGAATCTTGAGTACGAGAAGATTGAGCCGGCGTCCAACTCCTCCGTACGCCAGAAGATCAAGCTCAAGCAGGGCATCTCCTCGGAGCCCGCGAAGAAGATCGTCGCACTCATCAAGGATTCCAAATTGAAGGCGCAAGCCAGCATCCAGGGCGACACCGTGCGCGTCACAAGTAAAGACCGCGATACGCTGCAGCAGATCATTGCGCTGCTGCGCGGCAAGGAACTCGGCATCGACCTCCAGTTCACGAACTTCCGTTCGAACTAGCGTTGATTCTGCGCAATCCGAGCGGCAACCGCTTTCGAATCACAACCTGTACCTTCGTTCACCTGCTACTCTTAACCAAATATGAGCACGATCTCCATCGCGACGGCTGCCGAAGTATTCGACCTCCTGAAGGATGATCTTGCTGCGATTGA
>FSYS01003030.1_pt1 | contig 11690 bp, 10 predicted proteins | sample 1638491 | NCBI WGS metagenome assembly FSYS01 (sample SAMEA3914788, study PRJEB12502) | metagenome | biome: forest; material: soil | place: Canada | collected 2011-07-03 | depth 0.1 m | reverse complement strand
CGCGGAAGTAGGCTTCGGCGATGGCGAGGATTTTCGCGGGGTCCTGGTCGGGCACGAGGCGAAAAGTGAACTTGGCCGTAGCCTTGCTGGGCAGCACGGTCTTGGTCCCCTCGCCTTGGTAGCCGCCACCGAAGCCGTTGACCTCCGCCGTGGGCCGCGCCCAGATGCGCTCGACCGGCGAGAAGCCTTTTTCGCCGCGCAGCGCGGGCGCGCCGGTCATCTTGAGGAGCTCGGCTTCGTCGAGCGGGAGTTTTTTCCAGGCGCGGCGTTCCCAGGTGGCGAGCGGTTTGACGCCGTCGTAGAAGCCGCCGAGGCTGACCTTGAGGTTGCGCTGATGCAGGCCGGCAATGAGGCGCGCGAGGACGGTGACGGGGTTTTCGACCGCACCGCCGAAGATGCCGGAGTGGAGATCGTGGTCGGGGCCGGTAAGCGTGACCTCAAGGGCGGCGATGCCACGCAGGCCGTAGGTAAACGTGGGCACGCCGGGCGCGACCATGGAGTTGTCGGAGATGATGACGACATCGCAGGCGAGTTCGTTGCGGTGCGCCTCGAGGAAGGGCGCGAGGTTCGGGCTGCCGATTTCCTCCTCGCCTTCGACGAGCACGATGACGTTGACGGGCAGGTCGCCGGTTTCCTTAAGCGTGGCCTCGAGGCCAAGAATGTGGGCGAATATCTGGCCTTTGTTGTCGCTGGCGCCGCGCGCAGTGACAATGCCGTTCTCGACGCCGGGGTTGAAGGGCGGCCGCTTCCAAAGCTCGAGCGGATCCACCGGCTGGACGTCGTAGTGACCGTAGATGAGGACGGTGGGGCGGCCCTCCTTGCGCGGTCCGCGCCCGACGACGACGGGATGCCCGGGCGTGGGGTGGAGCTGCGTATCGAGGCCGATGGACTTGAGCTTGGCCACGACCCAGTCGGCACAGGCGTCGACTTGCGGCTTGTACTTGGGGTCGGTGGAGATGCTGCCGAAGCGGAGGAAATCGAGATACTGGTTGAGCGCGGCGTCGGTGGACATGCGTGGCTATTTTAAACAGGAAGACATGAAGAAATGAAAACAGGAAAAATAAATGGCCTCATTCCCGTTTCTTTCCTGTTTTCCTGCTTTCATGTTTTCATGTTGAAACGATTCTCTAATCTTATTTCGTGGGCAGCGATTCCGAATCGCGCATGGGGGTCGAGGGAGCCTCGGCGGCGTTTTGGTTGCTGGCGCCGATGAAGTTCTGGCAAATCCAGATGTCCCAGGTCTTGTCGAACTCGGGCAGCGGCGGGTCGTCGAGCGGCTGGACATTGGCGAAGTTCTTCGCCGTGTCCTCCGAGGGCGGATCGGCAGGATGGTCAGGATTGGTCGAGCGGGCAATGTAAAGCGCCGAGTCGTTGGGCGAGGCGTTGGCCACGTAGCTGTTCCAGAAATCGAACTGCGTGATGACCCCGCGCCGGGGCTCGACGTAGACGAGCGGGTTGCGCGGCAGGTAAAAACTCAATGCGCTGGCGGTTTCGGGCGAGTCGGTGATGAGCAGCGTCGCGCCTTGGTCGGATTGCATGGTGCGGACGGCCTCGGCCAAGCTGCGCCAGGAGACTTCGCGGCCGCGCGAATAGAAGTTGGCGATGTTCTCGCCGCTTCGCGTGCGCTTCAGGGCGTAGCCGCTGCCGTCGGGCTTGGGCGCGAAGACGAAGGGGCTCAGCCCGGCAATCGATTGCAACAGCGCACAGGCGAGGACAATGCCGGCCAGCCACGCCGCGCGGCCGTGCTTCTCCGTGAGCTTGGCCACCTGGCAACCCGCAACAAGCACGAGCGGCAGGAAGAGCGCGGGGACGAGATCGAAGTGCGTGCGACCAAAGAAGGCGTTGAAGTTCTGCCACGCCAGGCCCGGCACGGAAAGCCAGAGAAGTAGCGCGTAGCGCGGATTCAGCCACAACTCGCGGCCCATCTGCCAGAGCACGACAACGAGCAGGATGAAGAAGAGCGGGCAGAGGTAAAAGAGCTCGAGCCCAAGGAAATGCAGTCCCTGGTTCAGGGAGAAGCCGTGGCTCAGCGGCATGGAGGTGAGAACACGCTGGTGGATGACGTCGGAGACTTGCGCGCCGTGCCACCACCAGAGGAGCGGGGTGATGAAGAGCGCGGCGAAGACGGCAGAAACCCACGGCCAGCCCTCGCGCAGGCGGTGGCGCTGCTCGGGATCGCAGGCGAGGAAGAGCAGCACGCCAATGCCCCAGAGCGCGTAGGAGGGCGCGACAAGCAGGGCCATGCCGCTGGCCGCGCCGCCGAGCAGCCACCAGTGGCCTTCGTTGGTCTCGACGGCGAGATCGAAGCCGAACATGGCCAGCGCCATCAGCCCGATGCCGACCGACGCCTCGGTCATGAAGGAGAGCTTCCACGCGAACATCGGGATGACGAGGAAGAGCACCACGGTCCAGAAGGCGGTGCGCGCGTCGAACCAGCGCCGGGCAAGATAGAAGAGGACGAAGCCGCTGGCGCAGCAGATCACCGCCGAGAGCCAGCGCACGCCGAGCTCCGTGTCGCCGAAGAACGCGGTGCCGATACGGATGAGCACCGGAACCATCGGGCCGCGCTCCCAGTAAGCGGGGCTCAGGTTGCTGCCATGGCCCTGCAGCCACAGGTAGGCCTCCTGCCCCGAAAGCTCAAAGGTCTGGCCGTACCAGAACCGCACCAACAACACGACGAGCAGCAGGACAAGTGTCCGCTTACGATAACCGGGATGCACCATAAGTTCAAAGGCGCCGCATGACGCGCCGCCAGCTTTACCTTGGGCTGTAAAATCGATGAAGGCAACCTCTTGCTTATCGTCTTGCGAAAAACAGCCTTGCCCTCCCCGTTACGCCCCGGAAACCTTGAAATTGCGCCTAGCTTCCCGGCCTTGACGCCTTTAACTTCATTTATGATCTCCGCTCTTCGTCTTCTTTCCGCCGGCGCGCTGGCCGCGTTCGTGGCCTTTCCCCTTTTCGCCGATACCTTGCCCGATCCCGCGACCAAGTCGCAGGTGCCTCCGGTGACCTTCGTCCAGGCGCGCATTTCCACGAAGCTCAACTTCGCCGACTTCATCCTCACCGGCCGGGTCCACTCCGACAAGACGCACAAGAGCTACCCGCTCACCCTGCGCGCCAAGGGCCATGTTCTCGTCTATGAGTTCACCGACCAGCCGCTGCAGTTGCGCGTGAACCTCGGTGGCAAAGACGGCTCCGGCGTTTTCTCGCTGGAGAAACGCACATCGTCCAGTGGCACATGGTCCACGGTGCCCACGTCGCAGTACACCCAGCCGGTGCTCGACACCGACATCACCTATGGCGACCTCGTGCTCGACTTCATCAACTGGGATGACATCCAGCCCCTCGGCACCGACACGATCAAGACGCTGCCATCTTATGTCTTCGACGCGCATCCCGGCGCCAACGATCACAGCCAGTTTCCCACCATCCGCTTCTGGGTGAGCAAGGAGTACTGGGCATTCCTGCGCATAGACGGCCTAAACGCCAAGGGGCAGACGGCCAAGCGCGTAGAGGTGCAGAACGTGATGACCATCGCGGACAAGTACACCGTGTTCAAGGAAATGAAGGTCTCCTACATGGCGCCGGACAAGGACGACATCGCAACTTCGACGACCTACATCGATATCGACGATGGCAAGGAAGGGTCGGGGCTGACGGACTCGAAGTAAGCGATCGGCTTGTGGGCCCGGCCGGCGCGCGTTGTGGCACCGAACGTCAAACGCGCATTGCGCCCCGCGTCCTCTCTTGGCAGTTTCATCCCAAGTGGAAAACATCTTTGCCAAAGCCGCGCAGTCGGCGAGCACCGCGACTCACGACGCGCAGCGCCAGAAGCGGATCGCCCTGGCGGCGGGACTGGCGGTGACGTGGCTCATCTTCATCTTGTTTGCGCAGTTTTCCGGAGCGCTCGATGCCTTTGAGGCGCCGCTGATCGATTGGCGCCTCTCGCTGCACGCCTACCCCTCGCCCGCCAGTGGCCAGCTTGCGCTCGTGGCCATCGACAACATCCCTCCGGAAAAGCCGTGGCCGTGGTCGCGCTTTGAGTACTCGATCCTCCTGCACAGCCTCAACGCCTACGCGCCTTCGAGTGTGGTCTTCGACGTGGACTTCAACGACCATGACTCCGAGGCGTCTTCGTTCGACGACACGTTCTCGCACCAGGTGCAGCGCGCCAACACGGTTGTCTTTGCCGCGACGGTGATGGCGACGCCGGGTGCGCCGGCCGCGGAGAAGGTCGATGCCATCCCCTTCACGGGCGGCACGCACCAGGTGCCGCGCTTCGCCTCGGCGGTCTGGCCGCTGGCCACGTTCGCCTCAGGGTCACCCATCGGCGTCAACAACATCGATCCCGAGTCGGGCCTGAGGCTGCGCCAACTGCCACTGGTCTTCATGCTCAATGGACAGATGGTGCCGAGCCTCGTGCTGCAGGCGACCGCGCAATTGCTGGACGCGAACCTCGCCGCGTCGGAGGTGCAGGTGGGCCGCGCCATCCTTCTGCGCAGCGCCGACGGCAAGGTGTTGCGCACCGTGCCGATCGACGACCAGGGGCGCATGCGCATCCGCTATCACAGAGGCCCGGAGACGACCTGGGCCGCGAGCTTCGACAACATCGCGCTCTACGACGACCAGTTGCAAAACAACATTACGCCTCCCCAGGACCTGCGCGCGCTCGTGCACCGGCAGGTGTGGATTGGCCGCACCGACTCGGCCGACCACGACCGGTTCAAGACGCCGATTGGCCAGCTCAGCCGCGTGGAAGTCGAAGTGGAGGCCGAGCGGACCATCCTCGACCAGGATTACCTGCGCCCGCTGCCGCCGATGATCCTCGCCGCCCTCTATCTGCTCATCGCCATCGGCATTGCCGCGTCCGTAGTCCGCTTCGGCTTGCAGCACGCAGCGGCAATGGCGGTCGTCACCGGTCTCTTCTGGATTGAGACGAGCGTGGTGGTTTTCCGCGGCTACAACGTGATCCTGCCACTGATCAGCTTCGCACTACTGCTCGCTGGCGCCTATGGGACGGGCATCCTCGCCACGATTTGGGATATCGAGCGGGAAGAGGACGAGATGCCGAGCCCGAGGCCGCAGGCTTAAGAGTCGCTCCGCAGTCGACGACCGCCACCTACTTCGTCGGAGCGTTGGTCGCGGGTGGCGCAGGCGGCGGAGCGGGCGCTTCACCGGGAGGGCCAGGAGGCCGTCCATCATCGGGTCCGCCCTCGTGGTTATGAAAGTGCATGCCACCCGGGCCCTCGTGCGGAGGGCCCCATGGGTGGCCGTGCTTCGAGAACGCTTTTTCGCGATCGGCCTCTAATTGCTTCAGCGCAGCCTGCTGGTCGGGCGTGAGGATGGCCGCGATCTGGTCATCACTGGCCTTAAGAATCGGGCGGATTTTCTCAAACTCGTCGTTGTGAATTTTTTGGAGCTGCGCTGCCGTGTCGCGCATGATCGGCTCAATCTTCGCCTGCTGGTCGGCGGTGAGATTGAGCTGGCGGGTGAGATGCATCATCCACATGTGCTCGTCCGGCGGCCCAGGCGGCGCACCGGCCGAGTGGGTAAACTGGCCGGAGCAGACCATGGTGATGGCCGTGCCGGTCATGGCGCCCGCGACAAAAATCACGGCGAGAATCAGCCACGGTTTCAGCGCTGCGCTCATGGATAGGCGTCCGTATCAACACTCGTATCAGCCACCTGATACTCGTCGGCCACGACCGACGTTCCCGTGCCAGTCGAAGAAGACGTCAGGGCGGGCAGAAAGCTCACCGTCATAATGACGCCGGCGAGGATGAGCCCGCGCCGGAGCACCGCCATGTCCCAGAACGACGCGGGGGCTTTCGCGCCTTCGCGCCACGCGGCGAGCACGCGCGTCTCCAGCCCAAAGGGCGGTGCGATCTCCGGCGATGGCGCATGCTGCGCGGCGCGGAAGAGGCGGTTGAGTTGGTCATCGATCGGGTTCATGGGCTCTCCTTCATTAGCAAACTGTAGCGCTTACGCAATTGTGCCCTGGCGCGGAAGGCGCGGACCTTGATCGCTGTCTTGTTCCAGCCGGTGATGCCCGCGATGTCCTCGAGCTGCCGGCCCTCCAAATACATGAGGCGCATGAGCAGGCGGTCCTTGGGCTTGAGAGTCTCGAGCAGCCGGTCGACCAGCTCGCGTGAAGCAAACTGGTCCGACGCGCTGAGTTCGGTCGGCGACGTGGCGAGATGCTCAACGACGGCAGCTTCATCCTCGCTGAGGTCGGCCAGGCGCACCTCGGGCCGGCGCTTTTCGTGCCGGATCTGGTTGAGGCAAGTGTTGACCGCGATGCGCGAGACCCAGTGCAGCAGCGGCACCTTGCCGGAAAATTGGTGAAGGTGGGTGGTGACCTTGACGCAAACCTGCTGAATAAGGTCCTCGGCGCTTTCGCGCACGGGCAGATTCGCCTGCACCAGCTTGGCCACGTGAGGGTACATGTAGTTGAAGATGTCGAGGACGGCCTTTTCGTCGCCTTCCCGCGCGCGCGACAGGCATTCGGTTACCTCCGCGTCGGTCATCAACGGGCCACCCTCTTTCATCAGATACAGAGTCCTCGGGAGGTCATTCGGTTACAAAATTCACACAAGTGTGTTAACATCAGGGCTTCGATGAAATTGCCCGAGCTCGCCTTCGGCCAACTGCGGTTGTCCACACCTCTTTTATTATCGCCGCTCGCGGGATATACCAATCTCCCTTTTCGGCGGGTAATCCGCGAATTGGGCAGCGTGGGACTGTGCACGACCGACTTGGTGAACGCGCGGTCGCTGCTGGAGAAGAACCACAAGGCGCTGAAGCTGATCGAGACATGCGCCGAGGACACTCCCCTCGCCGTGCAACTCTTCGGCTCAGTGCCGCGGGAGATGCGCGACGCGGCGCAGATACTGGAGCAGCTCGGCGTGGCATCAGTGGACATCAACATGGGCTGCCCGGTGAAGAAGGTCTGCCAGGTCGGCGGCGGCTCGGCCATGATGACGGAGCTGGGTCGCACCTCGAACCTGGTGCGCGGGATGGTCGAGGCGGTGAAGATTCCGGTGACGTGCAAGATGCGGCTGGGTTGGGATGACGAGAATTTGACCGCCCCGGACTTGGCGCGCGCGCTGGAGGACGCGGGCGCGGCGGGAATCATGGTGCACGGGCGCACGCGGCAGCAGGGCTTCGATGGCTCGGTGAACCTAGCCGGCATCCGGCGCGTGGTGGCGGCGGTGCGCACGATTCCGGTGATCGGCAACGGCGACATCACCTCGCCCGAGGCGGCGAAGCTCATGATCGACGCGACCGGTTGCGCCGGCGTGAGCATCGGGCGCGGGGCGTTTTACAATCCGTGGATTTTCGCGCACACGCGGCATTATCTCGAGACGGGCGAGTTGCTGCCGGAGCCCGATTTCGCCGAGCGACTGCGCGTAATGAACCGGCACTTTGACCTGATGATTGAGGTGTTCGGTGAAAAGCTCGGCTGCACCATGTTTCGCAAAGTCGGCCCATGGTACGCGAAGCGGTTCGGCCCGGCGTCCCTCTTCAACAAAGGCGTGGTGCTGATCTCCACGCGCGCGGACTACGCCGTACTGCTGGAGAAATACATCGCGTGGCGCGCGCAGTTTCTCGAAGCGGACGGCAAGCTGCAGAAGAAATATGCGCCGGGTCCGCACGCATTGAATTTCCGCGATGAGGAGCCAGATGATGTGCCGGCGGTGGCGAAGCGCGAGTCGATTCCGGTTCCGGCTGGGCCGAATGAGCTTTGGTAGTCGTCGCACTCCGTGCGACGGAGGTAAATCAAAGCGCTCTCGCTAGCCCCCGCGCACGGAGTGCGCGGGCTACCTTACTCGCCCGGCCGCGCGGTCTTGAGAAAGAGCTGCGTGAAGTAGAGCGCGCCGTCCTTGCTCTGCCAGACGCCGATGCCGGAGAAGTTATAGTCACCGCGAATGTTTTTGAGGTGATGCGGACTATGCAGCCACATCTGCACGGCGCGCGCGGCGACGTCGTCGAGCTGCGTGGTGTATAGCACATTCTCGCCCGCGCCCTCGAAGCCGGCGATGACGCTCTTCATCTGATCCACGCGGTCGCCGAAACCGTCGTGGCCGAAGTCGGTGTCGCCCATGGCCATGTCTCGGCTGTGGGAGCGCGAGATGCGGGCGATCTCGTCATTCCACCGCAACGGCGGCAGGCCTTCGTGATCGCGATACTGGTTGATGAGCTTGAAGGTCTGTTTCTCGACGTCACGCTGGAGGTCGGAGTCAGGTGCTTGCGCGCGAAGCGGCGCGATACACGCGGAGGCCAAAACAAAGGCCAGCAGAAAAAGGCTTCGCAGCGAGGTGCGCATCGTCACCGCGCCTAGCTTTCCGAGCCCGACTGCTTCGTCGGGATGGGGCCTGTCTTGACGCCGGGCGACTCGTAGGGAAAGGCCTGCGTGCTGGAGATGCTGGCGGCCGCATTGGTGAGCTGGTCGACCTTGGCGAAGGCAGCCTTGGACTCGTCCTCGCGGCCCATTTTCTCAAACGTAACGCCGAGGTCGTACCACGCGCGGATGTTATCGGGCGAAAAGCTGACCTCGCGGCGGAAGGCGTTCATCGCAGCGTCGTTGTCGCCCTTTTGCGCACAGACGATGCCGAGGTTGTGCCACGCGCCGGGGAAGGTTTCCTTGAGGTCGACGGCCTGCTGGTAGGCATCGCGCGCGGCGTCCAGATCGCCGAGCTTGTGAAAGCTGACGCCGAGGTTGAACCACGCCTGCGGCTCACCCGGCTGCACGATAGTGGCCTCGCCGTAGGCGGAGGCGGAGCGCGAGAAATTACCCTGCGAGTACCACGCAAGGCCGAGCTCGTTCCACGCCATCCAGAGCAACTCGCATTTGGGGTCGGCCTTGGCGGCGCGCTGCACGGCGGCCTCGGAAGCTTCGGTCTGCTCGAGCCGCGCGTGGATCATCGCTTGGAACGAATCGCAATAGGCGGCGATGGCGGGCAGGAGCGCGGCGCGCTGGAATTCGACCGCGGCGTGGATATAGTCCGCACGGCTGAAATAGATGACGCCCATTTTGAAAAAGGCCTCGGGATATTCCGGGCGCAACTCGACCGCGCGGCGGCAGGCGACGAGCGCCTCGTCGAGCTTGTCCTGCGCGCCGAGCGCAGCGGCGAGATTGTCCCATGCGCGCGCGTAGTCGGGACTGGCCATGGTGGCGAAACGCAGCGCGGATTCAGCCTGCGGATATTGGTCGGTCTGGAAGTAGAGGACGCCGAGATTGCACCAGACTTTCGGGTGCTTCGGGTCGATTTTGTTCGCCTTGAGGTAGGTCGCGAGCGCTTGGTCGTACTTGTTGTTGAGCTGGTAACCGAGTGCGGCGTTGAACTGCGACGCGAGCTCCTCGGGGTCATACTTCAGCGCCTCGCCGAACGCGGTCTCAACCTCCGGCGGCAGATTGGCCTCGAAGCAGGCCTGGCCGAGATCGGTCCACGCCTGCCACATCACGGTCTTCTCGGCGGGCTTCTCGTTGGCTTTGAAGAGCAGCGCCTCCGCGCGCTCGAGATCGCCATCCTTGATCCCCACCTTCGCCGCCGCAAGGCATTCCTCAGTCGTGTCGGGCAACGCGGGCCCGGCCTCCGGCAAGGGCGGCGCGTTGACCAGAATCTTGCGCGTCGCGCTCGGCGCAGGGCGCGAGGGCATGAGCATCTTGCCGGTCTTGCGGATGATGTCGACCGTGACTGGCTGCGTGTGCTGCGCGGCGCTGATGCCGGTATGCGCGGGCATCGTGCCAGTCTGCTTCGTCATCTGCCGCTGCACGGCGACAGCGGCAGCCTCGCTGAGCGGGCGCAGTTCCTTCTCGGGACCGCCCAGGCGCATGGAGCGCTCGAAATGCTGCAACGCCACGTTGGGTAGGTTCAGATCGCGCAGATAAATGAGGCCGATTTCCTTCAGCAGCGTGGGGCTGTTGTAAGCCCGGGCCAGGCGCGAGAACATCGATTGCGACAGCGCGGAGATTTTGACCGGCGGCTCTTCCTTGGCCTTCTTCGCTGCGTTCAGTTCCTCGATGCGCTTCAGGCCGTCGATGATGACCTCAAGGCTCTTGATGCTGAGCGGGTCGTTCTGCCCACGCACGCGGTTGGCGAGTTCCTCCCACGATCCCGGACTAAGCGGGTTTGTTTCGATAAGGCGCAGATTTTCGGTCGAACGCCCGGCGGGAAAGGATGGCTCGCTGGAAGTGGGCATGAATGATCGGTGTCGGACGCTAAGACACGACAACACCAGTTATAATTGCGCGAGAGGAGCGAGGCAATGCTTTCGAGGGGAAATTACATGCGGTGCTTCATTCAGGTGAATGGGCCACCAGGACGGATGGGGCGTGACTCAGCTCTTCACCCACCGCGCGCGGTGCGTCGCACGGCCCTCGGCATCGAAGGTTTGCTGGAAATCGGTCTTCGGATCGGCGGACCAGTCCCACTCCGGTGCAGGCTGGAGCACGCCGGCCTCGCGGATTTGCCCCTGCGCAGTCTCGAAGTAATGCGCGTGGTCGGTGGTGAAGCGGAGTTCGCCGCCGGGCTTGAGCGCCACGGCGAGATCACGCACGAACGGCGCCTGGATGAGCCGGCGCGGCCAGTGCCGGCGCTTTGGCCACGGATCGGGAAACATGATGTGCGCAATGGAAATGCTGTCCGGCGGCAGGAGATACTTCACGAAGTAGCCGAACTCGAGGCGCAGCACTCGGACGTTTCCCAGGCCGAATCGGACCGCACGCTTCTCGATCTTGCGCACGCGTCCGAGCAGACGCTCAACGGCGAGCAGATTGATTTCCGGGTGCAGCTTCGCGTACGCGAGCGCAAATCCACCGTCCCCCGCGCCAAGATCGAGTTCAACCGGCGCGTCATTGCCGAAAATCTCGCGCCAGTCGAGCCGTGCGCAGATGTCGGCGAGGACGATAGCTGGATCAGAAATCATGGAGCGTATAGAAAGTGAGAAACAAAATTAACCACAAAGGTGACATAGGGCACAAAGGGGTTTCGTCTCCGAGACCTTCTTTGTGATCTTTGTGTTCTTTGTGGTTAATTGACTCTCTACGCCACCGGCAGCTCAGTCAACCAGTGCAACACGCCCTTTTGCGCGTGGAGACGATTCTCGGCTTGGTCGAAGATTTCCTGCTGGCGCTCCTCGAGGATTTCGGCACTGATTTCTTGGCCGCGATAGGCGGGAAGGCAGTGAAGAACGAGCGCGTGCTTCTTGGCGAGCGCGACGAGGGCGTGGTTGATCTGGAAGCCGGCGAACGCGGCCTGCCGCGCGGCCTTTTCCGTCTCGAGGCCCATGGAGACCCAGACGTCGGTGTAGAGCACGTCGGCATCGCGCGCGGCGGCCTTCACATCGTGGGTCTGCTGGACGTAGCGATTGGTGATGTCGCTGAGATAGCCCTCGGGGCCGGCCATAGTGAGGTTGAATTTCAGCGCCTCGGCGGCGTAGACCCAGGAGCGCGCGACGTTGCAGGCGCAGTCGCCGATGAACGCGATCTTGCGTCCGGCGATGGGCCCGAGCTTTTCCTCGATGGTCATGATATCGGCGAGGATCTGGCACGGGTGCTCGTCATCGGTGAGCGCGTTGATCGTGGGAATGTTCGCGTACTCGGCGAACTTCTCGACGTCGCTTTGCGCGTAGGTGCGGATGATTGCGCCGTGGACCATGCGCCCGAGCACGCGCGCGGTGTCCTCGAT
>FSYS01002156.1_pt1 | contig 11729 bp, 6 predicted proteins | sample 1638491 | NCBI WGS metagenome assembly FSYS01 (sample SAMEA3914788, study PRJEB12502) | metagenome | biome: forest; material: soil | place: Canada | collected 2011-07-03 | depth 0.1 m | reverse complement strand
GGCAGGACCTGAAACTCGGCGGGCCGCAAAAGGTGCGCGACCTTTGGCGCCAGCAGGACATCGGGAACTTCGAATCCGCGTACTCAGCGGAAGTTGCTCCCCACGGCGTCGTGCTCGTGCGGGTCTATCCGGCCAAGTAGTCGAGGGCCGGCGTGCGTCTCTTCCCTGCTAAAAATATATAGTAGTTAGTGCAAGTGGGCTATTTCGAGGACCGGTTCAGCTTACTAGTATATAATCTCTGGCTGGAAAGCGCCACCTGCGCGCTGGGAAGACCGTCGGAATCCGCCTTCAACGTGATCGCGCCCGGCTCACCCTTGTGCGTGCGAATCACCACCATCGCCAGGCCGTTGAAGGCCTTGCGCTGATCGTCCTGGAAGGAGGTCAGGTCGGTGGGATCGCCGTTGTCCACCGCAACAATGTCACCCGGACCGGAGACGCTGAAATGCACGAGATTGTCGGCGTCCGGCACGGTCAGGCCATCCCTGTCGGCCAGCGCGACGGTCACATACGATAAATCCTCGCCGTCGGCATGGATCGTATCCCGGTCGGGCTGGAGCAACATTTGCGCGACGGATCCGGTGGTTTTCACCGTGGTGCGGGCCCACTCCTTGCCGTCTTTGTAGGCGACGGCATCAAGTTTCCCGGGTTGGTAAACAACGTCGTTCCACTGGAGACGGTATTCCTGCGACTGCTTCGTTTTTCGCCCAAGCGATGTGCCGTTGAGGAACAACTCCGCCTCGTCACCGGAGGTGTAAACATACACCGGCGTGACCTGGCCGGCGCGGTCCGGCCAATTCCAGTGCGGCAGGATGTGCACCATCGGGAAGTCGGGTCGCCAATGGGATTGGTACAGGTAAAAGCGGTCCTTCTTCATTCCGGCCAGGTCGACAATGCCGAAATAGGAACTGCGCGCCGGATTGACGAACTTTCCCAAGTCCTCGATCTGCTTTTCCAGCGCCACTTTCTGTTCGGGTGTTGCCATGTTGAGCAGGGTCGAGCGGTCCCGGTTGAACGGCGTCGGTTCGCCGAGGTAATCGAAGCCGGTCCAAACAAACTCTCCCGCCACGAAGGGATTCTGTTCCTGCGCCTGGAATTCGGTATCCGGCAGCGTGGCCCAGCCGGGAAACTGGTTGTCATACGAGGTGACCTGAAAAGGACGGGTGCCCTGCTCGACCGGGAAAAAGTAGATGCCGCGTGAACTGACGGTGGAGGAGGTTTCCGTGCCGAGCAGCGGAATGCCTTTGTTCTCCCACCATTTGTGAAAAGCCTGGTACGACCCGGGTTTGTAGTTGTAGCCAAAAACATCGACGCCTTTCTGGAAACCGTTGAAGCCGCCGGCGACCACGCTGCAGGCAACGGTGGTTGGCCGGGTCGGGTCCTCCTCGTGTGCGATGGCGTTGAGCCGCTTTTCAATCGGCGGGCCTTCAGGCTTCCACTGCTCGCTGACCTCGTTGCCAATGCTCCAGAGGATGATGCAGGGATCGTTGCGGTAGTGGCGGATTTCCGCGCGCAAGTCCCGCTCGCTCCACTCGTCGAAGAGCAAATGATAATCGTTCGGCTTTTTGCCCTCCTTCCAGCAATCGAACGATTCCGCCATCATCAGGATGCCCTTGCGATTGCAAAGATCGACCAGTTCCGGCGACGGCGGATTGTGGCTGGTGCGAATGGCGTTGCCGCCCATTTCCTTCAGTAGGTCGATCTGACGCTCGAGCCCGCGCCGGTTCACCGCCGTGCCGAGCGCGCCAAGGTCACTGTGCAGGCAGACCCCGCGGATCGGCACCTTGCGTCCGTTGAGAAGGAAACCGGAATCGCAATCGAACTTGATCGTGCGCACGCCGAAGACGGTGTTTTTCACATCCACCACATCACTGCCCTGGCGAACCGAGGTGATGGCCACGTAAAGATTCGGCGTGTCGAGGTCCCAGAGTTGCGGATGCGGAATCGAAAGCTGGACGTCGGAAGTCACGTTCGCGCCGGCCGCCGGCGACACGTCCGTCCACGATGACGTGGCTACCGCGCCGCCCGCCTTCTGCCCATCGACGCCCATCGCATAGAGCGCCGTCTGCATCTGGGCCTGAACGGCACCACCCGTGGCGTTATCGATCGTCGCCTTGACATCCACTGCCGCGGCATCCGGCGTGATCTCGGGCGTGGTGATGCAAACGCCCCACTGCCCGACATGGACCGGCTCGGTCATCGTCAACCAGACGTGGCGATAGATGCCCGCGCCGGGATACCAGCGCGACGAATCGGGAGGATTATCGAGCCGGATCGCCACGACGTTGTCCGCGCCTGCGGTAATGTAGGGCGTGAGGTCGACCTGGAACGACGCATAGCCGTAAGGCCATCCTCCCGCGCACTTGCCGTTGATCCAAACCGTGGCGTGCGACATGGCGCCGTCGATCTCGAGGAAAAACTGCTTCCCTTTGGCCAGGGCGGGAATTTGAAAATGCTTGCGGTACCAAGCCACCCCCCAGAAATGGCGCTTGCCCTCCTCATTGGGCGCGTCAGGAGGAAAAGGGCCTTCGATCGCCCAGTCATGCGGCAGATTGAGTTGCCGCCAGCCGCTGTCGTCGAAATCAGGCCGGGTGTAGGAGACGGCGGTCGCCGGCTCTCCCTCCGGGCGCGTCGCGCGGGCCGATGGATCGGAAAGAAAGGCATTGCCGGTCGGCAGCAGCCAGGGCTTCAGCACGGTATAGGTGAGCCGCCCCGCCGCATCGGCCGGATCGTCCTTTTGAAAACGCCAATGGTCATCGAAGCAAATGCGTTGACGCGGCGAGGACTCAGCGGGCGCCGGCTGTCCGTGGACGACGCCGATCGATAAACAGACGAGGACGACAAGACAAAAGGGCAAGCGGAGCATGGACTTTGAGATGGCGGAGGAAAAAAATGTCAGAAGCCGGGATGCCGAGATTCCTTTGCGACCCTTCGTTCTACTGGCTCGTGAGGGAAACATGAGCCGAGGGAAGTCCGTCCGATTCGGCGGTGAGTGTGATGGCGCCCGGTTCACCCTTGTGGCTACGGAGGATGACCAGCACCAATCCATTGAAGGCCTTGCGCGTCGGGTCCTGAAACGAGGTCAGGTCCGTCGCGTCGCCGTTGTCGACACCGATGATGTCCGCCGGGCCGCTGACCTGGAAGTGGACGGTATTGTTCGATCCCGGCGCGGTGAGGCCATCCTTGTCGGCGAGGGCGAGTGTCACGAAGGACAAATCCTGCCCGTCGGCGGCGATCGTTGTGCGATCGGGTTGCAGCAACATCTGCGCAACGGGGCCGGTGGTCTTCACCGTGTCGCGAGCCCATTCCTTGCCGCCCTTGTAGGCAACTGCGTCGATCTCGCCCGGCTGATAAGTGACATCCCACTTCAGCCGATACTCATAGGGCTTTTTGCTTTTGCGCCCCAGCGACTGGCCATTGAGGAAAAGTTCGCCCTCATCGCCCGAGGTGTAGAGATAAACCGGCACGGTTTTGCCCACCTGGTCGGGCCAGTTCCAATGCGGCAGCAGGTGCGCCATGGGATAGTCGGGACGCCAGTGCGCCTGGTAGAGGTAGAACCGGTCCTTCTTGAAGCCAGCCAGGTCAACGATGCCGTAATAGGAGCTGCGCGAATCGGAATTGGCCGGAAAGGGCGACGGCTCGCCCAGGTAATCGAAGCCGGTCCAGACGAACTCACCCGCGACATTGGGATTTTTTTCCAGTGCCTCGAATTGCGTGTCGGGCAGAGTGCCCCAGCCGGGAAAAATGTTGTCGTAGGAAGAAACCTGGCCGTCGCGCACGCCGTCTTTCAGCGGCAGGAAATACACTCCGCGGGAACTCGTGGTTGATGACGTTTCCGTCGCCACGAGCGGCCGGGTTGGATTGGCCGTGTGGAATTTTTCATACATCCACGGATGATAATTGTAGCCAAAAAGGCCGAGCGCATCGGCCAGGCCCGTGAAACCGCCGTCCGGAAACTGGCAGCCTTCCGTCGTGGGGCGGGTCGGGTCCTCCTCATGCGCGTACGTCGTGAGCTGCCGCGCGATGGGTGGGGCGTGGGAATCCTTGCCCTCCCCGACTTCGTTGCCGAGGCTCCAGATGATAATCGAGGGATTGTTGCGGAAGTGGCGCACCAGCGCCCGGATATCTTTTTCGCTCCAGTCGTTGAAGAGAAGGCTGTAGTCGTTCTTCTTCTTGCCCCACTTCCAGCAGTCGAGCGACTCGGCCATCACGAGCATGCCCATGCGATTGCAAAGATCGATCAGGTCTGGCGACGGCGGATTATGGCTGGTGCGAATGGCGTTGCAGCCCATTGCCTTCAGGATTTCGATCTGCCGCTGGAGCGCGCGCGTATTCAAGGCCATGCCCAGCGCGCCAAGGTCGCTGTGCATGCAGACACCCTGCAGCGGCACGCGGCGGCCATTGAGCAAAAATCCCTGGTCCGGATCGAACTTGATCGTGCGGACCCCGAAGACCGTTTCTTCACTGTCCACCACGTTGTTGCCCTGCCGGACGCTCGTCACCGCGGCATAAAGGTTCGGCTTGTCCAAGTCCCAGAGAAGCGGATGGGCGATCTGCAACTTGGCGTCCGTACTCGCGCCGTTCCCGGCGGGAATCGTTACGGGCGTCCAATTGGACGTGGCGACGGCGGCACCGGATTTGGCGCCCTTCACGTCCAGCGCATAGATCGCCGTTTGCACTTGCGTCTGCGCGTCGCTGTCGGACGCATTGTCGAGCGTCGTCCGCACCGCGACCGTGGCCGAGTCTGGCGTGACCTCCGGCGTCGTCACATAGATGCCCCAATGCGCCACGTGTACGGGCGCCGACTCCACCAGCCAGACGTGGCGATAGATGCCCGCGCCCGGATACCAGCGGGACGACTCCGGCAGCGTCTCCAGGCGAATCGCCACGACATTATCCTTGCCCGGCTGGACGTAGGGCGTGAGATCGACCCGGAACGAGGCATAGCCATACGGCCAGCCGCCGGCGCACTGGCCGTTGATCCAGACCGTGGCGTGGGCCATCGCTCCATCCACATCCAGGAAGAACTGTTTGCCCTGGTCCGTGGCCGGGATGTTGAAATGCTTGCGGTACCAGCCGACGCCAACGAAAGCGCGCCTGCCGGTCTCGTTCGGCTGGTCTTTTAGAAACGGTCCCTCGATCGCCCAGTCATGCGGCAGGTTGAGCTGACGCCACGAACTGTCGTCGAAATTCGGCTGGGCGTAGGAAACTTCACCTCCCGGATTTCCCGTGGGCCGGCTCGCCTTGGCCGCCGGATCGGAGACGAAGGCATTGCCCGTGGGCAGCATCCAAGGCTTGAGCACATCGTACCCAAGCTTGCCCGCAACTTCCGCCGGGTCGCCCTTCTGAAAACGCCAATCTTGATCGAAGGAAAGCCTCTCGCGCGGACTGGAGGCCGGAACGGAATCGGCGCGGCCCAACCCTAAGATAACAGCAGCGAAGAGGAAGGTGAAACCGAGCGGACGAAGCAAATAATGGCAATACCGCTTCATGAGCGACGTGCCGGCTAGAAAAGACATAGGAGCGATTCTTTAATAAGTACGAGTCACGATGACCGCAATATATATAAAACCGGTTTGTGTATGTAGTTCGTGGAGATTCGATCTAAAATGGGATTTGTTGCCGGCGGCCGCCGCCGTCCCAGCCCATCCCGCGATCTTCCTCAACCGCATCACCTTTTGTCCGGGGCATCATTCATTACATACGAATTGAAGCATTCTATAGATTGCTTCTCCTGTCTTTCACTCTTTCATAGGCGAATGCCGTCGTCATCGCGCCAATCTCGCGTAATGCAACTAACCGCTCATTTCTCCATGCGCCTCCACTTGACCTGCTTTTTCCTGCTTCCGGTATTTACGCTATTGGCGGCAAACCTGCAGGCGGACACTTACTCCTATCCCCAGCTCGTCCAGCAGATGACCGACCTCCACCGGCTGGCAACGCTTCCCTCGCCGGGGGAAAAGACCGGCCTAGCCTCGAGCTACGACCGCCGCAGCCGGTACGACGCCGCGGCGGATCATTACATCGACTGGGACGCCAATGGCGACGGCGGAGGCATCATCCGCAAGGAGGGCAATGAGAGCGTGCTCGCCGAAATTCAGGGGCCCGGCTGCCTGCGGCGCATTTGGTCGGCCACCACAGGCAAGGGCCACGTCAAAATTTATCTCGATGGCTCCGACACGCCCGCAGTCGACCTGCCCTTCGCCGATTACTTCAGCGGGCAGGTGGCGCCGTTCAATCGCCCGCACATCGCCTATGCGCTCAATGGCAAGGACGAGCCGCCGGGGTCTGACAATTTCACGCCGATTCCGTTCCAAAAATCGTGCAAGGTGGTGGCCGATCCAGGATGGGGAAACTATTATCAATTCACCTATGCGCAGTATCCGGACGGGACCGTCGTTCCCACCTTCCGGATGAATCTTTCGGCCGAGGATTCGGCCGCCTTGGACAAGGCCGAGCAGATTCTTGCCCACTGCGGCGACGATCCCGCGCCTCCCGATCCCTCGGCCCACACCGACAGGCAAACGATCAAGGTGGCCAGCGGCCAGGAAGCGGTGGTGGCCGATTTGACCGGCCCGGAAGCGATCACGGCCCTCAAGGTCAAGCTGGACTTGCCCGGGGACGCGGAGGAGCAGCGCATGCTTTTGCGCCAGCTCACGGTCAGCATCACATGGGATGATCAGCCGTCGCCCTCGGTGTGGTCGCCGCTGGGCGACTTCTTCGGATACGTGGGTGGCGCGGTACCCTATCGTTCGCTGCCGCTGGGCTTGATGCCAGACGGCACCTTTTACAGCTACTGGTACATGCCGTTCGCGAAGAAGGCCCATCTCGTTGTCGGCAACGATGGACCGCGGGCGGTCTCCCTCGATTGGGAGATCACACATGCGCCCCTGACCAGCCCACCCGGCCAACTCACACGCTTTCACGCCAAGTGGCATCGCGACGCCTTCCCGCCGGCGCGCGACGACCGCAAGATCGACTGGACCTTGCTCACGACGACGGGCCGCGGACGATTCGTCGGCACGCATCTGCACGGCTGGAATCCGGAGGGCGGTTGGTGGGGGGAAGGCGACGACAAGTTCTTTGTCGATGGCGAGAAGTTTCCCTCCACCTTTGGCACCGGATCGGAGGACTATTTCGGCTACGCCTGGAGCTCTGACAAAATTTTCTCCCGGCCCTATCACAACCAAATACTGAACGAAGGCAATGGCGGCCATTTCGACGACAACCGCTGGCACATCACCGACGCCGTGCCGTTTCAAACTTCCTTCGAGGGCGACCTCGAAAAGTATTTCTCCAATGAGCAGGGCACGCTCTTTGCCGCCGAGGTTTATTGGTACCTCGACGCCGCTGGCCAGGACCCCTATGGGCCGGCCGCCGTGGACGATCGCGCGGGCTACTGGACCCAAGCCACGATGGTGAATGCCCCAGGGACGATTGAGGCCGAACGCCTTCGCAATATGGATTACGGCTCGCCCTGGCCCGAGGCCCAGGACATGACGAGCTTCGGTACGGGGTGGAGTGGCGACAAGCAGCTTTTCTGGAGACCGCCCGCAAACAAGGCGCTGGTTCTGCCCATTTACCTGATGAAAGGCGGCAAGTATCATCTCTATCTGCGCTGCACGAAGGCACCCGATTACGGGATTGTCCAGTTCAGCCTGAACGGAAAGGATCTCGGCGCACCGTTCGACGGCTACGCCGCGACCGTCGTCCCCGCGGATGAAATCGACTTGGGCGTGCAAGATCTCACACGAGGCCTCAACCGGCTAAGGATCCTGATGACCGGCAAAAGCGATGCCAGTACCAACACCTATTTCGGCCTCGATTACATCCGGGTGATACCGGAACCCTGATTTCATGCTTCGCTGCGAGAGCATCCGCAAACACTACGGCGGCGTTGCCGCGCTTAAAGGTGTAAGCTGGAGCCTGCAACCGGGGGAAGTGCACGCGCTCTGCGGAGAAAACGGCGCCGGCAAGAGCACCCTGGCGCGCATTCTCAGCGGAATAACCGCGCCCAACGGCGGAGCGATTTTCCTCGAGGAACGTCCGGTGACTTGGTCGGGGCCGCAGGAGGCACGGGCAGCGGGCGTTGCCGTCATCCCGCAGGAACTCGACCTGTTCAACCACCTCTCCGTGGCCGAAAATCTCGCCATTGGCAATCCACGGCTGGAAGCGACCAATTGGGTTTCGCCACGGGCGCTGCACCAAGCGGCGCGTCCGCTGCTGCGCGACGTCGGCCTGGAGTTGGACCCGGCAGTCCAGGTGGGGCGCTTGAGCGTCTCCCATCGTCAACTCGTCGCCGTCGCGCGGGCCCTGGGACTCGAAGCCCGCGTGCTCTTCATGGACGAGCCAACCAGCGCGCTGACCGACGACGCCGTCGAGCGCCTCTTCAACCTCATCCAGCGCCTCAAGGCCCGCGGCGTCACCATCGTCTACGTTTCGCACAAGATGGATGAGATTTTTCGCATCTGCGACCGCGTTTCCGTCCTGCGCGATGGCGAGATGATCGGCACGGAAGCCTGCGCCAACACCACCATCGATCGCGTTATTCGCCAAATGGTGGGCCGCGCCGTGGCCACGCGCACCCCGGAACCGCCGGCGGCGGCAGGCCGCGAACTGCTGCGCGTGCGCGGACTTTCCACCGCCAAGCTGCGCGACGTTTCCTTCACGCTCGAGAGGGGCGAGATTCTCGGCGTCGCCGGTCTCGTCGCGTCCGGCCGCAGCGAACTGGGCCGCGCGCTCTTCGGCCTTTCGCCGATTCAGGACGGCGAAATGACGCTGGACGACCGGCCCTACCGGCCGCGCCATCCACGCGACGCGGCGGCCAATGGTGTCGCGCTCGTGCCCGAGGATCGCCAAAGCGAGGGGTTGGTGGCCGGCATGAGCATCCGCCACAATGCCACGCTGGCGTCGCTTTCCCACTACGCCCGCGCCGGCTGGGTGCGCCACGGCGAAGAATCCGCCGCGGCGACCCAGGCGCTCAAGCGCTGCGGCACACGCTACGCCCGCGCGGATCTTCCCGTCGACGCCCTCAGTGGCGGCAACCAGCAAAAGGTCCTCATCGCGAAGTGGCTCCTCACACGGCCGCAGCTTTGTTTTCTCGACGATCCCACGCGCGGCATCGACATCGGCGCCAAGGACGACATCTATGAGCTCATGCGCAGCCTCGCGCGCGAGGGGCTTGGCCTGATCTGGGTCAGCTCGGAATTGCCGGAACTGCTGGCCAACGCCCGGCGCATCCTGGTGCTCCACGATGGCCGCGCCATGGGCATTCTCGACGCGGCACAGGCCACGCAGGAACAAATCATGAACCTCGCGACCGCGCAAGCCGCTCTTCCCTCATGACGACCCACTCCTGGAAATACCTCCTCCGCCATGGCCAGCCGTTCATCGGTCTTCTGCTCGTGGTCATCATCGGCGCCGTGCTCAGTCCGCACGCCAGCGACGGCACCCTGGTCTTCCTCTCGCCCGGCAACCTGACCGACGTGCTGCTGCAACAGACGGAAATCGGCATCATCGCGCTGGCCATGACGTTCGTCATCATCGGCGCGGGCATCGATCTTTCCGTCGGCAGCGTGCTCGCCCTGTCGGCCTGCGTCAGCGCGTCGATGCTAATGCTCTGGAATTCCCACGGGCCCGGCGCATGGCAAATCCTGGCGGCGATCGCGGCCGCCTTGGGGGCCGGCGCGGCCGTGGGCGCCATCAACGGCCTCGTGATCACCCGCATCGGCCTGCAGCCCTTCGTCATGACGCTGGCCACCATGATCGGCGTGCGCGGCCTGGGCAAATGGATCACCGGCAATGTCAACGTCGACCTCGGTTTCGGCGACATGCCCTCGGGCCGTTTTGCGGACCTGTTTTCCAGCAAGCCCTTCGCCATTTCGCTCTGGATCGGCGCGGCGGTGGTGGCCCATCTCGTCCTGGAACGCACCGTCTATGGCCGTTACCTGCGGGCCATCGGCGAAAATGAAAAGGCGGCGACTTACACCGGTCTCCCCGTCGGCGCCGTGCGGCTGGCGACCTACATCGGTTGCGGTATGATGGCGGCGGCGGCGGGCCTCATCCACGCCGCGCGCAGCCACCAGGGCAACCCCAACGACGGCGTCGGCTATGAACTCGACGCCATCGCCGCGGTCGTCATCGGCGGCACGGCGCTCGCGGGAGGGCGCGGCTCGATCCTGGGCACAGTTACCGGTACGCTGACCCTGGGACTACTGACCAATGTGCTGCGTCTCCACATGGTCGACAGCAACGTCGAGCTCATGATCAAGGCCCTGATCATCGTGATCGCGGTCTGGCTGCAAAGGCGCGTCGGCTTGTCCCGCCATGAAGCGTAAATTCCTGCTGATGCTTCTGGCCGGCGTCGCCCTCGCCGGCTGCACCTCGGCGCCCGACTCGCGCAAGCTGGTCGTGTTCAGCCAGTGCAATAATTCCGAGCCGTATCGCGCCGCGCAGAACGCGGAGATGCAGCGTCTCTGGGCCTCGCAGCCCGGCGTGCGGCTCGTCGTCATGGATGCGCAGCAGGACAGCGTTCGCCAGATCGCGCAGATCGAGACGGCGATTCGCATGAAGCCGCAGTTGCTGATCGTCGCGCCGAACGAGCGCGCGCCGCTGACCGACGTGATGAAGCGCGCGACCGAGGCCCGCATTCCCGTCATCTGCCTCGAGCGCGACATCGTCGAGCCCTACTACACCAGTTGGGTCCGCGTCGATAACCGCGAGATCGGCCGCATCATCGGCCGCTATGTGGTGGATCGCCTTACCCAAAAATACGGCGAGCCGCGGGGCCGCATCGTGGAGCTGGCCGGCCTCAAGGGCGTCGAGGCGGAAATCAACCGGCGTGACGGCGCCCACGAGATCTGGGCCGCGAATCCCAAGATCGAAATCGTGACCGAGGCGGTGGCGAACTGGTCGCAAAGCCTGGCCAAGGATCGCATGACCGAAATCCTCAGCGCCGTCCCGCAAATCGATGTCGTCTACGGGCGCAACGACCCCATGGCCGTGGGGGCCTATCTCGCCGCGCGCGAACGGGGCCGCGAAAAGGAGATGCTCTTTGTCGGCATCGATGGCCTCGCGGGCGAGGCGGGCGGCATCAGCAAGGTACGCGAAGGCATCCTGGCCGCCACCTGCGTTTATCCCCTCTGCGTCGACAAGGCCGTCGAGATAGGGACGCAGATTCTTCGCGATCCCTCCTTTCATCCGGAGAAGATTTATTCCATTCCCTCCGCTCTCGTAACGCCGGCCAACGCCGCCACCTTCAGTCCTTAACGCGCTCGAGCATCTTCGCTTTGGCTGTCAGTAGATCGGCTCTTATCCCGAAGGGATAACGGATCTGTAGCCGGTGGTAGAGCGAGTCTGCGAGCGTCACCACCGGCAATGCAAAAAAAGCCAGCCGCGACCCCGGAGGGGTCGCAGGAGCTCGCATTCCTCCGGCGACCTCTGCAAAGTCTCACGCCTTCCAAAAGTCCCGCTAGGAACGAGCCAAACCTGACCCTGTGGAGGAACGCCAGAGGGTGCGCCCCTGCCGGGATCGAATCGTTGAAAAAATGCTGACCGGTGGTGTCCTCAACCCAACGGCTACAGATCACGGCAAACCTTCGGTTTGCTGCTGCGCATTCTGCCAGGGGAAATCGCACATGCTCTCCTCCCCCGGTTTTTCCGGAACGGTCACGGCCGCGTTCGAATCCGGAGAAGGTCGAGCGCCAGGGGCGGCAGACTGACGTTGCCGGGAT
>FSYS01002397.1_pt1 | contig 11778 bp, 9 predicted proteins | sample 1638491 | NCBI WGS metagenome assembly FSYS01 (sample SAMEA3914788, study PRJEB12502) | metagenome | biome: forest; material: soil | place: Canada | collected 2011-07-03 | depth 0.1 m | reverse complement strand
GGTGGAGCAAATTCTCGAAACGCTTGCGCCGCTCGCCTTGCTCATCGGGCTGGGCTCCGTGCTCGCGCACATCCGTTTTCTCGGCGAGCCGTTCATCGCTGACCTCAACAAGCTCGCGTTTTGGATCGCGCTGCCGGCGCTGATTTTCACCTCTGCCAGCACCGGTTCCGGGTCGGCGGGGAGCGTCTGGCAGATCTTTGGCGTCATGGCGGTCGCGACCATGCTGATCGTGCTCATCGCGTGGGCCGCGAGCTATGCGCTCGGCATGCCGGCGAACGTCCGCGGCACGCTCGCGCAATCGGCCTTCCGCGGCAATCTCGCCTACATCGGCGTGCCCGTGCTGGCCAACAGCTTCGGCGCGAGCTCCCCGCAATTGGCGGCCGGAATCATCGCGATGGTCCTCACCATGGCCATCTACAACATCGCCGCCGTCATCGTCCTGCAAGCCAGCCAGCATTCGATCACGAAAGTGAGCAAGCGCAGGATGGTCCGCACCATCGCAACCAATCCGCTGCTCCTCGCCGGCGTGCTTGGCCTCGTCGTCCCGCTGCTCCACATCAAGCTGCCGTTGTTTCTCGATCGCACGCTGCAATTGCTCGGCTCGGCCGCGGTCCCGATCGCGCTGCTCTGCATCGGCGGCTCGCTCGTCATCGTCCCCATGCGCGGCAAGCAAACGTGGATCGTCACTGCCGCCCTGCTCAAGATCGCCGTGCTGCCCGTCATCGTCTACTTTCTCGGCCGCTTCGCCGGCTTTGACGTTGCCACCATGCGCATCGCGCTCGTCTTCGCCGCCTGTCCCACCGCCGCCGCGTCGTTCGTCATGGCCCGACAAATGGGCGGCGACGAGGCGCTGGCCTCCGGTTCCATCGCGCTGAGCACGCTGCTTTCAGCCCTGTCGCTCTCCGCCGCGCTTTGGCTGGCGAGGTGAACCGACGCGCTTGAGGATCGACTCACGCGCGGCGTCGGCCAATGATGGCGCGCGAATGAACGGGTTCGCGCTGCGCAATTATTTGTGGCTGCCCCCGCTGCCGGCGTGGATCAACGGCTACGCGGTCTCCTACGCCTTGCGTGCCTGGCTGGCCTCGACCATGGCGCTCTACATCGCCTTCGTGCTCCAGCTGGACAACCCCATCTGGGCGTGGCTGACGGCTTGGATCGTCTCGCAGCCCACGCCGGGCATGGTCCTGTCCCGCGGCTTCTATCGGGTGATCGGCACGATCGCCGGGGCGCTCTTCGCGATCATCATCGTGGCGCTGTTTTCCCAGGCGCCCGAGCTCTTCGTGCTGGCGCTCGCACTCCTCGTCGGCGGCTGCACCGTCCTCTCAAACGTCCTGACCAACAACCGCGCCTACGCCACGGTGCTCACCGGCTACACCGCCGCCATCGTCGCCTCCGACGCCATCGCCGATCCGAACCAGGTCTTCTTCCTGGCTACGTCTCGCGGCGCGGCCATCCTCCTCGGCGCCTGCTGTACCTTCGTGGTCAATCTCGCTCTCGCCCCGCACCGCGCCGAGCACGACGTTCGCGGCAAGCTGGCCGGTCTGCTTAAGCAGGCCGCTCACCGCGCCGCGACCCCGTGGCAGACGCCCCTCGCGGAAAAAATCAAGATCGGCAAGGATCTCATCGACAACGCCATCGCGCTTGATACCCAGATCGAATACGCCGCTGCCGAGTCGGCCGTCTTCCGCCTGCAGGCCAATAACGCGCGCAGCCTGCTGGCCCACATCTTCGGCCTCATTTCCGCCCGCCGCGCCCTCGATTTCCAACTGCACCGTCACGGCTGGCCGGCCCATGAAGCGCTGCAAATCTACCACGGCATTTTTCTCGACCTCCTCAACGACCTCGCCGCGCGGCTGGACGATGGCGAACTCGACCAGCATCTCGTCGAGATCGCGGCGATCCGCCATCAGCTCGCGCTCATTCACCCAGAAGAGGAATCCGCCACCGCCGAGGAGGTGATTCGTGCGCGCATCGTCATCGACCGCACCGATGACCTGCTCGAGCAACTCGGCCACGCGCTGGAGGACTGGCGCGACATCCTCGAGGAACGCTGGCGCTCCGAGCCGCGCCGCGTGCTCAACTTCCACCGCGACGTGCGCGCGGCCTGGATCAACGGCCTGCGTGCCTTCGTGGCCGTCTGTCTCACCGGCGCGTTCTGGATCGCCTCAGCTTGGCCGGACGGGCCCTCCGCGCTGATCTTCGTCTCCGTTCTGCTCAGCCTCTTCTCGGCCTTCCCGCGGCCGGACCTCGTCGGCTGGCAGTTCTTCTACGGCTCCATTCCCGGCGCCATCATCGGCATCCTCTTCAAGTATTTCGTTTTGACCGCGACCACCGGCTTCGAATATCTCCTTACCGTCTCCGCTTTCGTCCTGCTCCCCCTCGGGGTAGTCACCGCAAATCCCAAGTACACGCTCGGCGCGACCGCTTTCTCCTTTGTCTTTCTCAACCTCTCCGGCGCGACCAATCCAATGGTCTACGATCTTTCCGGTAGCCTCAACATGGCGCTGGCCATCGAGCTCGGCGTACTCGCCGGGACGCTCTGCTACATTGTCATCCTGCCGCCCGACCCCCACGCTGCCCGCGCCTACGTGACCTACCGCTTGCGGGTCGGCCTTGGCTGGCTCGCGCGTAAGAACCCCATCCCGACTTTCTCATCCTGGGAAACACGCATGTACGACCGCGTCAACCGCCTGCACGATCCCAAAAATCCCTCTGGTACCCACACCGACGAATGGTTTGAGGCCGGCCTCGGTGCCCTCACCCTCGGCAACGAAATCCTGCGCCTGCGCTACTGGCTGGCAGAGGAGGAGATGCCCTCGGCAGTGCAGAGTGAGGCGGAAGAAGTACTCGCCAAGCTCTCGAAAATCCTCTCCCGCCCGGAGCCTGCTGATGCGGCGGTGGAGCGGGCGCGCGCGAACGTGCTCCAGCTCGATCCCGGCCAGGGGCACCCGCAGCGTCTCGTCTGGGCCCGGGTGGCTGGCGCGCTGGAAGAAATGGATGTCTATTTGGACGAGCATCCGCGATTATTGAACCGCGCCCGCATCCCCTGAGACCCCTTATCCACTCATGCTCAAGGAAATCAACCTCGACGGCGTTTACGTCTCGCCCTTTGTCGGTTACCTCGTCGCCGCGCTGATCCTTTTCTGGCCGCTGCGCATGCTTTTCGACCGCTGGGCGCTTCACCGCTACGTCTGGCATCGTCCGCTCTTTGATCTTTCCGTTTTTGTCATTATCCTGTCCCTGATCGGCCTGATGTTCTGAACCGCCATGACCTCCGCGCCTCCCACCAATTTCCTGAAACGCTACCTTGCCGCTGACGCCCCGCCGGCGCGCCGGTACCTGGCTACCGGCATCGTCGTGCTCATTGCCGTCCTGCTCGCCTGGGCACTTTGGTATCACTTCTTCCGCGCGCCATGGACCCGCGACGGCCGCGTGCGCGTAGAAGTGGTCAGCGTCGCCGCGCAAATCAGCGGTCAGGTCATCAGTCTGCCCATCGTCGAGAACCAGAAGGTGAAGAAAGGCGACCTCCTTTTCGAAATCGACCCGATCGATTATCAGCTCGCCCTCACCCAGGCCGAATCCACGGTGAAGACGCGCGAGTTCGACCTGAAGATCGCGCAGGAAGACGCGGTTCGCCGGCAAAAGCTCGGCGAGGCTGTCTCCACCGAGGAGCGCGTGACCTTCATGAGCAACGCCGACGTCGCCGCCGCCGCCTACAACTCCGCTGTCGCCGCGCGCGACCAAGCCAAGGTCAATCTCACGCGCACCCGCATCACCTCGCCGGTCAACGGCTTCGCCACCAACCTCAACCTGCGCATCGGCGACTACGCCACGCCCGGCCAGGTCAAGATGATCCTCGTCGACAGCGATTCCTACTGGATCGCCGGCTACTTCGAGGAAACCAAATTGCCCAATATCCACGTCGGCGATTACGCCCACATCCGGCTTATGGGCTGGCGCCCGGAAGTGGCCGGGCATGTGCAGAGCATCGCCGCCGGCATCTCCGACACCGACGCCAGCGGCGGCTTCCTCGGCCTCGAGAGCGTGAATCCCATCTTCACCTGGGTCCGCCTCGCCCAGCGCATCCCCATCCGCATCGCAATCGATCACGTCCCGGACAATGTGACCATCGCCGCGGGGCAGACCTGCACGATCGTGCTGTCGCCGCCGAGGAAGTAGCACATCAGGGACGCGAAGGGGCTCGCGCCCCTACCTCAATGACTTCTCGCTCAGACGAAAATCTCTGAAGGCAGCTTCGTCGTGCGGTCCGCCTCTATCCCCGGCAACGGCACGATCGCTACGCGGCGGCTGGCATCGACAATCTGCCCGAGCGAAATGCCGCCATCGTTGGTCGGCACGCGCTGGTGCCAGTAGGGACGGAAGCCGGTCTCGAGCAGACGTTGCACGGTCCGCTCGGTCAGATAGCGATTCTGGAAGCAGCCGCCGGAAAGCACCACGCGCGTTTCGCCGACGTGACGCGCAGTGAGCACGATGATCTCGACGAGCGTGTTGTGGAACTTCGCCGCGATGACGCCGGTTTCCACGCCGTCGCGGACATCGCCGATGATCCGCTCCAGCATCGGTCGCCAGTCGATGATGCTCGGCGCCGTGCTCTTGATTTCGAAATCGTACGCTTCACCCACGCAGGAGTGCGCGGCGAACTCGAGCTCCATCGCGGCCTGGCCCTCGAAGGTCGAATGCTGCCGGAGGCCGGCCAGCGCGGCGACGGCATCGAAGAGCCGCCCGGCGCTCGAGGTGGTCGGCGATTGTACGTCCTTCGCCAGCATCTGGCGGATCGCGGCGAGTTCGCTTTCCTGGAAATCGCTAATGGGCGCGAGGCCGGTTTGATTGAGCGCCTTGAGGCCGCCCATTTCATAGAGCACGCCGAGCGCGGCGCGGCGCGGCTGCTTGATTGCAGCATCGCCACCCGGCAGGCGGAACTGGCGCAGGTGTGCAACGCGCTCGAAACCGTCTTCGCGCGCCAGCAGGAATTCGCCGCCCCAGATCGTGCCGTCTGTGCCGAAGCCGGCGTCATCCCACACCACGCCGAGGGCGGGGAAGGGAACTTCGTTCTCGGCCATGCAGGCAAGCACGTGGGCCCAGTGATGCTGGACGGGATGGACCACGGCGTCGGTTTCCGCCGCGAGGTGCGCGGCGTGTTTGGTCGAGAGATAATCGGGATGCAGATCGCAGGCGATGATCTCGGGCCTGGTGTCGTAGAGCCGGGGCAGGTCACCGGCGGTGGTGCGGAACACGGTGTGCGCCTCGGCGGTCTCAAGATCGCCGATGTGCTGGCTGACGAACGCCTCATTCCCGACGCTGAGCGCCACCGTATTCTTGAGATGCGCGCCGACGGCGAGAATGGGTGGCAACGGTTGCTTGAAGTGCACCGGCAGAGGCGCATATCCGCGCGCGCGGCGCAGGACCATCTCGCGCCCGCGCACCACACGCACGACCGAATCGTCCATCGGCCGCAGGATGGGCCGGTTGTGGACCAGGAAATAATCCGCAATACCGTCGAGCCGGCGCAACGCCTCGCGCTCGTCGATACAGATCGGCTCATCGCTCAGGTTGCCGCTCGTGCAGACGACTGGGAAACCGAGGTCGCGCATAAGAAGATGGTGCAGCGGCGTCGAGGGCAGCATCACGCCGAGCATGGGATTGCCCGGCGCGATGGAAGGTGCGAGCGGTGGCGACCAGCGCGACAGGAGGACGATCGGCGCCTCGGGCGAGAGCAGGAGGCGCTCCTCGAGTTGCGAGATGTGGCAGTCGCGGCGAGCGAGGGCGAGCGAGGGATACATCAGCGCGAGCGGCTTTTCCGCGCGCTGCTTGCGCTTGCGCAGCCGCTTGACCACCACTTCGTCGCGCGCGTCGGCCAAAAGCTGAAATCCGCCGAGGCCCTTAAGCGCGATGATGCGTCCGGCGCGAATTTCCTCCGCAATGCGGCGCAGGGCGGCGTCGCCCGCGGCGAGCGCATTACCCTCCGCGTCCCACAGCTCGATCTGCGGCCCGCACGCCGGGCAGGCGTTCGGCTGCGAGTGAAAGCGGCGGTCGGCCGAATCGTCGTACTCCTTCTGGCAGGCCGGGCACATCGTGAACTTCTTCATCGAGGTGTGCGGACGGTCGTAGGGCAGTTCCTCAACGATGCTGAAGCGCGGGCCGCAGTTGGTGCAGTTGGTGAAGGGGTAGCGGAAGCGGCGGTTGCGCGGGGAGAAAATGTCGACGAGGCACTGCTCGCACGGCGCGACGTCGGGAAGGATGAGCGCGGTCTTCTCGCCGGTCTGCTCGGTCTTGCGGATGACAAAGCCGGAGTAACCCACGGCGTCGAGGAAGGAAAACTCCATGCTCTGGATGATGGCGCGCGGCGGCTTCTCACGCTCGATGCGCAGGAGGAAGTTACGCAGCGAAGCGCCGCCGCCCTCAACCTCAATAAACACGCCCTGCCCCGTATTGTGCACCCAGCCATTGAGGTTTAGCTCCTTGGCCAGGCGATAAACAAAGGGCCGGAAGCCGACGCCTTGCACGGCTCCACGGATAACGGCTCGGGCGCGTTCGTTATGGGAAGTCATGGAGGGGATGCGGGGCATCCTGCCCGGAAATGTCCACTAGCGCCAGCGCGACTTTTGCCGCCTTGGCGCGCGCGTAACACGAAATCGAATTCAAGTGAACTACAGGCTCGCATACTCATTCGCCCTCCAACGGTTCAACTTCGTCGCTCGCGTACGAGAGACGGCGCGCCGGCGCGTCGAGGCCGAGGTCATCCTCAAGAACGAGGCCAAGCCGGGTCTTCTCCTCGGTGTCGACCTCCATCGACTCGATGAGCGCGATGCGTCCAGAGAGGGCGAGCTCCGTTGGCGCGGCGTCGGCGCGAGGCAGAATGCGGACGCGGTCGCCCTTGCGCAGCTCGATGCCAGCGATGATGACACTTGTGACCTGAGAAGGCGGGTTGTAGAGAAACTCGTTCATGCTTCCTCCGCCACGGTGCTGCGCACGGCTGTCTTGCCACGCATGGCGAAATTCGGGTGCGCCTCGCGCTCGGTGCCGCGCAGGCGGACACGCTCTGCGGGGCGCAGAGCGCGCGGGCCTCCGTCGCTGAACGTCTCGTTGCGGAGGGGAACGATCTTCGGATAATCGTAAAGTCGGCTCGGCAACGCAACGAGCGTGTCGCGCTCATGCGCGGCCTCGTCGCCAACAAGGATGGGCCAGACCCCGAGGTTGCTGCAGTGCGCGGTCTCGGCAGTGTAGCGCTTGGGCGGATCAATCATGGAAAAGAAGGCACCGTTGCTGACGTGTAGGACGGCGTGGGTCGAGGCGAAGGTGCGCATGACGATTTCCTCGTGATCGTCGTAGCCGTGGCGCGGCTCGGGGGTCTGGTTGACAATGCGCACGCGGATCTTGGTAACGGCGGCATCGACCGGCTCCGCGCGGAGTTCAACAATGCCGGAGACGGCGTCCTGTTCGCGCACGATAACGCCGGTGATGTAGCCGAGATGATCGCGAATCGGCTCAAGCGAGCGTGCGGCGGGGAAGCGGAAGGGAATCGTGCGCGGCGCGCCAAGCAGCCCGGCGAGGCTGACCCTGGGCAGCGGCACGGAACGCTCGGCCGCCTCCTGCCAACTCGCGTAATGACGTCCGTCGACCGTGAGCTCGGGCACCACGTGGAAGAAATCCGGATTGTCAGCCGCAGGCATGTTGCGCAGCGGCACGGCCAGCGCGCCGACATCGCGCAGGATGGGATGGAGGAAGCGGACGGTGATGTCGAGCGTGGCGGAAAGCGGCGCGCCCTCGACCAGGCACTCGGTCTGCATGGCGCAGGGTTCGGCACCAAGTTGCGCGCGGCTGTAGGCCTCAGGATAGAGGCGGCCTAAAGTGAAGCGCTGGCAGTTTTTCTTCGCCGTCGCGCGGTAAGGATAGAGGATGCAGCCCTCATAGAGCACCGCGTTGACGACCGTATCGACGAGTTGGGGATTCATACCGGGACCTCCGAGTTGACGTGTTCGGGTAGAAACTGGTCGAAAGTGCGGTTCCGCCTAGCGCACTCGGATGCGCGGGCAATACGCCGCGACGTGGCAACCGGAGTCGCCCTTGTTCCCCCACGCACAAATGGCGGAGTAATATCCATGACCGGACAGGGTTTTTGGCTAAAAGGGTCGAACCCGCGACAGACGGGCACCCTCAAACACGGTTGTCCCAAAACAGGTCAAGTCAAGGGGAGCGCTGGAAATTTCGTATGAAATTTGTGGGGAACCAAGTTAATTGATGCGACGGATGAAGCTTGTGAAACTCTATCGCTTCGGCGTCGGCCAGACCCAGTCACCTTGGGTGTAGTCTCGCTGATACCGGTTGTTCTGTTTCATGACGACTTTCCCATCGTCATCCTTCTGGTTCCAACCCACCGAGTAGAGTAAATACATCCCATCGGATTTCAATCGGTAGTGATATGGTTCGCCGTCCATTACGTCGTGTGGCAGTTGGTCGATGCACGAAGGCACCAGCTCTTCAAGCGTGGCGGGATACGCGTTATGTGCCAGCCGGTATCGTTCCAGCGCGCAGGCGAGGCGAGATTCATCGGCCCAAACTTGCGCCTGCGAAAAGCTCCGTGCCGCGTTGGCCATCGCCGGTGCAGCGGTCAGGTACCAAATCGTCCACGGTGCCGACCAAGTCTGCCGGATCTGTTCATCGAGCGCATCCGCCTTGGCGGGAAAGACCAGCTCAGCTTGCGGATCTGCCGCATCCATGGCAGCGAAGAAGAAATCCGCCATGAGCTTCGAATTATTGTCCCACCAGCCGCCCGGCCACGGCACCGGCAAGCTGGCTTGCGTTGCTGTGGGGTCGATCGGCAAGACCTTCCCTTTGGAAAATTTTTTGAAGAACCCGATATTGGTCGCCACCAGCGCGCCTTCCGCCCGCATGGTGAACTGATAGTCGCGAAGGAAATGAAGGGAACCGAACATCCGTTCCAGCTCGGCCAGTTGCGCGTCATTCCACTCGTGCTGTACCAAGCCGTGGAAAATCGCGCCCTCGCTGATCGCCACGATGCCGATGGACACCAGAGCCCCGACCAAGTCCGGATCGCGCTTCACCCCATTCGCCACGATCCAATTGACCCGAAGATCGTCGAGCGCGAGATCGGAGCGTCCAGACTCGAGACCAAGAACGGCATGGGCCGACACGATCTTCGCCAGGGCAATCATATCCGTGACCGGACCGAGCGACCGTCCGGCGGGGGGCATTCTCTCGTAATCCGAGTTGAGCCGAAACGAAGAACGAGTCGCTGCGGCCTCGCGCAGTTCTCCAACCAAGGGGTAAACAGCATCGAACTGCGCGAGAGAGTCCGAAGGCGGCGGCTGTCCTTTAAAAAGCACCGCGTAGTCCGTCGTGACGGTTTGTCTAAGTTTCACCATGTCTGTTCGTTCGTCGGATTGCCAGGAACCCAGTAGCGGGATTTGAGGGACGGAATCGGGCATTGGCGTCTGATAAAAAATGGCCCGCCGAAAATCGACTAATTCATCGGGACCGAATTTGCCGCCGGTTCGCGTGATCCTAAAGATCGGGAGCGCAGCGAGATTTTCGTTTTCAGGGCCCAGTGGTGGGGTGAAGGCGCGTATATCGAAAGTCTCTCCCCGCCCTTCCCACTTCGCTTTGGTGATGGCCCAAGCGCGGGCGCCGCGCCAGTCTTCCTCGACGTAGAGCAGGACCAGGAACGTGAGGGCGAAAAGGATGAACTTCAGGAAGCCCCACGACCAAAAGAAGCGGAAGATGCGGGTGAAGAACGGTTTCATGGAACGGGGCGCCGCTGCGCTGGCGTTTCTTCCGCGATTTCGACCAGCCGAATTTCATCGGACATGGTGAGGAGATAAACCGGCTTGCTCAGGTCGGCATGCGCGAGGATTTCCTGCTCCTGCAAATCGACCGGAGTGGTGACGCGGAAAAGAAAAATGAGAAGCCACAGCATGGCGAGGACACCGGTGGTAACAGGATTGCGGGCGAGGCGATGCCACAGCCAAGGCAAAATCGGCGGCCAATTCCACCCGGCCGGTTTTTCGACGCGAGCTCGGCGGCGCGAGATGGAGAGAATCTCCGCGCGCCACGCGGCGGGCAGTTCCGGTGTGGGCAAGTCGCGCAACAGGCGCTCGATTTGGTCGTCGTTCACGGCAGGTCTTCGTGTAGAGAACGCAGCGCGTCGCGTAATTTGTCTAGGGCGTAGCGGTAGCGGCTCGCGGCCGTGTTCGCTGAGATATCGAGCACGCTGGCAATCTCGGCGAAGGTCATTTCCTCCCAGACTTTGAGGACAACGACGGCCTTTTGCTCCAACGGCAGGGCCTCGAGCGCCGCGGTCACGCTTTTCTGGCGCCAATGGGCGTCACCGGTCGCAAGCGCCGGCTCAACCGAGAACGAAATCTCGCGTGCGGTGAGATCCTCCGTCTGCCGCCGCGTTGTCTCGCGGCGATAGCGGTCGATAACGAGACGGTGCGCCATGCAGAAGAGGAATGAGCGCGGCACGGCGACGCCTTCCAGCACGCGCGGTGAGCGCGCCAGCCGCACAAAAATTTCCTGCAACGCGTCGTGCGTATCAGCCTCTTTGCCGGTCAAGCGCAGGAGGAAGCGATAAAGCTCCGGAGCGTGGTCGCGATAAACGCCTTCGAGCCAATGCTCCATTCCTCAAGGACGCAGCCGAGACGTGAAATTGTCTAGGAAATTGAACCGGAGAGAATACGGGTAGCCCGCGACGTCTGGGCGCGTGATCGCGTCCGCAACGAACGCGCGATCAACAGGTCAGCGTCGGCCACCATCAAAAATTCACCCGCACGCCCGCCTGGATCGATTGTCCAAAATAATCATCCTGTCCGGCCTGCACAACGTAGTCGCCGAAGACCGTGATGCTGTTGTTCACCTGAGCATCGAGTCCCAGGTCGACCAGCGCCGAATCCTCGCTCGCATTCGGCGTACGCACCGTGAAAGACCCGCCGGAGAATTGCGTGAAAGACGACGTCAGTCCGCGCGACTGGTCCATGAACTCATGCTGCCACGTGGCTTCAAGATGCGGCGTGAACCGCACGCCGCAACCGTTGAGGCTGTAACGCACGCTGCCGCCCAGCCGGCTGCGCAGCGAGTCGTCCTGGTCCTCATCGATGGAAAGATCCGCCGCCGAATCCGCCTCGCTATAGCTGTTCACCGTCAGGTGCGTGTACTGCAGGCCCGCGACCGGACCGTAGGTCCACGCGCCAGAATGGAAATCATAGCCACCGTCGAGGTCCACCATGCCCTCATTGCCCGTGGTGCCCCCATTCGCCGTCTGGCCGAGGAAGGCGATGTTGCGCGCCTCGGTGTACGTGTTGTAGCTGTAGCGCCCGATGAAGTTCGCGAACCAGCCGCCGTCGGCGTAGCTCGCATAGATGCCGGGCGAGTAGCTATCCACCGTCGCCGAGCTGTTGAACGTGTCGAGCGTCGCGTCCGTATGTGCGTAGCTCGCCGTCACGCCGACGAGGAAATGTTGCGAGAGATGATAGTCCGCGCCAACGACCACCGACTCGGAGTTGTCGTCGAAGTGTGGCACATCCGCCTGCGAGAAACCTTGCGCGAGGATCACGTTGCCGCGCAGGAAAACATCCCACGGCTTGGCATCGGTCGCGGCGGCCGGCGCGCTCCGCGGCTTGATCTCCTTCATGTCGATGCCGCCCAGCACCGCGCCGGGCATATCGGTCAGCGTCCCGACCGGATCCTCCCACGCCAGCATGCGGCTGTGGATCATCTGCAGGCCGGGATCGATATTCGGGT
>FSYS01001766.1_pt1 | contig 11934 bp, 9 predicted proteins | sample 1638491 | NCBI WGS metagenome assembly FSYS01 (sample SAMEA3914788, study PRJEB12502) | metagenome | biome: forest; material: soil | place: Canada | collected 2011-07-03 | depth 0.1 m | reverse complement strand
GTCGGCGACTTCTCCATCGACGTCGAGCAGCACCGCGTCAAGGTCCGCGGCACCGACGTGCACCTCACCCCCAAGCAGTTCGAGCTACTCCTCTACATGGCGCACTACCCCGGCAAGGTCCTCAGCCACCGCGACCTGCTCAACGCCGTCTGGGGGGCCAACGCCACCACCCAGCCCGAGTACCTTCGCGTCGCCATCGGCCACCTCCGCAAAAAGCTCGGGGAGCGCGGCGAGCAGTACCTCCAGACCGAGCCCTGGGTCGGCTACCGCTTCGTCCCCACCCCCGAAGAACAAGACGATCCCGCATCCACCCCCTAACCGCCTAACACTAAGCCGCCCCGGTTGCCCTTACCGTTGCCGTTGCCGCTTCGGTCGTCATCCCCGAAGGGATCTGCGCTTGCCGTTACCTAATCCCAGCTCCCTCGATCAGTGGAGCTGGGATCGTGTGCCATTTGGCCTACCCACTTGGGCCGATTAGTACCGATAAGTCTTAGGGCAAGTCGTCTTGTAGAACGCGACATTGGCACCTACAATGTGAGCGATAATGGACGAGCGCATCTTCCAACCACATCTTCAAGGGAGCAACGATGGTCGCCATTCAACTGGAATATCAGGGAGACTTGCACTGCAAGGCCATCCACGGTCCCTCGGCAACCGAGCTCAACACCGATGCCCCCAAGGACAATCAGGGGCGCGGAGAGAGCTTCTCACCCACCGACCTGGTCGCCACTGCGCTCGGCACCTGCATGCTCTCGGTGATGGGCATCCTCGCTCGCACGCTGAACCTCGATATCACCGGGACCACGGCAACCGTCGAAAAGGAGATGACGACCACGCAGCCGAGAATGATTGCGAGCCTGGCCGTCAAAATTCACGTCCCCCACTCCCTCAGCCCCGAGGACAAGCAAAAACTCGAGCGCGCCGCCCACACCTGCCCCGTGCACAAGAGCCTGCACCCCGACGTCCGGACCCCGATCGAATTCACCTGGGCATAAGCCCGTCGCAGCCTCATCGCACGAGGCGACGCAGGATTTTCCACCGAACCTGGAACCCAAAACCCGCCTAAGTCGGTCACCAAAATCACTTGCCGATTTGCAGTGAAAATCGGCAGTTTTTTATCCACGTTAGCCATACATTTCTCCGCGTTTTACGCGACGTTTTGACTCACGAAGGCGCCTTTAAGCCCCAGAGACCGCCCCAAATCCCGCAACAAACGGCGTTCACAAAGCCCGAAAATTGCCCACAGATGCCAGCAATCCCCCCAAAAGCCCATTTGGGGAGAGCGTTCACCTTTACGCATTCTTTACGAATTCACTACGTCGTCTTTAGCGTAACTCCTGTGAAATCAATCCTGTCGCATTGGATTAAGATCGCCGCCGATCTCGGTTCCTGCGCGCGAGTTCGGACAGATTGACCCCGGAAGAAGGTGCCGCATGTGGGATATCTCAATGATAGCAATAGGGATAGCGTTCTTCACCGTCGCCATCGCCTATGTCAAAGGCTGCGACCTCCTGTCGCATAAAAACCAGCACGGGGAGGCTGCAAAATGATCGAAGCGACCCTGCTAATCCTAGTGATTGCACTACTTATGGCCTACCTGGTCTACGCCCTGCTGCGCCCGGAGAAGTTCTAAATGACCGCAAATGGATGGATCCAAATCGGGATCTTTTTCGCCCTAATCCTGCTCACCGCCAAACCACTCGGCGTCTACATCGCTCGCGTGTTCGAGCGCGAAGCCACATGGTTTGATGTACTTGCGAGACCCGTCGAGCGCCTCATCTACAAGCTCACCGGCGTCGACGAGAGCCACGAGATGCGCTGGACCGAGTACGCCATCGCCATGCTCGGCTTCAGCCTCGTTACCATGGTCGTCACCTACGCCATCGAGCGCCTGCAGCACATCTTGCCGTTGAATCCACAGCACTTAGCGGCCGTCGCACCCGATCTCGCCCTCAACACCGCAGCCTCGTTCACCACCAACACAAACTGGCAGAGCTACACGCCCGAAACCACGATGAGCTACCTCACCCAAATGGTGACGCTCGCCTACCACAACTTCGCCTCCGCAGCGGTTGGCATCGCACTCGCCATCGCCTTCGTTCGCGGCATCGCTGGCCGCGAACGCAAGACCCTGGGCAACTTCTGGGTCGACACCACGCGCGCGACCCTCTGGGTGCTTCTGCCGGGTAGCTTCGTTCTCGCGTTAGTGCTTGTATCGCAAGGAGTTGTACAGAACTTCCGCCCCTACGACCAAGCCAAACTGGTCCAGCCGATACAGACGCAGGTGACCGGAACCGACGGCAAAACCACGACCCAGACTGTAACGACGCAGACGATTGCGCAAGGTCCAGTCGCCTCGCAAGAGGCGATCAAGATGCTCGGCACCAACGGTGGTGGCTTCTTCAACGCCAACAGCGCGCATCCGTTCGAGAACCCGAACGCCCTTACCAACCTGCTCGAGATGTTCGCCATCTTCGTCATACCAGGCGCTTTGACGGTCACGCTCGGACGTATGGTGAAGTCTCCAGGACATGGTTGGGCAGTCTTTGCCGCGATGTCGGCGCTCTTCTTCGCCGGCGTTCTGGTGGCGTATTCGGCGGAGAGTCATGCCAACCCACTGCTGCATGGCGTCGACCAGACCGTATCGACGCTGCAACCCGGCGGCAACATGGAAGGCAAAGAGGTTCGTTTCGGCATCGTCAACACCGCTCTCTTCGCTACGGCGACGACGGATGCAAGCTGCGGCGCAGTCAACGGCATGCATGACTCCTTCATGCCGCTCGGCGGAATGGTGCCGATGGTGAACATCATGCTCGGGGAATTGGTCTTCGGCGGTGTTGGCGCGGGACTCTACGCGATGCTGATCTTCGTCATCGTCACTGTATTCATCGCGGGCCTGATGGTCGGCCGAACGCCGGAGTATCTGGGCAAGAAGATCGAGTCGTACGACGTGCAGATGTCGATGCTGTATGTGCTGATCTTCCCACTGTCGGTGCTGCTGTTCGCCGCGATCTCGGTCCGTATGCCGAACCTTGGGCTGTCGAGCCTGAACAACTCAGGACCTCACGGATTGTCCGAGATCCTTTACGCATATGCGTCTGCGACGGGCAACAACGGTTCCGCGTTCATGGGACTGAACGCCAACACGCATTGGTACAACCTGTCGATCACGGTTGCGATGCTGGTGGGACGCTTCCTGATGATCGTGCCGATGCTCGCGGTTGCGGGCAATCTGGCGCAGAAGAAGCTTGCTCCTCCTTCGGCGGGAACGTTCCCGGTGAACACGCCGTTGTTCACGGTACTTCTGGTGGGCGTGATCCTGATCGTAGGAGCGCTGACCTTCTTCCCTGCGCTGGCGCTGGGACCGATTCTCGAACACCTGCAGATGCAAGCAGGCAAGAGCTTCTGAGGAGATTCTGATGTCGACTGCACAAAAGCGCTCGCTCTGGGACGCAACGATCGTCAGACGAGCGGTTGTAGATGCCCTGGTAAAGCTTCATCCGCGGACCATGATGCGCAATACGGTCATGTTCGTGGTGGAGATTGGAAGCGTCATCACCACGATCTATCTGGTGCGTGACCTGATCACGCACAGCGGAGCATTCCGGTTCGACCTGCAAATCACGCTGTGGCTTTGGTTCACGGTGTTGTTCGCCAACTTCGCCGAGGCGATGGCTGAAGGACGCGGCAAGGCGCAGGCGGATGCTTTGCGGCAGGCGAAGTCCGAGACGATCGCCAACAAGCTGCTGCCGAATGGCGAGACCGCGCCGACCTCGAGCGCACTGTTGCGCGTAGGCGATGTGGTGCGCGTTGTCGCCGGCGAGATGATTCCGGGCGATGGCGATGTCATCGAAGGTGTCGCTTCAGTGGATGAGTCGGCGATCACGGGCGAATCGGCTCCCGTGATCCGCGAAGCAGGTGGCGATCGCTCGGCGGTAACAGGCGGAACGCGCGTACTGTCGGACATGATCAAGGTGCGGATCTCGTCGAACCCCGGCGAGACGTTCCTAGATCGCATGATTGCGCTGGTCGAAGGCGCGGAGCGGCAGAAGACGCCGAACGAGATCGCCCTGAACATCCTGCTCGCAGGACTGACAATCATCTTCCTGCTCGCGGTTGGGACGCTGCAGCCGTTCGCGATGTACTCGTCTGCGCCGCAGTCGGTGTTCGTGCTGATCGCGCTGCTGGTCTGCCTGATTCCAACGACGATTGGCGGATTGCTATCGGCGATCGGAATCGCTGGCATGGATCGTCTGGTGCAGCACAACGTGCTGGCGATGTCGGGCCGCGCGGTCGAGGCTGCGGGCGACGTGAATACGCTGCTGCTGGACAAGACCGGAACGATCACGCTGGGCAATCGTCAGGCGAGCGACTTCGTCGCTGCTCCTGGTGTGAGTCCTGCGGAGTTGGCCGATGCAGCGCAGCTCTCGTCGCTGCCGGATGAGACGCCGGAAGGCCGCTCGATCGTGGTGCTGGCGAAGGAGCGCTTCGGGCTGCGCGGACGCGAGATCTCGGAGATGCATGCGGAGTTCGTGCCCTTCAGCGCGCTGACGCGCATGTCGGGCGTCGACATCGATGGCCGCATGATCCGCAAGGGCGCAGCCGACGCGATTGCGGGCTTCCTCGAGCAGAACGGCGGTTCGCTGCCGAAGGAGGTTCGGGAATCGGTGGACGCGATCGCGCGCAGCGGTGGAACTCCGCTTGTAGTTGCGGAAGGGCGTCGCGCGCTGGGCGTGATTCACCTGAAGGACATCGTGAAGGGCGGAATGCGCGAGCGGTTCGCGCAGCTTCGGTCGATGGGCATTCGCACGGTGATGATCACCGGCGATAATCCGCTGACGGCGGCGGCGATCGCGCGGGAAGCAGGCGTCGACGACTTCCTGGCCGAGGCGAAGCCCAAGGACAAGATGGACCTGATCCGGCGCGAGCAAGCCGAAGGCAAGCTGGTCGCGATGACCGGCGATGGAACCAACGACGCTCCTGCGCTGGCTCAGGCAGACGTCGGCGTGGCAATGAACACGGGAACGCAGGCGGCGAAGGAAGCCGGAAACATGGTCGATCTCGACTCAAACCCGACCAAGCTGATCGAGATCGTGGAAATCGGCAAACAGCTGCTGATGACGCGTGGAGCGTTGACGACGTTCTCGATCGCCAACGACGTTGCCAAGTACTTCGCGATTATTCCGGCGATGTTCGCGGCGACGTTTCCGGTGCTGAACGCATTGAACATCATGCATCTGAAGACGCCGCAGTCGGCGGTGCTTTCGGCAGTGATCTTCAACGCACTCGTCATCGTCGGGTTGATTCCGTTGGCGCTACGCGGTGTTGGATATCGCGCGATGAGCGCGGAGGCGCTGCTGCGGCGCAACCTGATCCTTTATGGCGTTGGCGGCGTGATCGTTCCGTTCATCGGGATCAAGCTGATCGACATGATCATTACCGCGATTCACCTGGCTTAAGGAAGGAGTTTGTATGCGACGAGTTTTATTGACTTCGGTTTTGTATACGGTGGTGACGACGGCGCTGTTGGGCGTCGGTTATCCGATGGCTGTCTATGTAATCGCGAAGGTTGCATTTCCGCAGCAGGCGAATGGCAGTCTGATCGAAAAGAATGGAACGCTGGTCGGTTCCAGGCTGATCGGACAATCTTTCTCCGGGGACAAGTACTTCCACAGCCGACCGTCGGCGGCGGGCGCCGGGTATGACGCGACGTCGTCGGGCGGATCGAACCTGGGACCGACGAGCAAGAAGCTGGTCGACCGGGTCGAGGCCTCGGTGGCTGCGGAGCAGGTCGATCACCCGGGCGTCGCGGTGCCGGTCGATCTGGTAACGACTTCGGGCTCGGGGCTCGATCCGGATATTACGCCGGCAGCGGCGGAGTACCAGGTGGAGCGGGTTGCGAAGCAGCGCGGAATGACCGAAGCGGCGGTGCGGAGCCTGGTGTCGAAGCATACGACCGAGCGGCTGTTCGGGCTGCTCGGCGAGCCGACGGTCAATGTGCTGGAGCTGAACCTGGACCTGGATTCGGTGTCGCGGTAAGGCTTCGTTTCTTGAAGGAAAAGGCCGTCCGGGCGAGCCCGGACGGCCTTTTCCCTTTCGTGTGGCGCTGCGGCTGGGGAGGGGCCCTTCCCCAGCCCCTATCTCGGACGCAAGTGCTTTTTCCCGTAGTTTGCGAGGCATTCGAGGATCTGGAGGAAGTCTCGCGAATCTGCGGCGGCTGGCCCGTTGATCGTCGTTGCCTATACCAGCCCGCTGAATTATCTCGTACAGATGAAGAGTTGAAACGGCTAGGGTTCCGTAGGTCCGAGGATCTGGCAAAGAGACTTCGGTGAATTGTGCGTTCGACCGCTCCTGTATGGGCCGTTGAAGACTACGGGCTGTGGGCATCTACGGGGGCAACTGGCTGAGGTTCCCTCACCATCTCCCATGGGAGCGGGTTGACACGGAGAGTTCCGGCAGGGGTTAAAGGATTTGGTTTGAGCGGCGGTAGTTCTACACTGGCGAGTAGGGCTTGACGTGTCTGGGCCGCCTGAGAGAACCATGCAGATATCAGAAGCAAGTTTGATTTCGAGCCGGCGCAAACTTTTTCTGCGCGATAGCTTGACCTTCTTTGTGCTCACGCTGGCGACGATCGTGCTGTTTGTGTTGACGCTGCTACTGTTTCGCTCGTTTACGACGCACCGGGCAGACCTGGCGGTACGATGGGCGGCGCGCGGCGAGGCGGCACTGAAACAAGGGCATCCGGATCAGGCGGTGCCGGCGCTGCGGACGGCGCTGATCTACGCGCCGGAGACGCGCTCGTACCAGATGATGCTGGCGCAGGCGCTGGGCGACTCCGGCCATGCTGAAGAGGCGGCCAATTACTTTCTGAACCTGTGGGAGGCACAGCCGGGCGATGGCGTGATCAACCTGCAGCTGGCGCGGTTGGCGCGGCGGCGGGACGCGAAGGACGAGGCGATCCGCTATTACCGGGCGGCGATCTTCGGCAACTGGGGGGGCGAAGGCGTGGAGCGCCGGCGGGAGGCGCGGCTGGAGCTGGCCAACTACCTGATCGAGCAGGGCAATCTTGCGATGGCGCAGACGGAGCTGCTGATCGCGGCGAGCAATGCGCCGCCGGGCGCGGGGCTGGAGATTCTTTTCGGCGACGAGCTGGTGCGGGCCGCAGATCCTACGGACGCGCTGCTGTATTACCAGAAGGCGATCGCACAGGACCCGCGCAATCCCGCGGCGTATGAGAAAGCGGGACAGCTGGCGTACCAAATGGGCGATTATGTTCGGGCGCGGAACTGGCTGGAACACGCGGTGCGCGAGAGCGGCGGCACGGCGACCGGCGCGGATGCGCTGCTGAAGAATACGGAACGTCTGCTGGTGCTTTCGCCGGCCGCTGCGCGTACGGACAAGGACCGGATTACGCGACTGCTGGATGATAAAGTGATTGCGAAGAAGCACTGGAACGCCTGTGTAGCGACGCTGGGCAAGGAAACGCCCCTGCCGGCGGTGCAGTCGCTGGGCGGGCGCTGGACGCAGGCGGACGGGATTTCGACGCGGAGTGCGCTGGCGGCGGATCAGAGCAACGAAGACGCGTTGACCGGCTTGATCAACGAGAGCGAGATGCTGGCAGCGGACCTGTGCGACACCCCCACGGGTGACGATGCCCTGCTGCTGTTGCTGGCGAAGAAGGAACAGCACGAGGGCCAGAGGTAAGGGATGGGAACAGTGATGGATGTGGAACCGAAGATAGCCGAGCATCGCGAGGATGACGCGGCACGGCTAGCTCCGAAGCGGGAAGAACAACTGTTTCTGCTGCTGTCGATCTTCATTGGCGTGATCTCGGGGCTGCTGGTGGTGTCGTTCCGGATGGCGATTGCGTGGCTGAGCGTGCTGCTGCTGGGATCGTCGCCGGGGCCGCACCAGCCGCGGCTGATCATTGTGCCGTGCGTGGTGGGTCTGGTGGTGGCGGTGATGACGCGGTATGTCTTCCCGCAGGTGCGCGGCAGCGGTGTGAACCAGACCAAGGCGGCGCTGTACATCCACAATGGGTTTATCTCGATGCGGACGATGGTGGGCAAGTTCCTCCTGGCGTCGCTGGCGATCGGCAGCGGGCACTCGCTGGGACCGGAGGACCCGTCGCTGCAGATCGGTGCGGGGGTGGCGTCGCTGATCAGCCGCAAGCTGGGGCTGAGCCGGGAGAAGCTGCGGATCTTCGCGCCGGTAGGCGCGGCGGCGGGGTTGGCGGCGGCATTCAATGCGCCGATTTCGGCGATTCTGTTCGTCATCGAAGAGGTCATCGGGCAGTGGAGCGCGGGAGTGCTGGGGTCGATCGTGCTGGCCGCGGTGTCGAGCGTGGTGGTGGCGCGGTGGTTCTGGGGATCAGAGCCGATGTTCCGAATTCCGGCGATGAGCCTGCGGGATCCACGCGAGCTCATGGCGTATGCAGTGCTGGGCGTGGTGGGCGGCGCGGCGTCACTAGCGTTCGCCAAGTCGCTGGGGTACCTGCGGCCGCTGCTGCGGAATCAGCCGGCCTGGTCGCAGATGATGCAGCCGGCGCTGGCCGGGCTCCTGGTGGGCGGGATTGGCTACTTCGGACTGCCACAGGTGATGGGCGCGGGGTATGAGACGATCGACCAGGCGATGCATGGGCAGTTCGTGCTGCATATGCTGCTGCTGCTGGCGGTGTTCAAGATCGTGGCGACGACGCTGTCGTTTTCGAGTGGGACACCGGGCGGGATGTTCGCGCCGACGCTGTTTATCGGAGCGATGCTGGGCGCGGCGGTGGGGTCGTTCGAGAAGCACTACTTCCCTCACTTGACCGGGACGACGGGATCGTATGCGCTGGTGGGGATGGGGGTTCTGTTTGCCGCATTTCTCCGCGCACCTTTGACCTCGGTGTTCATGGTGCTCGAGGTGAGTGGGAACTACTCCGTCATTTTGCCTGTCATTTTGGCGAATACGATTGCGTATCTGATCTCGCGTGCGCTGCAGCCGGTGCCGATCTTTGAACTGTTCACCCATCAGGATGGGCTGTACCTGCCGTCGATGGAGGAGCAGCGCGAGGAGAGCGGCGACCTGCACTTCGAGGACGCGCTGGCGCCGATTGGGGTGCCGGTGCTGAAAGGCTCCGAGACACTGTGGGAGGCGCGGCGCACCGTGCTGGAGGCGTTCGGCAAGCAGGATGTGGGCGCGGTGCTGATCCAGTGCAGGGATGGGGGATGGTATGCGGCGAGCCGTGCGGAGATGGAGGCGATCTTCAACGGGCTGGGCACGGACCAGAACGCTCCCGAGGCCAAGCAGGCGGTGGAGGAGCGGCTGGGCAAGGAGCGGACACCGGTGATGTTCCCGGATCAGCCGCTGTCGAGCGCGCTGCCGTATTTTCGGCGCTGGCCGCTGCTGCCGATCTCGAATCGCGCGATGCGCGGGGCGCTGGAGGGAGTGCTGTCGCAGGCCGATGTGCTGCGGCGGTATCAGCGGGGATAGGGCGGGGCTTCGGGGATAGGGCACTCGTACTCGGTGAAGCCGTCGATGATGCGAGCGGCGCCTTAGACGAGCCCGCCGCCGATGAAGAGGGCGAGGCTGAGCCTGAAGGAGAGCAGGCTTAGGGTGAGCATGATGGTGGCTGCTTGCCCCATACGCTTTGCGCCTTCACAACTGCCATGGAGGGCCTCCCAAAATCGGGCGAGATGTAACACTGAAGGGATCAGTCGAGAGGGCCTTCTCTTCCTGGCGGCGTGGACTTTGTTTGTAGGTGGAGAGCTCGCTAGAGCGTCCAGGCTGCGTTCAGTTGGAGGGCTTGGTGCATGGCGTCCGGGGCGAGATCCACTTCGCCCGGCCAAGTGACCACGCCGTATGCGAGCCTGACCTCAGCGAAGCGAGCCGGATCGGCCAAGGCGGCGAAGACTCCCGCATCCGGCAAGTGGACCAGCCGCCACAGATCGGCAATGCCGGTGAGCCCATCGAGAAATGTCATGCGCAACCAAAAGTCCGCGAGGACTTCGACCTGGACGACCCGCCACGGCATGATGAAGATAGTCGTGGGCATTGGCGATTGTGCCGCTACGTCAAGTTTAGAGCCTGGCCGCAGAGTTTGGTGAGGTCGTAGCCGGCCTTGGCGGCGGCGACGGTGTGGGCGGTGATGTAGGTCTCGATGGCAGCAACGGGGGAGTCGCTCGGCTCGAGCGAGGCGGCGAGGAGGCCGGGGAGTTCGAGCCACCAGAGGAGTTCCTCGAATGCCTCTTTGTTGAGGTAGGTAATACCTTCGGTCTGGTTGAGGCCGGCGAGCCAGCGCACGTCGGGGTCGGCCCAGAAAGCCTCTGTCTCGACGGACTGCGGCGTGGGGTAGGCGAGCAGGATGCGGATGCGGGCGGCCAGGCGCCAGGAGTTTTGCCGCTCGACACCGAGCGCGGCGAAGGTCTCGGCTAGGGCGGAGCGCATGTGGAGCTGGTCGAAGAGGCGCGCGGCGGTTTCGGGGTCGGGCGCGAGCTGGTGCAGCAGCAGCCACGAGAGGACCGGCGCCCAGACGGCGCTTGCGGGAACGGCGGCGAGGGGGTGCTGCGTGGGCAGCACGAGGCGGGCGGTGGCGGGCCAGGGCTCGGCGAAGAGACGCTCGAGCGCGGGCAGATGGGCGGCGGCGTTGGCCGCTGTGGTCAGGGTTGGATTCGCCTTGAGCGCCGACGGGGGCAAGAGGCTCTCCGGAGCGGCGGTGTGGGCTTGATCGAAGAAGAGCTGGGCGTGATCGACGAAGAGCTTCAGGCGCGGGTCGGGGAGGCCGTTTGCAGCGGCGGGGGATGCGGGTTCGAGCGCGGCGGATAGGGGAAACTCCGGCTCGGGCACGGGGGGAAGAGCGTCGGCGCGGGGCTTGACCTTGGGAGCGGTGGTTTTGCTCGATAACGCGGCGGAAACGGCGGCGGGCAAGGGGGAGGGTGGAGGCTGGCTCGATGGAACCCAGGTCTCAGAGGCGAGAGCTGGGGCACCCGGCTTGGTGGCTGCGCGATGGATGGCCGTGTTGGTAGCCAGCTCGGCGGCGGTGTCGGCGAAGGCGTGGAGGATTTCCTGCGTGAGCGCGGCGCGCAGGGCGTCGTGGAGGGGCCGCAGGCGCAGCTTGGCCAGGGCTTCGTCGAGGCTGGGGACGCCGGCGCCGTGGAGCGAATCGCAGAGATGCTCCCAGGGGTGCTCGACGGTGGAGCGAAGCTCGCGCCAGTGCAGGAGCACGGCGTACTGATAGCCGTGGAGGTCGATGGTGAAGCCGCTGCGGTCGAAGTCCGAGGCGCGACGGATGTACTCGAGGTCGCGGGCGGAGTCGCGCCACGCGAGGAAGACATCAGCGTTGGCTGGAAGCCCGAGGGCGTCTTTGAGGGTGCGGCTTTGCAGCTGGCCGGAGAGCTTGTCCATCGACTCGGCCGAGAGATGAATGGTGCCGCGGGTGCTCTGGTAGACGTTGTTGTAGAGGATCAGGGCGCGGTCGGGAGAGCCGTGGCCGTTGTCGACGCGGTTGGAGTAGGCGAAGACGTTCTCGTCGACGGCGCCGTGGTCGCTCCAAAAATCGTAGAGAACGAAGTTGTTGCTTTCGGCGAAGAGGTGGCGCTTCTTGAGCAGGGGCGCGATCTCGCGCATGTGGCGGGCGACGAGGTCCTCGTTGGGCCACTCCTCGTAGCGGGCCTGCTTGTACTCCATGCCGTACTTCTCGGTGAAGGCCTCGATCTGGCCGTGGCCGAACATGGGCAGGCCGGGCAGCGTGGCGAGCAGGGTGCAGGTGCCGAAATACTTGTCGCCGGTGCCGAACTGGTCGATGGCGGTGCGCTCGTCGGGGTTGGACATGAAGTTGACGTAGCGCTTGAGAATATCGGGATCGAACTCGATCGTTTTTTTCAGGTAAGACCGGTACTTGGCGTTCTCCTCGTCGCGCAGCATGTTCATGAAGGCGGAGTTGTAGACCCGATG
>FSYS01001032.1_pt1 | contig 11942 bp, 10 predicted proteins | sample 1638491 | NCBI WGS metagenome assembly FSYS01 (sample SAMEA3914788, study PRJEB12502) | metagenome | biome: forest; material: soil | place: Canada | collected 2011-07-03 | depth 0.1 m | reverse complement strand
GGCGATATTGCTCTTCCCAGAAGCGGGCGTCGCTGAGGGTGAGAGGGAGGGCGTTGGGGTCGCGCTCGCGGACGAAGGCTTCGAGCTCGGCGAACTCGTGCTGCGCCGTCTCGCGGGCAGCGGCTTCGACTTCGTTTAGGAAGCTGCGCATGTTGGCGGCCGAGCCCATCATCTGGTCGACGGTGGCCAGGTCGGCCCAGCTGCGGAAGCCGAGGAGAGAGGCCATCTCTTCGCGGGCGGCGAGGAGATCCAGCAGCACCTGCTTGTTGGCGGGGTAGGCACGGTCGTTGTAGGCGAGATACATGCGGCGGCGCAGCTGGGGGTTGATGGCGTAGGTCATGACCGGCGCCATCTCCGGGGGATCGGTGGTGAGGACGACGGGGGCATCGGCTGTGAGCTGCTGGCCGGTGGGGTCGGGGTGGACGCCGTGGCGTGTGAGATAGTCGTCGGGGAGACCGAGGAGGTCGTTGGGGTTGTCGACGGGGATTTTGCGGACATCGTCTTGTACGGCGCGGCTGAAGGTCATGCTGAGCTGCGTCATGGTGTCGGCGAGGGTGCGGATGCGATTGCGTGTGGGCTCATCCTTATCGACGCCGGAGAGTCGATAGCCGAGCAGCGCGCGGTCGATGTAGTAGAGCGTGGCGGGATCGGCGCTGGTGGTGTCGATGGCGGCGAGGGCCTGGTAGACGTCGCGATTGAGGCTGAGGGCAACGCTCTCGGCGCCGATGACTTGAGAGAGTTGCTGCGCGGCATCGCGGACGTCGGATAAGGGATGAACCATGAACATGACACCGCTCTGGCTGCCGGCCATGCGGAGATGCCAGCAGGCGCGATCGTAGGGCACGAGGGTGTTGTCGACGGTGCGTTGGCCGGAGACGGCGAGGAGCTCGGCGACGCGCGAGCGGGAGGCGGCGAGATGATGCTCCACCCAGGCTTTTGCCGTGTCAGCGTTAGCGAGGCCGGTCCAGATGTGCAGTTGATCTTCTACTGCATGATTCGCTGGTGCGGACAGTTTGGATTTTTCTTCAACTGCGTGCATGGATTCATCTCCCTGAAGTCTTGAGCAGTGCGCTCCTTAACCAATGTACGTGAATGTTTGAGATGCAATGAGGCGCTTGCGAAGGTGCGGGAAATGCAGTGGTTTTGATGCATACGGACGATCATTTGACAGTCGTATCACCGCGAGGATAGGCTGGTGATGGGTACTTTTACCCATCGAGGTCTCAAATATGAAGCGTACTATGTTGGCCATCCTCGCGATCTCACCCTTGATGATGCATGCACAGGTGAAGTCGTCTGCTCAGCCCGGATCTACGCCCACCCTTGAATCGAGCAACATTCAACCTGCTGCGATCGCCGCTATTCATTCCTCGGAGGCCGCCGCAGCCCCAACCGCCATTCGCGTATCGACTGGCGTGAAAGCGCCAGTGCTTGTGTACACGGCGGATGTGGACCGCGACCATATCCTGGGAGCGGATTCCTCGGTAGAGCGTGTTGTCCGCGTTGCCATGACGGTGGACGCATCGGGCAAGCCCACGAACCTGAAGGTCGTCCAGTCGACCGACATGTTTACCGATCAAGCGATCCTCTCGGCTGCCAGTCAGTACCGCTTCAAGCCGGCAACCCTCAATGGAATTGCCGTACCCATGCAGATGACGGTGAACTTCAAGATCCAGTAAGAATAGACATTTTCGGGCCCGCAAACGTGGGGCGGAGACTGTGGTCTTCGCCCCGCAGCGCGTTTGAGCGCAGACTCTCGTTACAAGTGTCCAGCGGTGGGCCAGACTTTTGAAGGTTTTGAGCGCGCATCCCACCGGCGTCTCTTACAATGAGGTGCTATGCGCTATCTGATCGCATTACTCGCACTCGCCGGCATCTTCGATTCTTCCCTCGCCTTAAGAATCCACAACCAGAATCCAGCAGACGCTCCGCCGTGTGCGGTGACGGAGAAGTTCGACTGCGGAACGGTGAACCATTCACGCTATGCAGTATTGCCACCGATTGGTTTCGATGAGGATGAGCACTCCGGCAAGATTCACATACCGGTAGCGCTGATCGGCATTGTGGGCTATGCGCTGATCGCAGCCCTGGCGCTAAGCAAGCAGTATTGGCTGACCCTGCAGGCAGCGGAGATCGGATTTTTCTGTGCAGCCTTTCTGTCGTTCCTGGAAGCCTATGTGATCGAGAAGTGGTGCATCTACTGCCTGTGGTCGATGGGCATTATCACGATCATTCTGCTGTTGACCATTGGGAAACTGTTAACTGATTACCTGCGCCGGCAAAGATCGAGCGCGGCTATCGCCCCGTGATGCCGCTACAATCTCCGCATGTGGCCGAAAGCATTGGCGCAACTGCTTGAACTCGCTCCGCATGTGACCCGGCTGGTGCCGGTGGCGGACCGTTATCTCCAATCGAAGGCAGAGGGCAGAGACTCCCAACGGCGGGCGCTGGAGCAGATGGCTGAAGGCCTGCGTGGCGATGTGGGGCAGATTGGGGAAAGCGTGCGCGGCGATCTGCGGCAGATTGCGGCGGCGCAGGCCGGGATCTATCATCAACTCAATCAGCAGGGCGAGACGCTGGCCAAGATTGCAATGGATGTGCGTACCACCAGGCTCGCGAGCGACGAGATGGAGATACGCATGACGCGGTTGGAGACGCGGCTCTCCAGGCTGTGGCTTACGTTTTTTGCGGGGCTGATCGTCTTCGTAATTTTTACAGCGGGCGTTGTTGCCGTATTCGCTGTCATTCATATTCGCCAGTACGTCCACGGTTCCTAGCTCCGCTTATGTCCCAGTCGCAACGACGTTCTGGTTTCACCTCCCTCGCCCATCTTCTGCGCTTGCGGCGTGAGGCGATCGGGACGCACCCACGACGTTACGTGAAGATGCTGCTGGTTTGCCTGGTTGGCCTGGTGCTGATCGATGCAGTGGTGGGCTGGCCGTTTCTGAAGACACGACTGCAGGCGGTTGCAGTATTGGATCGGGTGGGGAATCAACCGGTCCCGGCACCGTTGCGCTGGCTGGTATCTGAGCCCGTGACGACGACGGAGTTGACGCTGCCGTTACCGAGCGGCGTGGTGCGGGCGCGGATGTACACGCCAGTGAATCACCCGGATGCTCCGGCAATCATGGTGGTGCATGGAGTTCATTACCTGGGGATGAATGAGCCGCGGCTGGAGGCGTTTGCATCGGCGATGGCGTCGTGCGGTCTGCGCGTGCTGACGCCGGAGCTGCCGGACATCAAGGACTATCACATCGGGCCGAGCTCGATCGCCACCATTGGCGACGCAGCCACGTGGCTCGCAGAGCAAAGGCCGCGGCGTGGAGAGAGACCTCTGTTTAGCCCTGTCGGCATTATGGGACTAAGTTTCTCCGGGAGCCTCTCGCTCCTGGCCGCTGCTGAGCCGCAATATCACCCCTATATCAAGTTTGTGGTGGCGGTTGGCTCGGAAGATGAGATGTCGCGCGTCGCCAGTTATTACCTGACTGGAAGTGCCCTGCGGCCGAGCGGAGACGCGGAGATTCTTGCGCCGCATGAGTATGGCGCGCTGGTGCTGGAGTATGAAAGCCTCGAGGACTTTGTTCCGGCGCCGGATCGCGACGCCGTGAGGCTGGTGCTGCGCAACCATCTGTACGAAGACGTTTCCGGAGAGCGTGCTGCGCTCGCCAAGCTGACGCCCGCGCAGATGGCAGAGGCGAAACAGTTGATGGACACGACCTCGCCGATCACGCGACGCATGATTGCAGCGAGTGACGCGCGCCACGTGGCGGCGATGACGAGTGTCAGTCCCAATGGGCGGCTGGGGCAACTGGCAACGCCGGTCTTCCTGCTGCATGGTGAGGCGGACAACATTATTCCGTCGGCCGAGACGCAATGGCTGGAGAGGGATATTCCTCAACAGGATATGCAAGCGTCTTTGATTTCGCCGGTGATCTCGCACCTGGACCTGGACGATAAGGGGCCAACGTTTGCGGATCAGTGGCGCCTGGTGCGTTTTTTTGCGAAGATGCTGCACGCAGCGGAATCGCGGTGAGGTGAGCGCGCGATGAGCCAACTACAATAGATAAAGACATGACAGATTTTTTGACACTCAGGGACATTCATGCGGCGAGAGCTCGCATCGCGACGGCGGCTGTTCGGACGCCGCTGGTACGGCTCAGTCGGGCGAGGCTGCGGATGGCAGGATTTCGGGAGCTGGCAGAGAGGGCTCCGGAGATTTATCTGAAGGACGAGTCGGCACAGCCTATTGGCAGTTTTAAGTTGAGGGGCGCGTTTAATAAGATTGCGCAACTGACGAGCGAAGAATTGCAGCGCGGGGTGATCACGTATTCCTCCGGCAACCATGCACAGGGCGTGGCCTATGCGGCGCGATCGCTGGGCGCGAAGGCGGTGGTCGTGATGCCGTCGAATTCACCGCAGATTAAACGCGAGGCGACGATTGCGCTGGGCGCGGAGATCGTGTTGGTCGGCACGGCAAGCAGTGAGCGGCGCATTAAGGCGGAAGAGCTGGCTGCATTGCATGGATATACGGTTGTGCCTCCTTATGACGACGCGGCCATCATTGCCGGGCAGGCGACGTGTGGGGTAGAGATTCTGGAACAGCTTCCGGGGGTGGAACTGGTGTTGTCGCCAGTGTCGGGAGGAGGTTTGCTGTCCGGTGTGGCGTCGGGGATCAAGCTGACGGCTGAGGCGATGGAGATTGCCGCGCCGCGGGTGTGGGGATGTGAGCCGGAGCTGGCGGGTGATGCGGCGGAGTCGTTCCGCACCAAGACGCTGGTGGAGTGGCCTGCCGAGAAGACGACGCGCACGTTATGTGATGGACTGCGCACGCAATCGCTCGGAGTGCTGAACTTCGAGCATATTCTTCGCTTTGTCGACGGCATTGTCACGATCAGCGAGGAGGAGATTCGCACGGCGACACGCGTGATTTTGGAGACAACGAAGATTGTCGCCGAGCCTTCGGGAGCGGTTACGCTGGCGGCTGCACTGTTTCATGCGGAGCAGCTGCCGAAGGTGAGGAAGGTCGTTGCGATCGTGTCGGGCGGCAATCTCGATCCGGCGTTGCGGGCGGAGCTGCAGAGCTAAAGGCGTTGCGGGCGCTTAGCATTGCCGTGGCTGAGAGCGGCCAATTTCTGAGGGAGTGAGAGCGGACTGTGTGGGCTTCAGCGTTACGAGGACATCTCGGCCGGGCATGTTGGCGCTAAAGCGATACCCTACGGAATATACGAGGTGGTCGAAGCCCAGGACCTGGCAGGTTTTCATCGAGGGTTCAGATGCCGCATGTACGCTTCAGGGGCAACCATGGAGAAAGCTGCAGTCTGAAGCAGGATGTGCCAGGCCCGCAGGGTAAAATCCAGGTATGCCGTCTTTGATGAAAGTATTGATTCTGGCCGTTGTGCAAGGCCTTGCAGAACTGTTGCCGGTTTCCAGCTCGGCGCATGTGGTGGTCGCAGAAAAACTATTGGGGCTCGATCCTTCCTCGCCACAGATGACATTGGTGCTGGTGATGCTCCACACCGGAACAATGTTCGCCGTGATTGTTTACTTCTGGTCGCAATGGAAGCATGCGTACTTTACGACGGCGCATGCGATGAAGCGCTTCGTGGTGCGTGCAGCCTGGGCGACGGTGCTAACCGGAGTGGTTGGGTACCCGATCATCGAGATCATCGAGCGCACGGCGTTCAAGGGGCACTCGAAAGGCGAGATCGAGATGCTGTTCTCGCGGCTGGATTTGATTGCTCCAGCACTGTTCGCGGCGGGTGTGCTGATCCTGATTTCGGGACTGAAGGAGCGGAACGAAAAGAACGCAGTGGCGGCGCGGCCCGACTATGAGCGGTCGATTGTGCTCAGTGGCGACAATGTGACCTTCTCGCAGGCTGGTTGGATGGGCGCGATTCAAGGGCTGTGCCTTCCCTTCCGTGGGTTTTCGCGCTCTGGTGCGACGATCTCGACGGGCTTGCTAGCGGGAGCCAATCGTCAGCGGGCAGAGCGCTTCAGCTTTGCACTAGCTGTGATCCTTACGCCGCTGGCAATCGCACGTGAAGCCGAGCGGCTATTGAAGGCGAAACATGTTGCAGATGTCGCGGGGCAGCCGCTTGACCTTCATGCGAGCGTGTTGGCTGCGCTACTAGGCATGGTGTTGTCGTTCTTCGCGGGCTTAGCGGCGCTGCGCTGGCTTAGCTCGTGGCTGGAGCATGGGCGGTGGTACTTGTTTGGGATCTATTGCCTAGTGGCAGGGTGTGCGGTGTTTTACCTGTACCATCTGGGGTACTAGCGGAGTCGGTTAGCCGTTAGGTGCAGCAAAGGTGCGCTCAGGCTTGGTGTATTGCCATGCCCACCAGATCAGTGGAAGTTGGAGTGGGAGGCGCAGCCACAGAGCCCAGAGAGGCATGCTGGGGCAGCGGTCCGGGTGTTGGACCATCCATAGATTCGCTGGGAAGACGGCGATGAGGAGAACGACGATTCCCCACGCGGCGAGGCGCCGGGTTTCGGGAACCAAGATACCAAGGCCGCCGGCTATCTCAGCCGCGCCGCTCAGCAGAACTATCCCGCGGTGGGCGGGGAGATAGTCGGGCATAATGCGGACGTAGGCACGGGTCGCGATAAAGTGACCCATGCCCGCGACCACATAGAGGGCGCCCATTGTTACTCGGCCCACGGTCTCCATTCGCATGGTTCAACTCCATGCGTCGCGACAACGCAGGCAGAGCTTTTGTAATGCGTCGGTTACTTGGCCACGGCGGCGTCGCGACTGGCTTTGACGAAATCGTGCGAGGTGAGCACGTGTGCCTGCTGTTCGACGAGGAGTTCGCGGATAGGCAGAGGAAGCTCATGATTGAGGGCCTTTTCGTAGGCCTTCTTGGCTTCATCCTCGCCTTGTTCGGCGGTTTCGAGCAGGCCGTGATCGCCGGCGCCGAGCTTTGCTTTGAGATCTCCCCAGGCGCGATGAATGGCGCCGGACACGGTACCTGATTCTTTTACATCCGCCATGCCAGCGCGGTGCAATTCATTCTCAAGCTCGGCACGAAAGTTGGCACGCTTGAGGCTCTCGGCCAAGAAGTAACGTTTGAGCGAGATGTCTTTGAGGTGCTCGCCAATGTCGGCAAAACCTTTTTGGCTGTCCTCCAAGGTCTTGATGAGGTCGAGGAGAACAGTCTCCGTCTCTTTGTTCTTAGTCGATCCGTCCAATGAATTCGCTGACATAAAATCCTTCCTGGCCAATGGCCATGTGACTGGCGTGGGTGAGGTCCGCCGATTGGTTGCGATTCTCCTACATCGGTGGCAAGCGGGAGAAATCGCGAAAATCCCGTTCCCCCACCTCTACGCTTGTGTGGTCATAAGCTCGCCGCGATGCGTGCCAGCCCCGACATACCCACTAGATGCAGGAACTGGGTCCCTGCGTTGACCGGGAGGGGGAAGATCGTCTGTAGAGCGATTTTGAGCGGACCTTTGAGCGGATCGAGGAGCGGATCGGGGAGGGTCACCAGTGTGGTTCCACCCCGGGACGTCGCGCACCACACAGCGCGCTATGGAACAATAAAATTGCTCTGGTTGTTCGGTCATTCGCAGCAGCGCCCGCGCGGCAAGATCCGCAGGCGATCGGCTCGACCGCGTACCTATACCCCTTATGAAGCCGCAGAGACTGATGTACTCGCCAACCCGGAGCCGCCGTCTGAACGAGATGCTTGGCTTGATTGTGCTGGTTGTGGCCGGCTTGCTTCTCCTTGCGTTGGTCAGCTATACGCCGTCCGATCCGTCCTTCAATACGGTGGGCGGTGGGGTGGGGGGGCGCCTGGCACATAACTGGACTGGGCTGGTGGGGGCATACAGCGCCGACTTGCTGCTGCAGACGGTGGGCATTGCGATCTTCTTTGTTCCACTGGCGTTGTTGCGCATTGGGCTGTCGTGGCTCCGATCGCAGCGGGTTGGATCGACCAAGGCAAAGGTAGTGGGGATTGCGCTGTGGCTGGTGTTTGCGCCAGCGTTGATCGCCCTGATGCCGGGACAGATGCTGTGGCGGCATGCGCTGCCGATCGCGGGAATCGAGGGCACGATCCTTGCCGACGGACTGATGCACTTCGTCAACTATCCGGGTGCGGCGATTCTTTGTGGGTTGATGGTTGCGCTGTCGTTGTATCTGACTACCTCGTTTCTGCTGGCGAATGCTGGTGCATGGTTCACAGCGCACTTCGGTTTCATACGCAACTTGAGCGATCGGTATGCGGCGTGGAAGAGCAAGCGGCGCGGTTCGTCCGATGAAGATTTTGATGAGGCCTTTGCTTCGAAGCGCGAGATCGCAGCGGCGATGGCGCGCCGGCAGGAAGCTGGCGGAGAAGATGCGGCGACGCGCAATGGCACATTGCTCTCCAGCTTCTTTGGATGGTTCAGCCGCCGCAAGCGGAAGCAGGAAGATGAGAGCGACGCTGGCGTGGGCCAGGGGGCCGGGGTGAGCGACGAACCGGCGTCGGTATGGCAGACGATGCCACGGACGCTGGTGGATGCTGCGCCGGTCACGGGGCTGCATGTGGCGGCGGCGGCGGCGGCTCCATATGCTGCACAACTGGCGGCGGCGGCGGCTCCTTTGCGGAGTGCAGGCGCTGAGGCAGACACGGCTTCGGCCGCGGAAGACGATGGGTGGCTGGATGCGCCAGAGCGTCGCGCGCCCGCGCCGATCCTGTCGATGCCCAGGGCTTCGCATGTGGCTATGCCGGAGCCGCCGCCGGCGCGGATCCCAGCGGTGAGGCCGGTGCAGGCCGCGGAGCTGCCTCCGATGCCTTCGCCAATGCAGGACATTGCCGCGCAGAATATAGCGTTCGGCAAGCGCGCGGATGCCGATCTGCGGGCTGTGGCGATCACGCCGAAGTCGGTGCGCGGGTACAAGCTGCCGCCGAGTTCCCTGCTGTACAAGTCGGAAGAACATGCGCAGGTGCGGGAGAACGAGCTGCGCGAAGAGGCTCGCGTGCTGGTGGAGAAGTGTGGCGAGTTCGGCGTCGATGGCAGCGTGGAACAGATCAATCCTGGTCCGGTGGTGACGACGTTCGAGTTCCGTCCGGATGCGGGCGTGAAGTACTCGCGCGTGACGGGGCTAGCCGACGATCTGTGCTTGGCGATGGCGGCGGAGTCGATCCTGATTGAGCGCATGCCGGGCAAATCTACTGTGGGCATCCAGGTTCCGAATCATGAGCGGGAGACGATCTGGCTACGGGATGTGGTGGAGTGCGAGAGCTTCGCGCAGAGCAAGAGCAAGCTGGCGATTGCGCTGGGCAAGGATATCAGCGGACGGATCGTGATTGGCGATCTGGCGAGCATGCCGCATGTGCTGATTGCGGGTTCGACGGGCTCGGGTAAGTCGGTGGCGATCAACGCGATGATCATGAGCGTGCTGTTCAAGTCGACTCCGGAACAGGTGCGCATGATCCTGGTGGATCCCAAGCGGGTTGAGCTCGGGATGTATGAGGGGATTCCTCATCTGTTTACGCCCATCATTACGGAAGCAAAGCTGGCTGCCAACGCTTTGAGAAATGCAGTGCGGGAGATGGAGCGCCGGTTGAAGCTGCTGGCGGCGAATCACGTACGCAATATCGATCAGTTCAACAAGCTGTTTGAGAATGGCAGCGAGTATTTGTTTGAAGACGTCAACCAGGAGCCGCTGCCGTACATCATGATCATCATCGATGAGCTGGCGGACTTGATGATGCTGGATCGGGCCAACGTGGAAGAGGCGATTACGCGGTTGGCGCAGATGGCTCGGGCAGTCGGGATTCATTTGGTGCTGGCTACACAGCGGCCGTCGGTGGATGTGATTACCGGGTTGATTAAGGCGAATGTGCCGACTCGTATGAGCTTCCGGCTGGCGACGAAGGTGGATTCTCGGACCATCATCGATTCGAACGGCGCGGAGAGCCTGCTGGGGCGCGGCGATATGCTGTTTCTGCCTCCGGGAACGTCGAGGCTGCAGCGGGTTCATGCACCGTTTGTTACGGAGAAAGAGATTGCCGCGGTCACTGAGTTTTGGAAGGCGCAGGGTGAGGCGGAGTATGTGCACGGGTTCCTGGAAGGCCCGAAGGATGAGAAGAGCAGCGAGGGTGGTAGCTCCAGCGACAGTGAAGAAGATGATGCGCTGTTCGATGATGCGGTGCGGCTGGTGTTCGAGTTTGGCAAGGCTTCGACTTCCCTTCTGCAACGTCGGCTGCGGATTGGCTACGGCCGCGCGGCCCATCTGATCGACATGATGGAGCGGGATGGGTTGGTGGGTCCGGCGGATGGATCGAAGCCGCGGGAGATTTTGAAGTCGCCGAGCTACTTCTCGGAAGTGGATGCGTCGGTACGCTAGGGTGGCCAAATGGGGGGGCACCCCCCCTCCCCCCTGTAAAGTCTTTTTCTGCTCTAAAGTATTCCATTCACAGGGGTTAGATGCGAAGTATCCCCCGCGCCTGGATGAAAAAAGCAGGCCTAAAGCACTGCATTCAAAGGGTTTAGATGCAAAGTACCCCCATTCTAAAGGACTTAGGTCCTGCGCGGACGGCGAGAGGCTTCGCGTGGCCTGGGATGAATTGGGGGCTAGTTCCATTGTAGCTGGAGGGTGGGGGTAACTATGCCAGGTTTTGGAAATATAAATCGCCAATGGTTGTAGGGTGTTTGGCGGTTTTGAGGGTTCCGGGGGGCTTGACAGGTTCTGCGCGGACGGCGAGAGGCTTCGCGTGGCGCGCTTGGGGGGTGGTGGTGCGAAAGAGTGCAATTGGGTCGTTACGCCTGCGGCTTCACTCCGGCCTTCGGCAGAGCGGGAGGCTCCTGCGGAGCTGGCTTTTTTGGCACGGCTGAAGCCGTGCCCCTGCGAGGTTTTGTGTGGGCCTTCTGAAGACGTGTCCCCTTCGATCATGGGTGAGCCCAGGGATGGACGGGGCGGTCGCGCGTCTCTACGTGCGATACCACTCATGACGATGAGACTGTCAAGTATGGGAGCACCCGATGTCGGGCGGCGGGCGGGAGAAGAAGCAGATTCCCGGAGGGAATGACAGGAAGAAAGGCAACGGCAAGGGCCCAGGGCGAAAGCCCATTTTGGGGGAGATAATTCAGGGGGGCTGAAGCCCCTTGCTCATCCGGTGGAACAGACAGCGGCGAAGACAATGACAACGGCAAGAGCAAGAGCAAGAGCAAGAGCAACGGCAAGAGCCAATGGGCCGCGGAGGGGTTGTTTCCTGGAGGAACTTCCCGGGTAGGCGGGGTTAGGTGGCGGGGGTTGGATGGGTTCGGAGCCAGTGGAGCAGGTTGGCGCGGACGTGTTCGTAGGTGGGCTCGCCCTGGGGGTAAAGCTTTATGGTGCCGTGGGATTTGCCGGTGTAGTAGTTCAGGGCGAAGTCTTTGATGACGGGTTCGGTGCGGGGGGCGACGCCGATGAGGACATTGGGGCTGGGGGTGAGGGCTCGGCGGGCTGCCTGGGCGGACTCGAGGGAGACGTAGTCGCGGACGCGGCCGTCGGGGCCAAAGTACTCGAAGTTGTAGCGGGTGAGGGAGCGGCCGACGGGCTCGTAGTACTCGCGCACGATCCAGTGTTCGCCGTCGACGTCGAAGGCGTCGATGACGTCGCTCTCGCGGGTATCGATGCCGGGAGCACCTCGTTCGCGGGCTCCGCGGAGGAGGGCTCGTTCGCGATCGAATTCACTCCAGCGTCCGAGCGCGGCTTCGACGATGACCAGGTTCTTGTGGGCGATCCAGAACTCGGGCTGGGCAGAGACGACGGAGCGGTACTGGATTTCGGCAGCTTCGTACTCGTGCAGGCCGAGCTCGGCGTCGCCGATGCCTTCTTCGGCGTCGATGTTGCCGGGATGGGTTTTGACGTAGGAGGAGAAGAGCTCCTCGGCGCGCTGGTACTGCCTGGCGGCGAGAGCTTGGCGGGCGGCGTGAATCTGGGGAGGATCGACCTTCTGGGCTGTGGAGGTCGC
>FSYS01001393.1_pt1 | contig 12039 bp, 9 predicted proteins | sample 1638491 | NCBI WGS metagenome assembly FSYS01 (sample SAMEA3914788, study PRJEB12502) | metagenome | biome: forest; material: soil | place: Canada | collected 2011-07-03 | depth 0.1 m | reverse complement strand
CGTCAAGGAAAGGCAAGTCAGAACCCACTTGCCGATCGCATGTTCTTCGGCTGTATCTTGGCGACCTCTGCGGGTCCTTGAGACCCATCGATCAGCGTTCCCAGAGCCAAGCGCTTCACAAACGCCATGCACTAACATTCAAACTGGATCACCCCTCGGGCGCAGGCCACTGTCTGTTTCAACGTGTTAAAGTGATTAATAGTACAGAGAAGTTTCTATTTGGAGCAGATATGCACCAGCTCATTTCACGAGCCGCGGGTCGTAAACCCACTGTCTTATCTTGGAAGCGCGCACCAAGTTGCTGTCCGGATGCGCCGGATTGATCAGAACGTTGCACTCTTCCGGAACGATCACCGATGGCACGATCAGCAGCGCCGACGCCTGGCTCTGCAACCAAGCCGTTCCCAGCGAGATGCTCACCAGTCCGGCAGGCTCGGCGTTCCAACCGATCGGCGCGGTTACGTGGGAATGGGCGACCGCCCTGGACCAGATCGCGTCGGGGATGTCGAAGCGGACGAGAAAGCGGTTCAGGGGCAGACCGCCAGCATTGAAATGCACGATGGTTTCGAGGCAAGCCAAGGCCCGGCTCGAGGCGGTGTAGATCGCCGACACACCTTTTTGATTCCACCTTCCGCCGGTGATCTCCGCGCCCTTGCCGGAACGATCGTCGGCGGCGTAGGTCGGTGTGTCGACAGCGATCCGCCACAGGTCGTGCATTAAGCAAACGCGCCGCTTTGGATCCGGGCGAGGGTGTCAGCGACAAGGGACTGCCCCTCCATTGTGTCCATCAGCTCAAGCGGCTTGCGGCCGGCAAGGGCAGGAAGGGGGGTGTTCAACCAGCGGGAGGTCCAGGCCGTGGCGTTGAATCCTGTTGCGTCGCCCGACTCATGGACCATGGTCTGCACTTGGCCCACTAGCTTGGCGAGTCCGACCAAGCGTTCGCTCGCGAGCTGCGACAGCGTCTGATCGCTCTTCGCCTTCTTGTCGACCGTGGAGCGGGGCAGGTTGACGCCCACGGTCGTCAACTCCAGGTCTTTGAGGATTTTCTTGCCGTCGCTGGCGCGTATCCCAGCTTTAATCAAGCCGATGCGCTCGAACGGTTCGGCCTTGTAGACGGCTGGGTAGTCGGTGACGACCAAGTGGGCGGGCCCCCGGCCTCTGAGGTCCCTTGAGCCGGACCCTCGGGGGTGACGTAAAGCGGATGCGGCCATGTTTCGCTCCTTTGAGTTTCAATATAGCTCATTTGAGCGGACTGACCAACGCTATGATCCCCACCGTCCAGTCACGAGCCGCGCGTCACCCATGCCGAGCTCACCTAGCGTCCTTCTACAGCCCGATCGGCCGGCCGTCGGCGGACCCCGAGCTGCTGATCCGCATGCTGCTGGTGGGGTCTGCTTCGGCATCCGGTCCGAACGGCGGCTGTGCCAGGTGCACCTCAGCCTGGCCTACCGCTGGTTTTGCCGGCTGGGGCTGGAGGGCGACGTGCCCGACCACTCCACCTTCTCCAAGAACCGCCACGGCCGCTTCCGCGACAGCGATCTCCTTCGCCGGTTGTTCGAGCAGGTGGTTCGCCGCTGCATGGCCGAGGGGCTGGTCGGCGGTGAGGGCTTCGCGGTGGAGGCCAGCCTGATCGAGGCTGACGCTAGCCGCCAGACCTGTGTTCCCGGCGCCGAGGGCCTGCCGCCGGACGTGACGAACCGGGCCATCGATTGGTACCTGGCGGTGCTGGACGAGGCCGCCTTCGGCGCTGCAACCCCGGTGAAGCCCAAGATGCTGTCGCCCTCAGACCCTGCCTCGCGCTGGAGCGGTGCGGACGGCGGGTTGGTCTACTTCGCCTATTGCACAAACTATCTGATCGACCTTGATCACGCCGTCATCGTCGACGTGGACCCCTCCACCGCCGTTCGCCAAGCGGAGGTGGCGGCGGCCAAGACGATGATCGAGCGTACCCGCGAGCGCTTCGAGCTCTGGCCCGAACGGCTGGCGGCCGACACCGGGTACGGCTCCGACGAGATGCTGGCCTGGCTGATCCATCAGCAGGAGATCGAGCCGCACATCCCGGTCTTCGACAAGAGCAAACGCACGGACGGGACTTTCTCTCGCGCCGACTTCACCTACGACCACAGCAGCGACACCTACCGCTGTCCCGGCGGGGGCGCCTTGACCACACGCGGCACGGTCGGCGGCGGCAACGAAATCCGCTATCGGGCCAGCAAGTACGACTGCACGCCATGCGGCCTGAAGCCCCAGTGCTGCCCAAAGGAGCCGGCCAGAAAGGTCGCGCGCTCGATCCACGAGGGTGCCAGGGACATGGCGCGCGAGATCGCCAAAACCGACGCCTACCTGACCTCCGGACGTCAGAGGAAGAAGGTGGAGATGCTCTTCGCCCACCTCAAACGCATCCTGAAGCTCGGCCGGCTGCGACTGCGCGGGCCCAACGGCGCCCGAGACGAGTTCCTCCTCGCCGCCACTGCCCAGAACCTGCGCAAGCTCGCCAAGCTGGTCGCGTCTCCGGCCAGTGTCCCAGCCACATGAGGGGAGAGAAGCCCCTCGCAGGCCCGAATCGGCTGCTTCAGTTCGTCTGAAAACCCGACTTCTTCAACGGAATTGGCGCGAAGCGGATATTTCCGATCGCTTCCGTCAACGTTTTGCGGTGGATGGTTGAACCCATGTCGCAGGCTACCATCTACGAGATCGCATTTAGCCCAGCGACCTGGTAAACGATGCATCAGAAAAAGCCGCATTGTTTTCAATCGCTTGGGTTTGGCCCAGGATTCAAAATTGTCACTTCTGAATTTGACGGCTTCTCTGACGGCTTAATTTATCCACAGCTTTATTTTTTTCAGGAAAGTCAGTGTCTTGCGCCGCTCGTAAACAATTGAGTGGGAATGAGGGAGGGCATTTGCGCGGCTGCTGATACCACCACATAGGGCGTGCCAGGGGCCTGGCCAGTCCTTTCACGCCGTCACAGTCGGAATCTTTGCCTCAGGCGCCTTTGCACGAGGGGGCTTGGCCTTTTGCAGCCGCGCGTTGCGCTTATTTATGTCGTGGCGCGAACATCCCTCACAGGTGGAGGGCGCGATCATGGCGACTGAAAAATGGAGGGACTCGAGTTTCCCTCACAAGGGCTGGACCTACGGCGACTGAGAGGACTCCGGTTCACGCAGCATGACCTGCGAGATGTGCGAGAAGGAAGAAATTCGCCAGGTCCATTATGTAAGCCACCCGGACTACCCAACAGAGCTGCGCGTTGGCTGCGTGTGTGCAGAAAACCTGACCGAAGACTACGCCGGTCCGCGAGCGGCGGAAGCTGCCGTGAAGCGCTATCGGTCGAGGCAAAAGACTTTCCTCACCAGGGGGCGCCGGCAGGCGCATCTTAGCGGAGCACTCACCGTTCGAATTGAAGGACGTCTTGAAGGCGCGGGGCTATCGTTGGAACGGTGACCCGGTCCGCAGCCGCCGCCTGGTATATCGATGTGTCCGACACCCAACGCGATGCCGAACTCCACTTCCTAAAGAGCGAGATTTATCGGCGAGATATCAATCTCCTCGTGCGACGCATCGAGGCCTCCGACCGGTTCCCAGACTGAGTCTGAGCCACTGACAATGGTCGCCAGCTGCTCAAAGGTGCCGTTTCACGCTCGCGCGTTTTTCTGAAATATTAGGAATCGGGCGCGATCCCAAGGGGCAAGAACATCAAACCGGTTTGGTTGCCTGGCTGCCGCGACATCGGACGTGGGGCGATGGCGCGCGTTGGTCTCAAGCCCGGAGCCAGACCTCGTCATTGGTTGCGCCGACGCAGCCGAAGGCGCTTCTTGCTCCGTCGCGCTTGAGCTACACAACCGGAGCTACACATTTTTACGCCGGATCCCGTAGCGCTGACACTCTCTGCACGGGGCATTTGGAGGGGGCATTGAGCAAGATATTGGTCGGCTTGTCGCTCGTTGCGGCGCTCGCTGGCGTGTCCACGCAATCAGCTGCAGCCACGGGGGAGCAATCAAAATCTGATCCCGCGCAGGTTCAATATGGCTCCGCACCGACATGGCTGGACGCGCCGCCCAGGCCGACCAGCGCGGAGACCGCACCGGGCGCGCCATACCGAGTCGTTTATTCGGATGCCCAGATGCGGGTCGCGTCGGGTTATTGGGAGAGATATTCGGCATACCGAGTCAAAATACTGACGCCTCAAGCTCTAGGTGTTGGCACTTTAAAGATGGATTGGAATCCGGACGCTCAGATTGTCACAATAAATACACTGCGCATCTATCGTGACGGGCAATCTATCGATATTCTTGCCTCAAATCACTTCACCGTGCTCCAGCGCGAGGCAAATCTAGAGGCGTCGGTCCTGACCGGTGTCTTGACCGCGACGATGCAAATCCCCGGACTCAAGGTTGGAGACGAGGTCGAGTTTGCATTCACAATCCGCGAGCGTGACGCGGTTTTCGGGGGCCACGTTTACGGGGCTGACTTGATGTCGCTGGCCGAAGGCGCCGGTGCCAATCGCGTCATTCTAGGTTGGAGTCCTGGCGGTACACTGCGCTATCAGGCGAGTTCGGATATCCCCAAGGCGCAGGTCGCGCGAGACTCGGTGACGTGGAGTTTCGATGATCCTGGGAGGTTGCAGCTGACTGATGGCGCACCGAGTCGCTATAACGTGCTACGGCTCGTCGAATACTCGGACTTTGCTGACTGGGCGCAGGTGTCAGCAGCTATGTATCCCCTATTTGAAAAAGCAGAAACCCTTCAGCCTGCCAGCCCGATCGCCGCTGAGGTGGCGCGCATTGCGAGTCAGTCAAGTGACCCTGTTCTGAGGGCTCAGGCGGCGCTCAAATTCGTTCAAGAAGAGATACGTTACGTCTTCGTTGGATTAAATGGAGCGAATTTTCGGCCCATGGACGTGGACGAAACGTGGAGTAATCGCTTTGGCGACTGTAAAGCCAAATCAGCAATGCTGCACGTAATGTTGCAACGGCTTGGGATTTCGAGCGAGATCGTATTAGTAAATTCACAGGGCGGTGACGGCATATCATCCCGCCTTCCCAGCCCGCTTGCCTTCGATCATGCCATAGTCCGGGTGGTGATCGATGGGCGAACGTACTACCTCGACGCTACTCAGTATGGGAATCGCGTCTTGCCGTTACTGGAGTCGACGCGATATAGGGCAATACTTCCGTTAAAAAAGGAGGGCGCTGATCTGGAGCAACCCGGGCCAAAATCGCCGATACGGCCTACTCTTATTGTTACGACTGACGAAGACTGGCGGGCTGGGCTGGACCGCCCAGCTAAAGTGACGGTAAATCGATATATTTTCGGGGACGGCGCCGCAATATTCAACGCCCAATTGGCTGCGTTGTCACCCGAACAAGTGGAACGAGGTTTGCGGGCTTACTGGGCGGTGGAAGACGGGTGGATAACTCCGGATAGCGTGTCGTGGCATTATAATGACGCTCGTTCCGTAGTTGTTCTGACGGCAATCGGAACGGCTGGCGGCGACTGGTCGGGCGATGCTCAAGCGGGTCATTCATCCACGATTCCCCACGCCGGCAGCTATCCACCGCCCGAGAGAAAGCGACCGCCAACGCAGGATCAGAACAGTCCTTGGGCCAATGACTTTCCAAGCTACGAGTGTGCAATTTCAAACGTCCACCTGCCCGAGCCTTCGTCTGCTCAACTCAAGTGGTCCTACAGCGCCGAACCGTTCGACGCTCGCATAGGTGGCGTTCGCTACGTGCGCAGCTCGTCGATGGGCGACCGTACTGTTCGGACGCTTCGCATACACAAAACAAATCTACCAGAAATTGATGCAGCTGCGGCGGTAAAAGCAAACGCCGAAATCTCGGCATTCGATAACAGCATGGGCCAGATCTTCGAGGAAAAAGAAGCGAAACTTCCTGCACGAATGGAGGAAAATTCGAATCAGAGAGCTGTGCCTCTGATTAACGAGGTCGATTGGACTCAGCAGCAGACCGCTTGCTCGCTAAGTGAGTGAAAAATTTCCTTAGAGGAGTGAAGTTTAGCGGTTGATGTTGTCTCGGCGTTGGGTTGCGAACCGTTGCGAGTAGATCTCAGAAGAGAGGCGCCGGCGGTTCCGAACCGGTCCTGGCTGTTGAGTCTGTTTAGGGTCGATTTTTCCCGTCAGGGCTCCACCCGTACGCTGCTATTCCCCCTGGCTTCCGAGGGGCGCCCCTCTGGAGCGGTGTTAGGTCCGCTGTGGGCGCCGAGCATCCCTGAGGAGGCTGCCAGGCCGATCGAGCAGGAAGCGAGGGTGGCGGGAAAGTGGGTAGAGCCGTCACAAGGAGCGGAGCGGGGCGATCAGGCGCAAAGCGGTCGCGCTTTGAGGAGTGAGCGGGGTGGAAATCGGTCCGCTGCCGTGCAGAGTATGGGCGGCGTTTGGCGGGCTTCTGCTCCGGGCAGGGGCCAAGTGCAAGACCGAAGGTGGTGGATGGCGAGCGCATATCACCGGCTGGTTTTGGGTTTATCCCTTTCGGCGCTCTTCCTGTTTTCCGTTTCAACGTCGGCAAACGGCCAGCCCTGTGATAGGTGCGTGAGCGTTCGGGTGGGTCTGCCGCATATCGTCCGGGGACCGGCGGCTGACATGGCCGATAATCGTTTCATCGAAATCCAGCTTCCCGGCGGCGGCTTTCGCGGCTTCGACGCCCATGGCGACACGCGCGCCATCGACGGACGATCTCCGTCGGATATGGGCGGCCCGGAACGTACCGTACTTCGCGCCGGCGCGCCCGGAACCTATGATTCGTGCGGCCAGTGGTTAAACCATGCCGAGCTTGCGGGAAATTCTGTCCTTGGCTTCATCCACGATGAGACAGCCTGCAAGTATCAGGTTGGGCAGACCCACAAATCCATGTCTTTGGCCCAGTCTAACGATTATGGACTGACTTGGAGTCCGCTCGGGCAAATCATTACCGGCGGCGACGCGCCGACAGCGAATAAAAACACTGGCGAAGGCGATTGTACTGCGATCGACGGGAAGGACAGCTACTATTACGCCTATTGCTTCCGCCCCAAAGACGGAGGTTTGATCGTCGCCAGGGCGCCGGTCTCCAACCCGCGTCCAGGCCAGTGGATGAAATTCTTCCGGGGTCGATGGGATCAACCCGGACTCGGCGGCGACGCCACGCGCCTCATGGCCGGATCCGCGGCCAGTTCGGCCCGCTGGACGAGTACGGGCCAAGTGGCGCTGACGGGCTGGGTGAGGGGCGGACTGGGATTGTTTCTGAGCAACGATCATACAACCCTAGCGCCTTTGACTGAACCGCTGCTCGCCGCCGACCCTGGACAGTGGAAAAGGCCGGCTTCGTCGGAGCTGATCTCCTATCCGGTGATCCTCGACGCCAAGACCGGCGCCAACCAACTCTCCAACTCCTGGATGCTGGTCTACGCCTATATCCCGCCTGCCGAAGCTGGCGGTCAAAAGTATCTCGTCTTCCGCAACGTGACTGTGTCGGTCTCCCAAACGCCCGTTTCTCCGCAGGTCGGCGTGCTGCTGGCCCGTTGGAACAACACCGCCTTGCACGACCGCTGGTCGACGACGGCGGCCGTGCCAGGCGATGGCGCCGCCTATAAGCTCGAGACCACGTCGGGCTACCTCATGACAGCTGCACCGTCCGGCCATGGGTCAGTTGAACTGGAGGACTGCGTCAGCGCCCGTCCAGGGCATCCGGATCATCTGCTGACCAAGGCAGGCTTTTGCGAGGCCCATGGCTATCAAAGGCTGCGTACTGCAGGGTTCGTCTTCGCTGCCGAGATGCCGAATACTCAGCCGCTCTACCAGTGCTACTCCGATGCCGATCACTCGCATTTCGCGGCTAACCAACCGGACTGCGACGGCAAGGGTCGGATGGAGACGATGCTCGGTTATGACCTCGTCAAGTGACGTGAAATGGGGCGGCGAGCAGAACGGAAGCGGTGATCAGCTTGCTGATGACCGGACCTTGAAGACAGGTTAGTCAGCAGGGTCGCCTAGCTTGGCTGACCGGGCGCGTGAAAAGCTCCAAGGAACGTGGCGTTCAGCACTGAGGCAGCGGCTTCGTCAGCAACAATTTCGAGCTGATCGAACAGCGGCAGCAGGGTGCTGGGGTCGTCTGCAATCTTCGTCACCCAGTTCGCCCACCCGAATACGTCGGTTGCGCCGTCTCCATACGCGAGCAGCGCCGCCTTCTTTCCCGCCTCCCAGCCAAACAGCTGCACGCTGGCGCCGCGGCGCTCCTGCAGCCAAGTGTAAATTGCTTCGAGCTTCGGCTCGTCGATCCGCACCATCAAGCTTACCGTCATGGTTGGCTTTCTCCCTGCGTGACTCCGGCGCTGCACCCAAGTCTGATCGTTTCGCTCTAAGAACGTCGAGCAAAGGGTCTTTCTGAGCAAGCGGATATTCAGCTGACGAGCGGCCGAGACTGACCGTCTGCAATCAGGAGGGGCGGCTTCGTCCGCTTGTGGGTGCAGCGCTGCCGCCAGAGCCAGAAAGCCGGTCACCTCGACCGTCTCGGCCTGCGCGCGAGCTTTGCATCCTGCATGTGGTGGTCGCCCTCCATCCTTCGTCCGCCGCATGCTGGAACGTGTGAAAGGAGGCCCGGCCTTGCCCGGACCTCCTTTGGGGCGGCTCCGCGGATGGCCGCTGACGTGGCCGCTCCGATTGGCGCGAGGCTTCGAATTAGTGTGGAGTTGAGGCTGCGCCGGCCACGGCGCCTGTGCCGCCACCCACGGCGGCGCCAACCGCTGCGCCCGGGGCGCACCCAATCGGAAGCGTCACAACACATCCGATCGCCGCGCCGATACCAGCGCCCGTCGCTCCGCCGGCCAAGGCGCGCGCGCCCGGATCGGCGTGCCACTGCCCATCCCGCGCGTAATATCCACGGTCATCTGCCGGGTCGGAGAGCCAGTGCACATGCTCGTCGCTTTGGTGGGCGTCATACCAATCGGAATTGTAATAGGTGATCGGCGCGTCGGACCCGTAAGCATACCTCCGGTGCACTCGCCAGCAGTCGCCGTCCTGATTGCAGGCGACATAGGTATGTTCGCTCGGTTGAGCGCTCGCCATCGTCGGCATCATCGAGCTTCCGCCCATCGTGGCGAGAAATGAGCTCAATGCGAACGCAGTTGTAAGAATTTTCATGGTATTTCCTCCCTGGCGACCGCGGCAGGCTCGTTGGCTACCGCTCGGCGAGAAACAAGGCGAGGAAGACCGAAGTTCCACCTGCCGAGTTTTCGCTCTCGTCCTCGGTCCGAGTTCGGTCTTTCCTGAGGAAATCTCGAACGTAGAGAAGCCGGCGTCACGCCAATGACCGAAATGGGCGCGGAGCGCTCACCCTAGGCTCTCCAAGGCCGCTCGTTAGCGGGGTGTTGTTTAGCCACGAACTCTACGACCACCACGCGTTCACCCAACCGGAGGCGTCTAATAAGGCGTCGGTCAAGCTTTAGGACGGGGCCCGTGGCTTGGTGAGAACGGCCGAACCGCGCCTTGGATCGAACCTCGCTGCAAGCTGAACAGCAAGCGAAAGATCTTGAAGTGATGGCCTTATACGAAGGGCGGCTTTCCTTGCGAGACAGCGGCGACAGGATCGGAGCCTCAGGCCCTGTGATGCGGGCTCGGGTCGGGAGGAACTCGCGGCCGAGACGGCGGCGCGCCGTCTCGGCCGATCGAAGGCTCAGGTCGGAACCACGACCTGACGCTGCTTGAATGACTGGAACAGCTTCGGATCCATGTTCAGGTGTGAGCGGACGATGTCCGGCGCCGAACCGGCGAGCCATTGCGCCAGCGTCACCTCCTCGAACTTGTCGGCCTTGAAGATCTCGAGGAACACCAGGTCGGTGTCACCGGTGTTCTGCACGTAGTGGCCGAAGCTCTTCTTCACCACGCCGATGTCGCCGGGACGGAAGTCCGCGGTCTGCGCGCGCGGGCCGGTATTGAACACCGTCATGCGGGCCTGGCCGGTCAGGTAATACTGCCATTCGTCGGCGTTGGGGTGCCAGTGCAGTTCGCGCATGCCGCCGGGCTTCACCGTGACCATCGCCATGGCGATGGTTTTGGAGACGTTGAAGTTGGTGCTGTCGACGATCTTCACCGAACCGCCGCGGGTCACCTTGTTCGGCTGCATGTCGTTGACGTTGAAGGTGAACTCATATTCCGGCTCGCCCAGCGGCGACTTCACCGCCGCCTGCGCCGCTTCCAGCGAAACCGGCGTCGGGCCCTGGTAGATCCACAGGTCGTCGGTCGGGATGTTCTTGAAGGCCTCGACCGGCAGGTTGAAGTTTTCCGCCAGGACCTCGGGCGGCGTGTGCGCCATCCACTCGGTGAGGAGCAGGGTGTTGAACTCCGAGGCGCGGCCGTTGTCGAACACCAGGGTGAATTCCGCCCCGGACGTGCCCACGCCCTGCAGCGAGTGCGGCAGGCCTGGCGGGAAGTACCAGAGGTCGCCCTGCTTCACGTCGCGGATGGACGAGCGGCCCGCGCTGTCCAGGATCTGGATGCGGCAGGTGCCGTCGGTGACCACGGCCCATTCGGCCTGCTGGTGCCAGTGCATCTCGCGCACACCGCCTGGCCCGAGCCGCATGTTCACCCCCGACACGGCGTCGGAGATGGCGAAGTCGGCCTGGGTCACCTCGCGCGCCCAGCCGCCGCTCTGCACCCGCTTGTGAGCGTTGTTGAACGAGGACCAGAACAGGTCCATGCCGTCCACGTCAGTGGGGGGCGGATCCTGGAACGAGGGGAACTGGCTGGCCAGCACCTTGTTCTGCGGACCCGGCTCGCTGAAGGCGCCCGGGGTGGTGTTGATGCGGCCCTCGCCCGGCCGGTCCGGATTGCCGAAGCCGACCGGAGCGGCCGCAGCTGCGCTCGCCGCGGCGACGCCGCCGACGAGGGCGCCTGCGGTCAACAGATTGCGACGTGATAAGTCTTTCATGGTGTGACCTCTCCGGTTTGGCTAAATAATACGTAATGTTGAGCGTGTGGATTGCGATCTAGGCTTGTTTGGTCTCGGAAATACTTGCGGTCCGTGGCCAACTCACGTTTCGGGGGTAGCGGTCTAACTCGCGTTTTGGGAAGCGATCAGTGTCATCGCGATTTCCGATCATCAACGAGATGGTCGCGCGTTATTGATCTCGGTTGGAATTATCGCGTTGATCTCGCATGCAATATTGCGGAATTTCATTCCGCCACCCGCCGTCGCCGGCGTCATCGCAATGACTGTTATGGGCGCGCGGTCTATTGGCGGAGGCGTGTCATGAGTTCAGAAGTACGGCGTCAATCTCAGGGTGGCCTGCCGCCCGTATTCGGGAGTTGAGCGCATGCTCGGAATCACAAGCCCGATCCATTGGGTCATTCTGCTGGTCGCCGCAGCGGTGCTGTTTGGCGGCCGTGGCAAGCTCTCGTCGATCATGGGCGACGCCGCCAATGGCCTTCGCGCCTTCAAGGTCGGCCTCAAGGCGGAGAGCCACGACGAGGTCGTGCCGCAACTCGCTGCGCCGGGCGCCGCACATGGGGTCGAAGGCGGGGGCGACTGAATTTCTGCCGTGCGGACCTGTTCTGCAGCGCCGAAATGCTGTCCAGAATTCCATTGGACGGCCGGTCGAGTGACTTGGGCCCTAATTTTGAGGGTTTCCAAGGCGAATCGGCTTGAACTTGCGCGGGCGGACGGGCTGCACTGACCGCAACTGTTCGATCGATCCTGCCTCAGGGCCGCGAGCCGGGAGACCCTGATGATATTGCTCGCCGACGTGCATCGCCTCTACCGTTCCGACGAGGTGGAGACCACTGCGTTGCGTTCCATCGACCTGGCCATCGAGGAAGGCGAGTTCGTCGCCGTGATGGGACCGTCGGGCTGCGGCAAGTCCACCCTGCTCAACATCCTGGGCGCGATCGACCGGCCGACCAGCGGCCGCTACCGCTTTCGCGAGCATGAGATCACCGACCTGTCCGAGGCCGAGCTGGCGCGGCTGCGGCGCGACAACCTCGGCTTCGTGTTCCAGAGCTTCAACCTGATCGACGAGCTGACCATCGCCGAGAACGTGGAGCTGGGCCTG
>FSYS01002308.1_pt1 | contig 12073 bp, 9 predicted proteins | sample 1638491 | NCBI WGS metagenome assembly FSYS01 (sample SAMEA3914788, study PRJEB12502) | metagenome | biome: forest; material: soil | place: Canada | collected 2011-07-03 | depth 0.1 m | reverse complement strand
TGCATGAGCCGTCGATCCGCGTGCCATTGCAGATACGATATCCAAAGCGCGTCCCAGCAGGAACGGTGCGGACGGAGATGGTGCTGGATACGGATCTTGCGCCGACGTTTCTCGATCTTGCGGGCGTTCCGATTCCTACGCATATGCAGGGGAAGAGTTTGCTTCCGCTAGCGAAGAGTCCAGACCCGAACTTCCGCAAAGAGTGGCTCTATGAATACTATGAGTATCCCAACCCTGAGAACGTTGCTGTGCATCGCGGCATACGAACCGAGCGCTACAAGCTGATTCACTACTATAAGGATGTGCCCGAGGCGTTTGAGCTTTATGATTTGAAAGTTGATCCGGGAGAGAGACAGAATCTGTATGGAGTTGCTGAGTATGAGCCGCTGTTCAAGCATCTCCAAGCTAGGCTAGAGGAGTTGCAAGCTGCGATTCCCACGCGCCAGGCATCGGATTCAGCGTAGGGCGAAAGGTTCAAGCGATGGAGCATTCAATGGTCAAGCCGAAAGGTAGCTGTTGCGCCCCCTCTGGAGATCGGGGGGGCGCAGCTTCTGCTCTTGCTGAATCGGTTGTGGCCGCGAGTACAAAGGCTATTCCTACCGAAGCGCTTGCATTGCGTTCGCGCATGATCGCATTGGCGGGCGGCGCCTTCTTGATGGGCAATGAGGATGAGCAGGCAAACCCTCAGGATGGAGAGGGGCCGGTGCGTGAAGTAATCCTGAATCCTTTTCTCATCGATCCTTATCCTGTGACCAATCAGGACTTCGCCAAGTTTGTAGATGCTACAGGTTATAGAACAGAGGCAGAGCAGTTTGGCTGGTCGTTTGTTTTCTGGTCGCATATTCCGAAGAAGCGTTTCAAAGAATTGGTCGAGGATACGGTGCAAGCGGCTCCGTGGTGGTGCAAGGTGCGAGGGGCGCAATGGAATGCGCCGCGTGGACCTGGATCGTCGCTTGCGGGAATTGGCGATCACCCCGTGGTTCACGTGACATGGAATGACGCGCAAGCGTTCTGTGTGTGGAGCGGTCTGCGATTGCCGACGGAGGCCGAGTGGGAGTACGCGGCGCGGGGTGGACTTGCTCAGAAATTGTACCCATGGGGTAACAAGCTACGCCCGAATGGCGAATACCGATGTAATATCTGGCAAGGAGAGTTCCCTGAGCACGATAGCGCCGAAGACGGATATGCAGGTACATGTCCCGTCGAGGCATTTCCTGCGAATGGCTTTGGATTGTTTTCGATGACAGGGAATACGTGGGAGTGGTGCGGGGATTGGTTCAGCGCCACGTTTCACCAGGTCGATACCAAACAAAACCCGCGCGGTCCGCTGGATGGAAACGCACGTGTCATGAGGGGCGGATCGTTTCTGTGCCATCGGAGCTACTGCAATCGCTATCGCGTCGCGGCTAGGAGTTCGAATACGCCGGATAGCTCCGCGTCTAACCTTGGCTTCCGTTGCGTATTGAAGCAGGCATAGCAAGTTGCCTGGAGGGCTTTCAGTTTTCCTCTTGTCATGCGTCTACGATGGAGTAGAACATGAACCAAACTCAGGCCCTTCCCTCCGACATTCTCCTCCACATCGCCCAGTTGCTGAACGTGCCTCTGAGCTCTCTCACGGCAACCATCACGCTGCTGGATGAAGGGGGAACCGTACCCTTCATCGCGCGGTATCGCAAAGAGGCAACCGGAGCGCTCGATGAAGTGAAGATCCGCGAAATCGAGGAGAAGCTCGCCTATTTCCGTGAGCTGCTTAGCCGCCGTGAGACCATTCTGGCCTCTATCTCCGAGCAGCAGAAGCTGACCGATGAACTCCGCCAAAAGATCGAATCCACACTGGATAAGGGCGAGCTCGAAGATCTCTATCTTCCGTATCGTCCCAAGCGACGCACCAAGGCAACGATTGCGCGCGACCGGGGGCTTGAACCACTCGCCGAATATCTTTGGTCTCAGCAGACCGCCGCATACACATTGCTGGAGTTTGCTGCCACGTTCATCAACGAGGAGAAGCAGGTCACGACCATCGGCGAGGCTTTGGAGGGTGCGAGACATATTGTTGCCGAGCGGATCGCTGAGACGGCTGAGGTGCGCAAGGCGCTGCGCCAGTTGCTGAACGACGAGGGTGTCATTGTGAGTCGCAAGATCATGGATGCCGTTGACGCGCAGGAAAAGTTCAAGATGTACTACGAATACCGCGAGGCGGTGAAGACGATTCCGTCTCACCGCATGCTTGCCATTCGGCGCGGCGAGACCGAGTCTGTTCTCTACTTCATGATCGAGGTTGAGCCGCTGCGGGCTACTGGCATCCTGCGCCGCCACATTCTCGGCCCGGAGGGCGATTGGACTGCGCAGCTTGAACTTGCGATCGAGGATTCGTGGAGCCGCCTGCTCTCGTCGAGCATCCAGAGTGAGTTGAGGCTCGAATTGAAGAAGCGTTCCGATCTCGATGCGATTCAGGTCTTCCGCGACAACCTTAACAATCTGTTGCTGGCGCCTCCCGCCGGCCCCATCTCGGTTCTCGGCATCGACCCTGGTCTGCGCACCGGATGCAAGATCGCGGTGGTCGACGAGACGGGTAAGTTTCTTGCGCATGATGTCATCTACCCCCACACGGGGCAGACCGCGAAATCCAATCAGACGCTGGCCCAGCTTGTGCGCCAGCATCAGGTACGCGCGATCGCCATCGGCAACGGTACTGCGTCGCGCGAGACCGATGCCTTCGTTCGCGACTTTCTTGCTGAGCAGAATCTGACCAATATCTTTAAGGTGATGGTGTCGGAGTCGGGCGCGAGCATCTACTCGGCATCGGACGTGGCGAGGCAGGAGTTCCCGGATCTTGATCTCACCGTTCGTGGAGCGATCTCGATTGCGCGTCGTCTTCAGGACCCACTCTCGGAACTGGTCAAGGTCGATCCAAAGTCCATCGGCATCGGACAGTATCAGCACGATGTGGATCAGCGCCAACTGCAGCAATCACTCGAAGCTACCATCGAGACCTGCGTGAACAAGGTGGGCGTCGATCTCAACACCTCTTCCTGGACGCTGCTGCGGTACGTCGCTGGCATCACGGAGCGGGTGGCCCTTAATATCGTTCAGTTCCGCGATGAAAACGGACGTTTCACCTCGCGGTCGCAACTGAAGAAGGTCAGCGGTGTGGGGGCAAAGACCTTCGAGCAGGCAGCAGGATTTCTGCGCATTCGTGGTGGCACCGAGCCGCTTGATTCCACCGCGGTTCATCCGGAGAGCTACGAATTAGTTGGGCAGATCGCCACCACTCTCAACGCTCCGGTTCAGCAGATCATCGCCAATCCTCAGCTACTGGATCACGTCGATCGATCGAAGTTTGCTGCGGGCGCGTTCACCTTCAATGACATCCTCGAAGAGTTGCGCAAACCCGGGCGCGACCCACGAGATACGTTTGTCGCGCCTGTCTTCCACGAGGGTGTCCGCGAGTTTGCCGACGTTCAACCGGATATGGTCCTTGAGGGCGTCGTCACGAATGTGACCAAGTTCGGGGCGTTCGTCGATATTGGCGTCCACCAGGATGGGCTTGTTCACATCTCCGAGCTCTCCAATCGCTACATCAAAGATCCGAATGACGCGGTCAAGGCCGGGCAGATTGTGAAGGTGAAGGTTCTGTCTGCCGATCTTGTCACCAAACGCATCGCCCTCTCGATGAAGGCGCTGATGGCGCCGTCCGGTCGTCCTGTTGAAGCCGCTCCAAAACGCCATGCTTCGGTTCCGGCGGGCCAGCCGCGGCCGAAGTCTAAACCTTTGCCGGCGCTATCCATGGAGGAAAAATTGGCTACACTTTCCACGCGCTGGAAGGTTCAATAGCCGCCTCGTCCTGGCTATTTGACGTGGCGTCATTGGTATGGAGAAGAGCCTCGGTATAGAACTCGGAGGCGGCAGTCTCTATCTTTCGGACAAGCCTTCGGCTCTGGATGAGCTCGCGCACGTGGTCTCGGCCGAACTCGAAGTAGGCTCCGGATTGAAGCAGTTGGGTATTGGCAAGGTCCAGCGAGACGGCGACGCGGAGGCGAGAGAGAGTCTCCACGAAGTTCTTTGGATCCTGGCGAAGGTCGGCCTGGTTTAGCTGCAGGGCAGCGTGACGAATGCGAAGCAGGATCTGCGTGAGAGCCTGGCTGGTGCGTATCGGCCAGAGCTGATCGAAGATGAACCACATGACGAGACTGCCCAGGGCGACGCCGATGATTCGGTCGCGGGCGGTGGCGATCTGGGTTGTGGCTCCAAACCCCTGGAGCGTGGTGAGGAAGAAGGCGAAGCCGATCTGCGTGCCGACCGATCCCATGTGTGGACTGCGAAGCACCCAGCCTGCGATGAATCCGACCGCGGCGACGACCAGAACCAGGGATGTGATGGAGTCCATGTTGGGGAAGAGCAGCGCTTCGGCTGCGATCGCGAGGAAGCCGCCAACCGCGGTTCCGAAGAAGCGGTAGATCTGACGCTGCTTCATCTGGCCGGTGGGGCTGAGGCCGGTGAAGAGCACGGTGATGACGCAGGTGAGAATGCCGGGCCACGCTATCGCGTTGTACAGCGTGTAGCAGAGCGTCGCTGCGAGGGTGAGCTTGAGGGCATAGGTGGTGTTGACGCCGGATTGGAAGGCGCCAGGAAGGAAGAGACGAAAGGAAGGCCTGAACCGGGGGGCGGGCATGCCGGCGCGATGGACGGCGGTCTCTGGCGATGCGCAACTCGTTGCATATTGCTGAAGCTCGGTATGGATCTCGATGAGCCGGGCGGGGGCTGAGTCTGACAGCGGTTCCGAGGAGAGGGGGGAACTGCCGGGCGTGCAGCCGGCCAGCAAGAGATCACATTGCGCTGCAAGGACAGCGAAGGAGGCTTGATCGTATCGATTGCGGTGAGGGTCGGCGTTGAAGCTGATGAGAGCACTCTTTTGAAGAATGCGAGAGAGCAGGCCGATGCGGTAGCGGATGCCGAGAGGGACTCCGGAGAGCGTGGGATTGGCGTTGTGGACGCGGTCGTAGAGCTCGCTCATGCGGACGTCGCCGAGATTGGCGGCCTGTACGAGAGGGTGGTGCAGGAGGCGGAGTTGCTCGGGAGTCTGGGTGGCTGGGTCCTGCGCCAGGAAGTGGAAGAATCTGGCGAGCAGAGAGAGGTTTTTGTTCATCTCGCGATCGAGTTCCTCGGCGGGATGGCGGATTCCAAAGAGGTATTCGACACCGACGCAACTGAGCACGACGATGGCGAGCGAGGCGACGCCGTAGAGGCTGGTGGTGACGATGGCGTTGGGGCTGCGGTGCGTGTCCCATGCAGCGAGATCGACGAAGCCGTAAAAGCCGAACATGGAGAAGCAGGACGGGATGGAGGTGGTGGCCATGCCGAATGCAGCGACGAAGATGCCGAGGATAAGTCCAATATAGCGAGCGGTGTCAGTGCCATCGGTGAGCTGTGTCCAAAATATTGTAGCGACACAGGCTGCGGCGGCGCCGAGGAGCATCTGCACTGCGCTGCGCAGGGTGATGCCGGGGCGGTCGCGCTGAAGTTGGAAGAGAAGCGCAAGCGCAAGCGCGATGCCGGGCACGCGCAGGGTCATGGCGAGAACGAGCGCGATGATGATGCCGAGGGTGTCGCGAAGGCTGCCTGCGAAGCGGCCGGGGAAAGGCGCGAGCTCCGCTTGCAGGCTGCGAAGAACGGCAACGTCTCTGTAGAGGGGCTTGGCCATCGGAGCGCTTTAGCGGACGACCGTGATTGCGGTAGCGCCGATACGGAAGAGACTGGGATCAGGGTTGACGACGCGGATGCGCACGGGAAATCGCGCGGAGAGATGAACCCAGTTGAGGGTGCGGTCAACCGCTGGGAAGCCATCGGTGACGCCGCCGTCCTCTGGAAAGATGCCGCGGCCGATGCTGTCGACGATGCCGTCGAAGCGCCGGGTGGGATGCTCCATGAGGTAGACCTCTACGTGCATGCCGGGCTGGATGTATTTGAGTTTCGACTCGCGATAGTCGGCCAGGACCCACCACGTGCTGGTGTCAATGAGGGTGAAGAGTGGAGTCCCTACGTGAGCGTATGCGCCTTGCGAGATGTTCATGTTGGTGACATAGCCATCGAATGGCGCACGCACATAGCACCACTGCAGGTTCAGCTCCGCCTGTTCTACTTTGGCGGCACGGTTGGGGCGTTCGGCCATTAGCGTTACGAGATTGTCAACGGTATGGCGTGCCTCGCCAAGTCTGGATTGCGAGGCCTGGAAGGTCGCATGAGCGGACTCCCTGATCGCGAGAGCCGCGGACTCTTGTGCCTGGGTTTGGAGAAGCTGTGACGATGCTTCCTGATAGCTCTGGCGGGCGACGTTGAGCGCGGTTTGGGTTTGATCCACCTGCTGCACGGTGACATAGTGCTTGGCCAGGAGGGGAGCGATGCGATCGTAGTCGTCCTGCGCAAAGTGAAGCTGTGCTGCGGCGGAGGATTGGGCGGCGGTGGCGCGCTCGACCGCGGCTTTGGCGGCAAGATAGCTACTCTCCGCGGCGCTGATGCCACTCTGCGAGCCGGTCACGCCTGCGGTGGCAGTTCCGACAGCGCTGTTCTCGACAGCAATGTGCCGGCGCTCATCGTCGATCTGGCCTTCGAGGGTGGCCTGATCGGCTTTGGCCTGAGTGAGTGCGTACTCGAACGGCCGGGGATCGATCACGAACAGAATGTCGCCCTTGTGGACGACCTGGTTATCCTGCACGCGCAGGCTCACGACGCGGCCTTCGACCTCCGGTGCAAAGGCGATGGCGTTGGCGCGCACGGTGGCGTCGTCGGTACGAGGATGGATATCGACCTGCAGGACGGAGATGAGCAGAAGCACCAAGGCGAGCGAGACGATGGTGATTCCTAGTAAACGACCGATTTTAGTTTTGTCGAAGGACATTGTGGCGCTCCCAGTCAGGCGAAGAAGCAGAGCCAGAGAAGACAGGTGAAGAGGACTACCAAGCTGGGGTAGATGATGGCGGGATGACCGATGGCATGATCCATTCCGAACCTGCGAAGCAGGTAGTGTGCCGCAAGCGTAAGCACCAGACCGATGGCGAGGGCGATCATCCAGCCCGGAAAGTAGGAGCCGATGATATCCACGTTGGGGTTGCGACTGCAACCTGCCGCGACCGCTACAAATAGAGAGATGGCGGGGGACGCGAAGCGGCGATGGCCGTCTCTCATGGGTGAACTCCGCGCGGTGCAGTGGTGGTGTGCAATAGATCTCCGCTCGCATAGCTGAGGGCAACGGCGCTCTGCATCAGTTGAGCGATTGAACGGACGGATGCGATGCGAGCCTGGGCAAGCTGCCCTTCTGATTGGACTACATCGACGAGTGATCGGACGCCGTATTTGTAAGCGTCGAGCGATGAGTCGTAGGAGGTCTGTGCGGCGGCCAGGAAGCTCTGCGCGGAGCGCTGCTGTTCGGCGGCGGTTTGATAGTCGACATAAGCCTCCCACACCTGGCGAGTGACGGAATCCTGGGTAGCACGCTGTCCTTCGCCGGCCGCCTGCTGGTCGGCGAGAGCGGCGGCGACCTCATGTTTTCGAGCGCCATTGAAGACCTGCCAACTCAGCTTCGCTTCCACAGACCAGGTGGGGACACTGGCGGGTCCTAGAATGCCCCAGTCCGCTGAGGGCCACGCGTTCGTCTGACCTCCTGCGGCATTGAGACTGACGCTCGGAAGATAGGCCGAGTGGGCAATTCGAGTCGCATCTTTGGCGTTCCGGAGGTCCTGCGCACGAGCGAGAAGATCGGGACGTGACTTCCATGCGGTCTGGACTAGATCTTCAACGGAAGTATCGAGAGTGCCGGGGAGATCCGCGCTGTCCTGCGCGACGATATCGATCTCGGCGCTTGGCTCGACACCGATGGTTTCGGTAAGGGTGAGCTTAGCTTTTTGGACTTCTCCCTGGGCAGCGGCGAGATTGTAGCGTGCCTCTGCGGCTCCGGCGCGGGCGTTCTCAACGTCTGGCAGAGTGGCGCGACCGTTATCGAATTGCGACTGCGCATTCGAAAGCACGGTCTCTGCTGTTTGCAGAATGATCTTGGCTGCGTCCAACTCGCCGACGGCGCTCTGCACCCTGTAGAACTGGGTGGCGGTGTTGAATGCGAGGGTCTGGTGGATGCGACCCAGGCGAAGGGAAGAGGCGATCTCGAGAGCCTTGCTGCCGTCGAGTTTCGGACCGCGCCCGAAGTCGAGCAGGCTGTACTCGAATTGCAGTTGAGCGGAGGCGATGGGTTCGCCTACCGTGACATAGCCTCGGGGCGCGATGGGCTCGGGGAAGGGGACGATAAAACGGGCGTCACTACCCTGCGCGACGAAGGTGAGGATGGGAAGATAGAGTGCACGATCGATGCCTGTGTTCTCCAGCGAATGCTTGGCCGTGGTCCATGCGATGCGACCTTCCGGGCTGGCGGTCTCGGCGATATCAATGAGTTCGGGAAGGGTGTAGATATGGTGAGGATCGAGCACTGGAATCGGCGCAGCAGGCCGCACCGAACCGATGCAGCGGGAGGCATCGCGGGTGCTGGTGACGACGCTGCAGGTTGTAAGCGGAAGGTTGGCTTGGCCGGACGATGAGATGCTGCATGCACTAAGACCCAGCGCAATGGAGACACATTGGAGCTTTCTATAGTTCACCGAAATGAGAGTTTGAATGCTCACGACTGAGACTATCACCCATTTTCAGAGTAACTCGGTAAGCAAGAACTTGTGGAGCTAATTCACGGCAGGCGAGTCTTCCTACCGTCAAGGCCGTCAGGTTTCAGGCCGTGAGCTTCTTCCAGCCGGGGGTGGCGACATTCCGGGGAAGGTATGTGGAGTCGTCCTTGCCGTAGAGCGCAAGGTCCTCGAGTGCATCGATGAGAAGATTGGAGTCGTTGAGGCTTTCAGCGCGAATCAACTTCAATCCAAGATTCGTTGCTGTTTGCTGGAACGCGATATCGATGTCGTAGAGGACTTCAACGTGATCGCAAAGAAAGCCGATTGGCTGGATCACAATCGTTTCGTATCCGGCGGCCTTCAGTTGCGACAAGGTGTTTTCGACAGTGGGGCCAATCCACGGGCCGCCGCTGATGCCCTGGCTCTGGAATGCAAAGTAGCAATCGCCGGGGCTCAGGATGGCCTTTAACTCCTCGACAACCAAGCGTGCTGTTTCCCTGCAGTCATCGGCATAGCTGTCGGGAGAGGTCGTAAGGATCATTCCGTGGTGTTCGACGGGAGCCGCAGATGGTTCGACGGTACGGACCGGGACAGAGTGCGCGGTGAACAAAACCGCAACATGGCCGTGATGATTCGACCGGGAGATGTTCAACGCCGCACCCGTTCTTTGCGCGAAGGCTGTTATGAGCATGGGATGGTCGGCCCATCCCGTGACGAAGTCGACGCAGAACGATCCTGCAACGGCGTTCTCGACTGCCTGCTTGCAGAGACCAACACTGGTCTGAGAGTTCTGAGGCGCGAGGCAGATTGCCCTAACCTTTTCGATGCCGGCCAAGCGCATGTCATCGACCACATCGCGGATGAACGGATTCCAATTACGCATGCCGACATATACCGGGCAATGGAGGCGATCGCGCAAACGGTCTGCCTGTTGCATCGTCCAGTGAGTCAGATGCGGACCTTCAGCCGATGGCACGTCAGAAAGCCCGATCGCGGCGTATCGCTCACGGATTTCACGCACTACGTGAGGTGGAACAGCGCGTCCACCGGTGACAAGCTTCAGGTACTCTTCCATCTCTCCGAGCGTGTCCGGAGTTCCGTGTGCCAGCAACAGAACAGCTTCTTTAGAATTAGCTTCGATTTTGATCGCCATCTCAATTCCCTCAACACAGGATCTGTTCATCTCGTTTACTGCAGCCGCATCTTCAAGCAGCCTTTGAAACCTGTTTCAAGATCCCGAGTATCTCCGGGTCTTCCAACTGCTGCGCGAGATAGAAGGCGTCGAATCCTCTTTTATCCTTGATGTAGGGGTCGGCATGCCTCGCAATCAACAGCTTGACCACCGATGTTCGTCCGAACTCCACGGCATACATCAGCGCGGTGGCTCCGTTTACGTCTCCGCTGTTAATCTTGGCACCGTTGTCGAGGAGGATTGCGACACACTGATCGTCGCCCTGGAACGAGGCGCCCATGAGCGCAGTGCGGCCGGTCGGGTCTGCGCTCTCGGTATCGGCACCATGTTGCAGCAGTAGCTTGGCCACGTCGGGACTCTGGTTGTACGTCGCCAGGATGAGCGGCGTATAGCCACGGTCGTCCTTCTGATTGATGTCGACTTTCTTGTCGATCAACTCCTCCGCCAGCTTGACGTTGTTGGTTCTCGCCGCCAGATCGAGATCCGGCAATTGCCCCTGCATGACCCAGGGGAATGCAAACACGGCTAAGACGATGGCAATCAAATCAGCTTTCATTGTGGGACTCTCCTCTGGCTTTGACTTTTATTGGATGTTTGCAACCTGTGCGGATGTCGACTTTACGGCTTTCTCTGTGCGCAGGATACGGATGATCGACATTCTTCCTGACATGACCGCGTACATCGTGCAGGTAAGACCCTTGGAATCGACAGCCCTGGCGTTGGCTCCGTTGTCGAGAAGGAGCTTGACCTCTCTCTCATGTCCTTTGTAGGCCGCTCCCATCAAGGCGGTCCGGCCGGAGTGATTCTTGACTTCGGTATTGGCGCCGTCCTTCAGGAGGAGATTGGCAACTTCGAAGTTGTCATCGTAGGTCGCAAGGATCAGAGGCGTGTAGCCCGTGTCATCCTGTTGGTTTACGTTGGCCTTCGCAGCAAGCAGCTTCTTCGCCAGGTTGACATCGTTGTTGCGCGCAGCCGTGAAGAGACTGGGAGTTTGCGCAGAGGCCGCGTTCAAAGCGTTGGCCACGGCGAGGGAAAAAATCAGTAGCTTAATCTTCATCACTTACTCCAGGGGTGAGGTGCGGGTTCCAAGTGAAACCCGCACCGTTCGGTCTACAGCGTGGCAGCGTGCGCCGCGACCTGCTGAACATCCATGTGCAGGCCCTCGGCAACGCGGGTTCCGTACTCTTTGTTCGCCTTGTAGAAGTGGCTCACCATCTCCAGCGTGATGTCCGGGTTGGTGACTTGCGACAGGTCGTGAACCAGGTTGGTGATGAGGTCGTCCTGATCCTGCTTGCTGACGGAGCGATAGAGTTCGCCGGCCTGACGATACTCGTCCTTGATGCGGATGGGATGGTGGACTGTGGTTGGACCCACGGCTACCGGCGAGTAATCGAATGCCGGGTTTTCGGCCATCGTATTCGGCGCGCGGTTTGGCTGGTAGTTATAGTCTCCGTGGGTTTCGCGGGTGTCCATCGCTCCGTTCTGGTTATAGCTGTTCACCGGCGAGATTGGCCGGTTGATCGGCAGCTGCTGGAAGTTCGCTCCAATGCGGTAACGCTGGGCGTCAAGGTACGAGAACAGACGCCCCTGCAGCATGCGGTCGGGCGAGGGCTCGATGCCGGGGACCAGGTTGCCGGGTGCGAAGGCGGCCTGCTCGGTGTCCTGGAAGTAGTTGTCGGGCATCTTGTTGAGGGTCATCTTGCCGATCTTGGTTTGGGGGAAGATCGACTCGGGCCAGATCTTGGTATCGTCAAACGGATCGAAGTCGAGCTTGGCTAACTGTTCGGGAGTAGCGATCTGCACGCTCAGCTCCCACGAAGGGAAGTTGCCCTTGTCGATCTCGCGATAGAGATCGTCGGTGGCTTCCTGGGGGTCCTTCAGAAACGCTGCAGCAAGGGTGCGCGGATTGGTGTTCAGGTAGCCCTGCATCGAGGTCCACTTGTACTTGACGTATACAATCTTGCCCTGCGCATTGACCCAGCGGAACGCGTGCACGCCCCAGCCGTCCATCTGACGGTAGTTCAGCGGGGTACCGCTGTCCAAGTACATGTAGGTCATCATGTTGGTGGATTCCTTCTCGAGCGAGAGGAAGTCCCACTGACGGGTCTGATCCTGGCGATTAGTCACCGGCGAGGGCTTCATCGCGTGAACGAAGTCGGGGAACTTGATGGCGTCGCGGATAAAGAAGACGGGCTGGTTGATGCCGACGATATCGTAG
>FSYS01000019.1_pt1 | contig 12084 bp, 3 predicted proteins | sample 1638491 | NCBI WGS metagenome assembly FSYS01 (sample SAMEA3914788, study PRJEB12502) | metagenome | biome: forest; material: soil | place: Canada | collected 2011-07-03 | depth 0.1 m | reverse complement strand
GTATTGCCCCGACCTATCCGATGCGTAAAACACATCACCTTGGCCCCCACTCCGAGTGATTCTCCGAGTTGCCACCTGTTACCCAAAATCGTTGCCATGTCTACTCCAGTAGGTGCCGTATCCCAATCAGACGGGGTCGGTCCGCCGCCATTGAAGGGGCGACATGGCGAACCGGCTTTTGAAAGCGCGACTGAACGCAGCCTCAGATTTGTAACCGACGCGCCCTGCGACTTCAGAGATCGGTGCGCGACCGTAGCGCAATAGCTCGGCGGCGCAGTCAAGGCGCCAGGCGGTCAAATAGACCATGGGAGCTTGGCCGACAACGCGTTGATAACGGTCTGCAAACGCAGAACGGGAGAGATTTGACAATTTGGCGAGTTCCGTAACGTTCCAGTCGCGGCCAGGATCGGCGTGCATTGCCGACATCGCCTTGCTGACACGCTGGTCAATCGCGCCTGATAACCATCCTCGACCGACCTCGCCCCCGGACGCCCAGGTGCGCAGCAACTGCACAAAGATGACATCGAGCAAACGGGAAATCATCGCGACCGCGCCAGCACGAGGAATAAGCGCCTCGTCGAGGATAAAGTGACAACTGAGTTCAAGCCATTCAAACGGCCGGTCGCGCAGACCTTTCAATACGATCACGGGTGGCAGGACTCCTAGTACACGACGTGCCAGCATGCCGTCAAATCCAAAGTCGCCGCAGAGCCAGGTCGTATCGCCATGGCCCAGTAAAAGGCGTTCCCGGTCGTATTCGTGTTTGGCGAGATCAAGAAGAGAACGGGCATCCCGTCCACGCTCGTCAGAAATCGTATGGCCATTGCCGTGCATCAGCATCACAAGATCACCCTGCGATGCAAGGAACACGTCGTCGAGGCCGTCGACGGAAATTACGACGGATCCGCTGCGTATGATGTGCAAACGATGTTTGCCCGCAGGAAAGTGAATGCCGAATGGCGATGTCGCCGCACAGGTAAAGACGGTATTTCCACGAACCCGGATGAGTTCGAGAACGTCCGACAGCGGATCGCGCTGCAACGCAAAAGGATCGTTCTGAACGTCCGCGTCGATCGGCACTCGAGCATGAGAATCACGATTATTTGTCATTGAATCGCATGGTATCCCTTGGTGTCATGGAACCGGCGTGCATTTGGAGTGTTATCGCGAACATCGTTGTTGCCGTTACTGGCGGTATCAGCAGGACATCATGCAAGCACAAACAGGCGGAACAGGTCACTCCGCCGATGACGAGGTGTTCACCAGGGCGCCAACGGATGTCCTCACTTCCAAGTCCAGCCCGCCAATAAACGGCCTTGAAAAAGCACAATACCCCAGAGTGGGCGAGTTGTTCACAACGCCGATACCGACAGGCGTTTCAGCAAAGAAATCCGGGCTTGCCGTCATGGGTTCACGCGCCCCTCGTTGATACGATGGACACCCTGTTCATTCGGGCAACAATCATGGCAAAGACCTTCCTGCTAGTACACGGTGCATGGGTAACGACTGATAGCTGGACTGGGTTTCGCGACTTCATTGAAGCTCAGGGCCATGAGGTTGTGGTACCTCCGTGGCCCTATATGGAAGGGTCAGTCGAGGCGCTGCGGCACAGTCCTGACTCGCGACTATCATCACTGACGATCAAAGACCTCGTCGATCACTTTGAGGAGCATATTCAGTTACTGCCTGGACCCCCGATATTGATCGGGCATTCCTTTGGCGGATTGATCGTTCAAATGCTGCTTGATCGTGGTTTGGGTAAAGCCGGCGTTGCAATCGACGCTGGGCCGCCGAGGGGCGTTCTTCCGAGCCTCAGGGCCATCCGGTCGGCGCTCCCGGTGTTGCTGGCTTGGCGTGGCTGGTCGCGTATCCTTTCCATGTCGTTCAAAAGCTTTTCAACGACGTTTGCGAATACTCTGCCGCTTTCCCAGCAAAGGGAAACTTTTGATCGGCACATCGTGCCTGCACCTGGGCGGATCTATTTCCAGGCGGCCTTGGGTATCGGAAATGCTGTCAAATTCAACAACCCGAAGCGCGCTCCGCTATTGCTGATCGCCGCCGCCAAAGATCGAACGTGTTCGCCTTCGATGGTGCGTGCGATGTATCGAAAGCACAGTCGGGCGCCAGCCCGGACAGACGTCCTTGAATTTCCCAGTCGCAGTCACTGGCTGATCGCCGAACCAGGATACAAAGACGTTGCCGCTGCGGTCCTCAAGTGGGCTGAGGTCAACGTGGAATGACCGTCCAGCCCTTGTTTGCAAAGTCGGCCGGTAAGCCGCTAGCAGTTAAGGTAGTCCGGTTACCTGATAATGTGAGCGAGCCACATATTGCGGTTCATCTCGCACTCTGCCGCATAGCGCCACAACCGAACGGAGCCTTGCCGATTTCAGACTGGCAACCGTCAGGACCAGGCGGACGATCAAAAGTCGCTTGTACCTTCTTGTCATGACACGGGCATCGCGAACGACAGCGATCAGTCGAGCAACGGCCGTTCACAGATAGTGCGTAAAGGACTCAAGTTGGCCGAACCCGATCCTATGCCGATCTTCCGTACTCGACCCGGAACGAACATATAGATTGCCAATAAGAGTCATTCAAAAGTGATTTTCACGCCACTTTTAACGCCATGCTTCACGCCGCTACGTGCGTCAATCAACAGGTGCCGTCGATCGATTCAGCCTCAAAAGATGCTACGGCCTATACATCGTGGTCAGGGACTTCTAGTTCACGGTCATGGTGCCGTACGACGCGTTCAACGTCGATGCGCTCAACAATATCGTCGCCTGCTGCGAGTCGTTCTGGGCTGCCACGCCAGGCAACCCCACTTCCTGAGACTGCGCACCGGGTTGCGCGGGTGCGGCCGGCTCACCGCGACGCGCGTTGCCGAAGCGGTCCGATATGGCGTCCGACATCTCCCCGGAATCCTTGATCAACACATCACCAACGCCGAACGGCGCGCCTCCTGCCGCGCCGATCCATGTGGCTTGCGCAAGCCCCTGGCTCCACGGCTCGTGCTCGACCGCATTGGTAACGATCTGGGTAACATCGTTCGAGATGACGCCTTCAAGCGTGTTGACGGCAATCTTCACGCCGACGCGCAACAGCAGGTTCGAGATTTTCGCCACGTAGGGGCCGGCGAAGCTGAAGCCGTAAGACATCGCGCCGAACACCGCACCACTGACCGCGCCGCAGGCAAGTGCATCCTCGAAACCTTTGCGGGTAAATTCACTCCCCGGCCGGCAGTCATACTGAAAACCCGCAGCCCCTACGCCAAACATCGTATTGCTGACCATCTGCGTGGTGAAGTTGGCAGCTTGGACCGCCAGATTCGACGTCGTGGGCAGCGAGATGCTAAAGAACGACGAAGACGCGCTGGCTTCGGTCGTGGTCTCGGTCGTCAAGGTCGATGCGGCGTTCAATCCGGCGTCGACAAGCCCATCGGTACCCGCCAGTGCACCGCCGCCAATCCCCTCCTCCAGAACTCCCGTGACAGCGGCCGCAGCGCCGAACGTGAAGAAGCTCAGTATGAGGCCCGCCACCGCGATTGCGGCCATGCCCACGCCAATGCCGACCTGGTCGCCGACGGTCATCTTGTTACCGGTCGGATCGGAAAAAACTAGCGGATTACTGCCGACGAATACATACGGACTCGCGACCTGACGGGCAGGGTCCGCCGAGAGAAACCGCCGCAGCTCAGGTGAATAGAGACGTGCCCCAAAGTTATAAAGCGCTGTCTCGCCGTCGAGTTCGCGGCCCATGAAACGGAACGGCACCGCATCCTGGTTCGTGCCGCTTGCCGCAAAAAGCGAGCCGAACGCGCGATAGGCAAACTGCGCGACCGGCTGATTCTGGCTGTCCACGACAGCCCACACGGAATGCGTCGCGTCCTTTAGCGGGAAATAGCGCTGATCGCTGACCGCCGCGATGAGCCCCGTCGGACCGTAGACGAACGCGGACCAGGTACTGCCGCGCAACATGGCCAGAGGATTACGGCTCAGGCCATTGAAATAAACATCGGCCTGCGCTGCACCGCTCACTACCTTCAACGCGCGCTGGCCGAGACTGTTGTAGGCGAACTGCAGCGAGAGACTGTCGTCGCTTGCCGCGATCCCGGACACGAGATTCATCGTGGGATCATATTCAAGCGTCGAGTTGCCTGTGTTGACCAGGTTGCCGCGCGCGTCGTACTCGAATGCAAGTGGCGCGCTGACACCGATCGTCAGCGTGTTCATCTGGTCCGTGCCTGCCGTGTTCGCGAACGCGTAGGGTACTTCGCCGTCCATTGTCAGGGACCAGATATTGCTGTTGGCGTCGTATTCGTCGATCTGCTCGCTACCGGTCGACGTATCGTCGACCAATGCGCCCATAAGGCGCCCTTGCGCGTCGTAACTGAACGTGGTCTGCGAGGTCTGCGGCGTCGAGAAGGCAGTCGATAGCGTGCGGCTTTGCGGATAGCCGTTCGCAAAGTACCCATAGCCGATTGTGAACGACGCGGTATCGGCATCGTTCACGACGACACTCTGCGACGTCGGCCACCTCGGCGACGCATAGCCGAACGCGCCGGCCAGCGTACCGCCATTGCGGACTTCCTGCTCGACGTCGCCGTCCGGCGTGTAGGTATACGACGCGATATCGGTTGGCGTCGCGGCCGACGAACCGATGCCTGTCACGCGCGCAGTCTCGTCATAGCGGTAGAACACATTGGCAAGCGGCGATGTCGCGGGGTAGATGACCTGCACCACCTGGTCGAGGTTGTTGTATGCGTAGCCGATCGTGCCACCACCCGACTGTTGCCCTTGCACGGCAAGCGTCACTGTCGTGACGCGGCCATTGCCGTCGTACGTAAACGATTCATCGACCTGCACCGCCTGCGCGCCGTCGACGTTCGACGGCGCCTGGTTGAACGTCGATGCCACCGTCTTGCGGCCAATCTGCGTCGGATCCTTACCGTCTCCGTCATAACTGAAGCAGCGCACGATCGCATACGGCGCTTCGCCAGCGGGCCACGAAGGATCGCTGGCATGGGCGGCCAGCTGTGCCGCGTCCCACACCTGATCCACCGTGCCTTCCTCGATGACGCGGCCGAGCGCGTCGTACTTGAAGTAGAGGAAGATCGTGTCGCCGGGGTCGAGCGCCGGTTGAATGAAGCGCAGGCGACCCGCCGGATCGCGAACGAACAACGTGGCACCGCTGTTCGGATCGATCGACTGCGAGGTTCTGCCCGAACCGTCGCGTTGCAACTGCGCGACGTACGCCGCCGAATCCTGCTGCGGACCATTCGTGAAGCTGTTCGGTTCGCTGATCGCGGTCACGCTCCCCGAACTCGAGAAGTCGACGCTCGCGAGACTTTGCCCCAGTACATCGCCGGCCTCGTCGTTAAGGCTTGCCGCGACTTTACGGCCGTGCGTGTCGCGCAAACTCAGCACCTGGTTCTTGAGCGGCCCGGTCACTGTTTGCGTGGCGTAATTTTCGGGCAGGTCGAATGCGTTCGACGTGTTGGCGCTGAAAGCCAGTTGCGTCGTCTGGCGATCTGCAGGCGTGGTTTCCTGCAGATCGTGCACCGCATAATCCTTGCCTGGCAGGCCCTGCTCGACCCGGCGGGTGCGCGGCGACGCCTCGAAGCGATAGCCGAAGTAAGGATAGCCTTCGTCGTTCGAACGGCTTACCGGGCCGTCGCTTTGCCCGGCGTAATAGTCGGCGACGTCGCCGGTCATCTGCCAGGAATCCTGCATGGAAGCGAGAAAAGCCTGCGCATCGACGAAGGTCCCGTGATAGCTGAGCAACGGCTGCGAAGCGCCCGCGCCGAAGCTCCCTGGCGCAATGCGCGTGATGGCCACCGTGCGGCCGAGCGCATCGGCAATCGTCGCCGAGATCATCGCGTTGCCGTTCTGCCACTGCTGGATCTGGCATTTCTGGCCCGCCCCATTGCGGAATGCAACACTCAGGCGCGGGCCCGCCGTCATCGCGACATTGGCGAACGCCAGGGTATTCGGCCCCGTCGACAGACTGACAACGGCCGGGTCTCCAAACGCGAGCGACGTGCTAAACAGCAACTGTCCGTCGCCGAAAAACACTACGCCGTCATTGCCGAGTACGAGCAGCCACTGCATCGGCATATCGGGCGGCGTACCGAGCGGACTTTGCACGGTACTGCCGTCGGACGCATCGAAAGTGAAGCCGTTGCTGGGATCGAAGGCGATCGTATAGCCCGAACCGAATGTTATGCCGAGTGGCCCGGCAAGCGCGCCGTTGGCCTTCACGTCGAAATAGAACGCGGTGCTCGGCGCGCCGCTGAAGTTGCCGCCTTGCCAGCTCAGCGTATCGTTACTCGACGCTGTGTGTGCCAGCGTACCGTTCGCGCGGTTCCAGTTCGCCGGATAATTGCTCGCCGACCAGCGTTGCTGCCATTCGTCGCCGGTCAGGAAAGTTTCGAGCGTGCCGCCGTCGGCGGGACTCAGCGAGAGGTCGGCATTCGGCGCTTTCGAATCGAACGCATCGCCAGCGTTCCCCTCACGCGACAGGAACGCCAACGAGAATGTCTTGACCTGCTCGTCGGTACCCACCGTCGCCGTGAGTCGCTGAAACCCATTGTAGAGACGCCGGGTCGTCGTTCCCGCCGAATCGAGTGTCGCCGTGAGTAGCTGATACGACGGATCGTACGTATGTACGGACAGCTTGCTGACAAGCGGAATGACAAACACGTCGTCTATCAGCAAGAGATCGCTGCTGCTATTCGCGGCGGCGATGTCGAGCGTGACGCTGTTGTTGCCCGCCGTCACCGGAATGCCGAGCGTGCAATACGTCCATATGCCGCCGGTATCGGCGAATGGCGCGCCAAGCGGCGAGCCGGCGACGCCATCCACATTGAGCGTCGCAGTAAAGCCTGCGCCGGCCACTGGCGTAAAGCCGGCTGGCGTCTTGTACCAGAAGCCGAGCAGATACACCGTCGCGACGTTAGGCGGCGTCACCTGAAAAGCCAGCGAGCCCTCGCCGTTTGCAGCCAGACCGAGGCTTGCCGTGCCTGTGTGAGCGTCGTCGTCCACGCGCTGGCAACCATTGAAGTTCCAGCCGCTTGCGGATTCGTATTTTTCGAAGCCGCAATACGCGCACTCGCCGGCGGCCAGCGAAGCATTCGTAAACAGCGCGACCGCGAACGTCGAATTGGCGCCGTATAGCGTCGATTGCACGACGCCGTTTGCATCCTGCGTCTGCACCGGCTGGCCGAACTGCGTATAGGCCAGCGTGTAGTTCGACCCCAGCCAGCCTTTGGGTGCGACGCCCGGCTGGCACTGACTGAACTGGAACGGAATGTGTCCCGTGCCGTCCCAGGCGAACGCACCCGACTTCGCCGGCACCGAGACGCCGTCGTACGTGCAAGGAAAGTTTGCGAACGCAGTCGCGGAAGCCTTCGAGACTACCTTGGCGCCGCCTTCGCGCTGCCAGGTCGTGACGGTCTGCGCGACCTCGCTGATGCGATGCTGCGCCAGCATGGCAGTCGACACGCCGGGGTCGTCGATCTCGTACGCGTAGCGCGTGGCGGTCCTGAAGGTTTCGAGCTGGCCGGTGCCGCCCTGTGTCGTGGTAGTCGTCGCGACGGCATTGCCGGAGAAAGGCGCGGCAAAACCGTCGTCCACGTAGAACGATTTCTGGCTGCTCGTGACGCCGTCCTCGAACTTCGTCTTCGTTGTCTTGCACAGAAAGCCGCCCTTCAGATTCAACACTGGTGCCTGCGAATCGTCGGGCGAACTGGCGCGCGTCACCAGCACTTCCCAGCCGGTCGTGGACTGCGCCAGCAACGTACCGCCGGCATCGTAAGTTTCGACCTGATGCAACTGCCCGTCGAGCATGTTGTAGAAATCGGCCCCGTCGTGCACCTTGAGGCCGTTCAGATACCGGTTGACGGTCCAGCCGAACACGGGCTGGGACGGATCGCCGGTGCCAGGATACGAGGTCGACTCGTAGTACTTGAACACCTCGCCGGTCGGATCGCAGGCAGCGGTTTTCGGGTCCGGCACGTAACTGGTTGCGCTGATCTGCCCCAGGCCGTTGTCGATCGAAAGACCGGTGACGGCATAGTGCTGAAGCTTGCCCTCAACGGCGTTGCCCGCATAGCTGTGCAGGATGATCCGCGTGGCGTTGTCGAAATCGTTGTCGGCACTGGGATACGTGACGAACATGCCGGAGCCGCCCGGGTAGGTGCCCGCATCGCCGTCGTCGCCCACCTCCGGCGTGTAGATGCTCTGCTGCGCGAGCGACTGCGCCGCCACCGACACGCGGCCGTTGCGCAGCATCGTGGCCGCGGCCTGTTCGCCGCCGCTCGCGCTGTCGAACACGGAGTACGCAAGAAACTGCGGCGCCTCGTCGATCACCGCTTCGGCATTCAGCACGTAGGCGCCGTTGCCGTCGAGCGCCTGATTGACGAGTGCCTGGATGTCGGCCTTCGGGTTGCGGCCAATCACACCGTCCCAGTTGGTCGCGGTGTTCCTGAAGTACAGATACTGGCCTAGCGTCAGCCAGTCGGGACCGCCCGCCGATGGCCAGTTTGCCGTCGCGCTGAATGCGCCCGGCACCGGCAACGTCAGTGCAGGTGTGGGTGTGGGCGCGCGCGTCCACGTCTGAGAGTCGATGTTCGGGTCGAACGACAGCACCTGCGCGGTCGTGGCGCCGCCGCCGTCCGGGTACGCGAGAATCTTCGCAGCGTAGTCGAGGCCGTACGCGTAGCGCTGGTCCAGCCCGGACGGCACATAGGAAAGGTTGAGACCGTCGTTGGCCAGCCACGTCGCGCCGTTGAAGCGGAGCAGATGGCCGCCGACTGCAACGAGGCCGTTGCTGCTTACGCTGGCGATCCAGGTGGTCGGATAGTTGGTGTCGACGACATCGTCGAAGCAGAACGACGGTAGCGGCGACACCGGCTGGTACAGTTCGTCCCATTGCACGATCGTCAGCGTGTAACCGAGCAGCGTGCCGCCTGACCCGGTCACGTTGCAGCTGACCAGCACGAACGAGTCGGACGGTGTGAGCGCGATGCTGGAGAGATCGTCAGGGGAGAAATCGGGTATCTGCGAGGTCGCGACGGCAACCCAGTCGAGGGTTGCGTCGAGCGCGAACAGCGCGACGTTACCCTGAAGATCGAGCAGCATGTAGTACTCGTTGCAGGCGATCACCGTCTGCAACGGCAACGAAGTGAAACTCTCGACGGTCCACGTTGTGTCGGTCCAGCGCCACGTCACGCGCTCGTAAGTGGCGGAGCGGTCAACGCGGTCCGTAATCGCGGCAATCAGGAACGTGTCGCCGCCCGTCAACGTGACGCTGCCGCTCGGGCTGTTGTACGTGCGACTCGGCTTGTTGCAGCCGGTCACCACACCGTCGATGGTTGCAGGAACCCACTGCGACGGGCGCGCGTTGTCCTGCTGGAAAATATAGACCGAGGTACTGCCCGGCGCCGCGTGGGGTGCAAACGACAGCGCAAAAAAACTCTCGCACGTGATCACATCGAGCGTCGCCTGTTCCAACCCGGCGCCGTCGCTGAAAATGACGCTGCCGCCGATCGGCTGCCACATCTGCCAGTTGCCGAGCCAGCTATACACCTGAAGCGACAGCGAACCGCTCGGGGACGCATACCAGCACACCACCGCGTAGCCTTCGCCGAAAAACACCCGCGGTGTGGCGCTGTCGAACGTCGAACCGGCGGGCGGCGCGACGGCAAGCGAACGGTCGCAGACATGCAGCAGCTGTTTCGTATAACTGTACGTGGCCGTCGCGCCCTGACTATACGTAATCGATTTCAGCGCGCCGGGGCTTGCGCCGCTGTCAGTCGAATTGAAGTAGTAATCGAACACGAGGCCAGGCAGGCTCGTACCGGCCGCGTTGCTCATCGTGATGCCAGTCAGGAAACGCTTGCACGTATTGCCGTACAGCTCGTCCTTGTACGACGTGACGTTGGCTACCGGGCTGCCCGCGCCGCCGGCCGGACTCGACGGCTGATAGTCGAGCGTGAAGCTGTACAACGTCTCGCCGCCAGCACTCTGCACAGTAACGCCTTGCAGGAACAGCGTCTCGTACTGGTCCTGATACGCATTCGGCTCCGTGTTCGGCACGGCCTTGTGCGGATCGGCATATTCGCGCGCGCTCTCGGGCGGCGCATTGCTCCATTCCTTTTCGCCGTATTGCAGCGTCACCTGGCGGCCGAACACGTCGGTCATCCCGGTGAGATAGCAAGCCTTCGTGTAGGGCAGACCGTTCTGGCCGACCAGCTGCTCGACGTTGGGCAGCAGCCCCGAAGATGTGCGCGGCCAGTCGTTGTAGCAATAGCTGATCGAGTCTCCCCACGGGCTTGCGACTTCGGACAGATGCCATGCGCGCGCGTACTGTACCTGGCCGCCGGTCCACGCGCTGTCGCCCTGCCACAGGGCGACTGGCTCACCGGACGAGTCGTTGCCCGACGACCATCGGACACCCCATTCGATACTGTTGCCCACCCCGGTGGCATAGCCCTGGCTCGTGCTGACAGCCACGCCACCGAACGACTGTTTCTGGCCCTTGTCGTTGACGATCACCCAGCGCTCGTAGCACGGGTAGTAGAGAATTTTCCAGAACTCGAAATTGATCAGTTGATACGACTCGCCGCCATCCAGTACGTCGAGCGCTGCGCCGTCGAGCGCAAGATTGAAAAGTTGCTGATTGTCTGCGTCGGCGAGTTCCCAGTGCGACGCGTCGACGGCCGTGAGGAGCGTGCTGGCCGACAGCGGCAATCCGGCCGCACCGAATGCGGCGACGATCGTAGCCGGAACCACGGCGCCGTCGACGAGCGAACCGGCGAGCGCGCCGTCCATCGAAAACACGAATGGCGTGTCGGGCTCGCGCGCGAGATCGGTGGAGATGCCCTGGCTCGCATAGCTGTAGCTGCGCGTCGCGGCGACGAGCGAACCGGTGTCGTTCAGCATGATCGTCGGTACCGGCATGCTCCAGCCCAGGCCGAGCGTGCTGGTCGGCGCGTCGCGATTCCAGGTGATTGCGTCGTTGTGGACGTTGCTTTGATAGAGCAGTGCAATCGTCACGTCCAGCCCGTCGTCTGTACTGCGTCCGGGCATCGACAGCAACGTCTGGGTGAAATTGATATCGCCGCGAAACAGATTGACGCTGCTGCGCAGATCTCCGACGCTACTCGAATCGAACTGGAACGTGCGAATAGCGGGGATCTGCGAATTCGTGGAATCCGCTGGCATGGTGATCTCCTTGGACGCGATCGGAAAAAGCGGCTAGGCCTGGCGCGAAGCCGGATCGCTCAGCGCGTAGTGCCGACCACGACGATGCTCGCATAGCTGTTGGTGTCATCCTCCGTGTTTCCGGAAGCGTCGGACATCCATGCCTGGACGCCGCTGGTCTGTGCCTTGGTGTTGTCGCCCGAATCGACCGTGGTCTGGTCGGGGCCTGCGCCAATGGTCCGGACATGGTGGTCACTGGAACCCGGATACTGCACGTGGAACCGGGTCAGGAAGCTGACCGCGCCGGTGATCGTCGCGCCCATCGGGATCGCGGGCGTCTGCTCTCCCGAGTGCTGTCCTGTGTATGACGCGACGACGAAACCCGGGTCGGACAACGACGTGGCGATCAACGCGCCGCTGGCTGTCGGATCCACCGCGTGATTGCCGGACGCGTCGTTCATGTCCGCAGTGACCTTGAGATAGCCAGCGTTACTGTTCTGCCCGACACCGACGGATGCTTCCACTTGAGCAATTTCATGATCCGTGCTGCCGAAGCTCAGGTAGAAGCCGCCGAGCACCGACTGGAGTATCGGATCGGTCGGGCCCGGCAGGGTAATCCCCGTACTGTCGCCAGGACTCGAGACCGTATACGACGGACTCAGAAGAAGAAGAGCGCCGCTGCTGGAACTCGACGCGATGACCGTGACAGTGACGTATGAAGCGGTGGTGTCAATGCTGTGACCCGAGTCGTCCTGAAGGACAACGATCGCCTCGACCGTGACCTGGTTGCTGGAGGGTTTGTTGGTTTGCAACTGGATGCTCATTTGCTCGACATGGTGATCTTCTTCCCTTTCAAACTGGAGTTGAAACGAAGCAATGC
>FSYS01001655.1_pt1 | contig 12135 bp, 11 predicted proteins | sample 1638491 | NCBI WGS metagenome assembly FSYS01 (sample SAMEA3914788, study PRJEB12502) | metagenome | biome: forest; material: soil | place: Canada | collected 2011-07-03 | depth 0.1 m | reverse complement strand
TGGGTCATCTTCTGGGGTTACTGGTTTCGCCTGTGGAGGACGGGCCGCCTGCATTGGCTGGTGTGGACGGTGGTGGGGATTCTGGTCATCGGTACGGCGATGCTTCGTCCACCGCTCTACGGGCTGCATGTGCCCACGCACTATGCCACCGTCATCAATCCCATTCTGTTGATCGCGAAGCTTTACCTTGGACTGTTGTTGTTTCTCGTAACCATCCGTGGCCTGACTCGGCAGAAGACCGAGGGCTGGATGCCTGCCACTGCAGTCGTGCTTGTATTTGTTGCGAATTATCAGCATGAGATGCGTCTCATTCACATCCTCAGGCCGCTCACCCGATTCACGGTTCTAGGTTTCGAGGTATCGCTGGGAACGACGGCGACCGTGGTCTCGCTGCTCATGATCACTGTCCTTCTGCTCATTCGCTACTTCCATACGCAACAACTTAAGGAGCAGTGGAAGCTCGAGATCCAGCAGGCCCAGCACGTCCAGCAGATCCTTATCCCCAACAAGCTGCCTCAGATTCCCGGTCTTACCATTGACAGTGCGTATCGTCCCGCCCGTGAGGTCGGCGGCGACTTCTTCCAGGTACTTCCCGGCGATGTGCCCGGATCGGTGTTAATCATTGTCGGCGACGTGACGGGCAAAGGAATGCAGGCGGGCATGCTGGTGGCGACAATCGTTGGCGCCCTGCGCGGCGCTGCCCTGCACAGCCAGGACCCTGTGCAGATGATGCACGAGGTGAACGTGCAGCTATGCGAGCGTCAGCACGCCAGCGCTACCTGCCAGATTCTCTACATCGATCCCGCTGGCCACGTAACACTCGCCAACGCCGGCCAGCTTCCGCCTTATCTGAATGGGAACGAGATGGAGATGGAGGGCGCACTACCGCTCGGTACAATTCCCGACGCAGAACACTCGGTCACAACCTTCGTCCTGCATCCGGGCGACTCGCTCGTCCTCATGTCCGACGGTATTGTCGAAGCGCAGGACGTCCACGGCAACCTGCTCGGCTTCGACCGAATCGGCGAACTCCTGCAAAATACAACCACCGCCGAAGACATCGCCACGGCAGCTCAGAACTTCGGGCAGGAAGATGACATTCTGGTGCTCCAGGTGCGGCGCAACGCAGCGTAGTTTCACCCCGCTGCCTTGTGCCGCATCCCGTTCAATAGTTCTTTACGCGAACGACGAAACCGCCGAAGCCTCATCATCCTTGACGTCAAACACAGTGACCAGCTTGGTAATCACAAGCAGATCGCGCACCTTGCTGGTCAGGTTGAGCAACTTCAGCTCGCCGCCGGCATTCTTCACTGCCGTATACGCGCTCACCAGCTCACCCAACCCGGAGCTGTCGATGTAGTTCACATCGCCCAGGTTCAGCACAATCTTCTTGGACCCATCGGCCAGCAGCTTCCGAACTTCCTCACGCAGCGTCATCCCGCCTTCACCCAGGGTGATCTTCCCGCTCAAATCGACAATGGTTACCCCGTTCACTTCCCGGGTCGCTAACTTCATGCTCATGCCTGTAACTCCTTCTTCGCTCGATATTTGGTCATCTCTGGCTCAGTGTCGGGGTATAACTGGTGAAAGTGTACCTCATCTATTACTGCCCGCATCGTTCACCACAAGGCTCATCCCTCAAGATTTTCGTTGCCGGACGTGCCTGGACTGCTACTCTACTCTGGCAGACGGGCCAAAGTGTCTTCTCAACGCTATGTATCGTAAGGCGATGAGGGAGGATGGCGTTGAGCAATAAAGCGACCGGCAGCGGCGATAAAGCGACAGGCGGCGGGCGAGTTAGCAGCAGTAGCATCGAGTTGCGGCTTCCCTCGCGTCTGGGCTACGAAAAAGTAGCGATGAACACGGCGGCCAGCGTGGCGCGGCTGATGGGCTTCAGCGAAGAGCGGGTCGACGACCTCAAGACCGCCGTGGCTGAGGCCTGCATCAACGCCATGGAGCACGGCAACAAGCTGGATGAATCGCTCAGCGTCGGCGTGGTTCTTTCCATGGACGCCAACTCGCTTGAGGTCAAAGTCTCCGACAACGGCGAAGGCCCGCAGAGCAAGACCGACGCACCGGACATCGACAAAAAGATGCTGGGCGAGGAGGACACCCGCGGCATGGGCATGTTCCTCATCCAGGCCCTGGTGGACGAGGCCGAGTGGGTCAGTTCTCCCCCCGCCGGCAGCTATGCGCGCATGGTCATTCATCTCAGCAACCCGCCCGTCTAGCTCGCACGTCTGGCTATAGAATGATCGGAACACCGGAGAGAGCATGCAGGAACTAGTCACCCGCGTCACCGTCGAAGAACTTGCCTGCGCCACAGGCGATCCCATTACCGTGATGCGCTTCTCGGGTGACATCACCAGCGCCTCGCAGCCCGCCGTCATCGGCACCTACGAGGGCCTGCCCGACATCGTCAAGCGCATCCTTTTAGATTTTTCCAAGGTGGAATACCTCAACTCCAGCGGCATCGCTTTAGTGATTCAGATGATGATCGCCGCCAGCAAGCGCGGACAGAAGATCCATTCCTTCGGCCTCAGCCCCCACTTCACCAAGGTCTTCACCATGGTCGGCATCACCAAGTACACCACCCTCCATCCCGATGAGGCCTCCGCCTGCGCTGCGTTTGATTAGAGACCATCACTTGATCAGACTCGTCCAGTCCAGTACGACTTTGCCCGTCTGGCCAGAGATCATCGCGTCGAAGCCCTCCTGAAAGTCGCTGTACGCAAACCGGTGGGTAATCACCGGCTCAATGTCGACGCCGCTCTCCAGCATTACCGACATCTTGTACCAGGTCTCGTACATCTCCCGCCCATAAATTCCCTTGATCGTGAGCATGTTGAAGATCACGTCACGCCAGTTCATCGGCGCCTCCTTCGCGGGAATTCCAAGGATCGCAATCTTCCCTCCATGCGCCATGTTCGCGATCATGTCGCGCAGCGCCTGCGCATTCCCGGACATCTCCAGCCCCACATCGAACCCCTCCTGCATCCCAAGCTGCTTCTGCACCTCGGCGATTGGAGTCTCCGTAGGATTGACGGCCAGGGTCGCGCCCATCTTCTTCGCAAGCGCCAGCCGATACGGATTCATATCCGTAATCACGATGTGCCGCGCTCCCGCGTGTTTCGCCACCGGGATGGCCATGATCCCAATCGGACCGGCACCAGTGATCAGCACATCCTCACCCAGCAGCGGGAACGACAGCGCGGTGTGAACCGCGTTACCAAAGGGATCGAAGATCGCGGCCACCTCCTGGTTGATCTTCGGATCATGCCGCCAGATATTGGTCATCGGCAGCGAGATAAACTCCGCAAACGCGCCTGGCCGATTGACCCCAACACCCAGCGTGTGCGCGCAAAGATGGCGCCGGCCTGCCAGGCAGTTTCGGCACCGGCCGCAGGTCACATGCCCCTCGCCGCTCACAATGTCGCCGGGATAAAAATCATTTACATTCGATCCCACTTCAACGATCTCGCCAACAAATTCATGCCCAATCGCCATCGGCACAGGGATGGTCTTCTGCGCCCACTCGTCCCACTGGTAGATATGCACATCGGTCCCGCAGATGCCGGTATAACGCACGCGAATCAGCACATCGTTGATCCCGATCTCCGGAATCGGTACATCTTCCAGCCACAACCCCTGCTCTGCCCTGCTCTTCACCAATGCCTTCATCGTCTCTACCTTTTCTCGTGCGTGCGACCGCACACATCGCGACGTCCATGATATCCCGCTGCCCAGTGCATTGCTCCGAATCGCTTGTTCGCCTACACTTAGGTTTGTGCCCAAAGTGGGCGGATAGCTCAGTTGGTTAGAGCGCCTGCCTTACAAGCAGGATGTCGGGGGTTCGAGTCCCTCTCTGCCCACCACTTTTTTCTCCCCACAACTCCCACCGAAGCTCTCACGATGCCCGCGCGCCTCATCCTCAACGCAGACGACTTCGGCCTGACCCCCGGCATCAATCGCGCCATCGCCGAGCTGCACTCCGCCGGCGCTCTTACCTCCGCAACCCTCATGGCCAACGGCCCGGCCTTTGACGACGCCATCCGCATCGCCCACGCGCAGCCCACGCTCGGCATCGGCTGCCACATCGTCCTTACTGACGGCATCCCGCTCTCGCCTCCCGGTACGATCCCCTCGCTTCTCGGCCCCGACCGCAAATCGTTCCGCCCCTCCCTGATCGATTTTTTAGTCGCCATCCTGATCGGCAGAATCTCCGAGGCCGAGATCGTGCGCGAGGCCCACGCGCAGATCGCTCGCATCCAGCAACAAGGCATCTCCCTCACCCACATCGACACGCACAAGCACACCCACATCCTCCCGCGCGTCGCTCGCCCACTGCTTGCCGCAGCCGAGCGCGCCGGAATCCCCGCCATCCGCAATCCCTTCGAGCCGCGCTGGAGCATCGCCCTCGGCAAGAGCCCAATCCTTCGCCGCCTGCAACTGAACAGCCTTCGGTACCTGCAGCCGCGCTTCCTCGCCCTGGCGCAGATTCGCAGCGGCCGCGTCCGCACCACCGACGGCACGCTCGGCATCTCCGCCACCGGTAATCTCAACTCCACCACGCTCCGCGCAATCCTCAACGCCATGCCCACCGGCACTTGGGAGCTCGTCTGCCATCCCGGCTACAACGATCGCGACCTCGACGCCGTCACCACCCGCCTTCGCGCCACTCGCGACATCGAACGCGCCGCCCTGCTCGACGCATTCTTCCAAACTTCACAACAACAATCGTATCCTCCGAATCCTCCGGGTTTGCAACTCATCAACTACAGAGAAGCAGAACATCTCGCTGGAACAACTAGGTAGTCCCATGAAGATCGGCCAGGAAAAGGTTATAGCGGAATCAATATGAAGATTGGCATCACGTGTTATCCGACCTACGGCGGCTCAGGCGTTGTTGCCACAGAGCTTGGCATCGAGCTAGCCGCACGCGGCCATGAGATCCACTTCATCACTTACTCGCAGCCCTTCCGCCTTGCCGGCCGCGACGCCAACATCCGCTACCACGAGGTCCCGGTCTCCAACTACCCGCTCTTCGAGTACCCTCCCTACGACCTCGCCCTCGCCACCCGCATGGCCGAGGTCGCCGAGCTTCACTCACTGGACCTCCTCCACGTCCACTATGCAATACCCCACAGTGTCAGCGCCCTGCTCGCCCGCCAGATGCTCGCCAAAAATGGTCGCCACCTGCCCTTCATCACCACCCTCCACGGCACCGACATCACCCTCGTCGGCCTCGACCGCTCTTATCTCCCCATCACGCGCTTCGGCATCGACGAGTCCGACGGCGTCACCGCCATCTCCTCGCACCTGCGCGAACGCACGCGCGAAAACCTCGGCATCACGCGCGAGATCGAAGTCATCCGCAACTTCGTCAACTGCGACTTCTACGTTCGCAACCCGGAACTCGTCGCCCAGCAGCGTCCGCGCTTCGCCAGGCCCGGCGAGAGCCTGCTCGTGCATCTCTCGAACTTCCGTCCCGTCAAGCGCGTGCTGGACGTCATCGAAACCTTCGCCCGCGTCTCCCGCGTCCTGCCCGCCCGCCTCCTCATGATCGGCGACGGCCCCGAGCGCTCCGCAGCCGAGTTTCTGGCCATGCGCCTCGGCGTCGGTGACCGCGTCGACTTCGTCGGCAAGCAGGAGAACGTCAACGAGCTGCTCCCCCTCTCCGACCTCATGCTCATGCCCTCCGAGATGGAGTCCTTCGGCCTGGCCGCGCTCGAAGCCATGGCCTGCCGCGTGCCCGCTGTCGCAACTCGCGTCGGCGGCGTGCCGGAGTTAATCGAGGACGGCGTCAATGGCCTCCTCTTCGAGATCGGCGATGTCGACGGCATGGCCGCCGGCGCGATCTCCATCCTCAGCGATCCCGCGCTGCTCGAACGCTTTGCCGACGCCTCCCGCCGCACCGCGCAGGACCACTTCTGCGCCTCCCGCATCATTCCGCTGTACGAGCGCTACTACGAGCGCATCCTCTCGCAGGAACCGGCCCAGGATCCTCGCTAATCCAAGCCGACCCTCGGCCCGACGATTCCTGTTAACTTTCGGGTTAACTGCCGGGATGCCCTACGGCAAGATCCTCACCACATCCTTGATCGCGCGTCTACTCTTTATAACTAGGTGCATCTGCATCTTTTAAATAGGTGCATCGTCACCACAGCTCCCCCTGGAGAAGATCCTCGATGAAGATGAAGTTCTCCCTCCCGCTCGCCGCTGCCATTCTGCTCACCGGCGCGCCGCTGTTTGCCCAGACCACTGGCACCTCGCATCCCGAGGAGCTCGACGATACCCACCAGCTCGCGCCGGACGCATCGGAATCACACTACGTTCCGCCATCGCATGCAACCCCTTCAGCGACCATTACGGTGACCGCCCCTGCCCCCTCGACGCCGGTCCTTTACCAGCGCAATCCGCCCACCCAGACAGCCTCGGTCAGTACCATGGGCGCTGTCGGTGACCCGGACGGCCAAATCGTCACCGAAGTTCCCGTCGGCCCCAATGAGCTGCCCATCGGCACCCGCTTGAGCGGCACGTTGCAGCAACCGATCTCCACGAAAACAACGCTCCAGGGCTCCCGCTTCACCGCTATCCTCTCTGCCGAAGTCAGCCGGAACGGCGTCGTTCTTCTACCCGCCGGCAGCATTGTCTACGGCCGCATCACACGCATTCACGGCGGCCGCCGCATCAGCGGTCCCTCCGCCATTCGCCTCCAGCCTGAGTCCGTCAGCCTGCCCGACGGCACCGTCTATTCCATTTGGGCCGAAGTCACCGACCTCGACCACTACGCCGACTCCCACGTCAACAATGAAGGCACGATCGTCGGCAACACGCATCCCGGCGAAACCGCTGCTGCCGTTGGCCTCACCACTACCTCTGCCGTCGTTGTTGGAGCCGTCGTCGGTGGTGGCGTTGGAGCCGTGGTTGGCCTGGGCGTAGGCGCGGGAGCCGCAACCGTCTGGTGGCTCAGGCATGACCGCCAGCAGGAACTGCCCAGCGGCACATCGATTGTTTTCACCCTCAACACCCCTCTGCAACTAGCTCCAACTGCACATTAGTTCTCCTCCCCCTCCACCTCAAAACTGAAGGCCCTCAGAAAATCGAGGGCCTTTGCCTTTGTCGTTTAAGCCGTCGCCGGAAGCGAAGCGGACTGCGATTGCGGCTTCTTCCGGAGGATGGCGGCCGAGACCAGCGTTATCAGGAGCCCGACCGGGAAGGGTTCGATGAAGGTGTACAGCGCGTTGATCAAGGGATTCTGGTAGCTCTGCTGGGATTGGCGGATGGCGGCGACTTTGGCCTGGATGGCTTCGGCAGTTCCCGGGGACGATTGGACTTTCTGGATCTGGGCGGCGAAGTAGTTGTCCATGAAGTGAGGGATGAAGTTGAAGTAAATGATCTCCCAGGAGACGACATAGAAGACGCAGGAGATCAGGGTGATGCAGATGCCGATGGTGAAGGCCCGGCCGAAGGTGATGGCTCCGTTGGCGAGGTTGTCGCGATAGGAGCGGATCCCGAAGTACACGAGGAGGAAGCCAAGGACGATGTTGGCGTAGCCGATGATCAAGGCTTTTTCGCCGTGGTTGAGGTCGCTGAGGAAGCGAAGGGTGCCGAACATCAGGACGGAGGCAAGAATGCCGGAGACGAGGCCGAAGGTGAGGATGGTCTTCTTCATGGGAGGCTCCTGGGGGATTGAACTGAAGACACTGTGCGGGGCGGAGGGGACGGTTGTCGTCATGCTTTTGGGTGATTTTAGCGGGGGCGGCGGAAATCATGCTTCGGGGTGACGGTCTAGGGGATGAGGCCTAGTTGTTTGCCTAGCTGGACGGCCTGGGTGCGGCGGCGTGCGCCTAGCTTGTCGAAGGCCCGGCTGCAGTGGGTCTTGACGGTGTTCTCGGAGACGAAGAGGCGGTCAGCGATTTCGCGGTTGCTGAGGCCCTGGGCGATGAGCGAGAGGATTTCGAGTTCGCGGGGAGTGATGCCAAGCGCGTCGAGCTGAGGCTGGTTGAGGGTGAAGGGGGCTGCTGGTGCTTCGGCGGGGACGAGGACTTCGCGGAAGATGACGGTTTCACGGGGCTTCGTCAGCTTGATGCCGAGCCAGATGCCAAAGCCTGCGAAGATGACGGCGACCAGGGCGGCATAGATTTCGAAGGAGTTCTCGATGACGAGGAACTGGTACTCGGAATAGCGGAGGACGGCGATGAGGACGCCGCCGATGAGGCCGAAAATGAGGAGGTGGCTGAGGACGCGGCGCTTCATGGTTGTTGGGTGGATTCTACTGCGCTGGCCGCTGCCACGGCTAATCCCCCTCCACGTCAAAACCGAAGGCCCTCAGAAAATCGAGGGCCTTTGTCGTTGTCTTTTCCTACACTCTATCCTCTGCTCTTACCCCATCACCTGCGAGAGCAGCCGCTTCCAGTTCTTCTGATTTCTCTTGAAGCTCTTCTTCAGGTCTTCGAGGATCCGCTGGAAGTCTTGATTCTCGAGCATGCCTCTCCACGCCGGATTGATGCTGAACCACGGATAGTTCTCGTTGCCCAGGTAGATCGCGCGTCGCAGCCAGTGCAGCGCTTCAGATGAGTCGCCTTCGACGGCGAAGTACGTTGCCAGACGGTAGGCCATCTCGCTATCGGCCTCGGCCGCGGCCAGCGTCTCTTCCAGCACGAACTCCGCTGCCCGCTCGCGATCGCCAAGCTGCACGTAGCACATCGCAATCGTCGGAAACACAATTCGAAGCGTGGAGTCGTCGCGCGTCACCTGCTCCAGCGTCTCAATCGCCTTCTCCAGCTGTCCCTCTCGCATCTGTTGATAACCTCTGGAGATGCGCAGCAGCGGCTGTTTTGGCTCCAGCGTCAGGCCCTTCTCAATCTCGTCGCCCGCCAGCTCCAGCTGGTTCTGATACTGATACACCCGCGCGCGATGGTTATAGATCATCGCCGCATTCGACGGGTTCAGCCGCAGCGACATATTGAACTGGTTCAGCGCCTCCTCATACAAGCCGTCGATCCGCAGCGTGAGCCCGGCCACCAGGTGAACATTCCAGTCGTTGCCTGCCGTCTGCAGCAGGCGCTCAATGCCATGCCGCGCGCTCTCCTTCTCACCGCGGCTCAGCAGCATGTACACGCGATATAAATTCGCTTCCACCGAAGACGGATCGCGCTCCAGCGCCTTATCGAACGATCGCCGCGCCTCCAGCACATGCATCTGCCCGCCCAGCCCGTGCCGCGCATACTGCAGCTGCGTAATCCCCAGCCCCGACCATCCGGGCGCATAATCCGGATCGCGCTTCACCACGCGCTCAAACAGCTCGCGGGCACGATCCAATTCGTCCCTGCTCCCCGTCCGCGACATGAACGAGCTCAGTAGCGCCCGGGCCTGCAGATACTCTTCCGACACCGCCGCTCCCAGCGACGCCACATTCGTCGGCCCTGGCAGGCCCATCTGCAGGCCGCCAAATCCGTGCAGCTCAGCAAATACCTCGTCGCAGATCTCGGTCTGCACGGCAATCAGATCGAAACTCGCCACACTGATAGCGCCGCCAGTACGCACGCTCTGTCCACCCACATCCAGCAGCTGCCAGTTCAGGTCAAAGCCCTTGTCCGAGCGTAGAAAGCTTCCTGCCAGCACGAAGTCCACCATCAGCTTCCGCCCCACGCTGAGCGGATCCAGCTGCCGGGTCGGCACATCCATCAGCGCACTCGACGGCCGCACCACCAGCGACGGTACTTTCGCCAAACGCGCGGCAAGCGCGTCAGCCAGCGCGTACCCATAAAACTGCCGCGAGTCGCTCGACTCCAAATTCACAAACGGCAGCACCACAATATTCGGCCCCTTCGACGCCGTACTCGCCGTACTGTCCCGAAACCGCTCCGCCAGCATCGACAGAATTCCCGTAGTCCGCTTCTCCTCTTCCGGCCGATCCATATCCAGCCGCTGCTGCATCGCCATATTGATCGCGCCCTCGCCCGGCATCAGCATCGAGTCCAGCTGCAGCGACTTCACAATCGTCTTCAGCCCCTCCCTCAGCTCCGCGGCTGATGCGTAACGTTCGGACGGCTGCTTCTCCAGGCAGCGCAGAATCACGCTCTCGAGCTCCACCGGCAGATCCGGCACAATCTCCCGCAGCGCCGGCGGCTCCGCATACTGAATCGCCCGAATGCTGTGCACTTCCAACGCATCCGGCCGATGGAAGGGGTGCCGCCCACTGACCATCTCGTACAGAATCAGCCCCAGCGCGAAGATGTCGCTCTGCACGCTCGACTGCCCGGTCACAAACTGCTCGGGCGCCATGTACGCGACAGTTCCCCCGCGCGCCGTGTAGGTTGCCCCCGCAAACGCCGGCGTAACCGGCTGCGTGGTCTGCGACGGATCGAAGTCCACGTTGTCCCGCTTCAACTGGCGCGCCAGCCCAAAGTCCAGGATCTTGATCAGCCCGCCGTCGGTGAGCATGACGTTCGCCGGCTTCAAATCACGGTGAAAGATTCCCAGCGTATGCGCAGCCGAGAGGCCATCCGCCATCTGCATGCCGCTCGAAAGCACCAGCTGAACGCTCGCCGGCCCCTCCGCAATGACCTTATCCAGGCTCTTTCCCGGAACATACTGCATGACGATATACGCTTCCCAATCTCCCGAGCCCAGCTCCTCTTCGCCTACCTCATAGATAGCGCAGACGTTAGGATGATCGATGGCCGATGCCAGCCGGGCCTCGCGCAGCTGTGTCGCACGCACCTGTTCCGGAGTCTGCGACCCCCGCTTGAGCAGCTTGAGCACCACCGGCCGCTGCAGCAGGGTGTCGTTGGCCAGGAACACCACGCCACTCCCCCCTGAGCCGATCTTGCGCAAAAACTCATATTGTCGAATGACGCGGCGAGCCATGCCTCCATTATCTCAGCTAGTTCCCGGCTGCCTCTGTGAAGAAAACGTTAGCCTCGCCCGGGCCCTTCGTCCCACAAACGCCACGTATCTGCATGATTAATGTGGGGTTAATGATCTGGGCAGCCTTTTCTGATCATTCCGCATCAGAATTCGGTTATGCACTAAAATCGGCCGATAACCCGCGGCAAAGCTGAAGACGTAACGTTCTATTAACCCCCGAACATAAGGCCCCAGAGACGGCATGCCACACACCCTGTTGCTCATCGACGACAACGCCATCCAGGCTGCGACCCGACAGACCATCCTCAAGCGAGCCGGCTACTTTGTCTTCGCCGTCCTCAGCCCCGAGCGCGCCCTCGAGCAGCTCCGCAATAACGACTACCCTGACACCATTGAGCTGGTCATCACCGACCACATCATGCCCGGCATGAATGGCGCCGAGTTCGTCACCCGGCTGCGCGAGTTCGCCCCCGAGATTCCTGTGCTCGTCATCAGCGGCCTCGCTGAAGCCGAGGACGAGTACGCCGCCCTGGACGTCGACTTCCGCATGAAACCCCTCCTTCCCCAGAACCTTATCGCCACCGTGCAGATGCTAGTTGAATCCCACACCTCCGCGCAAATCTGAATCCGCGAAGCGGCCTGCACCCGGCCCCTTGTGACCCCAGTCACCGGCATTCCTTCCTCCTGACCCTATTCTGTCTTTGGACGTGCGCGACCTTTCCTGCACCGGCGACGCGCGCGCCGCGGTTCTGAGAGAATAGTTATTGAAGGAAGTGCACATTCATGCCTCACCCCATGCCATTCTTTGGCAGCGTCTCCCTCCTCCTCGCGCTTGGGCTGTCGGTCTATACGCTTCTCGCCGGTACTCTCTCGCTCTGGGCCATCGCCCATGGACGAGCCCTCGCCGTCGCTCCCGAACGCATCCGTGAGACCGCCCGCCGCGCCGGCATCGCCAGCTTCATCGCCGTCTCCTGCGCCGCCTTCGCCCTGATCTGGGCCTTTGCCACGAACGACTTTTCCGTCGACTACGTCCTCCACCACAGCAGCATCGCACTCCCCTGGTACTGGAAGTTTTCCTCCATCTGGGCCGGGCAGGAAGGCTCCCTGCTGCTTTGGGCATGGCTGCTCGCCGGCTACGGCTTCGTCCTTCGCCTCCGCCACAAAGGCGACATCACGCTCCACGCCTACGCCTCCACCATCCTCGCCGGCGTGCAGATCTTTTTCCTGCTGCTGATCAACTTCGTCGCTCTGCCCTTCGCC
>FSYS01003025.1_pt1 | contig 12138 bp, 10 predicted proteins | sample 1638491 | NCBI WGS metagenome assembly FSYS01 (sample SAMEA3914788, study PRJEB12502) | metagenome | biome: forest; material: soil | place: Canada | collected 2011-07-03 | depth 0.1 m | reverse complement strand
GTTGCGCGCGGCGTCGGTGTCCTCGATCCGCAGGATGAACGTGCCGCCGGTGTGTCGGGCGTAGAGCCAGTTGAAGAGCGCGGTGCGGGCGCTGCCGATGTGGAACATTCCCGTGGGGGAGGGGGCGAAACGGACGCGAACGGATGACATCGTGCAATTTTAGAGCGAAGCGGCGGCGTATGCCACGGATAATTTTTGGGCGAGGCGGGGGCGTTTCGCGTCGGCGATCGGCTAGCGGAAATACCGCCGGATGAAAATCAGGTAACCGAGAAACGGCACCAAGCAGGCTCCGGTGACCCAAGCCATGCTGTGGCCATCAAAAATTCCCAGCTTTTGCATCTGTTGGATCTGGTCCTCGGGATAGTCCATCAGCCGATAGAGATCGCTGATGTCATGGTAGGAATAGGTAATAATGCCGGAAATTACAAAAACGAGAAAACCGAAGAGCGAGAGCCACCAACCGCGGAGATCAACGCGGTAAAGCAGACTCGCCGCGATCAGGAAGATCGCGGCGAGTCCCACGTAATAGGTACGGCCGGCCAAACCCGTGATGAAGATGCCGAAGAACGGCGCGACACCGTGCGCGGTGACGATCATGGACAGCACCGTCAGCGCATAGAAAAGCATCCAAAGGCAGAAAGCCAGGACGGGTAACGGACAGGCATCGGTCCAGTCCGGCTGCGGATCGCGCCAGTGCACGGTGCCCTTAACGTGGTGGCTGCTATAGAAATATGTCCAGATGGCTGGCAGAACGATGAACAAGAACGCGAAGATGACGAATTCGATCGCAAAAATCACGTAGAGCATATTGCCGATCGGCGGGCCGTGGGAGCTCCCTTGCAGCGCCGAGGCGTTGGCGGCGATCTTCGGCAGAACGAAGGCCATCATAATGATGGCCAGGATGCCGACAATCAGCCAGCTCCAGGAAAAGATGATCATCAAGGCCCTCGCCCAACGCTTGGCCAGGAACGAGCCGATTCCGAGCCAGACCAATGCCACCGCAACGACGCCATAGATGATGAGCCCCGGCAGGATCGTGGAGAAGGGCACGTGCGCGGTCGTGGTCTGAATTACCGCACCCAGGATCATTAATAGGCACATCAATGCCGCCAGGCCACCCAGGCCAATGGTCAGGATGCCGAAGATCTTAAGGCCGGTGGAACGATCGTAGTAGGGCTGCGTCGTGGCGTGAGCGGTCTCATTCATGGCGATTCCGCGAATGGTGGTGTGCGCCTGCGCGATTGTCCATCCGCGACTGGTGTGGGCGCGAAATTGTGACGGGAAAGAATTCTCGTCCCGGCTGCGACCGGTGTATCCTGCGGGCATGTTTCGCCTCGTCTTGTTTCTCGTGCTGCTCGCGCCGGGGCTCGCCCTAGCGCAGGACTCCGTGCTCGCGAAGGACGACGGCCCACCAATCGCCATCACCAGCCCCGACGTCGGAGCGACTTTCGTCTTTGGCGACCTCAAAGGCCGCTCGCTCTACTGGAACAAGCGCCAGAAAATGCTCATCGCACGCGTGACCTACAGCGACGACACCCTGCTCAACAACAACTCGCCGCAGGACGACACGATGGAATTCCGTCTCCCGGGCGTCGCCTTCGACGAGGGCAAGGGCCTTTTCACGGCCACGACCGCGAAGGGCGAGGTGATCCCCATTGCGCATTTCAAGAAAACGCTTTTCATCAAGACGATCGAGATTCTGCCCAACGCTCGCGTGCGCATCATCCGCGACCAGGGCAACGTCACCGTCATCCTTGAGGCCATCAGCCCGAACGACCCCGCGATGCATCCGGCGCCGATCAATCCAGACGGCACGCATCCGGTGGATATCCGCCAAATCCTGAACTAGGTTTCCTCATGAACAAATCGCTCATGCAGGCCCTGGCATGCTTTGCGCTGATCGCGCTGGCTACGCCCGCTTTTGCCACGTCGGACTCGTTCTGGAAAATCGCCAGCCCCGATCACGCCCAGACTTTCGCCTTTGGCACGGAGACCAATCGCGTTTGGAGGTCGTGGAACGGGCATCTGGCGCTGCTCCTCGACTACACCAATGATCCCTTCGTCGACCGCACCAACCCCCGCCAGTACGACGATTTTCGCTTCGACTTCCCGATGATCCGCATCGGCGCCGACGGCCGCACGTTCTATTACCACGCGTCGGACGGCCGCAGCATCCCCATCGCCTCCAAGCGCCCCGGCCTCTTCGGTGTCGAGGAGGTCAGGCTCCTGCCCAACGCCAACTTGGTCATCAGCAAACCGAGCGGCTACATCACGGTCTATCTCGACGTTTTCGAACCCAACGGCGTCGCCCGGCGATAGCGAAACTCGCTTTCCTACTTCGCAAACGGCGTCAGCACGACTTCGCCCTTTTCCACGCGTGCGGAAAAATAGATAACGGGCCGTTCCACTTCATCACAGGCCACACAGCCCAGATATTCCTGCGGCACCGGCAGCGTGTGCAATCGCCACGTCGTCATGGAGACATCGCGCCGGTCCGTCACCTGCGTAATCGCCTCCGCGCCGAAGGAGACCGACACGTCCTGCAGTCCCGTGCCGATGCCTTCGCCGCGCGCCTTCAGGTAGGCCTCCTTGCGCGTCCACGCACGGTAAAAGGCGAGTTGCCTTTCCACGTGGGGGAACGCGAGAAACGCCTGAAAATCCTCCTCGGACAAAATCCGTTCCGCCAGTTCGAGCAAGTCCACCGGCGGCTTCATGAATTCGAGATCGACGCCGGCCTGCGCGCCGCTGGCGAAAGCCAGCGCCACCAAATCATGCGTGTGAGAAATGCTGAACCGGGGTGCGTCGTAGTCGCCCGGAATGAGCGGCCGCCCCAGGCTTGAGTAAGCGATTTCCAGCGCGGCCGGGACCTCAGGCGCGTAGCGGCGCAGCCCCAACCGCAAGAGCCCGCGTCCCACGATAAAGCGCCCGCGATCGTCCGCAAAACGAAACTGCGCGGCGCGATTCCGCTCGCCAGCATCCAGCAATGCCTCCAGCGCCGGCAACTCCTCGCGCAACTCTGGGAGACGTGCGATCCAGACAACGACCGCGCCGGCCGGATCAACCTCACGGTCAGACGTCGTCATCAACACACCCTAGTTATCGGCGCGAGGCCGCCAAAACAAAAGCAAATCGCCCTTTTTCCCGTGGATCAATGGACCGCCAGCTTGCCTTCTTCATCAACGTCCGGCGGCGGAATCGTAAACAAATGCCGGACGCTCTTCACCTTGCTCAGCAGCGGCGCCAACAGGGTAGGGGCCGCCCAGCAAAGCGCTAATTCCAGGAGGAAGAAGAGCCGCACCGAGGCGATCTGCAGGGGAAAATCAAATAGCGCGTGGATCATGGTGGCGACTACGCCGAGTATGCAGGCCAGCACGAGGTGCCGGTCCGTCCGGCTCTGGAAACGATCGCGCTGCGCGTAAGCGTGGAACGCGCGCCAGAGCCCGCCAACGACCAGCAGCGTCCACCACACCGTGCCGACCCAGCCCCATTCCAGCGTGGTCTGGAGATAATCCTCATGCGCGAATTGGCGCACGGAGGGATCGTAGTTGCGGAACGAGATCGTCTGGTACGGATAGCCGACCTGAAACAGCCCCGGCCCGATGCCGAACAGCCCAGCCTCGGGCACGTCATCGATATATTGCTGATACGCGTCCCACCGGCCGCTGACCGACTCGGAGACATCGCCGGCGTTGGTCATGCGCTTGAACGCAGCCTCGTGCGCAAGGTGCGACGACGCCGCCAGCATGATCGCCAGCACCGCCACCGCGATGAAAGCCAGGAAAAGCAGCTTCCGCGATTCCATCCGCTTCAACCCGGTCGAAAACGGCCAGGGCAAAATCAGCAGGCCAATAGCCAGCGACGCTTTCGAAGCATTAAGGAAAAGCGCCAGCCCGCACAGGAACGACGCGACCGTCCAGATCACGCGCGTGGGCAGCTTGATCTCCTTGATCTCATAGGCGCGACGCGTAAAGACGAGGATCAGCGGCCACACCAAATTCAGGAACGCGCCGGCCGTGCCGTGGTAGTGATAAAACGCGAACCCATTCCACGAATTGTCGTCCGATCCCCAGATGTGCCGCATCAGTGGCGTACCCAGCGGTATTTTGAGGAAAACGCCGATGAGGCAGACCAGCGTGCCGGAAACCGCGGCAGACATGAGCACAAAACGCCGCCACTCCGGGTCGACCAGCATGTCGCAAAGCACGAGAAACGCGCCGAGCGTCAATGTGACCATCAGCATCGCGTTGAACGAAAGCAGGCTCAGGCTGTCGATGGAAGTATCGATCAGGCCACCGTTGTCGGGGATCATCGGCGGCAACACCGGGTCGGCCATCATCCACCAGCCCTGAAACATCACGGCCGCGAAGCAGACGAATACGGTCTTCGGGATGTCCGGCCACCTGCCGCGTCCCAGCAGTCCCAGCAGCCCGGTCACGACGCCCAAGCCCAGCATGATATAAAGCGTGGGCAGCATTTCCGGTCGGGTGCAGCCGTACGCCAGGGGAGCGTAAAAGAGCGCGACGCCGAAGAAGAACGCGCTGATTCCGGTGAATCGGCTGGAAAGCTTCACGACGAAATGGGCCGGAGGGGTTTTAACATCACTTAATTTTGATACGAATATATAACCACAATTTGCAAACACGACGCAAGCCTCCGATTGCGCGGCCCAAATCCTTTCGGCGTGACCGCCGTCCTATTTGCCGACAGCCTCGGGGCAATGGAAGTGACTGCGGTGTCTCACAAGCCCGTCATCGTCCTGCTCGGCAACTACGCACCGGACCGGGAGGAAAGCATGCTCCGTTTCCGTGAGTTGCTGCGGAAGCAGCTCGTGGCCGACGGTTACACTGTTGAGACGATTGTGCCACAAGCGCATTTGGGTTCGCTCGGAATGCGCGGCGGCGCGGCGAAGTGGTTCGGCCTGCTCGACAAGTACGTGGTCTTCCCGCTCGGCTTGCTCGGGCAGTCATCTCACATCCGGGAAAAACATCTCGGGCACAAGATCGTCGTCCACATCTGCGACCAGGCCAACGCGGTCTACGGCACGCTGATGCGCCGCTGGTTCCCCGTGGTCGTCACGTGCCACGACCTGTTCGCCGTGCGCGGTGCGTTGGGCGAGGATTTCGATTATCCCGGCGGCGCCTTCGGCAAGCTGGTTCAGAAGGAAGTGCTGCACGGTCTCAAGCGTGCGCACGAGGTCGTTTGCGACTCGCAGTTCACCCGCGCCGACCTGCTGCGGCTCGCCGGGAAGGAAGTCGCGCCGCGCTCGGAGGTCATCCCGCTCGCGCCCAATTATCCCTACGTGCCGATGACGCGTGACGACGCGCTGGCCGCCCTCAAGCGCGCCGGGATCGAGCTCGGGTACCGCGATTTCATTCTCCACATCGGCTCGTCGCAAAAGCGCAAGAACCGCGGGGCGCTCCTCTTTTCTGCGGCAAAAATAAAGGACAGGTGGCCGGGGAAAATCGTCTTCGCCGGCGAGCCGCTGACCGACGCCGAGCGTGCGCAGGCGCAATCGCTCGGCCTCGCGGAACGCGTGCGCGAGATCGCTGGGCCGGACAACGCCACGCTCAACGCGCTCTACGCCGCCGCGCATGCGCTCGTCTTTGTCTCGCTGGCGGAAGGTTTCGGCTGGCCGATCATCGAGGCTCAGGCCGCGGAATGTCCTGTCATCGGCAGCGACCGAACCTCGGTGCCCGAGATCGCTGGCGAGGGTGCGCTCGTGCACGCGCCCGACAACTACGACGCCATTGCCAGGGACATCCAGCGCCTGCAGGACGCATCGTTCCGCCAGCAAGTCGTCGCCCAAGGGCGACGGAATGCGCTCAAGTACACCGTCGGGCGGATGATGCGCGGCTACGAAGACATCTACCGGCGCATTTGACCCACGCCCTCTTTTACGACACCTTCAAAGTGCAGTGAGTATCCAGGCCGCGCCTTCCCGTGCCGTTTCCAGCCGCGGCCTGCGGCTGCTCAACGTCGCGTCATCCGTCGATCCCAGCCGGGGAGATATTTCCGAGGTCATCGCGAAGACGAGCCGCGCGCTTGTCGCCCTCGGGCATGAGGTGGAGACGGTCACGGTCGATGACCCGAAAAGCGCCTGGGTGTCCTCGCTCGCCGTGCCCGTACAACTTAAGGGACCACCCAATGGCCGGCTTGAATATTCGTGGCAGTTCCATCGCTGGCTGCACGACAACGCCGAGCGCTTCGACGCGATTCTCTCGCACGGCTTATGGACCTACCATTCGCGCGCCGCGCGCCGAGTGGCGCGGACGGTGAAGCGGCCCTACTTCGTTTTTCCGCACGGCATGCTCGACCCGTGGTTCAAGCGTCGCTATCCGGCGCAGCATCTCCGCAAATGCGCCTCGTGGCTGCTGGCCGAGGAAGCGGTCGTGCGCGATGCCGCGGCCGTCTTCTTTGCCTGCGACGAGGAGCGTGATCTCGCGCGCAAAAGCTTCCGTCCCTACCGCAGTGTCGACCGCATCGTGACGCCCGGCACGGACGAGCCTCCGCAAAATCTCGAGCAACAGCGCCACGTCTTCGCGCTCAAGTTTCCGGAACTCGAGGGCAAGCGCCTCCTGCTCTTTCTCGGTCGGTTGCAGGAAAAGGAAGGCTGCGATCTACTGCTGCGTGCGTTCCTAGTCCTTCTCCAGTCGCAGCCGCGGGAGACGCGCTACGGGCTTCACCTCATGCTGGCCGGGTCCTGCGCGCAGCCGGATTATCTGCGCGTCCTGCAACAGTTCGCGGCCAAGTGCGACGAGGTTTCACCCGGCAGCGTCTCGTTACCCGGCGTGCTTTCCGGCGATCTCAAGTGGGGCGCGCTGCGCACCGCGGAAGTTTTCGTGCTGCCGTCACACCAGGAGAATTTCGGCATCGGCATGGCTGAGGCATTGGCCTGCGCCACGCCCGTGCTGCTTTCTCACGGCGTGAACATGTGGCGCGAGATCGAGGAAAGCGGTGCCGGACTGGCCGACGCCGACACGCTGGCCGGTTGCTCGCGCCTGCTGGAGCGCTGGCTCGCGCTGCCACAAACGGAGCGCAACGCGATGGCCACGCGCGCCACGGCCTGCTACCGGCAAAGATTCGAAATCGCCCAGACGGCCAGGCACTTGGTTGATATAGTCAGGGAATTTCTACCGGCTACGCCGGACGCGACGAAGAGCGCCTAGTTTTTGACTTCCTCGATCCTCAGGTCGTCGATGTAGAAGGGCGACTGGCCCTGAAATCGAAACTCGAAGGTGTAGCCGTACTGCTTGATCGTCGGGTCCGGCTCGTTACTGATCTTGAAATCTCGGCTCACTTCACTCCACTGCGAACTGCTCTGGATTTCGCCGGAAACATTCGGGGGAATCCACTTCATCTCCGGACGCCCGCCGGTGAACATATTATAGCGGAAATCGGTGACACTGTTTTCCGGCGCCAGCACCCAGAAGTGCAATCTATACGGGGTGTTCATCTTGAGGGTGAATCCCGTGCCACGCACGACATGCTCGTTCCATTCGTTCTCTTCCGGCGGATAGTAGCGCTGGAAGTACAGGTTCTTGTAGGGCCACACCCAGAACCTGAGCGCATAGTTGCTCTTCACGCCGTCCGGGAACGAGAAGCCGGGCTCCAACTGGGGATTGGTGACTCCGAGCATCTCGTAGGGCGCGCCATAGGCGCCCCATTTGTGCCAAAGCGTCGGTTGCGTGAAGTGATAGCTCGGCGGCAGCACGCCTTTGAGTGGCGTGGCCGGCGTCGTGAATTGTGGATTGCCCGGTGTGCCATGGTTGATGGCGTACATCAGCGTCCCGTCGTCCTTGCCGATCAGCAGATTCGGCAGGTGATTGCCCGAGAGATCGCAGACGGTGACCGTGATGGAACTGCCCATCTTTTCCTGCCCGGCGATCTTGATGTGCTCGACCGGTGCGAAAGTCGGCTTGCTCGTGTCGGTCGAGTTGTTGAGGTAAAGGTCGATGAACCCGGTGCGGTCCCCGGTTAGGATGTCGGGTTTGCCGTCATTGTTCCAGTCGACGACCTGTGGCGCCAACTGCTCGAGCCCCATGCCGGGAACGAGCCGTTTGAAGTGTTCCGGGTCTTCGTCGAACGAGAGGTGATCGTTGGTGTCTGTGTTCTTCAGGAACCAGATGCTGTTGGCGGAGTAAGTGCCTTCGCCCGTGAGCAGGTCGTAAACATTTCCGCCACCGAAGGCCGTGGTGAAGAATGGTGCGAGGTAGTTGCACCAGAGTACGCCGCGGCGGTGGGTGTTGACGATCATGGTATCCAGCGCGAGCGTCGGGCGGAAGTTCGGCTGTGCGGACGACCCGATGTTCGGGATGTGAAAGAGCTTGCCTGCGTAGGTGCCGGCCACGACATCGAGCTTGCCTGTGCCGGAGAAATCGACGAGCTGGATGCGCGGAACCACGCAGTCGAGCGCCTCGGTGTGGTTGTCTTCCGTGGCCTGTTCGCCGAGCCAGATCGGGACCACTTCTCCCTGCGTGAAGGACGGGGCCAGCGGCGTGCCCGTGTTCGGGAAATACCAGAAGAAGCCGTATGAGTCCGCCACGATCAGGTCATTCTTTCCATCGCCGTTGAGATCGGCCACCGCGACGCTGGAGCCGAAGGGCGCGCGCGCAATTCTGCCATCCTCGCCGACCATCCACTGCTGGCCGTCGATGCCGTGGAGGTTGCCCTGCCCATCAACGCCCGCCCACGGCACATAGGTTTGTTTCACGCTTTCGAAGCTGCCGGCCGGGATGAGGTTAACGCTCGCTGTCGCCGGGGCTGCTGCCTTCGCGGGTGAGCTGAGGAAAAAACAGGCGAGGGGAACAAGGCACGCGGCACGAAAAACAACAGTGAAGGGCGATGAGACAGGTTGCATAAAAGGCGACAGCCTCCCACTTAACAACATCCGAATCTGTGTTGCAATGATTGTTGCCGAGGAAAAACCGGGCTGCTCCTGATCGCGCCCGCGGAGGTTCGCCGGGCGTCTTGCCAAGCGCGGGCCTTCCGGCTTGTATTCCGGCACCCATGAAGGTTTCGCTGCAGCGCACGGGAAGTGAAATCCGCTTCACGGAAGATTTCTTCTACCTGACCGTGCTGGGGATTCTCAGCGCCATCACCTGCGGCCTAGTCACCGGGCTGGCCCTGAGTCTGCATCGCAATTTTCTCACTATCGCCTGCGACACCGAGGTGCTGGAGAACGCCATCGTCAACACGATGCACGGCCATTGGTTCGCCGAAAACGGCGCGGGAGGTCCCAGCATCCTTGGTTCGCACACCACGTTCCTGCTTCTCGCGGTGATCCCGTTCTACGTCGTGGCGCCCGATCCGGAGACGCTTTTCGCGCTCCAGTGCGTCGGCGTCTTCAGCGTTGTTTTCCCGCTCTACCTCGTGGCCCGCGACTTTGGCCTCAAACCGCTCCTGGCCTACGTCATCGCTTTCACCTCGCTGGCTAGCGCGTACCTCATCCACATGGCGATGGCGCCGTTTCACCTCGAGACCTGGATCGCCGCCGCGGCGCTCTGGGCCTATCACTTCTACCTACGCCAGAACCTCGTCGGGTTCCTCATCAGCCTGCTCGTGGCCGTATGTTGCGGCGAACAGGCCGCGCTCATCTTCATCGCGCTCGGTGTCTCGCTGCTGCTGGTGGAGGACGGCTGCGCATGGCGCCGGCGCTTCGGCTGGCTCTCGCTACTCTGCGGCGTGCTCTGGATTGCACTCGCCGTCGGGATCGTCAGCCCGCTTACCGCCACCGCAGCGCCCTTCAATATCTATGCCTACAACTACGCGCAATGGGGCATCAAATCCGCCGCCGGCCTGCCCGGCGCCGTCGTGCATGATCCCCGCCGGGCCTTCGACTTTATCTTCAGTTTGGAGCGTTGGGAGCACTTCCTGTCGATCCTCGGCCTGCTGCCGCTGCTCGCGTTCTGCTCTTGGCGTTCCGTCCTGCTGCTGCTACCCCTGCCGGCCTACCTGCTGATGGACGACCAGGAATTCTTCCTCTACTTCCACGCCTACTACTACACGTTCATTTTCTTCGCCGGCTACATCGGCCTGCTTCATCTGCTGCGCCGCATCGATGCCGCCGGAAAATCCGCCATCATCGGCCTCTCCCTCTTCTGGCTCATCGCCACCATGACCCTCTGCTACGGCATCGGCTATTATTTCCAGCTCCAGGCCGGCACCGACGAGCCCTTCAGCACTCTGCTGCGCGAGGAATTCGCCAGCATTCCGCCCGAAGCCACCGTCTACGGCCCGCACCGCTACAGTGTTTATCTCTCCAATCGCGAGAACTTCGTCATGGGCGACATGCCGCCCGCCGGCACAACTTTCGACGACATGGTCGACGACGAGTTCGACCGCTTCAACGTCCACGCCTCGCAGATCGACTACATCGTCTCCGATTTCTGGACCGACCAGTGCGGTTGGCGTCGCGGCTTCATGAGCGAGCAGGACAGCCAGCGTCGCGCCGACGCCATCAAACGCCTCATCGCCACCGGCCAGTGGCAGGTCTACTGGCAGGCCAACGACGTCGTCATTCTCCAGCGCGCCAAAAAATAAAGTGCGCAGCGCGGGTCACTTCAACCCGAGCACATCCTGCATCGAGTACAGCCCGGGCTTTTGCGCGCGGGCCCAAATCGCCGCACGCAGTGCGCCCGAGGCGAACGTGTCCCGGCTCGACGCCCGGTGCGTCAGCTCGATCCGCTCGCCGATGTTCGCGAAATGCACCGTGTGATCACCCACCACGTCGCCGCCGCGCAGCGCGTGCATGCCGATGATCTTCTTCGGCCGCGCGCCCACGTCGCCATGGCGCCCATGCTGCGTCAGGTCCTCGTACGAGCCGCCCGCCGCCTCGGCCAAAATCTCGCCCAGCCGCCGCGCCGTGCCGCTCGGCGCATCCAGCTTTTGCCGGTGATGCATCTCCACGACCTCCTCGTCGTAATTCTCGCCCAGCGTCTCCGCCGCGATCCGCGTCAGGTGAAAAAGCAAATTCACGCCAATGGAAAAATTCGGCGCGAACACCACCGGAATCTTCTCCGCCGCCGCCGCGATCGCCTTGCGCTCCTCCGCCGTGTGACCCGTCGTGCCGATGACCAGCGCCTTGCCGCGCTCCGCCGCCAGCTTGGCCACGTCCGGCGTCGCCGCGTGCTGCGCGAATTCGATCAGCGCATCGCACTCCCCGATCGCCTTCGCGAGGTCATCACCCCGGTCCACCGCCGCGGCCAGCGCCAGCCGGGGGTCCTGCTTCGCCAGGCGAACCAACGCCTCGCCCATGCGCCCCTTGGCGCCCACAATCATCACGCGTGTCGCTGTGCTCATAAAATCAAAGCCCGCTCTTAAAATTACAGTCCGTACTTCGCCAGCGTGATCTCCAGCCGCCCACGGCTCTGCGCCTGCAGTGGCACCAGCGGCAGCCGCACTTCCTCGGTCATCCAGCCCTGACGCGCCAGCGCCGACTTCGCCGGCACCGGGTTCGCCTCGATGAACAGGTCGCGGAAAAGCGGATAGTACGTGCGGTGCAACTGCTCCGCATCCGCCCAGCGGCCCGCTTGGAACGCCCGCACCAAATCACCCACCTGCTTCGGGATGATGTTCGACGCCACGCTGATCACGCCACTCGCACCCACTGCCAGCGCGGGCAGGGTCAGCGAGTCATCACCGCTCAGGATCGCCACGTCATCCGGCAGCGCCTGGCGCAATTGGCTGAACCGCTCGATCGAGCCGCCCGCCTCCTTGATCGCCACGATGTTCGGATGCTTCAACGCCAGCGACGACATCGTGTCCACGCTGATCTCCATCCCCGTGCGGCCCGGCACGCTGTACGCGATGATCGGCAGCCACGCCGCCTCCGCCAGCGCCGAGTAATGCGCAAACACGCCCGCCTGCGACGGCTTGTTGTAGTACGGGCTCACGATCAAAAATCCGTCCACGCCGCGCGCCTTCGCCTCCAGCGTCAGGTAAATCGCCTCCGCCGTGCTGTTCGAGCCGGTGCCCGCGTAGACCTTCGCGCGCTTGTTCACCACCTGCACCGTCAGTTCGATGACGCGCAGATGCTCCTCCATCGTCAGCGTCGCTGACTCGCCCGTGGTGCCAACCGGCACGACGCCATCGACGCCTCCGGCGATTTGCGCCTCAAGCAGGCGGGTGAGGGCGGTCTCG
>FSYS01002977.1_pt1 | contig 12140 bp, 7 predicted proteins | sample 1638491 | NCBI WGS metagenome assembly FSYS01 (sample SAMEA3914788, study PRJEB12502) | metagenome | biome: forest; material: soil | place: Canada | collected 2011-07-03 | depth 0.1 m | reverse complement strand
CCCCCAGACCGTAAACCGTCTCGGTCGCAAACGCCACGAGACGTCCGTCGCGAAGCAGCGTCGCCGCTCGCAGTAAATCGGTCGGATTGGAGAACTGGAGATGCAGCGTTCGAGACATAAGCTAGCTTCCCATCGTAGCGAATTGAGAGGAAGCGGCGTATTCCACAGGGCCAGAAGATTCGCTTCGAGGCAAGCTTCCGGACGTATACTGACCGCATGCAGGCTGCTGAGATCGAGCTGAAATTTTCGGTGGCAGATGTTCGAGCGCTTCGCTCATCAGCCGATGCGCTCGGGTTCAAGCTGGTCACCGAGCGCACCTTCGAAAGCAACATCCTCTACGATTCCTCCGACCGGCAACTCCGCTCCCGTAGGCAGATCTTACGCCTTCGCCACTACGGTTCGCGCTGCACCGTAACGCATAAGCGACAAGCCCCCGGCGATGAAGGCGACCTGCGCTACAAGACCCGCATCGAGACCGAAAGCGTTGTGGAAGACTGCGACGCACTCGCCGAGATCTTCACCCAGCTAGGCTACGGTCCGGTGTTCCGCTACGAGAAGTTCCGCACAGAGTGGGAGATGGAAGAAGGTCATCTGGTTCTGGACGAGACGCCGATCGGCGTGTGGGCAGAGCTCGAAGGCCAGCCCGCTTGGATCGACCGGATGCTGGAGAAGCTCTGCATCGCTCCGGAGCTGCGGACCACGCAGAGCTATGGCAAACTCTTTCTGCAATGGAAAGAGGAGACAGGAAGTCTCGCGGAAAATCTCACCTTCGACGAGATCGCTGCATGCGCAGAGGCCATCACCCTCGCGGCTGTGACACGCTAAACCGCGCGCGATAATCAGAGGATCTGGAAGTTAACGTCGACGTATAAGTCGACCTGAACCGGCTTGCCGTCCTTCATCGCGGGCTTGAACCGGTATTGGCGAACCGCCTCAACAGCCTTCTCGTCCAATCCCATGCCAACGCCTTGCACCACCTGGACATGCGACGGCTTCCCATCTGCACCGACCCAAAGATACACTGTGACCTTCCCAGAGAACTTAGCCTTGCGCGCCTCTTCGGAAAACTCTGGTTCGACCTGGTAGAGAACCACCGGCATACTGACGCCACCACCGATGTGCATCACACCGCCACCCGTGTTTCCTCCGGAGCCCGGCCCGATGCCCGAGCCATTGCCTGAACCAATTCCGGTGCCACTCCCATTCCCAAGCGAGACTCCGCGAAGTGTGGAACTGGGCATCCCTAAATTCGGCATCTGGTTATTGGCCAGGTTGAGGTCTTTCTGCACCACAACTGTCGGAGGGATTGCGAGCTTGGGAGCGACCGTGGGCGGAGCCTTGGGAGGAACCAGCTGCTTCTGAGCCAGATCCGGAAGCCGACCCTTACTTACCGGCGCCAGATCGTGCTGTCCACCGCCGCCACCAATCTGTTCGAGCTTAGGAGCTATCGGAGGAGGCGGCACGGTGATCGCCGTCATCTCCTTTTTCTGGGAAGTCATCACCTTCACCTGGCTGGCGATGAACAGCGCGATCAGCAGAATGATGACGACGTGCGCGCCAATGGCGAATGCAGTCGATGCCGCACTGCGCTTGGTCGCCATTCGATCCGGAACAGCGATGGGCTTGGACTGCAGTACCAGAGGCGGCAGCTTCGGGGCAAAGAAGGCGTCGCGAACACTGGAAATCAGGGAGGCAAACACGCCTTGTTCTTTGATCTCGCCGCTAAGATGCACAATTTCATCTCCCGTGCGGTGCGCTGGCGCCGCGAGATCGGGATCGACCTGGTGGGTGGGGGGAGGCGGAAGCGTATCAATATCAGGCATAGGGAGGAACAGGTCTCGGCGCGATCTTCTCTTCTAATCAACATCACAAGCGGCAAACGCAGTCTTCAACTACCAGGAAGATGCGCCGCCAAGGCCCGGGACCATTCTACAAACTCTTGCCCAGGTTTGCTCTCCCTATTAGACGCATACCGCTGAAAAGTAGCTATCTGGGTATTTATTTCCATAGGTGCCCTCTTGGGAACCGGGCGAGCCAGCTTCTGCGGCCTTTACAATAGAAGTTTGCCCGCTTGCGAGCGGATTCTTTCCTTGGCCGCACGAAACAATGGAGATGTTGATGTCCGACGATGACAAGAAAAAGAGTCTCAAAGGGACTCTGAACCTCCCCAGGACGGATTTCGCGATGAAAGCGAATCTGCCCCAGAATGAGCCGGCACGGCTGGCAAAGTGGGAGGAGGCTGGCCTTTACGAGCAAATTCGCCAGGTGCGCCAGGGTGCGCCCAAATATATTCTGCATGACGGTCCCCCCTACGCCAACGGGGCAATTCACCTCGGCCACGCGCTGAATAAGTGCATCAAGGATTTTGTCGTCAAAACCAAGACCATGGCTGGTTTCGACGCCCCCTATGTGCCTGGCTGGGATTGCCACGGCCTCCCGATTGAGATCAAGGTGGATGAGAAGCTGGGCGGCAAGAAGCTGGAGATGGATCCAGTTGCGGTGCGCAAGGCGTGCCGCGAGTACGCCGCGAAGTTTATCGATCTGCAGCGCTCCCAGTTCAAACGGTTAGGGGTATTTGGCCGCTGGGACAAGCCCTACGCGACGATGGATTTCCCCTACGAGGCGAGTATCCTCGAGACTTTTTATGGGTTCTACGAGAAAGGCTTCGTCTACAAAGGGCTTAAGCCTGTGTATTGGTGCTCGCATGACCATACGGCGCTGGCCGAGGCCGAGGTTGAGTATGAGATGCATACCTCTCCCAGCGTCTACGTGCGTTACAAGCTGACCAGCGCGCCGGAAAACATTGATCCTCGACTCGCCGAAAAGAGCGTATACACCATCATCTGGACGACAACCCCATGGACCCTTCCGGCGTCCATGGCCGTGGCTTTCAATCCGGAGATTCAGTATGCGGCTCTGGAGGATGGCGATGACGTGTACATCGTTGCAGAAGCACTCCTCGAACAGGTCCGCGAAGCCTGCGACCTGATCGGTAACCTGCAGAGTGCAAAAGTGACTGCAACCTTCCCGGGTTCCAGGCTGGACCGCGCTACCTTCGCGCATCCGTTTCTTGAGCGCGAGATTCTGGGCGTGACGGCAGACTATGTCACTACCGAGCAAGGCACGGGCGCTGTTCATACGGCACCTGCGCATGGACCCGACGATTTTGCGACTGGCCTGCGTTATGAACTCCCTCTGACATGCGACGTCGATGCTCAGGGCAAGTTACGCAATGGGCGGCCCGAGTACGACGGCCTATTCGTCTTCAAGGCAAATGCGCCGATCGAAGCCCTGCTTGCAACCAAGGGCGCCCTGATGGGCCGTCACAATCTCGAGCACAAGTATCCGCATTGCTGGCGCTGCCACAAGCCGCTGATCTTTCGTGCGACTGAGCAGTGGTTCATCTCCATGGAGACGCCCGTACTTTCGCCCCGGGCCGAAGAACCCAATGCAACGTTCCGCGAACGGGCGCTGGAAGAGATCAAGCGCGTGACCTGGGATCCAGCCTGGGGAGAAGAGCGCATCTCCAACATGATCGCCACGCGGCCCGATTGGTGCATCTCCCGGCAACGCATCTGGGGTGTGCCGATCGCGGTGTTCCTGTGCGAGAAGTGCCATGAGCCACTCAACGATGAAGCTATCAACAAGAGCGTGGTTGAGTTGTTCACGAAAGAAGGAGCGGATGCCTGGTACAAGTATGATGCGATCGCGCTGCTCCCTGCTGAGACTGCCTGCAGGGCTTGTGGCACGGTCATGCAGTTTCGCAAAGAGATGGACATCCTCGATGTTTGGTTTGAAAGCGGTGCCAGCTGGCATGCAGTGCTTGATGTAGAGCCCGAGCTTCACTGGCCTGCTGACCTGTACACCGAGGGTGGCGATCAGCATCGCGGATGGTTTCACTCTTCCCTGCTGAGCTCAGTAGGAATTCGTGATGCAGCTCCCTACAAAATGGTCGCAACCAGCGGTTGGACACTCGACGAGCAGGGCCGCGCGTTCTCGAAGTCGCTGGGCAATGGCGTTGACCCCGTGGATGTGGCCAACCGTCTCGGCGCCGAGATCATTCGGCTTTGGGTTGGTAGTGTGGATTTCCGCGAGGACGTAGCGGCGAGCGAAAACCTAATGCAGCGCGTCAGTGACAACTATCGCAAGCTGCGCAATACCCTTCGCTTTCTACTCAGCAATCTTTGGGACTTCGATCCGGCGACCGATGCCATCGCCTGGACGGAGATGCAACCGCTCGATCAGTACATCCTGGCCCGGACGGCGGAACTCGATGTAGCGATCCGGACTGCTTATGATGAGTTCGAGTTTCACCGCGCGTATCAAGCATTGAATGAATATACGAACTCAGATTTGAGCGCCTTGTATCTGGACGTCGTGAAGGATAGGTTGTACACCTTTGCACCGAAGAGCCCGGCGAGGCGCAGTGCGCAGACGGCGATCTGGCGCGTTGCTGAGGCCATGACACGATTGATCGCGCCGATCCTGTCGTTCACAGCTGATGAGGTGTGGCAGTATCTGCCCAGGGTTGAGGGGCGCCTGCCGAGTGTTCACCTGGCGCTCTTCCCTCTTGTCGCGGAGATTATTCCGGGCAACATCTCGGGACTCGAAGCGGATTGGGAACAGTTGACCAGCATTCGCCAGTTGGTGATGGTGGAGCTCGAGGCGCTTCGGTTGTCGAAGTCCATCGGCAAGTCGCTGGATGCGAGCATTCGCGTGATCGCGACGGAAGGATCGTCCGAAGCGCTGGTGTTGACCCGATACGAGCCGGCACTGGCAGAGTTTTTCAACGTTTCGCAGGCCACCGTGCAACTGGTGGGCGATACCCAGCAACAGGCAGCTGTTTTGATCGAAGCGCAGGTTGCAGACGGAGCAAAGTGTGAGCGTTGCTGGCGCGTTGTGCCGGATGTTGGCGAAGACGATCGCTGGCCCACCGTTTGTACACGTTGCGCTGAAGCTCTGGAGGCGATTGGCTTTCCGCCGATGTTTGGGGAGGCCGCGTAATGTCGACAGCTTCTCCCACGCGCGATATGCGCTGGCTCATGGTTCTCATCGCTGCAATGATTGTCCTTCTCGATCGCATCACAAAGATCTGGATCGTATCCCATATCAAATCCGGCCACGCGATTGTGATTATCCCCAAGGTCTTTCGCCTGACACATGTGCTCAATACAGGCGCAGCCTTCAGCATGTTTGAGGGCAGCGCCTCGCAGACCCTGGTTCGCAACCTCCTGATTGGGTTTTCGATTGTTGCGGTCGTGGTTGTACTGGCATTGATATGGAAGATGGGTCGCAGCATCACGCTCACATCCGTAGCGTTGGCGCTGATCTTAGGCGGTGCTCTTGGAAACCTGTACGATCGCGTTCGCTTCTCCTACGTCGTCGACTTTCTAGAGGTCCACATCGTTCACTATCACTGGCCCGACTTCAACGTCGCTGACTCAGCAATCGTGGTAGGTGCCTGCCTGCTGCTGCTCGAAATGTTGCGGCCGCAAAGGAGTGCTTGAGCCTTATGGGGACCGATAGCGCGAACGACAAGATTACAATTCGCGGTGCGCGAACACACAATCTCAAAAATATCGACGTTGATATTCCGCATAACGCGCTGACTGTCGTAAGCGGCGTGTCTGGTTCAGGAAAGTCGTCGCTCGCTTTCGATACGGTGTACGCAGAGGGCCAGCGTCGCTACGTCGAGAGCTTGTCCGCCTACGCTCGTCAGTTCCTGGAGCGCATCGAGAAACCCGACGTGGACTTCATGGATGGCCTGGCTCCAGCAATTGCCATCAAGCAGAAAAATCAGACGCGTAATCCGCGCTCGACCGTCGCGACGGCTACGGAGATCTTCGATTACTTGCGGCTCCTCTATGCACGCTGTGGCACGGTGACCTGCTTGCATTGCGGCGGCATTGTGCGGCGCGATACTGTCGATGAGATTGTCACGCGCGTGGTAGCAATGCCCGAAGGTACCCGTGTCTACGCGCTGTTTCCCATTGTGCGACGAGAGATCAAGCTGGAAACGTTGCAGGGGCCAGTCGCCGACCCCCTGTTAGAAGTAGCTGCAGCCGTGAAGAAGCCAGCCAAGAAGGCTGAGAAGATCAGCAAGAAGGCCGTGGCCGTCACGGCAATCAACTTGGCGGAGTCGCTGAAGGAGCGGCTCGGAGAGTTGCGTAGGCGAGGCTATAACCGTCTTTGGCAGGCAGATGAAACGGGTGGCGCGGGAAAGGTCGTTGAATTTTCGACGCCGGAATCTTTGCTTGAGCTCGACTTTGGCGCCGCCGCCGATCGACCCATTTATGTCCTGATCGACAGACTTGCGATCTCAGCTGAGATCCGATCGCGGCTCGTCGACGCGATCGAGACAGGCTATCGCGAAGCGGGTGAGATTGTACTGCGCACGGTTCCGCGAGATTCTGCGGAGCGCGCCGAATCCTTGCGTTATTCTTCAGCGTTCGAGTGTTCAGATTGCCACCGAGCGTATCGCGAGCCCGAGCCTCGGCTGTTCAGCTTCAATAATCCATTTGGCGCATGTCCACGCTGCCAGGGATTCGGTAACACCATCGATTTCGATCCCAACCTCATCATCCCGAACCGTTCCAAGACTCTCGATGAAGGTGCGATCGACCCGTGGACGAAGCCGAAGTATCGTGCATGGCACGGCGAGATGAAGCGCGCCGCGAAGGCAGAGGGTATCCCAACCAATATCCCGTGGTTTGATCTCACCGATGCGCAGCAGCGCTTCATCGAGGAAGGCCGAGGTAGCTGGGCTGGAATACGTGGGTTCTTCGCGGAGCTCGAACGCAAGAAGTATAAGCTGCATGTGCGCGTGTTTCTCTCCAAGTATCGCGGCTACGCGACTTGTCCGGACTGCCGTGGACAGCGACTGCGCGCAGAGGCTCGCGCCGTATTGCTCGACGGCAAGAATATCTGTGAGGTCTGCGCCCTCACCATCACAGAAGCGCAACTGTTTCTTGATTCGCTGACCTTGAGTCCGTCACAACAAGAGATTGCCGGCAAGGTTCTGGAAGAGGTGCGGCAGAGGGTGCGATTCCTGCAGCAGGTGGGGTTGGAGTACCTGACCCTGGACCGGCTAAGTTCGACCCTAAGTGGAGGCGAGTCGCAGCGCATCCAGCTGGCCGCTAGCCTCGGTTCACGGTTGGTCGGAGCGCTGTACGTGCTCGACGAGCCGTCGATCGGATTGCACACCCGCGACACCGCGAAGCTCATCACGATCATGGAGGAGCTTCGCGACCTGGGAAATACCATCCTCGTCGTCGAACATGATCCCGATGTGATTCGTGCGGCGGATCATCTGCTGGACTTGGGACCGGGAGCGGGGGAGTTGGGTGGGCACTTGCTCGCGGCTGGGACGGTCGACGAGGTGCGGGAGAATCCAGCATCGCTGACTGGGCGATACCTCAGTGGGCGGGCGAGGATTGCCGTGCCCAAGCACCGCTTTGAGCCGGGGCGGGAGAAGCTGGTGTTGCGCGGCGCGAGGATCCATAACCTGCGCGGCGTGGATGTGGAGATTCCGCTGGGACTGCTGTGCTGCGTGACCGGCGTTTCGGGGTCGGGCAAGTCTACGCTGGTGCACCAGGTGCTCTATCGGGCGTTGATGCAGGCGCTGGGACAGAGTGAGGGTGGAGACCACGAGACGGCGAATCTGTATCGCGAGCTGTCCGGATCGCAGTATCTGAACGATGTGGTGCTGGTGGATCAGTCGCCGATTGGACGGACGCCGCGCTCGAATCCTGTGACCTACATCAAGGCCTTCGATGCCATTCGTGAGCTGTTCGCGGCGCAGCCGGATGCTCGGCGGAAGAGTCTTACGGCTGGGTCGTTCTCGTTCAACGTTCCGGGTGGACGCTGCGATGTGTGCGAGGGCGATGGAACGGTGACGGTCGAGATGCAGTTCCTCGCGGATGTGGAGTTGCCGTGCGAGGAGTGCAACGCAACGCGTTATAAGACCGCTATCCTCGACGTCAAGTACAAGGGCAAGAACATTCACGAAGTGCTTGGCATGACGGTGCGCGAAGCTCTGGTTTATTTTGCTGGACATCCGAAGATCGTCGATAAATTGGCGGTGTTGGATGAGGTGGGGCTGGGGTATGTACGGCTGGGGCAGAGTGCGACGACACTGAGCGGTGGAGAGGCACAGCGTGTCAAGCTGGCCCAGCACCTGGCAGCGGCGAGGTCCGGAACATCGGGCGGTGCTGGCGGCGTTCGGGGTGAGGCGAAGCGGGCGGCGAGCCGGGTGCTGTATATCCTGGACGAGCCGACGACCGGGCTGCACTTCGAGGATGTCGCCAAGCTGCTGGCGGCGTTCCACAAGCTGATCGATGGTGGCGGTTCGCTGCTGGTGATCGAGCACAACCTGGACGTGATCAAGTGTGCGGATTGGGTGATCGATATGGGACCCGAAGGCGGATCGGGCGGCGGACAAGTGGTGGCTACTGGAACTCCCGAGGACGTTGCCAAGGTGAAGGCATCGCACACCGGTTACTGGCTGGGAAAGGTGCTGGACGGCGAGTCGCAGCGCAAGCGTGAGGTCGCGTGATGAACCGTATCGTTGTCTTCTCTGCCCTGTTTGCCGTTGTGGCGAGTACGGGTGTTGCACAGCAGCTTCCTCCGGGAACACATAGCGTCGATGACCATTCGCAGCAGAATGCCGTGAGTGAGCAGGTGACCGAGGCGGAGAGTTCGCTGGAGAAGCAGGACTACAAGACGGCCGAGGCCAAGCTGAAGGTGCTGGCGGCAGTGAATCCCAAGGACGGTCGCGTGCAGTACGACCTCGGGTTTGCCGAGGAGCGCAATGGCGAAGAGGCGGATGCGGCCAGAGCGTATGCAGCGTCGATTGCGGCGATCCCGGAGTTTGCTGAGCCGAAGGTTGCGCTCGGGCTGCTGGACGCGCGCTCTGGGCACATCCAGTCAGCGCACCAGGAGTTGCTGGATGCGGCGAAGATTCCTACAGCGCAGCCTGAGCTTCGGGCACGGGCGCTGCGGGCGCTCGCGCATCTCGACGAGACCAGCAATCCGGATGCCGCGCGTGAGGAGCTGCTGGCGGCGCTGAAGCTGACGCCGGAGACTCCGGATGATGTGCTGATGGGCGCTGAGCTCGCGGATCGTTCGGGCGATGCCACGGACGCGATTCCGGCGTATCGGCGGGCGCTCAACCTGTTGCCCGGCGATGTCGACGCTACAGCGGGCCTCGCGCATGCGCTGCAGCATGCGGGCAAGCTGGCGGATGCGGACGCGGTGCTGACCGCGGCGCTGAAGGCTCATCCCAACGATGCGCGGCTGGTGGCGCAGGCAGCTTCGCTGTACGCCGCAGAAGGTAAGGCTGCGGATGCGATCCCACTGCTCGAGCAGTTACGGGCTTCGGACCCGAAGATTGCGGCCGATCCCGATACAACGCAGTTGCTGGCGCAGCTGGAGTATGTGAACGGCGATAACGCCGGCGCTGAGAAGCTGTACACTTCGCTACTGGCTGCGAGGCCAAACGATCCGATGCTGCTGGATGCGTTGGGCAGCGCGCAGGTGAAGCAGGGCCATGATGTCGAGGCTGAGGCGACGTTTGTGAAGGCCGTGAAGCTGCGCGATGCGTTCCATGACGATCAGGCGTGGGGCGAGGCCGAAGGTCATTTGGCGTTTGCGGCGTCGAAGAACAACGATCCGCAGACTTGCTTAGCGGCTCTCGATGCGCGCTCGACCGTGATGCCCAACTCGCCGACTTCCCTCTTTCTCCAGGCGACGGCGCACGACAAGCTGCACCAGAACAAGCAGGCGATTGCAGCCTATAAAGCGTTCCTGGCGCTGGCCGGCGATAAGTTTCCCGACCAGACGTTTGAGGCACAACATCGGATCATTGCGCTGGAACATGTACGCTAGGCGACGAGAAATCAACCGCGCGCTGCATGGTAGGCTGAGCTAGCCGTGCCGCGTTCTACTCTGCCACCTGTGTCGTCTGCAATCCTTCTGATCTTCGAGCAGGAGTATCGTGCGCTGCGTCCTCGAGCGCCAATGCCGTCGCTCGAGGTGAAGTTCCGGCGGTTTACCAGCTTGAACACGACCATCCGTTTGCGCGATGGGAAGCTGATTGTGCGGCTCTCCGATCTGCTCGAGCATGCTCCTGAAAATATTCACCAGGCGATTGCTCACATCCTTCTCGCCAAGCTGTACCGGAAGCCGGTGGCTCCGGTGTATGCGGACCGGTATCGGCGGTATACGCGGTCAGAGGCTGTGTCCACACAGGCCGAGCGGATGCGGCAGATGCGCGGGCGCAAGGTGCTGACTTCGCCACAAGGGCACCTCTACGACCTGGACGAGGTGTTCGAGGCGGTCAATCGGCGGTTCTTCCATGGGCTGCTGGGGCGGCCGACGTTGACCTGGAGCGCGCATGTGGCGAAACGCATGCTCGGGCACTATGACGCCGCGCACAACACCATCGTGGTGAGCCGGGTGTTCGACCGGCCGGGGACGCCGCGGTATGCCGTCGAGTACCTGCTGTACCACGAGATGCTGCACCTGAAGCATCCGGTGAGGGTGCGGGCGGGGCGGCGATGCGTGCACTCGCGGGAGTTCCAGGCGGAGGAGCGGCTTTTTCCGGAGCTGGAGCTGGCGAAGGCGTTTTTGCGGCAGTTGTGACGGGGTACCCCCTCCCCCCTCCGGGAGTGATTTTTCGATGTAAGTGATTCTATTCAGACGGGTTAGATGCGAAGTACCCCCTTGGTTCAGAGGAGATTTTCGGGTGTAAAGCATTCTATTTAGGTGAGTTAAGACCAAAGTACCCCCGTTCTAAAGGACTTACGGGTCTTAGGATCGGGGCCTTCGATCCCCCTGGGTATATGCCGGGCTCTCGGCCCTTTGGGGTGGTGGTGCTAGTTAAAGTTTAGTCCTTTGGTGGGGTAACTATGCCAAGTTGGTGGGAGAGAAATCGCCAATGGATATAGGGGGTTTGGAGGATTGCAGGCGTGATGGGGGGTTGACATGCGGATTTTGGGCTGTTTTGGAGGGATTTATTTTTGGGCGCGGATGGGCGGGGCCGCCGGGCTTCGCCCGATACCCACTCATCGCAAAAGCGCGATGAATGGGCACCCGGCTGCTGTAGTTGGATAAGCAGATTCCCAGAGGGGATGACAGAAAGAAAGGCAACGGCAGAGGCAAGTGCGCCTGCAGGTCTCTCCGCTGCGCATCACAGAGACAAAGACGTGATGCTTCGGTCGAGATGACAGAGTTGGGGCAGGAAATGAAGAGTTGGGGCCGGGATGAAGAGTTGGGCCGGATGACAGAGTTGGGCAGGGATGAAGAGTTGGGGCAGGGATGACAGGACACGGAAGGTTGCTTATGCGGTGGCGGGGGCGTCCTTGGCGGCTTTGGGGAGGGGTTCGGAGATGACGGCTTCGTTGTGGCGGGTGAGGAACATCATGGCCGCTCCAAAGAGGATGCTGCCGATGGCGGCTACCTGCGCGTTCGACATCGTGTGGTGGAAGTAGATGCGGGGGTTGATGCGGACGAACTCTACGAGAAAGCGGCCGATGCCGCTCAGGACAAGGTACTCACCCGTGAGGAGGCCGAGGGGGAGGGGTTTGGCGGCTCGCTTCCATAACCACCAGGCGAGGGCCAGGGCAAATAACAATTCATAGATGGGGGTGGGCTGGACGGCGGCCGTGGGTGGGTTGGGGAGGACCAGGGCGCGGGTGTATTCGGTGATGCCGTGCATCATGTGGACGCCCCAGGGGAGGGTGGTGTTGATGCCGTAATCTCCGTCGCCGGAGAGCAGGCAGCCGATGCGGCCGACGCCGTAACCGATGGCGGCGGAGGGGGCGGCGAAGTCCAGCATGCGGAGGGCGGCGCGGCCTCCGGTGAGGCCGTTGGGTTTGGAGGCGATGCCCTGGTACATGAGCATGGCGACGCCGGCGAGCAGGCCACCGTACCAGGCGAAGCCGGCCTGGAACCAGTGCAGGAAGTTGAAGAAGACTTCGGTGGGGCGATGGATGCCGGGGGCGATGATCTCGCGCCACGCGGCTACGAGGTCGGGGATGTTTTGGAGCTCGTGCCAGAGCTTGGCGCCAACGATGCCGGCGATGACGACCATGGTGACGATGTTGAGCGCGTCGGCGTCGCAGCCATTGCGGATCAAATTT
>FSYS01002948.1_pt1 | contig 12141 bp, 12 predicted proteins | sample 1638491 | NCBI WGS metagenome assembly FSYS01 (sample SAMEA3914788, study PRJEB12502) | metagenome | biome: forest; material: soil | place: Canada | collected 2011-07-03 | depth 0.1 m | reverse complement strand
TTCGACGGCCATGCGGACGATGCGGCGGGCGACGTACATGGCGTCTTCGCCGGCGGCGAGCATGCGGCCGAGCCAGTAGAGCGCGGCGTCGGCGTCGGAGTTACGGACGGATTTGTGGAGAGCGGAGATGATGTCGTAGTGCTGCTCGCCCTTTTTGTCGTAGAGCAGGACGCGCTGCTGGAGGGCTTCGGCGGCGATGGGTGGGGTGATGACCTTTTCGCCTCGCCCTTCCGTAAGTTTCGCGGCGACTTCGAGGGCGTTGAGGGCGTTGCGCGCGTCGCCGGAGGAGTAGCTGGCGATGGTCTCGAGAGTTCCCTCTTCGGCAGTCAGGTTGAGCGCGCCGAGGCCGCGTGCGGAGTCGCTGAGCGCGCGCTGCAAGAGGGCGATGATCTCTGGCTGCTCGAGGGCGCGGAGGGTGTAGACGCGGCAGCGGGAGAGGAGCGCGGCGTTGATTTCGAAGCTGGGGTTCTCGGTGGTGGCGCCAATGAGACGGATGCTGCCGCGCTCGACGTAGGGCAGGAAGGCGTCCTGCTGGGCCTTGTTGAAGCGGTGGATCTCGTCGACGAAGAGGATGGTGCGGGAGCCGTAGGTGGCGGCTTTTTCGGCGTCGACCATGACCTGCTTGATCTCTTTTATGCCGGAGAGGACGGCGGAGAATTCGATGAAGGTGGCCGAGGTGAGGTTGGCGATGATCTTGGCGAGGGTGGTTTTGCCGACGCCGGGAGGTCCCCAGAAGATGAGGCTGGCGGCGTCATCGTTTTCGATTTGCAGGCGGAGCGGCTTGCCGGGAGCGAGGAGATGCGATTGGCCGAAGAACTCGTCGAGGGTGCGGGGGCGCATGCGCTCGGCTAGCGGGGCGCGCTGGGCCGCGGGGTTGGTGGCGGGATCGAGATTGGGGGCGAAGAGGCTCATGGGCGAGATACGAGATGTGAGATTTTAGATGCGAGGGGCGAGATCGTTGACGGCGCGTTGGCGGAGGGCTTCGTAGAGGAGCGTGGAGCCGGCGATGGCGGCGTTGAGGGATTCGACGGCGCAGGGGATGCGGACGCGGACTTGTGCGAGGGCGATGGCTTCGGGGGAGAGGCCTGCGCCCTCGTTGCCGATCAGGATTGCGGCGTGGGGGGCGAAGGTGGTTTCGAGGAGTGAGAGCGAGTTGCCGGGCTGGGCTACCGCGGCATAGAGGACAGTTCCCTGCTGCTTGAGTTGCGCGGCGATCTGCGCCAGAGGCACGCGGGTGATGGGCGTGCGAAAGACGGAGCCGGCGGAGGCGCGGACGACCTTGGGGTTCCAGGGGTTGACTGTGTCGGGCGTGAGGAAGATTTGTTGCGCGCCGAAGGCTTCGGCGGAGCGGATGAGGGTGCCGAGGTTGCCGGGGTCCTGTAGGCTTTCGAGGATAACGGTGATGGATTGCGGTTGCGGAGAGGGTGGCGAGAGCGAGGGGATGAGGATGGTTGCGGCGATGCCCTGAGGCGAAGCGGTTTCGACGGCGCTCGAGAAGACGTCGCGGCTAAGGGTGAGGGTGCTGTGGGCTTCGACGGCGGCGAGCGCGGGGCGGTCAAGGACGTCCTCGCTGCCTTCGCGGAGGAAGAGGGTTTCGAGGGTGAGGCCGGAGCGGATGGCCTCGGCGATGAGGTGCTCGCCTTCGAGACCGAGGAGTTCACCAGGCTGCGAGGGCTTGCTGTTGAAGGAGGCGCGCAGAGCTTTGACGCGGGCGTTGGACTTGCTCGTGATGGGTGCGGACGCGGGCATGAGAGATGAGGCGAATTGCGTTGAAACCCAGTGTACGCGCAGAGTCACCGATGATCGCGTGGGGCGGGCTTCGCCTGAGGAGCCGGATGAGATAAAGTCATGGCTGGGGAAATTTACGTTGAACGCAGAAGTGCTACGCATTCATCCGGACGAACCCGAACCGCACCTCATTGGACAGGTCGTCGAGTCGCTGCAGCGCGGCGACGTGGTGGCGCTGCCTACCGATACGTTCTATGGGCTGGCGGTGGATCCGGTGAACCTGCGCGCGGTGGAACATATCTACGAGCTGAAGACGCGCGCGCGGCATAAGCCGCTGTCGCTGCTGATTGCGGATGTAGCACAGGCTTATGAGCTGGCGCGGTCAATCAACAGCACGTTCGACAAGCTGGCGGAGCGGTTCTGGCCGGGGCCGTTGACGATCGTGGTGAAGGCCGGGAGCAAGCTGCCGCTGCGCGTGACCGCGAATACGGGTAACGTGGCGCTGCGAGTTCCCGAGGCGCACATCTGCAGGGCCGTGGTGAGCGCGCTGGGGCTGCCGATCACGGCGACGTCGGCGAACCTGAGCGGCCATCCGGAGTGCACGTATGCGGGGCTGGTGCGCGAACAGTTCGGGGAAAAGATTCCGCTGATCGTGGACGGCGGACCGACGGCGCGGGCGGTGGCGACGACGATTGTGGATTTGAGCGGCGGCGGCGACTCGTGGATGATATTGCGCGAGGGAGCGATTCCGACGCACGAGATTGCGCTCGCACTGCAACATTAGCGGAGAGTTTGGGAACGCGGGCTGGATTCTGCACAAGCGATGGCATCATACTTAGAGCTGGTTTCCAGAAAACTCATGGGCACACCATCGGGCACAGTATCTAGGACAGCGAAGGTTCGCAGGCCGAGGAGCGTCCACTGGATGCGCTGGCTGGTGGTCGTGGTGCTGCTGCTGATCTGCGGCTGGTTTGCGTGGGTGTACCGGCAGATTGAGGCTACGGCCGACGTCGACAACGCGCAGCCGGCGGATGCGATCGCGGTGTTTGGCGCGGCGGAGTATTCGGGGCGGCCTTCGCCGGTGCTACATGCGCGGCTGGATAAGGCTGTGTCGTTGTATGACAAGGAAATGGCGCCGGTGATCGTGACGCTGGGCGGCGGCTCGGATAAAGATTCGGGCAAGACCGAAGCAGGCGTGGGGCGGGATTATCTGCTGGCGAATGGTGTGCCGTTTGACAAGATTATTGCTGAGACGAAGTCGTTCGACACCGAAGAGCAGGTGAACAGCCTTGCATATATTGCGAAGCGGGAGGGCTTTCATCACATCATTGTGGTGAGCGATGGGACGCACCTGTTTCGGATTGCGCTGCTGTGCCGGCGCGCGGGACTGGATGTCTATACGTCGCCACGTGCGGCGCTGGGGCGGATCGATGACATCGACCGTGCCAAGCGGATCATGCACGAGATGCTGAGCTATACGGCGCTGCGAATGGATTTGCGCGCCAGCCGGCTGCATCTTTGGTTGGAAGGCCGGAGTGGCTAAGGGGCTCGAAGGCCGGCTGGTGTGAGGACTTAGCCCTCGGCTGGCTACTCGTCTTCGTCGCCGATGGGAGCGGGGACGCCGCCTTCCCTGCGCATGCGTAGATACCCGCGGATGAACGGTTCGAGCGCGCCGTCGAGGACCTTGTCGACGTCGCCGACCTCGACGCGGGTGCGTAGGTCTTTTGCCATGCGGTAGGGCTGCAGCACGTAGCTGCGAATCTGCGAACCGAATTTGATGTCGAGCTTGGAGTCTTCGAGCTTGCGGCTGATGGCCTTCTTCTTGTCGAGCTCGTACTCGTAGAGCTTGGAGCGCATCATCTTCATGGCGCGGTCCTTGTTCTTGTGCTGCGAGCGCTCGTTCTGACAACCGGTGACGAGGCCGGTGGGGAGATGCGTGATGCGCACGGCGGAGTCGGTAGTGTTGACGTGCTGGCCACCTTTTCCGCCGGAGCGATAGGTGTCGATGCGAAGGTCTTCGGGCTTGATGTCGATGACGATGGTGTCGTCGATTTCGGGCGATACGAAGACGCTGGCGAAGCTGGTGTGGCGGCGCTTAGCAGAGTCGAAGGGAGAGATGCGAACCAGCCGATGCACCCCCGTTTCACCGGATAGCAGCCCGAAGGCGAAGTCGCCCGTAATGGTGAAAGTGGCGGACTTGATGCCGGCCTCGTCGCCGTCCTGGATCTCGTTGATCTCGACTTTGAAGCGCTGGCGCTCGGCCCAGCGGATGTACATGCGCATGAGCATCTCGGCCCAGTCCTGGCTCTCGGTGCCGCCGGCGCCGGGATGCACGGTGACGATGGCGTTGAGCGGGTCGGTCTCGCCGGAGAGCATGGTCTTCGACTCGAGGGCGTCGGCGAACTCGACCAGCGCGGGGATCTCGCGGGCAATGTCGGGCTCGGTGTTTTCGCCTTCGCGGGCGAGCTCGAAGTAGGCTTCGATGTCGTCAGAGCGGCGAGCCAATTCGGCGTCGTCGGCGAGGAGGGTTTCGAGGCGCTTGCGCTCGCGCATGAGGGGCTGCGACCTGGTGGCGTCGGCCCAGACGGCGGGGTCGGAGATCTGTTGCTCTACGGCAGCTAACTCGGTCTTGAGGCGGGAGGAGTCAAAGATACTCCCGCAGCTCGTGCACTTTTTCACGGACCGGGGAGTAGGTAAATTCGAGATCGCTCAACATGGATCTAGTTTACTTGGGATTGCGCTGTGGGTGTTTTTCGGATGACGCCGAGTAGGAGCAGGAGCGAGGTTGCGAGGGCGCAGAGCCAGGCGAACCAGTCGCCATAGCGGCTGTAGACAGTGAGGTCCGTTTCGAAGCCGAAGGGGACTTGCACGGAGGTGCGGATGTGGCGCGGAATGGTGGCGGTGATGCGGCCTTCGGGATCGATGGCGGCAGTGATGCCGGTGTTGGTGGCGCGCAGGACCCAACGGTGATTTTCGATGGCGCGCATGCGTGCCATATCGAGATGTTCCCAGGGAGCGCTGGTGTCGCCGTACCAGCCATCGTCGGAGATATTGACTAAGACCTGCGCGCCGTTGAGGGCGAAGTGGCGTAACTCGTCGCCGAAGATGGATTCATAGCAGATAAATACACCGTATTTTCTGTCACCGACGGAAAATACAGAGCGGTGGGTGCCGGGAATAAAAAGTAGGTCGTCCAGCAGGTCTCCTACAAAGAAGAAGAGCGGCTTATAGGGTGTGTATTCGCCAAAGGGGACGAGGTGCATCTTGTCATAACGGCCGGCGTAGCTTCCGTCGGGAAGAAAGAAGCTGGCGGAGTTATACAGGTTGGGATGGATGCCTTTGTAGGAAGCCACGGTGACGTCGTTGACGATGACGGCGGCGTTGGCCTGGCGGGCGAGGTTGCTGATGGATTGCCGCAGAAGCGGATCGGTGTCGATGAAGTCGGCGGGAGCTTCGGGCCAGATGATGATCTGGGAGGGTTGGTGGGCGGGGTCGAGCGCGATGGACGGATGCAGGCTGAGTTGCGAGAAGGAGGCGAGCATGTCCTGCTTGGTTTCTTTGTTCCCGATGGCCTCGCTGCCCACGCCGAGGTTTTCCTGCAGGAGCGTGGCGACGGCCTGGGTGGGCTCAAGCGCGAAGGAAGTTTGATGCACGGCAGCGAAGGTTGCAATCGCCGCGAGAAGGAACGCGGCGGCTGCCGGGACGTACTTTCGACGCGTAGATAAAGGACGGATGAGCCATAGTGCGTTGACCGCGGCGATGACGAAGGAGATTCCCATGACGCCGGTCCAGGGCGCTAGTCGAGTGAGGGCGGGGTTGTCGACTTGCGTGTAGCCGAGCAGGTCCCAGGGAAAGCCGGTGATGCGGGCGCGAGCTAACTCCACGGCCACCCATAAGAACGGAATGGCAAGCAGAACGAGGTTGCGGGAATGTTTTGCATGCAGCGCGGCTACGAGGGCTCCAAAGAGCGCGGGATAAAGGCCTAAGTAGAGGGAAAAAAGAATCAGGATGCCGATGGATGGAATGGATGGAATATTTCCATAGAGATGCATCGTGCGGTAGATCCAGTAACAATTTCCCGCATACCAGAGCACGCCGGAAGAATACGCGAGCAACGCTGCCTGGTGCACGCGTAAGGACTTGCCTTCGCGATTGAGATGAAGTAACGCAGATAGAAGGGGAGTCAGGCAGAACCAGCAAAATATTCTGCGCCAGAGAGGTACAGGGCCAGCGATAGAAAACGGAAGGATCTGCAGGATCGCGGATAAGAGAGCTAAAGCCCATAGCCGCAGCGGAATCGATCGCATCGCTACGAGTCTAGCATCGTGATCGCGCCGGGTTGGTTGTTGGGGGAGATAGCCGCGAGACGAATTCATCTTTATTTCTTATAGGGTTCGCAGATATCGGGAGAGCTCTCGAAGTGAAAATAGATTCGATTTATTTGCCGGACACGAATCGTGTCTATAGAATTCACTATGTTGCCGACACATGCTGAGCATTTCCGAGATCTGCAGCTATGGAAAGGAAGTAATCGATGGACGTTCGTAAGATAGTTGCAGAGATTGATGCGAAGATTGCGTCGCTTCAACAGGCCCGTGCGGTGCTTGTGGACCTGGATGAGAGTGCGGTGGCGGCGAAGCCGCGGCGTGGACGCCCCAAGGGAAGCACCAACGCTGCGAAGGCAGTGAAGACCGCAAAGCCTGCAGCGCGTAAGCGCAACCTGAGTCCTGAAGGACGCAAACGGATTGCAGACGCGATGAAGCGCCGGTGGGCCGAGCGCCGCAAAGCGGTGAAGAAGGAAGCGGCGGCTAAAAAAGAAACGCCGGTGAAGAAGTAGCCCTGGGTTAATCGAGTTTTGGAAAAAGAAAAGGAGCTAGAATCTAGCTCCTTTTTCACGTTCGATGCATGAATGCTTTAGCGCACGGCGATGACTTCGCGGACATTATCCTTGCCGAGAAAGAATCGCGTGCTGGTGTAGCCTTCGAGGAATTTTTCTATCTGGCGTGGCTGATAGACCTTGCGAACGGGAAATGATCCACTTTCGAGGGCGATCAGCTCGTCGGCGTCGGTAAGTTGGTAACGGGCGAAGGCAGTCTCGGGGCCTTCGAGACGTCCGTGGAAGAAGGCCAGAATCATGCCATCGGGGCGAAGCACCTTGCGCAGGCGTTCGAAGAGCGCGGGCACGAACTCGGGTGGAAGAAAGTTTGCCGTATCCCAGAGAAGAATGACGTCGAAGTCGCGGCCGGAGAAGTCGAGGTTGGCGGCGATGAAACCTTCGTTGTCGAACACGGGGTCGGCATCGGGAGAGCTGGCGGGTGGTTTGATCCACTCGGGGCGGGTCGCATCCTGCACGATGTTGGCCATGTAGACGCTATGGCCGCGGGAGGTGAGGTAGTTGATGTTCGAGGGTGAGGTGGTGCCGAAGTCGAGGACGCGGAGCGAGGAAGTCTTGTCGAGGTAGTTGCGCACCTCGATCCACCCGCGCGAGTGGCGAGGTGGCCGCGCAGAGGTGTGAGCGGAAGAACCGTGCCCCTTCTTGAGAAAGTCAAACATTGCTATGGTCTCCGGCGCAGGGACGCCTCAGGCATTCCCATTGTGTGCCGAGCTGCCGGTGAAGGGTTCGGCAGCCCGAGTGGGATCAACGCCGCCGCGTAAAGTGGCTCCGTCTTCGATGGACAGTCGCGTGGCGCAAACGTCACCCAGAACGACTGCGCCGTCGTGCAGTTCGACGCGGCCGGTGGCGCGGATTTCACCTTCCAGCTGGCCGGCGATCACCACATCCTGGGCCGTGATCGTGGCCTTCACGCGACCTTCCGGGCGCACGATGAGCTTGGCGCCGGTAAGCCGGATGATGCCGTCGACTTCGCCATCGACGATCAAATCAGTAGAGCCCGAAATCTCGCCGCGAAATTTGGCTTCGCGGCCAATGACAGTTGCACCTTCGGTCGGAATCATTTGATAAAGGCCTCTCCACGGCCGAGGGAGCGCTGTTGTCACGCATCCCGGGTAATAAGCCCGACTATAAACCAAGCAGGGCGAGAGCACACAACTTACGGGGGAGGCGAATCTTGCGTCTAACGCCAGAGTGAGGCAAAATCTTGGCTTGGGGCACCGCTTTTGATGGCTCGACCAATCGTTAGTTTGAGGCTCCGAGTCGCGTGGGCGACGAGTGTTTGCCTGCTGGCCGGCGTGGGAGCGGCGAGCGCGCAGACTCCTGCGCAGGTGGAGACACCGACGATGGTGTCACCCTTGGATCTGCCGGCGGGCACGCCGCTATCCTGGGCCCAGGACGCGATCCGCAATGAGATCAAGGTGATCGACTCGTCAGACAAGGTGCCGCTGCGCTATCGACAGCGAAGGATTGGCGCGAAGGGCGATACGACGCGCGAAATCCTGGTGAGTCGCGAGGGGAACGTCGCGCGGCTGGTGGAGCGGGACGGCCAGCCGATTACCGCGGCGGAGGACGCGGACGAACGTGAGCGCTTGAATGATGAAATTTTTTCGCCGGATGATTTTCTCCGCCATCACCACAAAGACTTGGACACGCGGGAGTCGGTGATCAAGGTGGTCGGACTGATGCCGCAGGCGATGCTTTACAGCTATGCGCCGGGCCAGCCGCAGCTCAAGGGCTCGGGGGGGAACGAAGTGGTGCTCGATTTCCATCCCAATCCAGACTTTCATCCGCCAACGATGTTTGCTGAATGCCTGACGGGGTTGGAGGGGCGAGTGTGGATCGACCCGCGGACCCGTACGCTGTCGCGCATCGAGGCGCGCGTGCTGCGGCCTGTGAACATGGGCTTTGGAATTTTGGCGAAGATCTATCCGGGCGGAACGTTGGCGCTGGACCAGGTGAACCTGGGCGACGACCACTGGGTGTACTCGCACCTGGACGAGCACGTGACGGCGAGGGTACTGATGGTGAAAAACTATCCGGAGAACACGGTGATCACGTCGTGGGACTTCCGACCGATGCCATCGCTGCTCTCCTTTCAGGACGGCATACGCGCACTGCTGGCGATGCCGGTGGCTACAAAGTAGCTAGCTCGCGACAGGCTGGCCGCGGCGGAGGGTGCGGCTGCGGACGGTGATGCGCCCGATGCGATCGGGCCGCACGGCAAAGCCATTGCCGGGGGCGGTGGGGACGGTGATGGTGCCGGTGGGGCTGACGGTGACTTCGGGCTCGATGATGTCCTGGGACCAGTAGCGTTGGGAGGCAGAGACGTCGCCGGGCAGCGAGAAGTTCGGCAGCGACGAGAGGGCAATGTTGTGGACGCGGCCGATGCCGGTCTCGAGCATGCCACCGCACCAGACGGGGATGCCGAACTCCTTGGCGATGTCGTGGATGGCGAGAGCTTCGGTGAAGCCGCCGACGCGGCCAACCTTGATGTTGATGATCTTGCCGCTGCCGAGTTCGAGGGCTGCACGCGCGTCGCGGCGGTTGCGAATGCACTCGTCGAGACAGATGCGGGTGTTGATACGGCGCTGCAGCTGGGCGTGGAAGTAGAAGTCGTCGTACCAGAGTGGCTGCTCGATCATGAGCAGGTTGAACTGGTCCCAGCTGGCGATGTGGTCGGCGTCATCGAGACGATAGGCGGAGTTGGCGTCGCAGCTGAGAAGAATGTCGGGCCAGCGCTCGCGGACCATGGCGAAGATCTTTGCGTCCCAGCCAGGCTTGCACTTCAGCTTGATGCGCTGGTAGCCTGCCGCGACTTCCTTGGCGACGGTCTCCATGAGTTGCTCGGGCGTGGGCTGGATGCCGATGGAGACGCCGCAGGGGATGATGTCGCGCGTGCCGCCGAGGAGTTTGGCGAGAGGGATTCCCTGCTGCTGCGCGTCGAGATCCCAGACAGCGTTTTCGAGGGCGGCCTTCGCCATCCGGTGGCCGCGCACCTGCTCGAAGAGTGCGGGGCAGTCGCGGCCGGAAGCGATGTCGGCGTTGAGCAGGCGCGGCGCGAGTTCCTGTTCAGTGATGATCCAGGCCGTGTCGACCTGCTCGTCAGAGAAGTAGGGATGCTCGCCGGCGACGCACTCGCCCCAGGCGGTGAGGCCGTCGGCCTCGATTTCGACGAGCAGGATGCGGCGTCCGGTGGTGACGCCGAAGCTGGTCTCGAAAGAGTAGGCGAGCGGCATCTGGACTTCGCGAAGGTGGATGGCTTCGATCTTCATGGAGGGCTCCGGAGAAAATTAGTACGCGTGGTGCTCGTCCCAGCGGCCTAGTTGGAATTGGCCATCGCCGCGGTCGTTGCGCTGGTAGCCGAGGACGGCGAGGCCGTTGGCGAAGGCGGTTTCGAGGGCCTGCGCGTTGCGGGCCTGGACTTCGCGTGCGGTGGCACGATCGGGGGGCGAGGCCTTCCAGGCGTAGATCTCGGAGGGGACGTCGACGCGCTCGGCGATGTCAAAGGTTTTGGACTCCGCGCGCAGGGCACGCTCGACGCGTTTGGAGCGCAGCCACCACTCGGCGTAGATGCGGTCGGTGGGCAGGCCGCCCTGCAGCGGCGAGCTGGTGGGGCCGTAGAAGTTTTGCTTATAGCGGCGAACGATGGCTCCGAGCTTGGCGATGTTGATGTATGCGTTCTTGATCTCGGTCGGGTCGAAGGTCCACTCCATGAGGTCGAAGCCGCGGGCAAGCGCGTCGTCGCGCTGGGCGAGTTTGAGGGCGCGGGCGATGCCGCGATTGCGGACCTCCGGGATCACGCCGACCATGTGCGAGTGGAGGTAGGCGTGGCCGTTGCGGAAGGCTGGCAGCGCCATGGCGAAACCGACGGCGGTGGGACTGTCGCCGAGGAAGGCTCCCATGACCTGGCCGCCGATGCGGGAGGCGAGAAGGAACATGCGGCGCGGAATCATGTCGGCGGGGTCATAGCCCCAGACGGCTTCTTCGAGGGCGACGCATTGGTCGAACTGCTCGAGCGCGGTGAAGGATTCGATGCGGATGGGCGCGAGCTTTGGGGTTTCGTTCAATCGTGCTTCTCCCTGGGAGGGTCTTCGGATTTGGCTTGTGACCAGAGGCGTTCGAGGTCGTCGGGGGGCATGGCCTTGAGCTGTTCGGCGCCGCCGCTGGCGCGCTCCATGGAGGCGAAGCGGGAGCGGAATTTGGCGTTGCTGCGGCGCAGTGCGGACTCGGCGTCGAGGTTGAGATGGCGCGCGAGATTCATGGTGGTGAAGAGCAGGTCGCCGAACTCGGCTTCGATCTTGTCGGTGTCGGCGCGGGCGATCTCGGCGTGGAGTTCGGCGGTTTCTTCGGCAAGTTTATCGAAGAGGCCGTCGGCGCTGGGCCAGTCGAAACCAACCTTGGCGGCGCGGGAGCCTAGCTTGGAGGCTTCGAGCATCGCGGGCATGGAGCGAGGGATGTCGTCGAGCAACGAGGTGGCGGCAGCCTTCGACTTTTTCTCTTCGACCTTGATCTGCTCCCAGTTGCGGAGGACTGCGTCGGAGTTCGCGGCAACGGTGTCGGCGAAGACGTGGGGGTGGCGGCGGATGAGCTTGGCGCTGAGGTTTTCGGCGACGTCGCGGAGGTCGAAGTAACCGGCCTCGGCGGCCATCTGCGCATAAAAGAAGACTTGCAGGAGAAGGTCGCCGAGCTCGTCCTTGAGGTCGGGCCACGCGCGGCGCTCGATGGCGTCGAAGACCTCGTAGGTCTCTTCGAGGGTGTGGCGCTTGATGCTGTCGAAGGTCTGCTCGCGGTCCCAGGGGCAGCCGCCGGGCGCGCGGAGGCGGGCCATGATGGCGGCGGCGCGCTGGAGAGCCTCGGCGGCCGGCGCCTGGGCCTCTTCCCCTTCGATTTGTCGGATTGAGTGGGTGGAATCCATGCAAATAAGCTTACCCGAGTCATGCTGGCGGGGATCAACAGCGAGGAGGCCGCGGACGCTCTAAACTGGAAGATGCGGATGGATCTATCAGAAAAAATCCGGACACTGCCGACCGGCGCAGGTTGCTACCTCTACAAGAATGCAGAGGGCGAGGTGATCTACGTCGGGAAGGCGAAGAATCTGCGCGCTCGGGTCAGATCATACTTTCTGGCGGCGAACCAGCTGGCGAATGCGAAGACAGGCTCGCTGATGCGCGAGGCGGTGGACCTCGAATACATTACGGTTGCCAATGAGCGCGAGGCGTTGGCGCTGGAAAATAATCTGATCAAGCAGCGCAAGCCGCGGTTCAACATTCTGCTGCGCGACGACAAGACGTATCCGTACATCAAGCTGACGCTGGGGGATAAACATCCCAAGGTGTTTGTGACGCGACGGCTGCGCAAGGATGGCAGCGCTTATTTCGGGCCTTATTTTCCGGGGAACCTGGCGTATCGGCTGGTCGATGTGATTCATCGCAGCTTTCTGATTCCAAGCTGCAAGGTGGACTTGAATCGCTACCATCCGCGGGCTTGTTTGCAGTACTACATCAAGCGCTGCCTGGGGC
>FSYS01001540.1_pt1 | contig 12252 bp, 11 predicted proteins | sample 1638491 | NCBI WGS metagenome assembly FSYS01 (sample SAMEA3914788, study PRJEB12502) | metagenome | biome: forest; material: soil | place: Canada | collected 2011-07-03 | depth 0.1 m | reverse complement strand
TTCCAGAACCGCATACTGTTGCTGGGTAAGATTGAACTCGGCCACGGCCGCCAGGAAATCGCGATGAAGCGCGACATGGGCGAGCCTCAGATGGAACCCCATCCGCCCGGACAAGACGCCGAAGCGCACCCCAGCCCGAGAGCCTTCGCCTGCATCCATTTCGCCGCCCCTTATGCCGCATCGCCCGCCATCCGCCAGGCGACGGCTTCCAGACCATACCTAAAACCAAACACGATTGTGATTGCACACTCCGGCCCATTTTGTATGTAATACATACTAATCCGACGCAGATCGGACCGCAGCGGGAGTGAAAGCATAGCCATGAGCGCCCCGGAGATGCTCCTCGACTGTGAGCCCAGCGCCTATCAGGCCAGGGTCAGGCCGCAAGCGATCGCCTGTATCGACGCGCAGACCGGCGAGCGCCTGACCTACCGCCAACTCGACCAGAGGGTGGGAAACTGTAGCGGCTGGCTGAAGCAGAGCCTCGGCGCGCCCGAGGGCTGCCGCATCGCGACCCTGGCGCGCAACAGCCTTGATCAGGTCGTGCTTTTCCTGGCCTGCCAAAGGGTTGGCGCGATCTTCACGCCGCTGAACTGGCGCCTCGCCAGTGCGGAAATCGCCCTGCTCATCGCGGACGCGGAGCCACGCCTGCTCGCTTACGACGCGGAGTTCGAGGCCGTCGCCTTGGCCTCGGCCGCGGACTATCCGCCTGTCGATCTTGTGGCGATGGAGGCCGTGCACGGTTGGCGCACGCAAGCGCAGGCCTACACGGCCGAGCCTTCCCCACAGGCGCCCTGCGTCCTGCTCTACACCTCCGGAACCACCGGACGGCCCAAGGGCGTCGTCATCACCGCTTCCAACGCCTTCTACGCCAGCCTGAACATGGCGATGGTCGGGGAGATCGGATCCGCATCGGTCCTGCTGTGCGATGTGCCCCTGTTCCACACCGTGGGCCTGTTCGCGGTCACACGTACGACCTTGATGGCCGGTGGGACGCTGGTGATGTCCGACCGCTTCGTCCCGGCCCAGACCCTCCGGCGATTGTCCGATCCAGACCTGGCGGTGACGCACTATTTTAGTGTGCCCCAGATCCTCGCGGCCATGCTGGACGCCCCGGAGTTTGCTCAAGTCGATCTTTCCCGGTTGAAGGCGATCTTCACCGGCGGAGCCCCCTTGCCCGCGCCGCTGATCGACGCCTTCCGGCCCCACGGGATCACCCTGGTGAACGGCTATGGCATGAGCGAAGCCGGCACCACCGCCCACATGCCGCTCGCCCCCGAGCTGACCCGGCAGGACCCCGGCGCCATCGGGTTTGCAGCCCCTCTGATGGCGCTGCGGATCGTCGATAGCCAAGGCCTCGACGTCGCAGACGGCGAGGCGGGCGAGATCTGGATCAACGGGCCCTCGGTGTCGCCCGGCTATTGGAACCAGCCCCAGGCGACGGCTGCGGCGTTCCAGGACGGCTGGTTCAAGACCGGAGACATCGCGCTGTACGAACCATCCGGCGTCCTAAGGCTGCTGGACCGCAAGAAGGACATGTACATCTCCGGCGGCGAGAACGTGTATCCGGCCGAGGTCGAGGCGGCGCTGCTGGCCCATCCCGATGTGCACGATGTCGCCGTGGTCGGCGCGCCCCATCCCCGATGGGGAGAGTGTGGCGTGGCCTTCGTGGTCGCCCGCTCGCAGGCGCGCCTGGAGGCCGAGGCCCTGCTGGCGCACTGCCAAGGTCGCCTGGCCAGGTTCAAACATCCGAGCCGGATCGTCTTCCTCGACCAGATCGCTCGCACCGCCTCGGGCAAGATCCAGAAGGATCCGCTCCGCCGCCGCGCGGCCGAGCTTTCGATCCCGGCTTAATCACATCCAATTCAACGGAAGAGACGACTCATGACCGCTCAGACTCCCGACGGCGCCCCCCTGGTGAAACAGACTGTCCGGGTCGATTTCGAAGGCGGAATCGCCTGGGTTTCGCTGAACCGCCCCGACAAGCGCAACGCCATGAACCCGGTGCTCAACGCCGAGATGAACGAGGTGCTGGATGCGCTGGAGATCGACCCGCGCTGCCAGGTCCTGGTGTTGACCGGCGCCGGCGACAGCTTCACCGCCGGCATGGACCTGAAGGAATACTTCCGCGAGACCGAAGCCAAGGGGCACATGGCCATCCGCCGCGCCCAGCGCGACAGCTACGGCTGGTGGCGGCGGCTGCGCTGGTTCGAGCGCCCGACCATCGCCATGGTCAACGGCTGGTGCTTCGGCGGCGGCTTCTCGCCCCTGTTCGCCTGCGACCTGGCGGTGGCGGCCGAGAGCGCCACCTTCGGCGTGTCGGAGATCAACTGGGGCATCATCCCTGGCGGCAACGTCACCAAGGTGCTGGTCGAGCTGATGAGCGCGCGCGACGCGATGTACTACACCCTCACCGGCGAGACCTTCGATGGCCGAAAGGCCGCCGAACTCAAGATCGTCAACGAGGCGGTGCCGCTGGAGCGCCTGCGCGAACGGGTCCAGGCGATCGCTGCTTCTTTGCTCGACAAGAACCCCGCCACGCTGAAGGCCGCCAAGGACGCGATCAAGCGCGTCGGGGAAATGCCGTTCGAAGCGGCCGAGGACTATCTGGTCGTGCGCCAGGAAAGCCTGAACTTCCTGGACAAGACTGAGGGTCGCAAACAGGGCATCAAGCAGTTCATCGACGACAAGACCTATCGTCCGGGTCTCGCCGCCTACAAGAAATCCTGAGCGGGGATCGAAAGATGGACAGCATCGGCCTTCTGATCGGCGGTGAAGAGCGCCCGGCGTCCGCCGGCGACAGCTTCGATCGCCTCAATCCGCTCACCGGCTCGGCGGCGACGCGGGCGGCATCCGCCAAGGCCGCGGATGCGGTCGCCGCGGTGGACGCTGCTGCGGCCGCCTTCGAAGGCTGGGCGGCGCTGGGTCCCAATGCGCGGCGGGGCCTGCTGCTGAAGGCGGCCGACGCGGTGACGGGCAAGATGGCGGACTTCACCGCCGCCATGCAGGCCGAGACCGGCGCCACCGCCGCCTGGGCCGGCTTCAACGTCACCCTCGCCGCCTCCATGCTGCGTGAAGCCGCCGCCCTCACGACCCAGGTCGGCGGCGAGACCATCCCCTCCGACAAGCCTGGCTGCATCGCCATGTCGATCCGCCAGCCCGCGGGGGTCTGCCTCGGCATCGCGCCCTGGAACGCCCCGGTGATCCTGGGCGTGCGGGCCGTAGCCACGGCGCTGGCCTGCGGCAACACCGTGGTGCTCAAGGCCTCGGAAGCCTGTCCGCGCACCCACTGGCTGATCGGCCAGGCCCTGCACGACGCCGGCCTGCCCCCCGGCGTGATCAATGTGATCACCAATGCGCCCAAGGACGCGGCCGAGGTGGTCAACGCCCTGATCGACCATCCCGCGGTCAAGCGCATCAACTTCACCGGCTCCACCCAGGTCGGCCGGCTGATCGCCGAGCGCGCGGCGCGTCAGCTCAAGCCGGTGCTGCTGGAACTGGGCGGCAAGGCGCCGTTCGTGGTGCTGAAGGACGCCGACCTGGACGAGGCGGTCAAGGCCGCCGCCTTCGGCGCCTTCTTCAACCAGGGCCAGATCTGCATGTCGACCGAGCGGATCATCCTGGAAGCGCCGATCGCTGAAGCCTTCCTGGAGAAGTTCGCCACCAAGGCCCGGACGCTGACTGCCGGCGACCCGGCCGAGGGCAAGGCGCCTCTGGGCGCCATCGTCAGCCATCAGAGCGCCCAGCACGTCTGGGCCCTGGTCGAGGACGCCGTGGCCAAGGGCGCGCGGGTGCTGGCCGGCGAGGCCCGGGGCGAGCTGCTGACCTCGGCGGTGGTGGTGGACGGCGTCACGCCGGACATGCGCGCCTATGGCGAGGAGAGCTTCGGCCCGATCGTCACGGTCATGCGCGCCAAGGACGTCGATGACGCCGTTCGCCTGGCCAACGACACCGACTACGGCCTGTCCGCCGCCGTGTTCAGTCGCGACATCGCCACCGCCCTGTCGGTCGCCAAGCGCATCCAGTCCGGCATCTGCCACATCAACGGCCCCACCGTGCACGACGAGGCTCAGATGCCGTTCGGCGGGGTCAAGGCCTCCGGCTACGGCCGCTTCGGCGGCAAGGCCGGCATCGCCGAGTTCACCGACCTGCGATGGATCACCATCGAGACCGAACCCGGACGCTATCCGATCTAGCCCGCCTCCGCGCACAAGCCTAGCCCAGGTCCATGGACACCGAGACGCCTCCCCATCCCCCCGCCCCATCCCTGAAGCTGGACCTGGCGTTCCGCCTGGACGTTGAGGTGGATACGCCCACCAGCTTCGGGCCGGGCGAAAACGGGGAAAGGCGCCTGGTGCCGATCCTCGGCGGTCAGGTCAGCGGCCGGGTCGAGGGACGGATCTGTCCGGGCGGGGTCGACGACCAGACCATCGCGCCGGACGGATTGACTCGCTTGGCCGCGCGCTACGTTATCCAAACGTCGAACGGCCTGATTCACGTCACGAACCGCGGTTTGCGCCGCGGATCGCCGGACGCGATACGACGGCTCAACCGCGGCGAGGAGGTCGATCCCTCCGAAATCTATTTCCGGTGCACGCCGTGCTTTTACACGACGGCGCCGGAACATCTTTGGCTCATGCGCTCGGTATTTATCGGTTCAGGGATTCGTCGTGCGAAATCCCTGGCGCTCGATATCTACGAGGTGGCGTGACCGGATGGCTGCGCGGGCGCGGCATGGCAACTGAAGCTGCCGGCCGCGCCGACCGGCCCATGGCCGTCATAGCTTGCGGCGCCGGGATAGGCGCAGATCGGACGCTCCACACCCGGGAACGCCTTTCCCCGCGCTGGGAATGACGACGGAGCCTGGTGCTTTTCCACCCAATCGACGAGCGCCGTAAGCGCATCGAAATCGTCCAAGCTCTTGCCGCCGCCGCAATGGGCCATGCCGGGAACGAGGAACAGGCGGGCGAACGCCGCGGCGTCGCCTCCATTGGCCTGACGCGAATCCTCAACCAGCTTCTTGTAGTAGTTCTCGAGATCCAGAGCCGAGAAGATCGGATCCGACCATCCGCTTACGATCATCAGCTTGCCGCCCCGCGCCGCAAAGCTGCTGAACTGGGTGGACGTGGCGTCGGTGAACGCCGCAGTGCTCGCGGCCGCGTTCTTTAGCTCAGCAGCCTCGGCGTCGCCCCCGGCCAACGGGCGCTTGTATTGTGGAAAGGCGAAATAGTCGGTGAGCGATGCGCGAACCAGGTTCTGCAGCACCAGCAACGGACCATTGGGTGTGGGCAACCCCGTTTGCCAGATCGCCCAGTCCGGAGTGAAATCGGCGGAGTCGAATACCCAGGAGCCGACGATCGGCTGCCCGGCCTGGTCCACCGGCCCGCGATAGGCGCGCGCGATCGCATCCGCCTTGACGGGGTCGAGACAGCCCGTCGTCTGCCCTTCGTGGCAGGCGAGCTTGCGGATATCGAACCGGCAGGCGGCGTGGTTGAAGATCATGCCGTCGCGTGCGCCATCCAGGCCGTCGCAAGCCTGCAGCAGCGCATCCTGGATCAAGGCGGCGTCGCCCGGCGTAAAGAGCTTGGTCGAATCCGTGCCGAGCCGCTTTGCGGCGTCCGCATAGACCCATCCGGAGTAGTTGGCCAGGATCGCCGCGGCGCTGAGGTGGAAGGCGGGATTGCCGGCCAGGACGCCGTCAAACTCGCTCGGAAAACGTTGGGCCGCCATCATCGCTTCGCGGCCTCCATTCGAGCAACCCATGAAATAGCTATGGTCCGGCCGCCGTCCGGTGACCTTCGAGATCAGCTGTTTCGCGCCGACCGAGACCTTGCCGATCGCGGCGTAACCGTAGTTGAGCTTGGATTCCTGGTCCTTGGCGAAGCTCGTATCGTCGAAATTCTTGCCCTGGTGACCGCTGTCGGTCGAGACCACGGCGAAATCGCGCTGGAGGGCGAGCGGCGAGCTGTCGCCCTTCGAAATGCTGTTTCCAAGCGCCGGCACGACCATGCCGTCCAGGCCGCCGCCGCCCTGATACAGGAAGCGCCCGTTCCAGCTCGCCGGGATACGCAATTCGAGATCGATAGCGTAGGGCGCACCCTCCGCGCCGGTCCTGCGATCGATCTCCGCGGTGATCACACAGTGCCTGGGAAGGATGGGCGCCGGCGCCTCGGGGCCGCCGTTCGGAGATTGCGGCAGGCGCGGCGCAGGGCCTTCAGGGACATCGCGCGCGCTCAGCACCTTGAGGCCGTCGGCCGAATAGCCCTCAAGCCCAGTGCAAGCCTGGGCGAAGGAAGCGGGAATCGCAGGCGACGTCGTGCTGACGGCCGCCGCCAAGACCAAGGAAATCATCGCATCCAGCTCCTGCTTGGGTTGGTCGCAATCGGGAAATCGTGAGAGCCCGCCGTCATGACAGCGCGTTTCGTGCCGCGATGGCGCCGAGAACCGCGGCGCTCGGCTTCGGCGTTCGCTTGAAGGATGTGCGATCGACCGAGGCCAGACCGTATTTTGGCTTGTAGCCAAAGGTCCATTCGAAGTTGTCGGCCAGGGACCAGTGCACATAGCCAAGAACTGGCGTGCCTGAGTCCATTACACGTTTCAACTCGACCAGCGCCGCCGGAATGAAAGCGGCCCGCCACGCGTCGGTTTCGGTGTTGAGGCCGTGCTCCGTCACCAGGATCGGGCGTCCGGTCGCTTCATGGACATACTGGACAGCATTGGCGAGCGAAGCGGGATAGATTTCCCAACCCTCCCCGCTCGTCTTGGCGCCCGCCGGCACGGGTACGATCCCCTTGTCGTCCCATACGATCCGACTGTAGTTCTGCACACCCACAAAGTCGTCGCCCCTCACCGCGTCGAGCCAGGCGCCATAGAACGCCCGCCGCTTCTCATCGCGCAGGGTTGTCGCGCCCAGCGCCTGGAGATCGATGATCGCGAGGGTCGCTCCCACCGGCAGATCGGATCGCGCCGCCTTGATCGCCTGCCGTCCAAGACGGTGAGCCTCAAGCAGGTTCGGTAGCATATCCAGCGCCAGGCTGATCGGAGACCCGCCGACGAACCGGCTGGAGCCACAGGCGCGCGCAGCCGCCTCAAGCATTCGCCCCTCCGCCTGCATCGCCTGGCGAGGGGCCATGCCGTGGCCGATAAGCGTTCCATTGGGCTCGTTCAACGTGGCCGCGTAGCCGACGCTATCCGCCAGTTCCCAAGCCGCACGCTCACAAAACCGCGCGAACAGGCTGGCGGAATCCGGGGCCAACCAACCTCCGCGCATGGCGAACCAGCGCGGCGTGGTCCAATGGCTGAAGGTCACGATGGGGGTAAGGCCGCGCGCGCGGCAGCCGCCGACAATCGCCTTGTAGTGGTCGAGCATGGCCTGCGAGAACTTTCCCGGCTCGGGCTCGATACGCGACCATTCCAGTGAGAAGCGATAGCTGTTCAGTCCGATTGCGCGGGCCAGATCAAGATCGTGCGGCCAAAGTTCAAGACTGCCGTTCGCATCGCCGGAAGGCTCAGCGAACAACGTGGGCTTCACATTCTCGAGCACCCAGTAGTCGCTATTGACATTGCTTCCCTCGACCTGATGGCCCGCGGTCGCCGCTCCCCAGAGAAAACCTTCCGGAAATGCGCGTTTTCCCGATGAGCCCGAATTCGTGGTCACGCGCGGGTCCCCGCGATCGGCGATAGGGGTCGCCGCCCCTTGCCGAACATGCGTTCACGCGGACTCAAGTCATGGGAATTGCCGTTCAGCGGCGAAACGCCGGCTGACTCCGAGCGGGTTGACGCCCCCTGGGCTCGCCCAGGCCGGGCGCCGTCGCCATGGAGCCGTGCAACAGAAAAGCCCAACGCTTCCCCCAACGTCGATACGCGGTCCGCTTACCGGACTCATCGTTATGGTTGCGAGATAGGGCAAAACTGTAAGTGCAACAAATCAGTTTCGGAAATAGACGCCATTTCGAACGATGATGCGAACGCGCCAACTCTGCTGAAAACCGCGCCCTCGCCTGCCCGACCGTAGCCGTGGACACCACCGCGGACCAACGCTCGAACCGGATCCCCCTCGGCGCTAACTCACGATGCGCGCTTCGCTTGCAAGCGGCAGATATACGGAAAAATGGGCGCCGGACCGGTCGGTCCGATTGCGAGCCGCAATGCGCCCGCCATGCGCTTCGGCCAACTTCGCGGCCAACGCCAAGCCGATCCCACTCCCAGGACGCCCCAAGCGTTTATCATTGCCGCCCCGCCAGAACGGAATGAACAGTCGCTCTTGCTCATCTGGCGCAAATCCGTCGCCCTCATCGATAACTTCGACGACGATCTGATTGCGAATAATCACCACCGAGACCATCACCTTACCCCCGGCGGGTGAATGCTTGATGGCGTTGGTCAGTAAATTATTGAATATCTGAGTGAGGCGAACGGGGTCCCCGAGCATTTTAGCGTGCGCATAGCTGGCTTACAGCACAACGTTCGCCTGATCAGCCGAAGGCCGCAGATCAGCCACAGCCCCGCGCAGAACCTCATCGAGGTGAAGCTTGCGTAGATCCAGATCCAGCTCAGCCGCGTCGGCATGCGAGAGCGTGCGCAGATCCTCCACCAGCCGCGAGAGATGCTCCACTTGACGCAGAAGCCGGTCAGCCTCTCCGGTGGCCGGATCGATCACGCCATCCGTCAAGCCGTGAAGGCGGCCCTTCAATATGGTCAGCGGGGTTCTCAACTCGTGAGCGATGCCTGCAGTCAACACAGTCCGCTCGCGCTCGTAGGTCTCGATTTCCCCAGCCATCCGATTGAAGCTATCGATTAGGACGCCCACCTCGCCGGAGGTCGAGCCCTTGTCGACCCGCACGGAGCGATCACCGGCCGAGACCCGGGCCGCCGCCTGGGCCACGGCGGTAATCGGCCGGCTGATCCGCCTAGCCAACAAGACGGCGGCAGCTCCGCCGACAGCTGTCGAGATCAGCGCGATCGCGGAGATGAACCCGAAATCGTTGAGCGGCCGTCGCCTGACGCTGTATTTGTCATAGAATTCGAAAAATCGATCGCTTCCAAGTTGCCCGGTGTCCACGAAATACCGGATTTCCGCCCACACCTTTGGAGACATATGCTGCGTCGCGTCTCGAAACAGCCAGTGGAGCGAAGCATGATAAGCTAGCTGCCCCACCGACATGGTAATGAATGTGGTCAACCCCGCCAGCAACAGGAGCTGGTAGACAATACGATCGGTTATCCTGACCATAGTCGATATCCCACGCCTCAAACGGGCTCGATCATATTTGCACAGCCGACTGCGACGAGTTTTTGCCTGAGTTTTGAAAGATGACTGTCGACCACCCGGTCATAGGCCACGCTGTCCGGCGCCACCGCCTCGAGAATTTCGGCTCGTGAAATCGCCCGACGGGGTTGGCGCGCGAGATAAGCCAGCACCTCGAACTCGGTGGGGGTCAGCGCGATACGGACCTCTTCCGCGTCGCCACAGCGCGCGGTGACGATGCGTGCGTCGAGATCGATGAGAAGATCGCCGACGCTGATATGGCGCCGCCCCGCACCACCGTGCACCCGCCGCAAGACCGCTCGAATACGCTCGACCACCTCTGATGGGTTGAACGGTTTGACGACATAGTCGTCCGCGCCGATCCGCAGCGACGAGAGCTTCGTCACATCGTCGTCCAAAGCGGTCAACATGATCACCGGAGTGTCGAATCGGCGGCGGATCGTGGTGAGAACCTCAAGTCCGTCACCACCTGGAAGTCCAATGTCGAGCAGCATCAAATCTGGTTTCAGCTGCGCATGGTCGCGGATCGCGTCCTGTACATTCGCCGCTCGGGAAACATCATAGCCTGCCCGTTCGATATAGACGGTAAGCAGCTCGGCGATCTCGATTTCGTCCTCGACGACCAGAATGCGATTGCCCATGCGAAAGCCTTTCGCTGCACCTTATGACGACGCTTGATGGAGAAACGATGGAGGGCGACGCCCCGTTTCCCTCGCGAGGCAAGACGGGTGGCTAGCGAGATAGCGGGTGAGGCCTGCATCCGCCTGGCTCACGATCATCACATCTCACTAACCGAGGCGAATGCGGCGCTTTGGCAGGGCTGGGAGGCGCCACCTCCATCGCTCGTCCATCAAATCCCGCTCAGGCCTCCATGGTTGGTGTGCAGGGTAGCGGGCCTGATCGGCAGGTCAAAGCCGTTCCCACCTCCCCCCGCTGCTCGCCGTCACTTCGTGAGAGTTCAAATGCAACGCCCGCCCCAATCCCGTCTGCGGCTGCTCGCCATAATTCCCATGGGCGCTCTTGCCGGCTGGAGCGTCGCGGCGCATGCGCAGAGCCAGGATGACAATCACGCCGTCATCGGCTTGGGCACAGGCCTGATACCGGTCTATGAGGGCTCAGCTAAGTATAAAGTTACGCCCGTACCGATGATCGACATCAAGTACGGACCGTTTTTCGCCGACCTTCGCAATGGCATAGGCTTGGATCTATTCCAAAGCGATCACGTGACCATCGGCACGAGCATTGCCTACCTGCCCGGCTACAACCACAGCGATGTTCCAAGAGGCATCGACAAGCTCGACACCGGCGCCGGTGGCCGGGTTTTCGTCAACCTCAAGGGCGCTGGCTTCGTCGCCACCCTCGGGGCCACCAAGGGCTTCGCCGGGGGGAATGCTGGCACGATCGCTGACGCCAGCCTCTCCCACCCCTTCACGATCACTGACCGCCTCACGCTCATCCCATCCCTCGGGACGACGTGGACGGACAAGAAATACAACGATCGTTATTTCGGCGTCGATCAGAACGAAGCCCTCGCTTCGGGCCTGCGTCAGTTTGAGGCCGGAAGCGGCTTCAAGGACGCATCTGCGCTGCTCAGCATCAACTACCGCCTGACCAACCACATCAATCTGGGCGTTTCAGCCGGCGTGACGACCATGCTGGGCGACGACAAGGACAGCCCCCTCGTCATCCACAAGACCCAGCCAACCGGCTTCTGGTCACTGTCCTATCGCTTCGGCTCCTAACGGCGCTCTAACCTACATACCGCCGCGAAGGGGAGGATTTTGATGTTGGGGCGGCTTAGCGTGCTCTTCCGAGCCATCATGAGCAACCCCACATTGCAGTGGGTCTCGGTGTTCATCATCGTTTCGATCGTGGCTGCAATCGCCAGCGGGTTTTTCCGCCGGCGAAAAATCCAACCGCAAATCTTTCGGTGGAGGCAGCTCGCGATGGAGATCGGGCTGATCGCTATTGGATCGACGCTCATGGGCTTCACCCTCGGTGCATTCACCAGGTATCTGCACTCACTCGGCTGGCTCACCTATAGCTCGACCCCGGCGCATTGGTGGAACATCACCCTGGAATACGGCGCCTTTTTCTTCCTGTTCGACACTTGGTTCTACTGGTGGCACCGCTTGATGCACGTCGAACCGATCTATACGCTGGTTCACCGATGGCATCACCTGTCATTGACCCCAACGATACTCAGCACCTTTTCGGTGAGTCCGTTGGAATCGCTCATCAACGGCGGCTTCATTCCGATCTTTACCGCCGCCCCCTTCCTTCTCGGACTTCCGATCCACAGGCAGACCGCCCCGTTCATAGGCCTCACCACGGTAACGATGGGCCTCTATGTGCACTGCGGCTTTGAGTTCCTGCCGCGCTGGTGGAACAAGAGCTGGGCCACCAACTGGTTCATCACCACCACCTTCCACGACCAGCACCACCAGTTCTTCAAGTACAACTTCGGCGGCTTCACCACGATCTGGGACCGCATCTGCGGCACCGTGCGCCCGAGGTACGCCAACGATTTCGAGCATCCCAGAGCGTTGCGGCGCGAAGAACTGCGCATGCGCGCCAGACAAATTGTGCGCGCCGGCGCGGCCGGAACGTCTGGAGTCAGCGACGATGTTCGCGTCTCGCCCCGAGCTGAAAGGTGACGTTGGTGATGATTTTCGCTTTCGTCTCTAGCCGGCGAGGCTCCTTAGCCGGAAGCCGACGAGACCGGCCGGCCCTCTGCCGACGCCAGGCGATGCCAATGATGGCGGCCGCATGCTGAAACGCCGCCGCAAACGGCAACCAGAATGATGACAGTCAGAGCCTTACGCATGGCGGTCTCCTTACGACGGCTGCAAATTGTCACCTGTTCGCTGAACGGAAGCTGAGCGCCTATTCCGTTGAAGAAGTCGGCATTTGAGAAGAGCGGACGCTGGCGCTGAATAGAGCGCGGAAGGACGCGTCGCTCCGGCTGCATCAGGCTGCCGGTA
>FSYS01002884.1_pt1 | contig 12264 bp, 10 predicted proteins | sample 1638491 | NCBI WGS metagenome assembly FSYS01 (sample SAMEA3914788, study PRJEB12502) | metagenome | biome: forest; material: soil | place: Canada | collected 2011-07-03 | depth 0.1 m | reverse complement strand
CGGCTGCGCCTTCCCAGGATGAAGCTCCGAATACGGCCCCCGTCTTCTGGGTCACCAGCGTCGAAGTCCTGCGCAGCGCGCACGCTCCGCAGTTGGATGTAGTACGCGTGCGCGGCCTCGTTACAACGGAAGGCTGGGAGTCGGTCGAACTTGTGCCCCTCACCAAGGGCACCCCTTCCGACGGGATCCTTGACCTCGCCCTGGTCGCCGAAGCGCCCTCCGAAAATTCACCGTCAACAACCTATCCCGAGGTCGAGGCGATCTTCACGATCGAACCGGGCCACCCCTTCAACGGCGTGCGAGTGCACGGTGCCGCAAACCGAGTCATCTTGAAATCGATGCCCGGTTATGCGGAATCCGCCGCTCCGCCCAAGAACTGCGCCGGTTGTGTTGGTAAGCTCTTCGTCCCCAACGGACAGACCGTGCCAGCCGGACGATCGCAGGACACCGTCGTTCGCGAAGAGGAATTGCCGAGCAAGCTCCGCGTCATCCGTGAGTCCGACGGGCTCGGCACCCTTGACTCTGATCCGAATCGCATCACGCTACTCCTCAACGAAAAGGGCGAGATCGTCATGGCCGTTTGGGACTAGCTGTTGAAGCCTCCCAGTGCAGTGCGAAACGCAACACCCAGCGCATTACTCATTCCATCTGAATAAAGGAGAACTAGCTTGAAACGCCGCAATAGGATCGTCACCACCCTCGCCAGCGCGTCCGTGCTGTGCGCTATGGCGCTTGCCCAGGGCGTACCACCACCCCTTGTCAATATCGACCGTTACCGCCATGGCAATCTAGCGGCAGCGCAGGACAACATCGTCCAGGCCTTCAACTATATTAGCTATGCGCAGAGGGCCAACGACGGCCAGCTCGGGGGCCACGCTGCGAGAGCAAAGGAGCTTCTCAGCGAGGCCAACGAAGAGCTCCGTCTTGCCGCTGACGTCGCCAATGAGCATCAGGATGAGCAAGGTCAGCAGCCCCCGCAGTAAAGATTTCTTGCTGAAGTTCGCAGGCCTGCAGCACGTTCGCGCATTGCAGGCTTTCTTCTACAGCTATCATTTATTTATTCCAATCCTATGTAGAGCTACATGCACGCGCGTGTAAAGACCTCTATATCTCTCGAGGCCCCGCGCTTCTAAGCTCAATTCATAACCAAGCCAAGGACGAAATGAATCACGGTTTCCCTTAGGCCCTAGGAGAAACTCTCATGAAACTCAAACGCGTCGTGCTCTTCCTGCTTTCAATCGTAACGATGCTTCCGCTAAGCTCCAGCGGGTTATCCGCTCAGAACTTGCAGCCAGCCCCCAACATCGCCGGCAACTGGACCATCTATGCCTATAACGTCGATAAGCCTGGCAGCTCGCTCAAGACCATCCAGGTAACCCAGAACGATAACATCGTCTCGGGCACCTTCCACGGCCCGCACCAGCATGGCAAGTTCCAGGGCTGGATCAACGGCAACCACATCGAATTCAGCACCGACACGAACGATGTCCTTACCTTCCGTGGCGAAATTACATCGCAGGGCATGTCCGGTCTATACGGCGTCCACGGTCGCCACGCTCCGTGGAGCGCAGAGCGCACCAACCCATAGCACACCAAGCCGAGGTGGGTTCTGCACGTAACACTCGGAGATCGAACCCGCCAGGCGCTGTGGAGATCGAGACTTGCCTCTGCATTGGCTAACATCATCGACCTCAGGCACATCCATTCGCCTTCCTATAGCTGCCGCTCTTCTTTGCGGCAGCGCGTTATTTGCGACCCTGAGGTGTCTGGGAGAGCGAGAATCTATCGACACACGATTTTCATCGCCGTAGGTAAATAGCACTGTGAGAGCGTGCGATTCTTTTGACGAGCGCACTCAGGCAGGCCTCAACGACGCGCGAGGGCCGCGAATTCTATGTTCCTAACTTTAGAGGCTTTCGGAATTCAGAACGCTGGAGAGAAAATTGCGGATAGACACTGCCGACTCCAGGAGCAGGTCCTTCTCCAACGGCGTTAGGCCATCCAAACTATCTGCGTGCCAGCCATCGCGGCTAAGCGTAACCGGAACTCCGCAGGTTCCATATAGACCCTGGAACTCGCCCTCCAATTGCACTTGGCCATGCACCAGTCGACGATCCCCGGCGAGAGCTGCGGCGATGCATTGCAGGATGGCGTTGGAAGTCGCGTTCGGTGTGGAGTGCATGGAATGAGCAGTGATGAACGGTTCGACGAAGATACGCGCGTCCGGCAACGCCCGGCGCGTGGCGTCGTACGCTTCAGCGATACGTTCGTCGCGAAGGAACTGCATAACCTCACCCCGGACGGTGCTTACGCGTTCCTGCAGCGGACTCTCGAGACTCCTGGCAACCAGGAGATCGAGAGAGCGACGCAGCTCGGGAGTGTGCGCCATCAGCTCAACGGTGCTCCAGAGCGGGACCATTGCCTGACCATGTTCTCCCAGAACGCTGGCTCGCAAATCTTTCCGCGAGGTGCCCAGATCCGTCGCGATGGCGCGGGCAAAGCGCTGCGAATCCTGTTGCGCGCCCATGCCGAACACACGTTTCCGATCCAGTTTCTCGCACAGGGTATGAACGGCAAGCTCGACCGGGTTGCTGACCACAATGAACAGCGAACCCGGAACGCGAAACGCGCACTGTTCGGCAATTTCCTTAAACACCTCGCGGTTCGCAAAACCCATGTCACGGCGGTTGGTGCATCCCGCCGACATACCGACGCCGGCTGCGACAATCACGATATCCGCGTCCAGGTCAGCAAGTGTAGGAACAACGTCGACCTCCACCCGTCCCTCATCAAATGCATCCAGAAGGTCGATGCGTGTGCCGAGCAACTTCGCTTCGGTCTCCTGTGAGCCATGTCCCGCGAGTTGAAGGCGGTCCCCAGGTTCGAGCAGCTGACTCCGGAGGAGTTGGGCTGCGAGAGAGCTTCCGACCATGCCGGACGCACCAAGAATTGCAATAGAAGTTGACATGAAAATTCCTGATCGATAAGGGATTGGCACCGCAGACAACCAGCCGTAGTCGCGGTCCGTCGTACAAAACGGAGGACTGCCGCTGGCTGTGATTCCACAGTAGCTTAATTTTTCAGCGGAAAACTATAGAGGAGGATACACAGCGCGTAGTGTGGCTCCGCACAGGCGGCGAACGATCTCTGGTCTATCACTTGCACATCAGGGCCCCGTCAACCGCGGCCGTTCCACCTGCGGGATAACATCCTCGACTAGCACCTTCTAATTGGCTGCTTCGTCAACATCGACAAGGAAGCCTATCCCATAGTCGCCACACACTTAACCCGTTCTTCCTTGAAAACGGTGTTTTCGGAAACTTCGATTCCGAGAGCACGTCTTTCGGCGCGGATAATGCGTTCGCACCGGCGGCATAACGTTGCACTGGGTGGCGGAATTGATTGCAGCCTGCATAGGGCATTGCAGAACCAGATTCCCAGAGGGAATGACAGAAAGAATGGGAAGGGCATCGGCGACCACCCTGGCTTAAAGCGATCTGTTCGTCAGCGGGCTTTGGGGCTGACCGGCGCAGTGGACTCGCGGACGATCAGTGCTGGCTTAACGGGGATGCTGGCAGCGTATTGCGCTGCGGGGTTGGCGACGCGGTCCAGAAGGATGCTGGCGGCGAGCTTGCCCATGTGCTTGAGCGGCTGGCGGATGGTTGTCAGACTCGGCACATGAAATTCAGCTGAAACGATGTCGTCGAAGCCGATGACGGAGACGTCGTTGGGCACGCGCATGCCGGCCTCGTGGAGAACGCGCATGGCGCCGATGGCGGCCGTGTCGTTGAAGCAGATGAGGGCGGTGAAGTCACGGGTGGCGGCGATCAGGCGCTGGGTGGGCTCGTAGCCGATCCGCGGGGTCCAGCCGCCGACGGTGAGCTGGACAGTGCGTTCGGGCGTGGGTTCGACGCCGAATTCGCGGGCGACCTGCATCATGGCCTCCCAGCGGAAGTCAGTGTCCATGACGGAGCGGTGGCCTTTCATGAAGGCTATCTTGCGGTGGCCCAGGTCATAGAGGTGGCGGATGGCGAGGCGAGCCGCGACGTGGTGATCGATGAAGATGTTGGTGACGCCCTCCTTCTCCTTGTGGCCGGAGATGGTGACGACGGGCAGGGGAGTGTCAAAGTCGGCGTTGGTGTTGAGCAGCAGCAGACCCTCCGCCCCGCGATTCATCAGCAGCTCGGAGTATTCCTTCACCAGCTTGAGCTTGCCGTAGTGGCAGGCCGTGAAGTAGAGGAAGTGCTTCTGCAGGAGGTAGCGCTCGACGCCTTCCATGACGACGGTGAAGTAGCCTTCGCTGTGTTCGGGGACGATGACGCCGACCGAATCGCTGCCGGTTTTATGGAGGTTCAGAGCGAAGTAGCTCGGCCGGTAGTTGAACTTGCGTGCCGCTTCATGCACGCGTCGACGGGTCTCAGGGGTCAGATTCTTCGCCAGGGGGGCATCGTTCAGAACGAAAGAGACGGTGGTCTGCGAGACCCCGAGATACGTGGCGAGGTCCTTGAGGCTGGTCCGCTTCTTGGGAGGCGTGACGGGGTCTGACGGACTCGGCGGCTTCGTTCTCATGCGTCGCTCCGTGGCTCAGTTTCGAACCGTCTCACATTCAATGTAAAAACGTCCTTCACGATCGCTTGAGTATACAAGGATGATCACACCGAACAGTAGACAATCGTTTGTTGTAGTACCTGCGATTGTACAGGGTGGGTTGGAGACGGAAGGAATTCAGCGAAGCGTGCCCGGAAGGCTGCCGCTCATCAGGCGCTCGACTTCGGGGAGGGTGACCATGGAGGCGTCGCCAGGGGTGGTCATGGAGAGGGCTCCGTGAGCGATGCCGCAGTCTAAAGACCAGGTCAGGGGTTTGCCCGCTAGGAGGCCATAGATCAAGCCAGCCGCGAAGGAGTCGCCGCCCCCCACGCGGTCGAGGATGTCGAGGTCCTCGAAGGCAAGGCCGGCGATGGCTTGCGGGCCGGCGAAGGCGAAGGCGCGCTGGTTAGCGAAAGCAAAGGCGCTCCAGCTGTTGCGGTTGGCGGTGTGAGGGCGGCGAATGGTGGTCGCGAGGATCTTGATGTTCGGGTACTCGGCGACGACGCGCTCGGCCATGGGCGCGAAGGTGTCGAGGGTGTGCCAGGCAGGGCGGTGGGCGTCCTCGCCAAGCGCCGCAGCCACGTCGCCCTCATGGCCGAAGAAGACGTCGAGGTGAGGGAGAATTGATCGGTTGACCTCGACGGAGCGCGCACGGCCTCCGCGGGACTTCCAGAGCGAGGGGCGATAGTTGCCGTCGAAGCTGACGATCGTGCCGTGGCGGCGGGCAGCAGTGATGGCCTCGCGGACGAGTTCGGTCGAGTCTTCGCTGAGCGCGGCCATGATGCCGCCGGTGTGGAACCAGCGCACGCCTCCTGTGCCGAAGATTGTGTCCCAATCGATGGTGCCGGGCTTGAGTTGCGAGATAGCCGTGTGGCCGCGGTCCATCATGCCGAGGCCGGGGCGGACGCCGAAGCCGCGCTCAAGGAAGTAGATGCCGTTGCGGGCGTCGCGGCCAACGCCGTCAAAGGACGACCAGTGGATGTGCGAGGTGTCGACGCCGCCCTGCAGGATGAGGTCTTCGACCAGGCGGCCGACGGGGTTGTCGACCAGTGCGGTGGCCACCGAGGTGCGCAGGCCAAAGCAGCGGCGGAGGCCGCGGGCGACGTTGTACTCGCCGCCGCCCTCCCACACGCGGAAGCTGCGCGCTCCGACGATGCGGCCTTCGCCGGGATCGAAGCGCAGCATCACTTCGCCGAGGGAGACGAGGTCCCAGCGGCATGCGGAGGCCGGGCGGAGCGTGAAGGCGGGCGTTGCCGGCGGCTGGTTGTCCAATTGATCGCTAGCTTCGTTCATGGCGTAATGCTATCTCCAAAGGCGTTGTCGTTAGGGTGTTCCGCGGCCGGTGAGTTGGCGGATCAGGTCGACCTCATGTTGACGGTAGGGCGTGTCGTCCTGGCGAAAGACTTCGTGGAACCAGACGGTGGGTTGGGAAAGGACGTAGGGCTTCTGCCAGGAGTCCCACGGATAGTAGGTCTGGGTCTTGCCGGCGACGAAGCCCCAGTTGATGGCGGCAACGTGATACTGCTTGGCGATAGGCAGGTCATTGTCGAAGGTGCTGCCGGCGCCGCGGGCCATGTACTCGGTGCAAATGATGGGTCGGCCGAGGGGCTGGAGCTCCTTGATGCGTGCCTCAAATTCTTCAGGCCAGCCGTAGTTGTGAAAGCTGATGACGTCGGACTCGGCGAGCTGAATTTTGGTGGTCGCGCTTTCGCGGTCGGGGTGCGACCAGTCGCCTACCCAGACGCCGCTGGTGAGGGGCTGGGTGGGATGCTCGGCGCGCGCCCAGGCGAAGGCGAGGGGGAGGAGATGATCGACGCGCTCGGTCTTGTGCGGCGTGACGGGATATTGATCGGTGGGATTGTCGGGCTCGTTCCACACATCCCACGCAAGAACGCGGGGATCGTTGGCGAAGGCACCGACGATGCCTTTCACGTAGGCCTCCAGCTTGGGCTCGGCGGCGGGGCTGGTGAGTTCTTCCTCGCCGGGGCTCTGTACCCAGCCGGAGTTATGCACGCCGGGAATGGGCGGATGCTGTGGGCCGAGCTTTGGGTTGGGATCCCAGCAGGAGTCGAAGAGCACGAGGATGGGGCGGATGCCATGGTGCGAGGCGATCGTGAGGAAGGCGTCGAGGCGCTGCTTGAATCCGTCGGGATCCTGCTGCCAGAGTTGGTCCTGCAGGAAGACGCGCATGGTGTTCATCCCGATACTCTGCGCCATGCCGAGCTCTTTGTCGTTCAACTGCGGGTTCCATGTTGCGGCCTGAAACATTTCGAGCTGATTGATGGCGTCCGAGGGAACATAGTTTGCGCCTACTAGCCAGGGTTGCTCTGCGTACCAGGCATTCGCCTTTTCGGCAGACCAGCGCGCCGGGTGCTGGGCGATCGCGCTGGTTGCGGCTGAGGTGGTCGCCAGCAACAGGCACAGAATCCTTGCTCCTAACTTCATGTTCCCTCACAGATTGGTTGACGTCCGTGCAACGAATTGATAGTAGCCGAATGAACGGTTGCTTGGGTCATCCAGTGCCCAATCGGTGGCGCCAAGTATTCGTGCGACAGGCAAACTATGTACGATCATGGCAGTGCCAGCCATTGAGATAGCGTGGCCCGCTGGCCTGGAGAGATCGGCTATGATGGGGCACAGAGTTCGCGCACTATCGCGAGAAGATTTAGGAGCCGAATTCGTTGGAGACCCCTATGAATGATCGATCGACCAGCACCTTCGATCTGTCCGGACGATGTGCCGTGGTGGTGGGTGGAACGTCCGGGCTGGGGCGCGAGATTGCGCTGGGTCTGGCCCGCGCCGGAGCGAACGTAGTGGCGAGCTCACGACGCACGGAGCAGGTGGAGGACGTGGCTGCGGCGATCGAGGCCGAAGGGCGGCGCACGCTGCGGTTGACTTCGGATGTGTTGCAGCGCGAGACGCTGGAGGCGCTGCATGCGGGCGTGCTGCAGGAGTTTGGAAGCGTGGAGATCTTGGTGAACGCTGCCGGCATTACAGCGCGCCTGCCGACGATCGACTGTCCGGAAGAGACCTGGCAGCGCATCTTCGATACGAATCTCACGGGGACGCTGCGGGCCTGCCAGATCTTCGGTCGAACGATGCTGGAGCAGGGCCGCGGCAGCATCATCAATATCGCTTCACTCTCAAGCTTCGTCGCGTTTCACGAGGTGGCGGCGTACGGCGCGAGCAAGGCCGGCGTTGCCGCACTGACGCGCTCGCTGGCGATCGAGTTTGCGCCGAAAAATGTGCGCGTGAACGGGATCGCGCCAGGAATCTTTCCCACCGACCTCAATCGCGAGCTTCTGTTCACGACGGCGCGCGGCCGTGAGGAGATTCTTCGCACACCGATGGCGCGCTTCGGGCGTCTGAAAGAGGTGGCGGGCGCCGCGGTATTTCTTGCTTCCGATGCAGCATCGTTTGTGACCGGCGAGATTCTTGCGGTCGATGGCGGATATCTTGCAAGCGGCGTGAATCAGTAGCGATTACGGCAAAAAAATCGGGCGCTAGAATAGGACAAACTCCCGTCAAGAGGTTGGCGTGGCCAAGCAGAGCAGGGAATTCAGCGGGATGCGGCGTGTCGATCTGGCGTACGCGCAGGTAGCGTCCAGCGAGGTGGCGCGCGACATGAACCGCGACATCGTGCTGGAGCTGATTCGCGCGCAGCAGCCGGTGTCGCGCGCAGACCTGGCGCGGCTTTCGGGGCTGCAGCGAAGCACGGTGTCAGAGATTGTGGAGGACCTGATGCGCGAGGAGTGGGTGCGCGAAGGGTCCATTGCGCGGCGCCCGCGGGGACGGCGGCCGACGATGCTGGGGCTCAACGAAGACCTCGTGATCCTGGCCGTGGATGTGCATCCGCGGCAGGCGATTGTGGCGGTCGTTGACCTGAATGGGCATTTTTTTTTGCGCGATGTGGTGACGATCGCTTCCAATCCCGAGCGCGCCATCCAGCAGATGGTTGAGTCGATGCGAAAGCTTCGCCAGAAGCATCCCGGCAAGTCGTTTGAGGGGATCGGCATCAGCCTTCCGGGTAGAGTGGACGCGGAGACACAGCGGCTGGTCTTTGCGCCGAATATGGCGCCGAACTTGAAGTGGTCGAGCGTTGACATACGCGCAGCGGTGGAAAAGGCGACGGGCCTGAAGGTGGAGATGGATAACGCAGCGAATGCGTGGCTGCTCTCTGAGTTGTGGTTTGGAAAGATGGACGGCGTGCGCCATGCCGTGCTGGTGACGATCGCGGAGGGCGTTGGCACGGGCATCCTCGCCAATGGTCAGCCGGTCTACGGCAAGAGCGGCATGGCCGGCGAGTTTGGACATATCGTGATGGATCCGCAAGGGCCGGAATGTGCCTGCGGCGCGCGGGGTTGTTGGGAGACCTTCGCTTCCTCCAATGCTGCGCTGCGGTACTTTGCAGAACGCAAACCGAGAAACGCCGAGATCGGGATTGCCGAACTGCATGCGCTGGCTGAGGAGGGCGACAAGGATGCCGTGGCGGCGCTGACCGAGCAGGCTAAGCACATCGGACGAGGCTTGCGCATGGTGACGGCATCGCTCTCTCCTGAGGTCATCTTTATCGCGGGCGACATCACGCAGGCCTGGGGAGTGGTTGGACCCGTGATCGAGGCGGAGATGAAAGCAACGCTATTGGCAGGGATGGCGCCACGCCTGACGCCGTCAGAAGAGGGAGGCCTGGCGAGGCTGCGGGGCGCGTCCGCCCTCGTGCTGCAGCGGCACTCCGGCAAGCGGCACTCGCGCGACGTGCCTGCACGCGTGAAATCGTCAAGAACCGCGATTCGGAAGAGAAATACGAAATGAACGCTGGATGGTTGCTGCCTTTCGTAGTGCGCGTCCGATATACTTCATGGCATTCCGCTGGAGCTCGAACAAAATGTCCCTTGTAGCCTCTCGATCCGACAGCCAGAAATTCACCTCGCGTCCCGCTGAGTCGAACATTCGCTGGTTTGTCTGCCTGTTGCTGTTTCTCGCGACGACGATCAACTACATGGACAGGTCGGTCCTCTCGCTGATCGAGCCGCTGCTGCACTTGCCGTTCATGGGCTGGCTTCCGGGCGTGAGCGCAACGTATCAGTTGGGGTATCACCTGAACTACGGGCACATCGTGGAGTGCTTTCAGATCGCGTACGCAGTGGGATTCCTGGTGGCGGCGCCCTTCATCGACAGGCTCGGCACAAAGATTGGATACGCAGTGGCGATTGGCGTGTGGGCCGTCTCGTCGATCAGCCATTCGCTGGTGCATTCCGTGCTCGGATTCTGCATCGCGCGCGCGTGTCTGGGACTGGGAGAGTCGGGGAATTTTCCGGCGGCGATCAAGGCGACCAGTGAATGGTTTGCCAGCGAAGACCGCGCGCTCGCTATCGGCTTGTTCAACTCCGGCGCAAATGCAGCGTTCTTCATTGCGCCGGCGATTGTGCCTCTCGCGACGCTGCACTTCGGCGGATGGCGCGCCGCGTTTCTTTGCACTGGAGGCCTGGGGCTTTGCTGGTTGGTGCTGTGGCTGCTGTTTCCGTATAACCGGCTGCGTCGCGGCCTGACCACGACCCAGGCAGATCTTCGGCGCGTCGTGCCGAACGTTACGGGCAAGAAGCTCTATGGGATTCTCCTGCGCAACCGCGGGCTTTATGCATTCTCCATTGCGAAGGGGCTTACCGATCCGGTGTGGTGGTTCTATCTTTTCTATCTGCCGATGTATTTGAACGACAACTACGGCCTGAGTCTGAAGCAGGCGTACTGGCCGATTGTTGTGGTGTATGCGGTGTCGTCGGCGGGCTCGTTTTTGGGCGGAGGGCTCTCGGGACTGCGCATGAAGCGCGGCCACACGGTGAATAGCGGGCGTAAGTTTGCGATGCTGGTCACGTCGGTGTGCGTACTGCCGCTGATGCTGGTCCCGCACATGCACAAGGTGTTTGCACACAATGCGTGGCCGGCGGTGGCGTTGTTTGCGCTGGCGGCCGCAGCGCACCAGGGCTGGTCGGCGACGTTGTTCGCGACGCCTACGGACATGTTTCCGTCGACCTCTGTATCGACGGTGGTGGGTATCGGCGGAGCGGTTGGGTCGCTCGGCGGAGCGCTCTTCACGGTGCTGGTCTCACACATGCTCTCGCTGCATCCGCTGGTCATCTTTGCCCTGGCGAGCAGCGCCTATGTTGTCTCGCTGCTGATCTTCCAGTTGCTGGTTCCGAGGATTGGCGTGTCTCCGAAGGGTGATGGCGGCGTCGATCTGTGGGCGGAGACGAACGGATAACGGCGACTCGTGAAGGAAGCGGCGCGCCATCGAGCGTCAATTGGCATCCAACGGGGTAAGTGAAGCCGTGCGCTCCGACCGGAGATCCCGCGCAGAATCCTTCACAGGAGCATCGTCTGATGAAAGCCGCCGTCTTCGATGGAGCCGTTCGTTCACCGGGAGAGTTTGTTCGCGTCGAGGATGTGCCGCGCCCAGAGATGCAGCCGGGACACCTGTTGCTGCGCGTATTGGCCTGTGGAGTGTGCCGCACCGATCTGCACATTGTCGAAAGCGATCTGCCGCAGCTGAAGAAGCAATTGATTCCGGGGCACCAGATTGTGGGAGAGGTGGTCGAGGGCGCAACCGCGGAGATGCCGGTGGGAACACGCGTTGGCGTTTCGTGGGTGGGTGGCGTGGATGGTGACTGCTGGTTCTGCAAACACGCGATGGAAAACCTCTGTGATCATCCGACGTTTACGGGCTACACGATTGACGGGGGGTATGCAGAGTATGTGTTGGTGCGGGCGGACTTTGCGTATCCGCTGCCTTCGGGGCTCGATCCTGTGCGCGTGGCGCCGCTGCTATGCGCGGGGATTATTGGATTTCGAAGCTTGCGCGTTGCGGGCGTTCAGCCGGGTGAGCGCGTGGGGCTGTTTGGCTTTGGCAGTTCGGCGGGGCTGGCGATTCGCGTGCTGCAGTCGTGGAGTTGCGAGGTGTATGTGGTGACGCGTGGCGAAGGCCATCGCAAGACCGCGGAATCGTTGGGAGCGACGTGGGTGGGGGCCGAGGACAAGAAGCCGCCCATGGAGTTGGACCGCGCGATTACGTTTGCGCCGGCGGGCAAAGTGGTGGTGGATGCGTTGTCGAGTCTGCGCAAAGGCGGTGTGGTCGCGATCAACGCGATTCACCTGGACACGATGCCGGCCTTCGATTATGACAAGCTGCTTTGGGGCGAGCGTCAGATTCGCAGTGTGGCGAATATGACGCGGGAGGATGCTCGGGACTTCCTGCAGATTGCGCAGGATCTTGCGATCCAGCCGAAGGTGGTTACTTTCTCGCTGGACGATGCCAATAAGGCGCTGGTTGCGGTGAAGGATGAGACGGAGGCTGGGTCGTCCGTCATCGTGATGTAATCCTCGTATGCTGTGATGGGGATGTGAACGCCGACAGGGAATCCGGCGGTCTGCGGCAGCGGGTTCAAGTCAACGCATGGGCAGGCAGGTACGCACGATGCAGATACTGGTGATAAACAGCGGTTCGTCGTCGATCAAGTTTTCGATCTTTGAGGTGCATGCCCCGCCAGGTGGAGATGCGCCGACGGTTACGCCGCGCTCGTTGTTCGAGGGAGCGCTCAGTGACATTGGAGAAGCTGAGACCACGCTGACGATTCAGGCTGTCGGCGGCGTAAGCGCGGAGAAGTCGGCGACGAAAAAGGTTGG
>FSYS01002797.1_pt1 | contig 12267 bp, 7 predicted proteins | sample 1638491 | NCBI WGS metagenome assembly FSYS01 (sample SAMEA3914788, study PRJEB12502) | metagenome | biome: forest; material: soil | place: Canada | collected 2011-07-03 | depth 0.1 m | reverse complement strand
CCGACTCAGCGCGCATTACCGATCCGGCGAAGATGAACCAGCCGTCGATTCCAGCGAACCCGATTTCGTATCACGACGCGGCGCCAATTCTCCAGGCGCTCGATGGGCCGGAGTCGCCGCGAGAGTGGCAGGGTGGTCTGCCCTTCACCTATCACCTGGGCGGGACGGGCGCAGTGAAGGTGCACATGAACCTGGTGCAGGATTACAAGCTGCGAACGATCTGGGACGTGGTGGGAACCATCGACGGCACCGATCCGGGCCAGAAGGAAAACTGGGTGGTCGCAGGCAATCATCGCGACGCTTGGGTGTATGGCGCGGTCGATCCGAACAGCGGCACGGCGGCGATGCTGGAGGCTGTGCACGGACTCGGCGACCTGTTGAAGCAGGGATGGAAGCCGAAGCGGCGGATCGTGATCTGCTCATGGGACGCCGAGGAGGAGGGCCTGATGGGCTCGACCGAGTGGGCCGAGATGCATGCGGACCATCTTAAGCATGCGGTCGCCTACTTCAATACCGATGTGGGTGTGGCAGGCCCGGACTTCGATGCTTCGGCAGTGCCATCGCTGAAGGAGTTTGTGCGCGACGTAACGCGGCAGGTGCCGAGCCCGAAGGGCGGAACAGTATATGAGCAGTGGCAGGCGGCGCAACAGGCGAGCCCGCGGCGCAGAGGACGAACGACGAGCGCCGACGCTGCGGCAAGCGGTGTGGTGACCGTCGGAAATTTGGGGTCGGGTTCGGACTACACGCCGTTTATCCAGCACCTCGGCGTGCCTTCGACGGACGTTGGATCGGAGGGGCCGTATGGGGTCTACCACTCCGTCTTTGATAACTACAACTGGTTCATAAAATTTGCGGATCCGACGTTCGTCTACGAGCAGCAGCAGGCGCGGGTTTTCGGCCTGGAGATTCTGCACATGGCCGATGCGGATGTGCTGCCGTATGACTATCGGCTGTATGGCAAGGACGTGGTGGGGTACGTGACGGATGCGCAGGCGCAGGCGACAACGGCGAAGTTGAAGGTCGACTTCAGCGCGGCGAGCGCTGCTGCTCAGCGCTTTGAGGCGGCCGGACAGAAGGTGTACGCGTTGCAGTCTGCGGCGATTGCGGGCGCGGACGAGACAAAACTGAACGCCGCGCTGCGTGACGCCGAGACCGCGCTGCTCAACGATGCAGGGTTGCCGCGGCGTTCGTGGTACAAGCACACGATTTACGCCCCGGGCGAGTACACGGGCTATGCCGCCGTGGTGATTCCCGGGGTGAGCGAGGGCATTGAGGCGAACGACGCTACGCGTACGCAGGGCCAGCTGGATGCCCTGGCGGCGGCGCTCAATCGCTCTGCGACGATCCTGGAGGGTGCGGCGAAGTAGGGATAAAGAGTCAGCGAAAGGGCTTACAAAATAGCTGCGCGGCGAGTCCTACAGGAAGTATGCTGAAGGGGTAGAGGAGCTGCATGGGCACGGGCGTGGACAAGTCGACGCGGCAGCCAGGCGGTCCGCTGGTAAGCGGCTCTACGACGCTGCGGCGGTGGATGACCGCTTCGGTCGCTGTGCACCTTTGCGTGCTGGGGGTGCTGCTCTATGTGCGGTCGCCGCAGCTCGCGCCGGTGGAGCGGCCGGGCGATGCTACCGGACATCTGTTGTCGCTGACCTATGCGCCGGGTATGAGCGCGCCGGCGGCGAAGCTGCAATCGGAGAAGGCGCCACCGCGGAAGCCAGTTCCCTCTCCGAGCGTTCCCTCTCCGACGCCAGCCCAGCCTGAGGTTGCTGCGGCGGCTACGGCGGCTACCTCGAGCCCGAATGCATCGTCGGGCGTGGACGCGTTGGGCGATGGCGATACGACCGTGGCGCTGGTGGTGGCGCATCCTTCGCCGAAGCCGGACCTGTCGCAGCTGCCGTCGGGCACGAGCGGCGATGTGATTGTGGATGTGGTGATCGACAAGGATGGCAGGATCGCAAAATACACGATGATGCGCGGCCTTGGACACGGCGTCGACCAGACCGTTCTGGCCACGATTCAGCAGTGGACGTTTCAGCCGGCGACGCGCAATGGGATTCCCGTGGCGAGCGAGCAGGAGCTGCTGTTCCATTACGTGCGCGGCTAAGGTTTCTAACCAAGCAAAAGGGTGAGGCCTTGGCCTTACCCTTTTGCTTGCTTGCGGCGTTTAGCTGCGGAGCGCCATCTGCTCGGTGACAATCTGCGTGAGGTCTGGCTTCTTGAGGCCGTGGACTTCTTCGTTGAACTTATCGACCTTGCTGGACCAGTTCATGGAGCAGAACTTCGGCCCGCACATGGAGCAGAAGGCGGCTTCCTTGTAGTAGTCGTCGGGAAGCGTCTCGTCGTGCATGCTGCGCGCTGTTTCGGGGTCCAGCGAGAGGGCGAACTGCTTGTCCCAATCGAAGGTGTAGCGTGCGTGGGAGATGGCATCGTCGCGATCCCGAGCCCCTGGCCGATGCCGAGCAATATCCGCAGCGTGCGCGGCGATCTTGTACGCGATGATGCCGTCCTTGACGTCCTTCTCGTTGGGAAGGCCGAGATGTTCTTTCGGGGTGACATAGCAGAGCATCGCCGCGCCGTGCCAGCCGATCATGGCAGCACCAATCGCAGAGGTAATGTGGTCGTAGCCGGGAGCGATGTCGGTAACCAGCGGGCCGAGCACGTAGAACGGAGCGCCGTCGCAGAGCTCGACCTCCTTGTCGACCTGCTCCTTGATCTTGTCCATGGGCACGTGGCCGGGGCCTTCGATCATGACCTGCACATCGTCCTTCCAGGCCTGGCGGGTGAGCTCGCCGAGTGTCTTGAGCTCTGCGAATTGGGCTTCGTCAGAGGCGTCCGCAACCGAGCCAGGACGGAGACCGTCGCCGAGCGAGTAGCTGACGTCGTACTTGGCCATCAGCTTTGTGATCCGGTCAAAGTTTTCGTAGAGGAAATTCTGTTTGTGGTGCGCGGTCATCCACTGGGCGAGGATGGCGCCGCCGCGACTGACGATTCCCGTGATGCGCTTTGAGACCAGCGGAACGTACTGAATGAGCACACCGGCGTGGATGGTGAAGTAGTCGACGCCCTGCTGTGCCTGCTCCTCGATGACCTCGAGATAGACGTCGATGTTGAGGTCTTCGACGCGCTTCACGCGAGCCAGCGCTTCGTACAGCGGCACGGTGCCAATGGGCACGGGCGAGTGGCGAAGGATTGCCTCGCGAATGGTCGGAATATCCCCGCCGGTCGAGAGGTCCATGACTGTGTCCGCGCCGAAGTGGACAGCGGTGTGGAGCTTGCGCAGCTCTTCGTCGATGTTCGAGGAGAGCGCCGAATTGCCGATGTTGGCGTTGATCTTGCAGAGCGATTCCACGCCAATCGCCATGGGCTCGAGCTCAGGGTGATTAATGTTGGCGGGAATGATCATCGTGCCCTTGGCGATCTCCGAGCGCACAAGCTCTGGAGAGATCTTCTCCTTGTGCGCGACGAAGGCCATCTCTTCGGTGATCTTGCCAAGGCGGGCGAAGTGCATCTGGCTCATGTTCCAGTCGCCGGTACGCGCCGCCTCTTCCTTACGCTTGACGATCCATTCCGCGCGCGGGGTGGGGACGCTGTAGTCGCCGTTCGAATGGCCGTTGCCGTTGGAATGTCCGTTACCGTTGGTGCTCATATGTTTTCGCTCTCCCGCTGGAGCGCGCATCGTATCGGCTCCGCGCGCATCCCACTCTTATCGGTCGAGTATACGCCGGGCTTGGTAGAGTGATCACTGTGAACGACTCCGTCTCCTCCCCCATTTCGCTACCACTTCCACTCGGATTTCGCTGGTCCGCGGTGCGTGCGGGCATCAAAGCCAGCGGCAAGCCGGACCTTGCGCTGGCTGCCTGCGACACCCCCGCCGAGGCCGGCGTGATGTACACCAGCAACCAGGTAGTGGCGGCGCCTATTACGGTGGGGCGCAAGCATCTGGCGGCTACCGGCGGCAAGGTTTCGGCCGTGATCGTGAACGCTGGCAACGCCAACTGCGCGACGGGCGAGCCGGGGATCGAGGCCTGCCACAAGAGCTGCGTGGCCGTGGCCGACGCATTCGGATGCGTGTTCGACGAGATTTTTCCGTCGTCTACGGGGATTATTGGCGTGCCGCTGCCGGTGGAAAAGCTGGTTGCCGCCGTGCCCATCGCGAAAGCCGCGCTGGGCAGTCAGGCGGAGAGCGCGGAGGCGTTCGCTACGGCGATTTTGACCACCGACACGAAGCTGAAGGTCGCGCAGGAGAGCTTCACGATCGACGGCAAGACAGTGAGCCTGTTTGGCTGCGCGAAGGGTGCCGGAATGATTGGGCCGCAACTGGTGCCGCATGCCACGATGCTGGTCTATATCTTCACCGACCTCGCAGCCTGCTCAGCACACCTCACGGCGATGCTGTCGGCGGCGGTGAAGACGAGCTTCGATTGCATCTCGATTGACGGCGATATGTCGACCAATGACACGGTGCTACTACTGGCCAGCGGCAAGAGTGGCGTGGCGGCGGAAGGCGAGGCGGTCTCGGCGTTTGAGGCCGCGCTGCAGAGGGTTTGCGACGCGCTGGCATACAAGATCGTCGACGACGGAGAGGGTGTGACGCACGTGGTGACGCTGGAGATTTCGGGAGCCGCGAACAACGAGGATGCGATGGCGATTGCCAAGACCATTGCGACTTCCCCGCTATGCAAGACGGCGTGGTCGAGCGCGGACCCCAACTGGGGGCGGTTGCTGGCGGCTGCCGGACGTGCAGGCGTTGCGTTCGATCCGGGACAGGTACAGATCGCAATTGGCGGCCTGCCGGTCTTTGAGTTCGGGGTGCGGGTAGAGGATTTCGACGAAGCAGCGACGCATGCGGCGATGAGCGAGCGGGCGTACACGATTGCGATCCAAATGGGGCATGGAACGGGGTGGGCGCACTTTGTTACCTGCGACCTGACGCATGAATACGTCAGCATCAACGCGGATTATTCGACGTAAAGATAGGCATGACTCTGGGCACAGAGCGCCCCGGCAAATTATTGTAGAAGTGGAGACCTTTCGGCGGGTGCCGGGTCTCTGAGGGAGAGTGTCGATGGCAACTCAGGTGGATGAAGCGACCAAGCATGATTTGTCGGCCGAGGTGGCCGAGTGGATTGAGGCGTTTGACGACGTCGTTGCGCATGACTGGGAACAGGGCGCGGCGGTGCTGTCGGCACTGCGCACGCGTGCGCGCGAAGCGGGCGTGCCGGCGACCGGCACAATCACCACGCCCTTCTGCAACACAATTCCGAAGTACGACGAGATCCCCTACCCCGGCGACCGCAAGCTGGAAAAACGTGTCGAGGCGCTGATTCGCTGGAATGCGATGGCGATGGTGCATCGGCAGAACAAGAAGGACGCGGGCATTGGCGGACACATCTCGACGTACTCATCGCTCGCGACTTTGCTTGAAGTCGGGTTCAATCATTTCTTCCATGCGAAGTATCCGAGCACGAAGGGCGACCAGCCGGGCGACTTTATCTACTTCCAGGGGCACGCGTCGCCGGGTGTGTATGCGCGCGCCTATCTTGAGGGCCGTTTTGATGACGCGCGGCTGAAGAACTTCCGCCACGAACTGCGCGGCGAGCCGGGGCTGTCGAGTTATCCGCATCCTTGGCTGATGAAAGACTTCTGGCAGTTTCCGACGGTGTCCATGGGCATTGGGCCGCTGAATGCCGTCTACCAGGCACGGTTTATGAAGTACCTCGAGAACCGCGGCCTGATAGAGAAGACCGACCGCAAGGTATGGGCATTTGTGGGCGACGGCGAGACCGACGAGGTCGACACGCTGGGCGCGATCTCGTTGGGTTCGCGCGAGCATCTCGACAATTTGATCTTTGTCGTCAACTGCAATCTGCAGCGGCTGGACGGCCCCGTGCGCGGCAACAAGCGCATCATCGATGAGCTGGAGAGCACGTTCCTCGGCGCAGGCTGGAATGTGATCAAGGTGATCTGGGGCGCGGATTGGGACGAACTGTTCGCGCGTGACCACCAGGGACTGTTGTTGAAGCGCATGGAAGAGTGCGTCGATGGCGACTTCCAGGCGTACAAGGCGAAGGGCGGAGCGTATCTGCGCGAGCACTTCTTCGGCAAGTATCCTGAGCTGCTGGAGCTGGTGAAGGACAAGACCGACGACCAGTTGATCCGGCTGCACCGCGGTGGCCACGATCCGGCGAAGATCTATAACGCCTACAAACGGGCGCTGGACCACAAGGGCGGACCGACGGTGATCCTGGCAATGACCGTGAAGGGCTATGGGCTGGGCTCGGCGCAGGCGCGCAATGCAACGCACTCGGAGAAGAAGCTGAGCGATGAGTCGCTGGTGCTGTTTGTGGAGACGTTCGACATTCCGCTGCCCGAAAGTTCGGTGAAGGATGCGGCGTTTTATCGGCCGGAGCCAGACGATCCTGCAATTCAGTACATGCAGGCGCGGCGGCAGGAGCTGGGCGGCTATCTGCCGGTGCGCGAGGTGCCGGAACCGACCTTCGTGGCGCCCAGGATCGAGTTCTTCAAGGAGTGGCTGGATGGCTCGCGCGGGCGCTCGGTTTCGACGACGCTGGGCTTCGTCGGCATGCTGCGCGGACTGCTGAAGGAGCCGCAGATCGGCAAGTTGATTGTGCCGATCGTGCCCGACGAGGGGCGCACGTTTGGGCTCGAGTCGGTGATCAAGCAGGTTGGTATCTACGCGCACGAGGGACAGAAGTACACGCCGCACGACTCGGACATGCTGCTGAGCTACCGCGAGGAAAAGGGCGGACAGGTTCTCGAGGAGGGCATCACGGAGGCCGGTGCGATGGCCAGCTTCACCGCCGCGGGAACGTCGTATGCGAACTATCACATCCCGATGGTGCCGTTTTATATGTACTACTCGATGTTTGGGTTTCAGCGCATTGGAGATATGGCGTGGGCGTTCGCAGACTCGCGTGGCAAGGGCTTCCTGATGGGTGGAACGGCTGGGCGCACCACGATGCTCGGCGAAGGATTACAGCATCAAGACGGGCACTCGCCAATCTTGTCCGGAACGATTCCGACCTGCATCACCTATGACCCCGCGTACGTGTATGAGATGGCCGTGATCATCCAGGACGGTCTGCGCCGGATGTATGAAGACGGCGAAGATGCGTTTTACTACATCACGATGTACAACGAGGATTACGCGATGCCGGCGATGCCTGAAGGCGACGGCGTGCGCGAAGGCATTCTGCGAGGAATCTATAAGTTCAAGCCGGCGGAGAATGGGCCGGCCAAGGCGCAGTTATTCGGCAGCGGACCGATTCTGAACGAGGTGCTGCGGGCGCAGCAGATTCTTGCGGAGAAGTACAACGTGGCCGCCGATGTGTGGAGCGTGACCAGCTACAACGAGTTGCGCCGCGACTGCCTGACTGCTGAACGATGGAATCGCCTGCATCCCGCGGAGAAGGAGCGCACGCCCTTTGTGATCGAGGCGCTGGGCGGCGCAGCGGGGCCCATCATTGCGGCGAGCGATTATATGAAGTCGCTCCCCGATTCTCTCGCGCCGTGGCTGGGAGCGCGCCTGGTCTCGCTGGGCACGGATGGCTTTGGGCGCTCGGATAATCGCGAACACCTGCGCCGCCACTTCGAGGTCGATGCGGAATCGATCGTCGCGGCTACGCTTTCGAAGCTGGCACGTGATGGAGTGGTCAAGCCCAAGGTTGCCGAGAAGGCTTTTGAGGAGCTTGGGCTGTCGATCGAAGGGCCTGGCGCATTCAGGGCATAGGCAGGTCCCTCCAATGCGCGAGGTCTGCGCTTTGGGGGATCGAACCAACATTGTCGGCATCTACCATCGCCACCACATCTACAAATCCCAGTACCCTGTGCGAGGTTCCCAGGTTTGTCTGAAAATCCGCTTCTTCCCCATAGCAAGCTCCGCGAACTGCATGCCCTGATGGTGCGTTGCCGCAGTTTGGAACACAAACAAACGTCTCGCGGACCCGTGCGCGAGGCGCTGCTCGCGGCAATATTGATCCATCTGTTTCCGGGTGACCTGCTCAGTGGAAGTGTAGGCGACCGAGTCGTTGAAAAGCTGGCTCCTGAGGGCAAGCAGAAGCACCCGTCGGGCAGCCTGCTGGGCGGAACCTCTCTCGGCGCGCGGCTAACGGTTTGCGCAGCGGCGGCGCGGGGATTGCAGGCGGCCGGCGCCGACGGCGTACTCCTGGCCTTCGCCACCGCGGGCGGTCCGGAGCGGGGTTGGATGGAAGCGCTGCAGTGGGCGCAGACGTCTCAATTGCCGCTGCTGCTGGCATGTTCGGATGCGACCAATGGCGCTGCATCGGGCTCGCGAAAGGGCGCGGAGCCGGCAATCGACTTCTCCAGCATGAGCCGTTTCGCCAGGCGGCATCAATTGCCCGTCCTAACCGTGGATGGCGAGGATGCCGTGGCGGTCTACCGGGTGATGCAGGAGTCGGTTCTGCGAGCGCGCCAGGGCGGTGGTCCGTCGGTGTTGTGGGCGGTGATGACTCCCATTCGATCCATCGCGACGATGCCTCGATCCAGTCAACCGATTGCACGTCTGCGCAGCTACCTCGCGGCTCGAAAGATTTCCCTGAAGCCGTAGAGTTTGCAGTGGGCGTTGCTCGTCAGGTTGCTTTGAGGGCTGCCCGTCCAGGAAATCCGAGGCCATGGCAACCTTTTGAGCGGCTGAATTTTCTGTGGACCGGGATTGTTCCCAAGGGCCAAATCAGCCTGCTACCCAGTACACTCAAAGGATGTTCTTTCCCAGACCCCATGGGCACGTGGCCAGCTTGCTCCGGCTAAGCGCAACAGCGTTTCTTCTCTTGCTGATCTTTCAGGCTGCGGATGCCAAGGCGCAGGAGCTACCGGCTCCCTCCAACGTGCCTCCTTCTGCCCAGCCCACAGTACCGGGAGCGGTATCGACTCAGAACAGCGCGCCGGCCTCGGTGCCAGCCGCCGTGCAGGTTCCCCAGGACGTGCGACCTGCCCTGCCTCCGTATGCTCCGGGTGGCCTCGGACCGCGCCACGATTTTCTTGGTTCTGCCTATATCCCGGTAGACAGCATCGTGTATCCGTTGGCGCTGCGACTGTATTCCATGGGATTTCTGGATACAGCGTTCATCAATATGCGGCCTTGGACGCGCCGCAGCCTACTGCACATGCTGGAGCAAACCTCGCCTGCCGTCATTGCCAGCGGGAATGACCAGGCAATCGACATCCTCGCGAAGCTGGACTACTATCTCGCCGCCGAGGGAGCCGAGGATGCGACGACCGAGGTGCATTTCGAACGCGGAAATGTCTATGGCCTTCAATCGGCCTACACGCGCATCATGGGCATCAGCGGACAGACGCTGCGGGACAGCTATCACCTCGGACAGACCATCGCACAAGACTATGGCCGGCCCTACGAGCCGGGGGTCAACAACATTACAGGCTTTGCGGTGCTCGATGAGTGGTGGCGGTTGTCCCTTTACGTGCGCGGTGAGTATCAACATGCGCCAGCTTCGTACGGTTACTCCATCAACCCCAGAGCCTGCAATCCGAATGCTCCCATCGGTCTGGTGGAACAGTTATCCGCCATCGACGAGGTTGAGTTTTGCAATCCATATAACGCAAACCAGGCGACCATTCCTTCCGGCCCGATCTCTACGGTGAACACGTTCCGCCTGCAGGAAGCGACGCTATCCTTCCATCTACTGGGTATGGAGTTCTCGGGCGGTAAGTCCGACTCGTGGGATGGCCCGGGCATGGGCAGCGCGATGAATTGGAGCAACAATGCGGAGGATATTTATGCTTTTCGCATCAACCGCGTGGAACCGCTGTACATTCCCTGGGTGTCGAAGGTGATGGGGCCGCTGCGTTACGACTTCTTCGTGGGATCGCTCCAGGGCCACACGTCTCCAAATGCGCCTTGGGTGCACTCGGAGATGTTCAGTTTTGCGCCAACGTCGAACTTTCAGTTTGCCTTTTCGCGCTCGATCATCTGGGGTGGGCACGGCCACGGATGCGAGCCGATATTACAACCGGGCAACCAACCCACACCCTGCAACCAGCCGATTACGCTCCACACATTCTTCAACAGTTTCTTCTCTTTCAACGATACGACCGGCGCTGAGAAGTACTCAGTCAACGATCCGGGCGCGCGCTACAGCGACTTCAACTTCTCCTACCGGCTGCCGTTCGTTCGCCATCACTTGTTGCTGTATCTCGATGCGATCTCCCACGACGACGTATCGCCAATCAGCGCCCCGCGCCGTGCAGCCTACCGGCCCGGGATTTATCTCAATCAGTTTCCCGGCCTGCCGAAGCTTGATCTCAGGGTCGAAGCAGCAAATACCGATTGTTCGACCACAGCCTGCAGCGGTGGCAAACTCAACTACTGGGAGGCGGTCCAGGTGCAGGGCTATACGAACAAGGGCTTTATCATGGGCGATTGGATCGGCCGCGAAGCGCTGGGCGGCCAGGCGTGGCTTACCTACCATCTCTCCGCAAATGAGTGGGTGCAGTTTGAGTACCTGACGAAGAGAACCCATAATGACTTCATTCCGGGCGGAGTGACGCAGCGTCAGTACAAGGTTGATGTCGTGAAACGACTGGGTAAGGATGTCGAGCTGGATGCGTGGGTACAACTGGAACGCTGGAAGGCGCCTATCTACATTGAGAAGGAGAACAACGGTGCAAACTACGACAACGTGGTCGCCGTTCAGTTCACCTGGTACCCGAAGCTCCGCACGTACCCGAAGAATCAAATACCGGGCACAGAGCCGTAACGCGCGGCTCGGTCGGATGGCTTAAGAAAACGCCCGCTAGATGCGGGCGTTTTCAATTTCGATGCAGGCGGTGAAGTACTCCATAGATCGCTCGAGACCCTCGCGCAGCGCCACCTTTGGCGACCATCCAAGCAAATCGCGAGCGCGTGTGATGTCGGGCCGACGCCGCATGGGATCGTCCTGCGGGAGTGGCTTGAAGACGATCTCGCTCCGTGATCCAGCTACGGCCTGCACCTCCTGAGCGCACTCGAGGATGGTCCACTCCTCGGGGTTCCCGATATTCACAGGATTGTGGTCACCGCTCTTCGCCAGCAACAGAATCCCATCGATGAGGTCGGAGCAGTAGCAGAAGCTGCGGGTCTGCGAACCATCTCCGTAAATCGTTAATGGCTCTCTCCGCAGGGCCTGCATCATGAGATTTGAGATCAGGCGACCATCCCGGGGATGGAGGCGAGGCCCATAGGTATTGAATATCCGCACAAGGTGCGTATTCACACCGTGATAGCGCTGGTAGGCCGCGACCGCGGCCTCGGAGAAGCGCTTCGCTTCGTCATAGACCGATCGCGGTCCAATGGGATTTACATTGCCCCAATAGGTCTCCACCTGCGGATGCACCAACGGATCGCCATAGCATTCAGAGGTGGAGGCATGCAGGTATCCGGCGCCGTGTTTCTTCGCAATCTCCAGTGTGTTGAGGGTCCCTGCTGAGCCGACCAGGAGCGTTTCGATACCGAGACGCATGTAGTCGACTGGGCTCGCCGGGGAGGCGAAGTTGAACACGTAGTCGACCTTGCCGATATCGAATGGCTGGATAATATCACGCTGCTCGAAGATGAAGCGCGGCTCGTTCTTCAAATGGGCGAGGTTTTCAAGATTGCCGGTTGCCAGATTGTCCACTCCGACAACCTGATGGCCCTTTGCCAGAAGAGCGTCGCACAAATGTGATCCCAGAAATCCCGCGGCTCCGGTAACGAGCACCAGTCGTTCAGCCATCTACCATCCACCTTTCTTCCTGCAGCCTGCGACAAAAATACAAACCATCCGGAGAATCAGACAGCCAGCCGTGCGGCTTCGCGCAAAGGGGTTGCAGAGGGTCTTCCGATGCTCAGGTACGTGAAACCATTTTCGATCATGTGTTGTGGATCGTACAAATTTCTGCCATCGACAATAATTGGGTAGCGCATAAGCGAATGCAGTTGCACAAGGTCCAGGCGTGCAAACTCCTGCCAATCCGTGAGGATCAGCAGTGCGTCAGCGTCTGCCGCTGCCTCGTCAACGCCACTCGCATACTGCATCTGGCTGGAGCGCGGTATCTTCGATTCAGCTCGCGCCATTGCCGCGGGATCGTAGGCCACCACCGTACAACCCTCGGCCAGCAACATCTCTACAAGATCAATCGCGGGCGATTCACGGATATCATCCGTGTCGCCTTTGAAGGCTAATCCGAGCACTGCAAGCCTCTTGCCGCGTAGCGTCCACAAGGCTGAGCGAACTTTGCTCAAGAACCTCTTCTTCT
>FSYS01001163.1_pt1 | contig 12340 bp, 9 predicted proteins | sample 1638491 | NCBI WGS metagenome assembly FSYS01 (sample SAMEA3914788, study PRJEB12502) | metagenome | biome: forest; material: soil | place: Canada | collected 2011-07-03 | depth 0.1 m | reverse complement strand
TCACGCTCGGGGAGATTCGCCGCCACGATTTAGCGCTGGCCGAAACAGTCGGCCCTCTCTTCGCCCAAGCCGACGAGGTGCTTTACTCTGCGCACGCAATCGCGAATCTTGACCTGGCACACTGGCAGCGCATGGCGCGCGAGTGTCTGCAACTTCAGGCGGAATGATGAATGCTATTTTCGAAGTCTTATCAAGGTCAGCCCGGAAGCTAGTCTTCCGCGGCGGCCTGATCGTCATGCTCTGCCTTTACTGTTTCTCAGCCTTCGCCCGGGCGGACGACGACATCACTGCGGCGAATAGCGCTTATGGGAACGGGAGATACGAAGAGGCGGCGGGCCTGTTCCAAAAGATCATCGCACAGCACGGCTACTCCGCCGCGCTCTGCTTCGACCTCGCGAACGCGGAAGCCCACGCGGGGAATACCGGCGTGGCGTTGCTCAACTACGAGCGCGCGCGGTATCTCGCTCCGGCGGATAAAGACATCGACCACAACCTCCAGCTCGAGCGCAAGAAAGCCGGGCTGCAACCAAACCCGCTTCGCTGGTGGGAGATCATGCTCCTGAGCATTGACTGGACGGTTTGGATGACCTGCATCGCGACGGGACTTCTGCTGATTTTCCTCGCGATTGTCGGCTTCTCCTACCTACCCGCGTTGAGCGGCCGGACAAGAATTCCGCAGCCGCTTCTGCGCATTATCTTCCGTCTCGTCCTGTTCATCGGCATTCCGCTTTGCTTGCTTCTCGGCTTCGTGGAGGTGGCCACACTCGGCTTCAACCAGCGCCTCGATGGCGTGATCGTCGCCTCCAAGGCGGCAACGGTCTGGATCTCGCCCATCGACACATCCGACGTGCGCGGGGTGATTCCCGAGGGAGAACTGGTGACGGTGGAAGACCGGCACGAGGATTATCTCTGGGTCGCCGCGCGAGACAATCGCTTCGGCTGGGTGCGCAAGCAGGATGTCGCGCCCGTGATTGCCGGAAGCTTCTGAGGCAGCCCGCGCACTCTGTATGCGGGGGCATAAAAAAAGAGCTTCCGTGGAAGCCCGCCGCGCGGAGTGCGACAGCTACCTAAATCCCGAAATGGATGCCGACCGACTTGGCCGTATTCACCATCTGGCCGTCGGGCGGGACGTGCTTGATCTGGCCGACCGCCTCCTTGATAGAAACGGAGCCGATCTGATAGTTGAGATAGCTGACCATGCAGCCGAACTTCTTTTCCTTGATCAGATCGACCGCGCCGACGCCAAAGCGGGTGCCGAGGTTGCGATCTTGCGTGGTTGGTGCGCCACCGCGCTGAAGATGTCCGAGCACCACGGTGCGGGTCTCGCGCTTGGTGCGTTCGGCAATCTCCGCCGCGATCTGCGCGCCGATGCCACCGAGGCGGACTTCGCCCTTGGTCGCGCCGTCGAGGGTGCTGACGGCGCCGCCCTGCGGCGTGGCGCCCTCGGCCGCGACGATCAGCGTGGAGGCGGCGCCGCCGGCCATGCGCTTCTCGACGTGGGCGGCGAGGCGTTCGTAGGAGAAAGGAATTTCCGGGATGAGGATCGAGTCCGCGCCGCCGGCGAGACCGCCGTAGAGCGCGATCCAACCCGCGTGACGGCCCATGACCTCGAGGACCATGACGCGCTTGTGGCTGGCGGCGGTGGTGTGGAGGCGGTCGAGCGCGTCGGCGACGCACTGCACCGCAGAGTCGAAACCGAAGGTCGTCGCCGTGGCGGAAAGGTCGTTGTCGATCGTCTTCGGCACGCCGACGACGGCCACGCCATTATCGAAAAGCTGGTCGGCAGTCGTGAGCGAACCATCGCCGCCGATGCAGATGAGCGCACGCACGCCAAGGTCGGTGAGGGTCTTCTTCGCCTCGTCGATGATCGGCTGCGGGATCATCGCCTTTTCGCCCAGGCCCTGCTTGGCGACGAAGCGTCCGCGATTGGTCGTGCCGATGATCGTGCCGCCGATGGGCATGATGCCCTGCGTGTTCTCCAGCGTCAGGATCTTGTAGTTGACCGGCGAAAGCAGACCTTCATAACCGTCGATGAAACCGAGGACTTCCCAACCGAGGGTGTGGGCCGACGCGACCGCGGCGCGGATCACGGCGTTCAGGCCGGGACAATCTCCGCCGCTGGTCAATACTCCAATACGAAAACGATGCACGGCTTAATGTGCTAACTCCCTTTTGCAAAAGTTCAAATTTAAACGGCGAAAAACCCATTATTTTTTCGCAAAAAAACGGTGACGCTTTCGCAGGGATGGGCATTCTCGCTCGATGCAGCGTGAATATTCGGAGGAGGTGCCCGAGCTGATGGACCTCCCCAACGTGGACGAGACGGCCCTGCGCAAAGACCTGCTCCACCTGGCACAGCTCAACCGCACCTTCGGCGGACGCAAGGCGGTCGAGACGGTTTTCCACTCGCTGGCAGAGAAGGGCCGTAAGCTGCTGCTCATCGACTTGTGCTGCGGCTACGGCGATCACGGGCGCAACCTACTTGAGCACGCGAAGGCCAGCCAGTCCGACGTCACGATCATGGCGGTGGACTTGCAAGTACAGACGCTAAAGATCGCGCGCGACGCCACGCCGGCCGGAACGAAAATGTTCTTCGTCCAGGCCGATGCGCGGCAACTGCCGTTTCGTAAGCAAGGCGCGGACCTCGTTTTCTGCAGCCTCGCGCTGCATCATTTCGGGGAGAACGATGCGTTGACCGTATTGAAAGAGATGTCACGTGTGGGTCATCAAGGGACCGCCTGCGTCGACCTCGTGCGCAGCCGGCTGGCCGCGTTCTGCATCTGGTTCCTGACCACGTTCCTCATCCGCGACCCGATGGTGCGACATGACGCACGGCTCTCGATCCGGCGCGCCTTCACCGACTCGGAGATGAAGTCTCTGGCGCACCGCGCGGGCTGGCCGAATCTCAAGCAGATCAAATTTTTCTGGTTCCAACAGGCAGTGCTGGCACGCGTGAAAGTATGAGGACGACAAATGTCATCACGATCAAGGCGCCACTGCACGTGATCTATAGCACGGCGTCGGACTTGGCCCACTGGCCCGATTTTCTCCCGCACTACCGCTACAACAAGTTCCTCTCGAAGATGCCGTGGGGTGGAATTGTAAAGATGTCCGCCGTGCGGACGTTCATCCCCACGACGTGGATCTCCGAGTACCGCATCGACACCGAGAAGTGCCAGCTCTACTTCAAGCACCTCAAGGCGGCGTTCAACGCCACTCGCGGCATGGTCGTCGTGTGGCACTTCACCGAGACGCCCGAGGGCGTGCGCGTGGAAATAACACACGATTTGGAATTGCACTGGCCGCTAATCGGTGGCTTTGTAAGCAAGTACATCGTGGGTCTTTTCTTCATTCATCACATAGCCACGCGCACCCTTGCCGGGTTAAAGCGCCGAGTTGAAAGCCAGCCCACATCATGAGTCATCGCGTCGTCATCACCGGAATTGGGGCCCTCACCTGCATGGGCCATGGTAAAAAGGGACTTTGGAACGGCATCCTCGCCGAAAAGTCGGGAGTCTCGTTCATTAAGCGGTTTGACACGACGAACTACGACGCCAAGTGCGCCGGCGAAATCAACGATTTCGATCCCGCCGAACATTTCCCTCCGCACAAGCTCAAGCGCATCGACCGCTACGCGCAGTTTGCGCTGGCGCTCGCCCAGCATGCTCTGGAGGACTCCGGCCTCAAGCTCACGCCCGAGGAACCGCGCACCGACGTCGGCGTCAGCTTCGGCACGGCGCTTGGCGGCATCACCACGGCGGAGCTCACGCACGAGCGCTTCCTGCGCGACGGCGTGCGGGCGATCCCGGCCGCGCTCGCGCTGCAGGTCTTTGGTGGCTCCGCGCACAGCAACATTTCCATCGCGTACGGCGCCCGCGGCTATAGCACGACCAACTCGAACAGTTGCGCGTCGGGCACCGTGGCCATCGGCGAGGCGTTCCGCATCATTCGCGAGGGCCGCACACGGGTCATGATCACCGGCGCCGCGGAAGCCCCGCTCGCGCCGTTGACCTTCGGCGCGTTCGACGTCATCAAATCGATGGCCAAGGAGCTAAAGGACCCCGCTCGCGCTTGCCGGCCGTTTGACGCCACGCGCAACGGCTTCGTCATGGCCGAAGGCGGCGGTAGCCTGATCCTCGAGTCGCTCGAGCACGCGCAGGCTCGCGGCGCGCACATCTACGCCGAGGTGCTCGGCTATTCTCTCAACAACGACGCCTATCACATGTCGTCCTCGCTGCCCGAGGGCGAGTCGGCCATCGCCTCGATGCAGTACGCGCTCGAGGAAGCCAAGCTGCGGCCCGACCAGATCGACTACATCAACGCCCACGCCAGCAGCACGACGATGAACGACGGCACCGAGGCCAAGGCCGTGACGAAAATCTTCGGCGCCAAGACTCCGGCCATCAGCGGCACGAAACCCTACTACGGCCACGCGCTCGGCGCCTCCGGCGCAATCGAGGCCGCCATCTGCTGCCTCGCCATGGAGCACGGCCACATCCCTCCCACGCTCAACTGCCACGAGCCCTGCGAGGAAATCACGCCCGGCTTCGACCTCGTCCGCCTCAAGCACCGCAAGCAGGAGTTGAAGTACGTCCTAAGCAATTCCTTCGGCTTCGGCGGGATCAATTCCTCGCTCGTCTTCGGGAAGGTCTAGCGTCCCTTACTCTTCCGACGTCAGCACTTCCTGCCAGAACCTCGGCAGCAGGTCGCCGAATGTGCTCTGCGACCAGTTATCGTAGCGCCAGATTTCCAGAAATCCCGCGCCTGCGATCAGCACCACCGTCCGCTTTTCATCGCTCTCGGACGGGTGAATCGCCCCCGGCGCCGGCACCAACCCCGCTTTCCACAGCGCCTGGGGAAACGAGATGAACGCTCGCGAGTTCTTATACGCGCAGTTGACCGGCTGGATGAGCTGCGCCAGGCGGCCCGTCGGATCGCTCAGCCACTCATTCAGGTTGAGCGTGTTGACCGGGTTCGAGCTCAGCCGCTGCAACAACTGGCTGACGTAAGGGTTGTGCTCCTTCAGCACCAGAAGCTGCTTCGACGGCCCGGGCAGGCCGATCAGCCGCGAAGGCCGGTCGTAAAAGAAATCCTTGAACCGATTCTTGAGCGCCACCGAGCACTGGCACTGCACCGGCTCAATCAGCGCGTAGTCGAGCGAGCATCCGACTTCGACCTGCTCGCCGCCACCAGCGCCAGAGGTCGATCCCTTCCCGCCGAGGGGATATGGTTCGGGAATATCGGAGTGCATTAAAAGGAAATGTATAGTTCAGACTTGTTTAAGGGCAAGTCTTTTTCGTATTAACCGTCGTTGAAAGCGACACAAATATGGACACTTTAGATGCCATCAACTCAGCCTAAATGAAGTAGTTATGAAAGTTATCATTATCACGCAAAATGCTGAGAATAAATGTCTAAGCCTCCGTTCTTGTCCTCACGTTTTTCGCGACTGTTTCGATAATATCAGCACGTCGCAGACCGTGGCATTTCCACAACGCTTGGAGACTTTTGCCCGGCAGCAATCGGCCCTAAGGTTTAGCAAGTGTTGCCAAAGGCGACAACGATAATTCACGCCGCTTGATAGAAAAGCATTTTGTATAACATACCCCGACGTCTCGTTGCCTCATCGTCACTTGCCACAGTTTTTCCGCAAGCAACCTCAATCACGATCCCGCGCTTGTAGCGATGAGCGGCATTGCCTAATCGTCATAACTTTGCAAACTCCCTCTATCCGGAATCTCCCCTCCTTGTTTGAATGAGGATCCTTCAGCTCAGCACCTTTGATCTGCGATTTGGCGCCTCCATCGCCGCGCGGCGCCTGCATGAAGCCCTCCTCTACCAGGGCAGCGAATGCGATCTTCTTGTCAGCGAAGTTCTCAGCGACAGCCCGCGCGCCCACTCCGCCTACACCGGCTTCGGCAAAGTCCAGGCCAAGGCGCGGCACTACGTTGACAAGCTCCCGCTCAAACTCTACTCGCGCAAACCAGCCCTCCCTTTCTCCCCCAACTGGCTCGGCTCGTCCATTCACCAGACCGTGGACACGTTCCAGCCCGACATCGTCCACATGCACTGGTGCCAGACCAGCTTCCTGCCCACCGGCACGCTCCAGCACCTCAACTACCCGATCGTCTGGACCTTCCACGACATGTGGGCATTCACCGGCGGATGCCACTACACCGATGGCTGCGACCGCTATCTGCAGGAGTGCGGCCGCTGCCCCATCCTGCAAAGCAACACTTCCAACGACCTCAGCCACTGGCTCTGGAAACAGAAACAGCGCGCATATCAACGCCTGCCGAAATCGCTCAACGTCGTCTGCCCCAGTAACTGGATGGCCGAGGTCGCCCGCCGCGCGCCGCTGCTCGAGGGCGTGCGGGTCCACGTCATTCCCAATCCCATCAGCGCGCAGACCTTCCAGCCCATCGACAAGAAAACCGCGCGCCGCCTCCTCGGTCTGCCGGAGAAAGGCCGCCTCCTGCTCATGGGCGCGACCACCAAGACCGACCCCCGCAAAGGCTTCGATCTCCTCGACGACGCGCTGCACCAATACGCCACGCTGCCCGGCGCGGAGCCGCTGGGACTCGTCACGCTCGGCACCCACAACAGCACCGCCGTCAGCCAGAACAAGGGACTCACCACTTGGAACATCGGCTTCCTTCAGGACGAAGTCTCCCTCTGCGCCCTCTACAACGCCGTCGACATCGTCGCCCTGCCCAGCCGCGAGGAAAATCTCTCCAACATGCTTTCCGAGGCGCTCTGTTGCGGCATCCCCTGCCTCGCCTTCGCTATCGGCGGCAACGGCGACCTCATCCGGCACGAAGTCAATGGCTACCTCGCGCAGCCAGGCGACACCGCCGACATGGCCAAGGGCCTCGGCTGGATCCTCCAGAACTTCGGCCCCGAGAAACGCGCCACCATCGCAGAAGACGCGCACGCCAAGGTCTCCTACGAAGCGCTTGCCCCGCAATTCCTCAAGCTCTACCAGTCGATCCTCACGAAGTCCTAAATTTCGGACTCCACAACGTCGCGACTTCTGCCCAATCTCAGCCTATGTTTCTCGCTGGCGATATCGGAGGCACCAAGACCAACCTGGCTGTTTACGCCTACGACGCGGGCGAGCATCTCGTCGTCAAGCAGACCGGCTCCTATCCGAGCAAGGACCACCCGGCCCTCGGCGACATCGTGCGGAAGTTTCTCGGCAACGATTTTTCCTCCGTGCGCAATGCCTGCTTCGGCGTGGCCGGGCCGGTCAAGAACGGCGTCGTTCAGGTCACCAACCTGCCGTGGATCGTCGACGCCGCCGCGCTCCAGGCTGAACTCGGCTTCCAAAAAGTCAGCCTCCTCAATGACCTCGAGGCGAACGCCTATGGCATCAACACACTTCACCAAAACGAGCTGCTCTCGATCAACCCAAAGGCCGACCTCCGTCAGGTGGGCAATCGCGCGCTGATCGCCGCCGGCACCGGTCTGGGCGAAGCGGGCATGCTCTGGGACGGCGTCACCCACCGGCCCTTCGCCAGCGAGGGCGGCCACGCCAGTTTTGCGCCGAACGACACCACCGGCGATGAGCTCCTTCAGTTCCTGCGCAAGGAGCGCGGCCACGTCAGTTGGGAGCGTGTGCTCTCCGGCTCTGGCATGAGCAATCTTTACCGCTTCTTCCGCCAGCGCTCCGGCCAGTCCGAGCCCGACTGGCTCACGCAGCAACTCAAGACCGGCGATCTCGGCGCCACCGTCAGCCAGGCCGGCCTGTCCGGCAAGGACCCCGTCTGTGTCGAAGTGGTCGACTGCTTCACCCGCAACTACGGTTCGGAAGCGGGCAATCTCGCCCTGAAGATGCTCGCGCTCGGAGGTGTCTACATCGGCGGTGGCATCGCACCGAAGATGCTGGATAAAATGCAGAGCTCAATCTTCCTCGACGCCTTTCACCACAAGGGCCGCCTCGGCGCCGTGCTCGAGACCATCCCCGTCTACGTCATTCTCAACGACAAGACCGCGCTGCAAGGCGCAGCTTGGTACGCGGCCCACGCCGTTTGATCAACGTTGCGGTCGTTGCATCGTTGCGAGAAATCCACATCCATCGGTCGTAACCGACAATTATGCACCTCCACCAATCTCTCCATCGCGACTGGAAATTCCAACAAGCCGGCAAGCCCGGCTGGCGCACCGCGCAAGTCCCCGGCTGCGTTCATCTCGACCTGCGCAAGCACAAGCAGATCCCCGATCCCTTCTGGGGCGACAACGAACGCGGCCTGCAATGGATTGAGGAAACCGACTGGAACTATCGCTGCGAGTTCACTGCCAATCCCCGCCTGCTCCAGCGCGACCACATCGAACTCGTCGCCGACGGTCTCGACACGCTCGCCATCGTGCGGCTCAACGGCCGCGAAATCGCCCGCACCGAAAACATGTTCATCGGCTACCGCTGGAACACCGCAAAACTGCTCCGCCCTGGGCGCAACGTCCTCGAGATCGCCTTCCACAATCCCCTCGCCTACATCCTCGCCCACAAAACACCGGACCATTTTCACGAGTGGAACGACCGCGTTGGCGGCAGCTCCGTCATCCGCAAGGAACAGTGCTCGTTCGGTTGGGACTGGGGTCCGCGCTTCACCACTTCGGGCATTTACCTTCCCATCCGCCTCGAGGGCTGGGATGGCAACCGCATCGAGTCCGCACGCGTGGAGCAGACTCACACAGCAGGCAAAGTCGCGCTCGCGTTCAAGCCGGCGTTGGCCGTTCCGGGTCGCGCCAAATATCGCGGCACCATTTCCTTCGCCGGCAAGGGGGTGGCTGAGTTCACCGGCCTCAAGGCCGAAATCAACCACCCGAAACTCTGGTGGCCGAACGGCCACGGCGAGCAGCCGCTTTATGACGTCACCCTCGAGCTCCTCGACGGCGCGCGCGTGATCGATCGCTGGCAGCGCAAGATCGGCCTGCGCACCATCGTCCTCGACCGGCAGAAGGACAAATTCGGCGAAGCCTTCCGGTTCGTCGTCAATGGCCGGCCCATTTTCGCCAAGGGCGCCAATTGGATTCCCGCGCACTCCTTCGTCTCCGCCGCCGGCCACGCGCTCTACGACGATCTCCTCTCTTCAGCCGTCGCGGCCAACATGAACATGCTCCGCGTCTGGGGCGGCGGCATCTACGAGAAAGAGGAATTCTACGATCTCTGCGACTCCAAGGGATTGCTCGTCTGGCAGGACTTCATGTTCGCTTGCGCGCTCTATCCTGGTGACGCGAAGTTCCTCGCCTCCTGCGAACAGGAAGCCGCCTACCAAGTGAAGCGCCTCGCCCACCGCGCCTGCCTCGCGCTCTGGTGCGGCAACAACGAGATCGAACAAATGCCCGAGCAGGTCGTCAAGACCCGCGCGCGCAAGAAAGCTTACGAGACCCTCTTCTACCGCCTCCTGCCGCGCATGGTCGCGCGCCACGATGGCGTGACGCCCTACTGGCCCTGCTCGCCCCACAATCCCGAGGGCTACGAGAAAGGCTTCAACAATCCGCGCGCCGGCGATTTCCATTTCTGGGATGTCTGGCATGCGCGCAAGCCGGTCAAACGCTACGAGGAACTCGTCCTCCGTTTCTGCTCCGAGTTCGGCATGCAGTCCTACAGTTCGCCGGAAATCGCCGCGACCTACTGCCGCCCCGAGGACTTCAACGTCTTCGGCCCGGAAATGGAGAATCACCAGAAGAACGGCGCCGGCAACCTGATCATGGTCGATTACATTTCGCGCCTCTACAAGTTTCCCAAGGACTACACCACGCTGGCCTACCTCTCGCAGCTCAACCAGGCCTATTGCATGAAAGTCGGCGTTGAGCATTTCCGGCGCTCCATGCCCTGCACCATGGGTGCGCTTTACTGGCAGCTCAACGATTGCTGGCCCGTCGCCTCCTGGAGCAGCATCGAGTTCGGCGGACGCTGGAAGGCGCTCCACTACGCCGCAAAACGTTTCTTCGCGCCCGCGCTCGTCAGCGTCCATGTGCCCGGAGACGAAATCGTCGGCATCTGCAACTCCGTCAAAAGCACGATCCACGACGTCCACATCCACACCGTTTACGATGGCCTAAAAGACGCGGCGGCGACCCTGCGCTGGTCCCTCGTGCACCTCGAGAAAGGCACGCTCCGGCGCGGCACTAAATCCGTGGCTCTCCGCTACGGCCAAACCATCAAGCAACTCACGCTCGATTTCGCCGCCGAGATGGAAAAACACGGCGCACCCTCCCTCTACCTCCGCGTCGAGCTAGTCGTGCGCGGCAAGGTCGTCTCGCGCCAAACGGTATTCCTCACCGCCCCGCGCTACGTGCGCCTGCAAAAGAAGCCCATCAACATCCGCGTCCGCGCCGCAAAGGAGCCAGGAAAGTTCACAGCGAGTTTCTTCTCAACCGCCTTCCACCACAACGTCCAATTCCATCTCCCCGGCCTCAACTACCGCGCTGATGACAACTTCTTCGATCTCTACTCGAAGGAACCGCTCGAAGTGGAACTAACCGTCGACCCGAAAGTCACGTTGAAGCAAATCGAAAAGGCGATCGAGACAACCTCACTCGCGTTCTCATATTAAAGGACCTCCGCGGGGGCCACTCTTGCGAAATCGGTCATCCTGAGCGAAGTCGAAGGATCAGTTCGGTCTCTGGGATCCACACGCGTCCTTTCGAATTTCGCAAAGAGCTCCCGCACAGCTTTTGGCGGCCCTGAAGGGGCCACCTAACATAGCCCAGGGTTGAAGCGAAGGCTTGACGAAGCTTCTACCCTGGGTTAGTCAAAAAACGCGGCAAGCCCTGAAGGGGCGTCCTAAACGGCGGCTTCCCCGCAACCCTACTTCTTCACAGCGAGTCCCATCAGGAACTCAATATTGTTCTCGGTCTTCTTGATCTTCTCCAGCAGGAGATTCATCGCCTCCACCGGCGACTCATCGGAGAGAACCTTGCGCAGCGCGTGGATGCGCGGCAGTTCGTCCTTGTGGTAAAGCAACTCTTCCTTGCGGGTGCCCGAACGCGAAACGTTGAAGGCAGGAAACAGGCGCTGGTCCGACAGATTGCGGTCCAAGTTGACCTCCATGTTGCCGGTGCCTTTGAACTCCTCGAAAATCACGTCGTCCATGCGCGAGCCAGTCTCGACTAGCGCCGTGGCGATGATGGTGAGGCTGCCGCCCTCCTGGATGTTGCGCGCCGCACCGAAAAAGCGCTTTGGCTTTTGCAGAGCGTTGGACTCGACGCCGCCACTCATGATCTTGCCGCTGCTCGGCTGCATCGTGTTGTAGGCGCGAGCGAGGCGCGTGATCGAATCGAGCAGAATGACCACGTCGACCCCGTTTTCCACAAGCCGTTTCGCACGCTCGGTCACCATATCAGCAACGGCGACGTGACGCTCGGGCGTCTCGTCGAAGGTCGAGGCGATCACCTCGCCCTTCACCGTGCGCAGCATGTCGGTCACTTCCTCCGGACGCTCATCGATGAGCATCATGATGAGGTACGCGCCCGGATTGTTTTCCATGATCGCGTTGGCGACCTTCTGCAAAAGGATGGTCTTGCCTGTACGCGGCGGCGCGACAATGAGTCCGCGCTGGCCGAAACCAAGCGGGCAGATCAGATCCATCGCGCGCATAGAAACGTCCCCCTTCTTGCCCTCAAGGAAAATGCGGCGATTGGGGAACGTCGGCGTGAGCAAATCAAACTGCGGGCGCTGCACGCCCTCCTGCGCCGGCTTGCCCTCGATCGTGTCGATGCGGGCCAGCGCGAAGTAGCGCTCCTTGTCCTTCGGCGAACGAATGGGACCGTAAAGCTGGTCGCCCTTGCGCAAGCCGAAGCGCCGCACCTGCGACGGCGAGATGTACGGGTCTTCCGGGCAGGTAATATAATTGAAGCGCGGCGAGCGGAGGAAACCGTAGCCGTCGTTCGCGAGGTCCAGCACGCCGCCACCGTTGGCCGTGCCATTCTTCTGGAAATTGCGCCGGAGAATCTCGCAGATCAGCTCGTGCCGCTTGAGCGCGCTGGCGTTGTCGATCTCATACTCCTTCGAGGCGTAAATCTTCAACTTCTTCGTCGGCATGGCCTGAAGCGTCTCCACCTCAAGATGCGGACCGGGCGGAAGTGTCGGCGGCGGTTCCGCCGGAATCGCAGGTGCGGCGCCTTCAACCGGTGCGGGCTGGTTCGGGTCAAGCGGCACCGAAGCGCTTCTCGCGCCGGCGCGAGAAGCGGGCGCCCCTTCAACCTTCGCAGCGGAAGCCGCAGGCGCGGCGCCCGTCAGGGGGAGATCCGGTTCGTCGGCGGGCAAGCCCTCCAGACCTCGCGGTTTGCGCGGCCCCGGTCCCCCGCGGCGAAAATTACGGTTACCTTGATT
>FSYS01001801.1_pt1 | contig 12382 bp, 12 predicted proteins | sample 1638491 | NCBI WGS metagenome assembly FSYS01 (sample SAMEA3914788, study PRJEB12502) | metagenome | biome: forest; material: soil | place: Canada | collected 2011-07-03 | depth 0.1 m | reverse complement strand
GGGGATGGTGGCGCCGGCGAGTGCGCGGTTTGTTGCGGTGGACTTCGAGAAGGACAGCCTGCGGGCGCGGCTGAAGGCGGCGGGGTTCGATGAGCATGTTCCCACCGTTACCGCCTGGCTGGGGGTGGTGCCGTACCTGACGACCGAGGGGTTTCGCGCGACGATGCGGTTGCTGGCGCGATTCAAAGCGGGCAGCGAGGTGGTCTTCGACTACTCGCAGCCGCGTGAGGTGCTTCCGCCCGTCGAGCAACTTATGCACGACTCGTTGAGCGCGCGTGTTGCTCTTGCGGGCGAGCCGTTCCAGCTTTTTTTCACGCCGGCGCAGCTCGCTGAGGAACTGGAGTGGCTCGGGCTGAGGGTCGTCGAAGATCTTGACAGCACCGCGCTCAGCGCACGCTACCTGGCTGGACGTAAGGACGGATTGCTGCTGCGCGGGAGGGCGGGCAGGATTTGCGTGGCGGCGTCTGTGGAGTCTGTTGCGGGGGAAGTGCGAGACTGATAGACGTGATGACGTACGACGAAGCATTGGAACGGTTGGCGGCTCTTGGGCCAGAGCTGCGCGTGGGGCGCGCGGCGGATGGCGTGGTGAGTTCGGTGCGCAGAAAGTTTTCGCTGGACCACATTCGCGCGCTGCTGAAGGCGCTCGGCGAACCGCAGCAAAGCTTCGCGTCGGTGCTGATCGCGGGCACCAATGGCAAGGGCTCCACTGCTTCCACGCTCGCCTCCATCACCAACGCGGCGGGCATCAGGGCGGGCCTGTACACGTCGCCGCACCTGCTGCGCGTGAACGAGCGTCTTAAGATTTCGCCTGACAGACCTGCGGGCGACCGGGCGCTGCTTGAAATACCCGACGCTGATTTCGGCCGGATCTACGGGCAGGTCGACACCGCGGCCGCGGGCCTCATCGCAAGCGGCGGACTGCCGCACTATCCGAGCTTCTTCGAGCTGCTTACTGCTATCGCCTTTGCCTGGTTTGCTGAGCAGCGTGTGGAGTTAGCCGTGCTCGAAGTGGGCCTGGGTGGCCGGCTTGACGCTACTAACTCCGTCGAGCCCATCGTCAGCGTCATCACCGACATCGGCATCGACCACACAGAGTATCTGGGCAACACCATTCGCGAGATCGCCGGAGAGAAGGCGGGCATCCTCCGCCAGGACGGGGTGCTCGTCACGCTCGCGCAGCATCAGGAAGCCAACGCGGCGATTGGCGAGGCGGCTGTGCGGCTCAACGTCCGCGGCGTCGATGCAGCCCGCTGCCTTCCGCCATCGCGGGATTTCGCAGCGCTGCTTGCCTCCGGCGCAGACGCTTCGCCTCTTGCGCGCAACATCTACGATCTTTCGCTTGAAGGCGAGGCGCTGCATGTCGACTCGCCGCTCGCCGGCCAGCATCAGCAGCGCAACGTTGCGCTTGCTATCGCAACTGCGCTCGAGCTGCGCACCAATCAGCAGCTCCCCGGCGGGCGGCCTATCGCGATCTCTAACGCCGCTATCGAGCAGGGTATTCGCGACACGCAATGGCCTGGCCGCCTGGAGTGGATCGCCTCGCGAACAGGGCAGGCGGCGCTGCTGCTCGACGTCGCGCACAACCCTGCGGGTGCGTGGACGCTGCGTGCGGCGCTCTCGCAGCTGCCCGAACACCTTCCGCGCACCCTCATCTTCGGTTGCCTCGCTGACAAGCAGATCGACGAGATGGAGCAGGTTCTGCTGCCGCTCTTCGATTCCACTTCGGGCGACCCGGCACGCAAGCGCGATCACGTTATCCTCGCGCCTGTTCACAATCCCCGGGCTGCGACAATAGAAGAGCTTGCGGCCGCCGCGCAGCGTCTTGACGTTCCCGTCCACGTTGCAAGCGATCTGCGTGATGCCCTGCAGCAGGCTCAATCGATAACGCCGAAGGATGGCGTGATCGTCGCCACCGGCTCCATCTTCCTTGTCGGCGAGATACGCGCACTTGCGTTAACGCAAGCGGGTTAGCATAGGGGAGATGTCCGCAGCCGACCAGATTCTGAAGACGGAGAAACCCGCTCATCCGGAAGCACCGCCGCCAGTCGTCTCTTGGCGCCGGCGGTGGGTGAACTACCTCGTCTTCGTCCCGCTGGTTGCCCTCGCCACCGGCTTCTTCGGAACTATCTCTCTGGTCTGCGGCGTATGGGACAAATCCGGCCGCCAGCAGCACGCCATCGCGAGTATTTGGGCGCGCGTGCTGCTGCGCATCGCGATGTCGCCGGTCACGCTGGAGCACGCCGAGAGGCTGCCCCTCGGCGCGCCCGCCGTCTACGCCAGCAATCATCTGAGCTATTACGACACGCCAGTCCTATTCGCGAAGCTGCCGTTTCAATTTCGGATTCTGGCCAAGGCGCCGCTGTGGAAGATCCCGTTCATCGGGTGGTATCTGGAGCGCTCCGGGCAGGTGCCGATCGACCAAAGCTCAGGCCGAGCCGGCGTCGTAAGCCTCGGCCGGGGCGCGCGCACGCTCGAGGCCGGAATGCCGATGGTGATCTTCCCTGAAGGCGGCCGGGCCTTCAACGGCAAGCTACAACCGATGCTCGCCGGCGCCGCCTGGATGGCCATCAAGGCGCAAGTGCCGCTCGTGCCGCTGACGATGGTAGGAACCTACGAGATGCTGCCGATCCACGTCTACGCGCTCAAGCCGCGGCCGGTGAAGCTTATCGTCGGAGAGCCAATCTCGACGGTGGGCATGTCCACGCGCGATGCCGAAGCGCTCACCGAGACGTTGCGCGGCATCATCCACGAGACGTATATCGCAGCGCACGGCTGATCGTAGAAATTTTGCTCTGCCGCGCAGGGTAAACTCGCTGTGTGATCGCGCATCTTCGTGGACAAATCCTGAGCAAGACACCCAACGCCGTCGTCATTGACTGTGGCGGCGTTGGGTATGAGCTCGCCATCTCCGTTACCACCTACACCGAGATCGGCGACATTGGGGCCGAAGCGCGGCTGCATGTGCACACGCATGTGCGTGAGGATGCGCTGCTGCTGTTTGGGTTTGCGGAGCCGACCGAGAAGCGGCTGTTTGAGAAGCTGCTGACGATCTCCGGCATTGGACCGAAGCTGGCGATTACGGTGTTGAGTGGAATCTCTGCGGACCGGCTGGTGGGAGCAATTCGCAGCGGCGATCACGCGACCCTCACGAGGATTCCCGGTATTGGCAAGAAGACCGCCGAGCGCGTCGTGCTGGAGCTGAAGGACAAGCTCGATGATCTGGCCGGCTTCACGGCCGAGGGTGTCGTCATTCGGCCGACTCTTGGAGGAACAGCGGAAGACGTGCTGAGTGCGCTGGTTAACCTGGGCTATCCACGGCCCATTGCGCAGAAGGCCGTTGAATCAGCGGCGAAGGACGCTGCGGTTTCCGGAGATTTCGAGAAGTTGTTTCGCGCGGCCATGAGCGCGGTCCGCTAAACCCACGTGGCAGGCGGCTAGGTGCGCCGGCGATACTTTACTGCGAATTCGTACCCCGGATTCGGCGGGTAGAGTTCTGCAACGACGCGCAGGCGTGCGGCGAGCGCAGCCGGACTCAGCAACGGATACTCCCGCTCACGCAGCTCGCTGTAATCGAAGTCCAGCGCGAGCGACAGCAGGTAGATCGCGACCGCGTCCGAAAAAGCAGCCTCCAGGTACAAAGCGCGCTCCTTGTCGCTGCTGCTGGACGGCGCATCCACTTGCGCGACTGGCACCGACGCATTCAGTTGACCTACCGCCGCAGCCGCGCTGTCGTCGCTGGCAAACGCACGCTGCCGTGCCGAGAAGCTGGCCATCCCGCGGTTACGCCGCGAGGCTACTGGTGTTGGCTCAGGCTGCGCGTTGGCGGGTCGACCGAACGCGAGGTTGCGTGTCTCCCAGGCGTCGATGCTGGTCTCGCCACGCGCGCCGCCCAGTGCCTGCTTCCACACCAGATCCGCGAAGACCTCGGGGGTCCCCGCCTGGTCCACAAAGGCATGCGCGACGTTGATGAAAAACTCGAAGCTCAGCGCAAAGCGGTCGCCCATCAGCCGCGTGGAGATGAAGACTCCGCGCCGGCCATGGCCAAGCTCCACATTGCGATGGCAGATGGCGACATCGGAGAACTCGTCGGTGTAGGCGCTTGCGACCATGGTCGGTTCGGCGGCAGCCTCGCTCCTCAAGAGAGCCTCTGGATCCGCCTCAGGATTTTCGGTACTCTCCGCCACGGCCTCGCGCAGCGCCAGGGGGACAAAATAGTACGTGTTCGCTTTCAGCGCCGCCGTGATCGCTGTGGGCACGGTCTCAAGCATCCGGTCGAGATCGAGATCCGCGAGGCCGGTCTCGCCGAACGTGGCAAAGCTTACCCCGTTGGGCGACTGGCGGACTTCCGTATCGTGCGCGATCTGCGCGGCGTTCACCAGGCTGGCGGCGCGCACCAATTGCGGCGTACGCGGCTGGCCGGTCTGTACAGTCTCTGCCATTAGCTTATTCTAAATGAGTATGGCTACTGCAAACGATGTAGAACGCGCGCGACGGGATGGTGAGTTGTTTGGAATCCCCCTTGGGGACCTGGGCTGGTTCCAGTCGCTGATCATGGGTATCGCTACTGGCATGGCGGCATTCTTCCTCACCACCTTCGTGGCCATCATGGTCCTGCTGGTCTATATGATGGCGACGGGCAAGCATCCGGACTTCGCGGAAGCCTACCGCGTGGCCGGGTTTCCCGTTGGCGTGGTGGTGATGGCCTTTGCCCTGGTCTTCCTCGGCGTGCAGTGGGCGCGACGCATGAAGCGCAAGATGCGGAGAACCTAGGCGCGTCAAGTCACGGCAAAATTCTCTGCCATCTGGGATTCTCTGCCACTTTGGGCGCGCGTGCGCGTATCCTATCGCCATCGGTTTTCCCCATCCTGCAACCCCTCTGAGGAGTTTTTCCCATGGCGAAGTTCGCTAGTATCTTGCTGCGTCGAAGCACGACCGCGGCTCTGCTGACGGCAGCAATCACGACAGCTTGTCTTGGCGCCTGCTCTGCCGGCATCAACGCGCAAGACAAGAAGAAGCACGAGGAGGCCAAGCCCGTCCCGTCTTACTACGGTCCCCAGCCGGCGACCGAGACGCTCGACCTCGCCATGTATCAGCGCATTCGCGAAGAAGGCTTTCAGCACGGCAAGGTGATGGACTTCGCCGAGGCCCTGAATGACGGCATCGGCCCGCGCCTCACTGGCTCGCCCAACATGGCCAAGGCCAATGCCTGGACGCGCGATACGTTGACGGCGATTGGATTGTCGAACGCGCATCTCGAAGACTGGGGCGAGTTCGGTTTGGGCTGGTTTCAGGTGAACACTTGGGCACGCATGGTCTCGCCTGACCCCGAGCCGCTGTGGATGCAGTCCGCTCCGTGGTCTCCCGCAACCAAGGGCCCTGTCAGCGGCGAGATCGTGTATGTGCCGCTCACGGACGCCAAGGAACTCGACGGGCTGAAAGGTAAATTGAGCGGCAAGATCGTTCTGCTCGGCGCCACGCGCCCTACGCCCGACATCACCAAGCCTCTCTTCACGCGCTATACCGACGAAGAACTCAAAGAGATGCAGAGCTACGAGCCCGGCGGCTCCTTATCGCTCTCGAGTCCTGCCTTCCGTGCGCGATACGCGCAACGTTTGCAGCAGGCAGCACTGCGTAAGCAGGCCCTCGCGATGATGGCCGATGAGGGTGTTCTCGCCATCATTACGCCCAGCCGCGATGGTGGCGACGGCGGTGGTACGGGCATCATCTTCGACGATAACGGCGCTAACCTCGCCCGCGACGCGCAGAAGCCCGAGAACGCCGTCAAGATTCCCAACGCCGTGATGATGATCGAACACTACAACCGCCTCGCACGCATGGCCGAGCATCATGTGGCCGTCACCCTCGAGGTCAATATCGAGACCAAGGTCACCGGCGAGCACGAGCACGGCTTCGACACCGTCGCCGAGATCCCCGGCACCGATCCCGAGTTGAAGGACCAGGTTGTCATGGTCGGCGGACATCTCGACAGCTGGATCTCCGGCACGGGCGCGACCGACAATGGCGCAGGCACGGTCGTTGCCATGGAGGCCGTGCGCATCCTCAAGGCGCTCGATCTGCATCCGCGGCGCACTATTCGCATCGCGCTGTGGAGCGGTGAGGAAGAAGGGCTGTTCGGCTCGCAGGGCTACGTGAAGCAGCACTTCGGCAGCTTCGCTCCGCCGGCCACGCCTGATCCTGCCGGCGTGCCGAGCTTCATGGGCCATCATGGCGCGTTCAACCCAACACCCGAGTGGGACAAGCTCGACGCCTACTACAACCTCGATAACGGCACCGGCAAGGTGCGCGGCGTTTACACGCAGGGCAACTTCGCCATCGCGCCCATCTTCGCGCAATGGATCGCGCCACTTGCCGATCTGGGGGTTACGACGATTACGAATCGCAACACGGGGGGTACCGATCACCTGTCCTTCGATGCGGTGGGGCTGCCAGGCTTCCAGTACATCCAGGATCCGATGGACTACGAGACGCGCACCCACCACTCGGACATGGACACGGTCGATCGCCTCCACCAGGCCGACCTGGAACAGGCCGCGGTGGTGGAGGCGATCTTCCTGTGGAACACCAGCCAGCGCGACGCCATGATGCCGCGCAAGCCGTATCCTCACCCCGAGCTCGACCAGAAGATGAGTGCTCCGCTCAAGGGCATCTATCCCAACGCCACCGAGTAGGCCTCACACGTCACCCAGCCAGCGGCGAAGACTTCGGTCTTCGCCGCTGTTCTTTGTGGGGCTCCGCAAATTTTGTGTGTGGTGCAAAGGATCGTGCGCCCGCTGTCTTCCGCGTTATAGTTGCTGGCATGAAGGTGACCGCACACCCGCGATCTTCAACCCTGCTGTTGGCCATTGATTTGGTCGGTACGGGATTGTTTGCCGCCGAGGGGGCTTCCATGGCCCTGAATGCCCGGCTGGATCTTTTGGGCGTGCTGGTCATTGCGGTGGTGACGGCGACCGGGGGCGGAATTATTCGCGATGTTCTTCTTGGCGATACTCCGCCGAGCTCCGTGCGCGACTGGCGCTATTTCTTTACGGCCCTCGTGGCAGGAGCCGGCGTTTTCCTTCTGCATTCCGCCACTCATTTTGAGAACGTGTCGTTGATTGTCCTGCTGGACGCGGCGGGTTTGAGCTTCTTTGCTGTCGCCGGTGCAGCCAAGGCAGTAGAGTTTGGTATTCATCCACTGCTGTGCATCGTGATGGGCGGGATCACCGCGGTGGGGGGCGGTGCGATCCGTGACGTCCTGATCAACCGTGTGCCGATCGTGCTTCGCGGCGATATCTATGCCACTGCGGCATTGCTCGGGGCAGCAGTTACCGTGATCTGTCTGAGGTTGAAACTTCATCCTGCCGTCGCCAGCAGTTTGGGTATTGTCTGCTGCTTTGTGCTTCGCATGATGGCCGTGCATTTCCATTGGAATTTGCCGGGTGCTGCTCCTGCGGATCCGGTATGAGGCCGTCGCCCTTGTTCTTTGTGAGCCTCGCAGGCCTTGCGTAACATCGAAGAGCCATGCCGACCCATTTCACCCCCGAAGCCATGAAGTTCCTCCGCGGCCTCGCGCGCAACAACGACCGCGAGTGGTTTGAAGCGCGCCGCACCCTTTACGAGCGCGCCGTGAAAGCCCCGATGCTGGCGCTGATCGAGGAGATCAACGCAGGGATGATCGAGTTCGCGCCGGAGCACGTTCGTCCGTCGCACAAGGTCGCTATGCGCATCTATCGCGACATCCGCTTCAGTCCGAACAAGCAGCCCTACAAGACGCACCTCTCCGCGTGGTGGTCGAGGCGCGGCATGGAGAAGACCTCGGGAGGCGGGTTTTATCTGCAGATCAGCCCGCAGCAGGTGATGATTGCCGCCGGCGTTTACATGCCTGAGCGCGAGCAGCTACTCGCGCTGCGCCGCTGGATGAGCGCGCATCACGAAAGCTATCGCGCCACGATCAAGCAACTGCTGAAGTCGCGCAGCGCAGGCTTCGAGCTCAGCGAGAGTGAAGCCCTCACACGCATGCCCAAAGGCTTTGACCGCGACGATCCCGCCGACGAATTAGTTCGCGCCAAGAGCTGGGGTGTGCGTGCGTGGCTGCCTGGAGAGGCCGCGCTCGAACCTACACTCGCACGCGAGATCGTGCGCAGATTCCGCCTGATGACGCCGATGGTCGACACGCTCAACAACGCCATTCTGTATCGCGACGAGGATACTGCGAGTCGAGCATCGACGCGCACCTCGAAGCGTTTCTTCTAAGCACGACATGGCAAAAAAACCTGTGAATATGCGCTCTTAAGGGATCAAAGTAGCAAACATCTAGCAAATATCTGTGGAAATGGGTGATTTGTCGTTGACAAAGCGCTCAAGAAGGTTGAAGGTGAACATCGGCGCGGTTCTCCGCACCCGCATGAACACTGGCGATTGCCACCTCGTAAAAGCTTCCAGCTATGTTCGCTGGAAGACGGAACGGGAGGCCGTCAGAGGCAGGTGGCGGGAGATGAGCCAAGGCTCACACTCAATCCGCTTTATCTATTTCTTATTTACTTGAACGAAGGAGAAACAATATGGCAAAAGGAATCACAAAGACACAGCTGGTCCGCCTTCTCGCGGAGAAGCTCGAGCTCACCAACAAGCAGACCGCAGCATTCCTCGAGCTGCTCGCCGAGACCGCCGTCAAGGAGACCAAGAAGTCGGGCGAGTTCACCATCCCCGGCATCGGCAAGCTCGTCAAGGCTGAGCGCAAGGCTCGCATCGGTCGCAATCCGCAGACCGGCGAGGCCATCAAGATCAAGGCCAAGACCGTCGTGAAGTTCCGCGTGGCCAAGGTTGCCAAGGACACGATCGCTCCGCCCAAGAAGTAACCAGCGCCTCGCTAACGAGCGCCCTAATACTTCGGGTTTAGTTTTTGGGTCTTGTGGAGGCTAGTGAGAAGGGCCGGAGAATCGACGCGCATTGCGTCGGGTCTCCGGCCCTTTGACCTTTCCCAGCGAACCTAAGCGACAGCCGGTGCATCCTGTGCCACGCGCGGCAGAAACGCTCGCACCACCAGCGCCAGCCCTACCGAAATAATCAATCCCTGCCGCAGTGGCTGCGCATTGAAGTTCCATCCAAACGCTGCCAGCACTAGGAACACGGCGAGGAAATAAATCTCGCCCAGCAGCGCCTGCACCCAATGCGGTCGCGCTCCTGCTGATGCGATTTGTGGTTTTGGTGAGGGAAGAAAGCGTGGCACCGCCTTCTTGTAGTCGAGATACGCTTGGCCGAACTTCGCGGTGAGGAAAGGCTCTTCTGCCAGCGCCAGCCGCACCTGGAAGATCCACAGCAGCACCACCGCAAACACCGCGCCGCTAGGTGGCATGAGAATCGTCACACCCAGGGTGTGTAGCAGCGTGCCCAGGTAGAGCGGATTGCGGGTCCGCCGATACGGCCCATCGGCCAGCATCGTCTCACCGTGCATGGTCGGGGATTTCACGATGCTCTGTCCGACGTAGGCCGCCCCCCACACCCGCAGCCACGCGCCAAGGCCCGTCAGCAGCAGCGCGATCACCAGCAGCGTAATCGTCGCCGCATCAAAGGCCAGCCATCCCTGCTTGGTTAGCGCGGTGGACAGCACCAGCCACGTGGAGCTCGTCGTGAAGCCTGGCACGCCCGCCAGCGAATGCAGGAACAGCCACGGCGCCGTGAAGCCAAGAGTGTATATGAGCGCGTGAATCACGAAGCGGAAGCGGTACTCAAACCGTGTAGCCTGCATCAGAAACTATTCTCCATCGTGTTGGATTCCACGGGCGCCGCATTCGATGCGCCCGCCGCGCCCGCGACCAGTTTGTCCACGACCGTCGGCTGCGGCTCGTCCTTGTAAATCACGCCGGCCTTCATCACGAATGGCACGTGCTGCAGGATGCACACGTCGGTCAGCGGATCGCCCTTCACCGCAATCACGTCCGCCCACTTGCCCGGCTCGAGCGACCCGACCTTGTCGGTCCATCCCATCAGGTCCGCGGCGTTCAGCGTTGCCGTCTGCAGCGCGGCCAGCGGCGTCATCCCAAACTGGTTCACGTACACGTCCAACTCATGCGCATTCAGCCCATGCGGATATACCGCCGCATCGGTTCCGCAGGCCACCTTCACGCCTGCCTTGATGGCGCGGATTGCATTCTTCTTCTCCACCGCGCTCACGTCCTTCATCTTCTGCGCATAGAACGGCGGCAGATTGCCATACTGCTGCACCCAGTCGATGAGGTAGGCCGTGGGCACAAAGTAGGTGCCATGCTTCAGCATCATGGCAATGTCGGCGTCGTCCATGTAGCTGCCGTGCTCGATGGAATCGACGCCAGCCTCTGAAGCCCACAGGATGGCCTGCGCCCCATGCGCGTGCGCAGCCACCTTGCGGCCCAGCCGGTGCGCGTCGGCCACGATCGCCTGCATCTCCTCCAGCGTGTACTGCGATGCCTGCGGGTCGTCGCCCTTCGACAGCACGCCGCCCGACGCGCCAATCTTGATCAGGTCGGCGCCATACTTGATGTTGTTGCGCACCATGTGCTGCACTGCGGGAATTCCATCCGCAACGCCCTCGCCCTGCACGTGATATTGCTCCGGCAGGAGGTTTTCGTCCATGTGTCCGCCCGTGATGCCCAGAGGAGGACCAGACACCTGCATGTGCGGCCCCGGGATGTGTCCTGCATTGATCTCGTCGCGCAGCGCCACGTCGGTGAAGCCGTTCGCGCCGACGTTGCGCACCGTCGTGAAGCCGGCGTCCAGCGTCGTCTTTGCGTTCTCCACGCCAAGAATCGCTTCCTTCGCTGGCGTCATTGACAGCTCGAAATAAGGATCGAAGTTGGTAGCGTCCGTCAGGTGCGTGTGTACGTCGATGAGGCCCGGCAGCAACGTATATGCCGTCAGGTCGACAACGCGATCGCCAGGCCCCGCCGGTGTCGCACTCGTCGCCGCAATTCCCACGATCTTGTCGCCGGCAATGATGACCGTCTCGTCCGGCGTTTCCTTGCCGGTATGTACGTCGATCACGCGGCCGGCGCGCAGCAGCGTGCGTCCAGTGGCCGGCTGATAGGTCGGTTGAGCGAAGACTGTGGCAGCAGCTAGGCCTAACGTTGCGAGCGGGAGAAGCATGCGGCGCATCATGAACCTCTGTAGTTGGAAGTGGATGTACACGGCCCGGAGCCGAAGCTCAAATCTCAGTCAGCGCAAAGCAATCTCAGTCAGCGCAAAACCTACGCGCCCGGCGTATCGCCCAGGGCGGTCAGGATCGCGTCAAAGTCCTCTACGCCGGAGTATTCGATGATCACGCGGCCCTTGCCCTTCTTGTCCTCGATGGTGACCTTGAGGCCCAGCCGCCGCCGCAACGTGTCCTGCGCGTCGCGTACGTTCGGGTCAACCACCTCGGCAGGCTTAGCGGGCTTGGCCTTCGACTCTGGATTGAGCAGCCCCTGCACGTAATTCTCCGTCGCCCGCACGGACAGATGCAGCGCCAGCACCTTTTGCGCGGCTGCAAGGATGGCCTCGGGCGACTCCAGCGCCAGCAGCGCCCGAGCATGCCCGAAACTCAGCTCCCCGAGCTCCACGTGACGCTGCACAGATTCTGGTAACTTCAACAAACGAAGGAAGTTAGATACGCTTGCCCGATCCTTGCCGGTACGCTCGGCCATTTGCTCCTGGGTCATATGGAAGTCCCGGCTGAGGCGTACATAGGCATGCGCCTGCTCCATCGGGTTCAGATCGGCGCGCTGCAGGTTCTCGACGATGGTCATCTCCATCGCCTGCAGATTCGACACCTCGCGCACAATCGCCGGGATCGTGGCCTTGCCCGCCTTCTTGCTTGCGAGCAGCCGCCGCTCGCCCGTAATCAGCGTGTAGCGGCCATCCTGCCGATGATTTACCCCGTGCCGCACCACGATTGGCTGCACCACTCCTGAAGCGACAATGGAGGTCGCCAGCTCCGCCAGCTTGGCCTCGTCGAAGTTCGTGCGGGTCTGGAACGGGTTGCGATCAATCAGCTCGACGTCAATCTCGAGCGGCTTGCCGGTCGACTCCACTGCCGCGGCCGCAACCGAGATCGGCGCCGATGTAGCGGCTGGCCTGGACGGCAATAGCGACTCCAGCCCTTTACCCAGCGCCCGCGGCTTGCTGCCCAGCGCTTTGTTTGTTCCCTGTTGATCAACCTGATTCGCCATTGTCGTATCCAATTCTGCCTGTCAAAAATAAACTTATTTGGCCCAACCCATGCTGTTGTGAAGCCGCATCTCGAATCTCACGCATCTCGAATCTTCAGGACTTCCGAAACGGCCAGATCCCCTTCGCCTCCCCTATGCTCTCCAGCACTGGGAAGGTCGGCTTTGGCCCCGACTTCTTCGCCACCTTCATGCCGTTGCGC
>FSYS01002705.1_pt1 | contig 12392 bp, 7 predicted proteins | sample 1638491 | NCBI WGS metagenome assembly FSYS01 (sample SAMEA3914788, study PRJEB12502) | metagenome | biome: forest; material: soil | place: Canada | collected 2011-07-03 | depth 0.1 m | reverse complement strand
GCACATCGTGGAAGGCCGAGTTTCCCGCGCCAGGTTGACGGCCGTCTGCGACACCAATCTGCAGTCGCCCGCCCAGTTCCCGAACGCCGCGAAATTTACCAATGCCGGGGAGATGTTCTCCTCCGGCTTGATCGACGCGGTGCTCATCGCCACGCCGCATTTCGCCCACACGTCCGACGGCATCGCCGCTCTTGGCGCGGGACTTCACGTCCTGGTCGAGAAGCCGATCTCCGTTCACAAGGCCGACTGCGAACGCCTGATCGCCGCGTACCAGTCGGGACGCTGCGTGTTCGCCGCCATGTTCAACCAGCGCACCGATCCGGTTTTCACCAAGCTGCGCTCCCTCATTCAAGCTGGTGAGCTCGGCACCGTGCGCCGCATTCAATGGACGGTCACCAACTGGTTCCGGCCTCAGGCCTACTACAATATCGGGAGCTGGCGCGCCACCTGGGCGAGCGATGGCGGCGGCGTCCTGCTGAATCAATGCCCCCACAACCTCGACCTCTGGCAGTGGCTCTTTGGCATGCCGCACGAGGTCCGAGCCTTCGCCCAATTCGGACGCTACCACGACATCGAGGTGGAGGATGATGTCACCGCCTACTTCCAATATGAGAACGGCACGACCGGCGTCTTCATCACCTCGACCGGCGAAGCCCCAGGCACCAATCGTCTGGAAGTGGCCGGCGAACGCGGGCGCATCGTCATCGAAGACAACCGCGTTGCCTTCATCCGCAACGAAGTGCCGATGTCCGAATTTTCGCGCACGTCGACGTTGCCCTTCGCCGCGCCGGAGACGTGGAACGTGGAGATTCCGCTGACTGGCAGCAGCACCCAGCACGTGGGGATCCTGACGAATTTCGTCGAGGCCATTTTGGACGGAACGCCGCTGATCGCGCCTGCGCAGGAAGGCGTGCACTCGGTCGAGCTTGCCAACGCGATCCTGCTTTCGGCCTTTGAGAAGGAGACCGTTGTCCTGCCCCTCAGCAGCGCCCGCTACGAGAAGTTCCTCTGGAACCGCGTCGCTGAATCCCGGGCGGCCAAGCCTTGAGGCTCGATCCGGGCGGAGGCTTTATTTCGCCTGGGGGGCTTATAACTTTAGGAGATATAGAATTGGCAGGTGATATAGGGCACTTTTACTTAAGAAGGGTGGCGTGGGATTTTGCGGCGGCGGTTTCGCCGGCGAACCATTTTCCTTCGAGCAGGACGCGTTGGGCGGTGGCGGGGACGCCGTACTCGCCGCGCTGGAGCATGCTGACGAGGAAGTCGGCGGCGGCGCTGCCGATTTCCCGGGAGGCCTCGACCATTCCGGGGGTGCGGTCTTCCTCTTGCAGAGACATGCTGACGACGGCGACGTCCTTCGGCATGGAGTAGCCTTCCTCCGAGAGCCATTCGAAGACGGGGACGGTGGGGGTGATGATGGCCTCGGGTTTGTTCGCGCGATACCATTTGAGGACGAGCTGCTTGAAGTCGCCGTCGCCGGGATTGTAGGTGCGCTTGCCCGCGCCGAGCAGACAAATGGGAAGCGTTTTGCCGCGGGGCAGCGGTGGTAACTCGGAGCGATAGGCGGCGGTCCACATGCGGTCCATGCGCTCGTTCATGTCGTGGGCGGTAACCATGCCGATGCGGCGATAGCCGAGGGAGCGCAATTTGCGCATGCCGGTGAGCATGGCGCGGAAGTGGGCGGCGGAAAAAAGGTGGAGTCTCGGACGCACAAGGGAATAGCCGAAGGTGACGGCGGAGAATTTGTCCCACTGGAGGCTGAGATGGCCGCGGCTGATGGGCAGCGGGCAGATGAGCAATCCGCGGATGCCGCGGTGGAGCAGGACCTGGCTGGCGCGGCGGGCACTGAGGTTGGATTCACGCAGCCAGAAGTCCTCGAGCTGATAGCCGTGGCGCTTGAGCTGCTCGTTTGCGCCCTGGAAATAGAGACGGTAGCAGAGGGAGTCGCGCCAGCCATCGCGCTTGGCGAAATTCGTGACCCATGCGACGGTGCCGTGGTACTGCGGGGCCTTGGAGGCGTGGCGATAGGCGTTGAGCGCCGAGAGCATCGGGTCGGGGATGTAGCCCATCTGCTCGGCGAGGGCCTTGATCTTGCCGAGGGTCTCGGCGCAGATGCGCGGATCGTTTTTGAGCGCGCGCGAGACCGTCGTGTGGTGCACGCCCGCCTTGACCGCCACGTCCCGCAATGTCACCCGACCCTGCATAAGTGTGCACCAGATAGCATTTTTATTGAGTGGTGACGATGCAAATCGGAATTACATTAATCTACGCTCTTCTGCCTACTCCCCCCGACTCCTCGCGTCTTTTTTCTGAAGTTATGAAACGATCCTTAAAGCTTTTTCCGTTGGCGTGTGTCCTGACCCTGAGTTGCGCGGCGGCGATCCCCGCTGGCGCGGACACGAGCACCAACGCCCCCGCTGCGAGCACGAACGCCGCTCCTGGTACGGGTGGGACGGCGAGTGGGACGGAGTTGATCACCAATGGCGGATTTGAAACCGGGACGACGGGCTGGAGCCTGTTCGTGCCGGCGCAGTCGGAGGGCAAAAATGCCATTTTCGAAGCGAGCACTGATTCACCGCACAGCGGTACGAGCTGCGTGCATTTTCACTCGGACGATTTTGCGCGCTTCAGCATCGGCACCAGCTTTATTCCGGTGCAGGCGAGCGAGCACTATCACGTCTCGGTCTGGGTCCGCGGCAATTCGGCGTCCGAGGCACAGCCGAAGACGCCGGGTTTCGCGGTTCGTCTCTACCTGCGCAACGGCGACGCGGACGCGGCGGGTGGGCATATCTTCATCTCGCTGGGAAATCATGTGGAGCGCGGCGTCGGCCCGTTCGCGCCTCCGACGGCGACGATCCCGACCGATTGGACGCAGATTGAAGCGGTGGTGCAGATTCCGGATGGCGTCGATGAGATGGGGCCGGCGTTCTTCTGCTGGTGGACGAAGGGCGACGTTTACATGGACGACTTCAGCATCCAAAAGGTGGATGCTTCCACGCCGGTCACGCCGCTGGCGCAAATGCCATCGGCGACTTCCGGGGCTTCCGCGACTCCTGGCGACACGGCGCCGGTCACGATCTCGGACAGCGACTTGCTCGCGACTTTGAATCTCGACACGCCCGGCATGGAAAAAGTTAAGGCCGCCGCGCAGCCGGCCGACGGCAAGATCAATTGGGATGCGGTGAAGAGTGCGTATCTCGACTATCGCCGCACGGGAAGCCCCGCGCGCTGGGGAGTGATGCCGTCTAACCGGCCCGCGCATCCGAGCACAGCCGACGATGCGACTGCGGACGGAATTCTACAGCATCATATCCCGAACGTTTACCATTTCCCCATGCCGGCGGTGGTCGACATGGGCAAGGATTTCAATTGGACGTATGACCCGGTGCCGCGCGATTCCCCGGCCTACTCCGACGAGTGGACCTACGGACCGATCGGCCGCACCGAGTTCTGGGAAACGCTGGCCTCCGCGTATTGGCAAACGGGGCAGGAAAAATATGCGACTGGTTGGGTGGCCAGCCTTGAAGATTTTGCGGCCAAAAACCCAATGCATTACGATCCGGTCCCGGGCACCCCTACTCTCTGGCGTCCACTCGACTCGGCAATCCGGATTTCGATTTCCTGGCCTGACGCCTACTACCATTTTCGGGACAGTCCTTCCTTCACCCCCGAAGCCAACTGGACTTACCTCAAACTCAACTACGAGCACGCGTTGTTGCTGACGCACGACCTGGCCAATCTCAACCGCACGGGCAACTGGTCGACCACCGAGTGCGGCGGACTCTATATTATCGGCGCGCTTTTTCCCGAATTCCGCGATGCCGCCACGTGGCGCCAAAAGTCAATCGATCGCCTGACCTTGGAATTCAATCGCATCGTCATGCCGGACGGGTTCGAGGCGGAATTGACGCCGACCTACCATTTCGTTTCGCTCGATGGTTTTCGCCGGCCTCTCGTGATGGCCAAGCTCAATAACCTGAGCGTCCCGGATGATTTTCGCGACAAGATCATGGCCATGTATCGCGCAGCGGTGCTGGTCATGGACCAAAGCGGCAACGATGTGCCGACGAACGATTCGAAAGTGGTCAGCGCAGCCCGCGAAGCCCGTGCCGGCCTCGAGCTCGCCGACGATCCGCTGCTCGAGTGGGCGAATTCGCATGGCGCGAAGGGACAGGCGCCGCCGGATTCCACGGCGCTGCCCTATGCCGGTTTTTACGCGATGCGCGGGGGCTGGAAGCGCGACGATCTCTTTCTTTTCTTCCGGGCAGGCCCCACCGGCATCGGCCATCAACACGAGGACATGCTCGAGGTGGTGATGCGTGCGTGGAATAAGAACCTGCTTTTTGATCCCGGCACGTATCCTTACGACAGCTCGGACTGGCGCCGTTTCGCCAACGGCACCGCGTCGCACAATACGATCATCGTCGACGGCAAGTGGCAGCACCGGGGCGCGACCGTGCCGCCGGTCGACAAGCCGACGGGCAATCCGTGGGTGGCCACGCCGCTGTTTGATTACGTGGCCGGAACTTACTCCGGGGGTTATCAGCTAAGCGTCCATCGCGGGCGGCCGTTCGATCCCCAAATCTGGAAGGGCAAGCCGGACACATCGGTCTCGCACACGCGCCGCGTGCTTTTTCTTCCTCCCTATTATGCGTTGGTGCTCGATACGCTGGATGGCACGGGCAAGCACACCTTTGACGCGCACTTCAATCTCGATGCTCCCGCCGCCAAACTGGATCCGCAAACGCATGCGGCCTTCAGCGAAAATGGCGAAGGGGCGCAACTCGCGCTCTACCCGTTGGAGATGGACAACCTGGCCGTCGACATTGTGCAGGGACAGCAGCAGCCGCTCCTCGGCTGGATGCCGCTCGAGCATCGGCCGATTCCCACGATCCGCTTTCGCAAAGTACAGGATGCTCCTGCCATGTTCGCGACTTTTCTTTATCCGTACCTGAAGAGCGCGCCGACTTTCTCGGCCACACCGTTGGCGGTGCAGGGCGATGATCTTTGGAGCCGCTCGCTGAAGACTTCGGAAGAGAACGTCGACATTGTCCTGGCGAAAAAAGGCGCGGACATTCCCTTCTCGCTCGCGTCGTCTCTCAATGGCGCGGTCACCGCTGACGCGACGGGGCTTGTTCTCCGGCAACCGGGCGGAAAGGGCGATGTTTATGTGGGAGGAATTGATGTGCGCTCGTATCGCGACGGCAAGACGGAGTTCAGCCTGGAAAATCCCGCGTCGCTGGTTTTCAGCGAACAAAACGGCGGGCTGCTTTGCTACAATCCGGGCGAGGCGGCGCTGACGCTGACCCTGAAGCAACCGTTCGCACGTACGGCCACACTGGCGCCGAAGGCGTGGACGTTGGTTTCCCCAAGCGGAGATGCACCCGGGGCGGCGCCGGCGCCGCTCAGGCCGCTGGAATCCTCGGAATCGAGCCCATCCTACGCGGACTATCTCAAGAGTCTTCCCGGATCATCACCATCCACGCCGGCCGCCCCGATTAAAATCAAGGCGGAGGAAATGACGATCCCCGCCAATGCGCTGCTGTCCGGGAAAGTCGGCGCGGAAGGCCGGGTCCTGGGCCATTGGGACGCCAACGGCACCGTGGCCTCGGCCCATATCGCCGTGCCGCAATCGGGCTGGTACCGGCTCAAAATCCGCTATTGCTCCGGCGATTCCCCGATGCGCTCGCTTCTCATCAACGGGAAAGCGCCTTTCGTCGAGGCGGAAGACTTCACCCTGCCCGCAACGATGGGCAATCCCCCTTCCGACGGATGGAGCAATGTCAGCAACGACTGGCAGGAAACGGTGCTGGGCGCCGACGATGCGTCTTCCGGCTGGAAGATCTACCTGACGAAGGGCCCGTGCACGCTCGACTTGCGCAATGACGAAGGTGGGTTGAATCTTGATTGGCTGGAACTGACGCCGGCCTAGAAACCCCTTCCTCTTTCATGCGCCGCATCCACTCCAAAAGCCTGCAGGCATTCTCGCTGGTCGAGCTGCTGGTCGTGATCGTGATCATGATTATCCTCGTGACCGGCGCGACGCTCAGCCTGCGAGGCGTGAACAGCTCCGGGCAATTCAACAAAGCGCTGGCTGAAATCTCGGGATTGCTCGAGGAGGCGCGCTCTTATGCCGTGGCGCAGAACACATACGTCTGGGTTGTCCTTTATCAAGATACTCCCGCGAACGGCGGTCCCCTTGGCGTTTATGCCGCAGCCTATTCCTCGGGCGATGGCACGGATCCGTTCTGCTGGGCGGGATCGGTGACTATTCCGCCGGGAACGGTCGGCAGCACGACATTGAGCCAGGTCGCCCACATTTATAAGTACAGGGGAATACACCTGGAGACGACGACGCTGCCCAGCGCACCCACCACCACGCCCCCCGCGACGCCGGCGACAGCGCCCACCTTTCAAATCACGACGCAGAGCGATTCGGGACCGGTGACTCTTTCCGGCACGAGCTCGGTCTACTGGCTGATCCAGTTCACGCCGACGGGTGCGGCGCGGGTTGGCCCGTCACCGGTGGATTCCGTCTGGCTCGGGTTGCAGGCTGCGCGCGCTCAAACGACTTTCGATCCTAACAATATCGCGAGCATCAAGATCAGCGGATTGACGGGCGTGACGACGGTCTATCGCCAGTAAATCCCGGCGCAAGCTACCTCGCGGGCGTAAAGGTCAACTTGCCGTTGTTGGAGCCCCACGCTGCGGTGCCGAGGAGCATCTTGCCGTTGTCACGGTAGAAGGTGATGGCTTTCAACTGCGCCGCGGTCAGGGCGGTGTTGTCCGTACCGAAGGCGAGGGAATTCGAAGCGGTGGCATCGCCGTCCCAATTGTAAATGGAAAGCGTGCCGGTCCATGGCTGGGCTTTGCTGTCGGCAAAAGTCACGACGTGCGAACCCGAGGCCGCGCCGAAATCGAGAATGGCCGGGGAGACGACCTTCAACGCGCCCGTGGTCGGCGAGATGTTGTTGCCCACGGATAGGTTTCCGCCTTCGAGCGAAACGGAGGATGACGCGCCGAGCGCCTTATCGTTCCCGAGCACGAGCGTGCCGGAGTGAACCGTTGTCGGGCCTTTGAACTCGCAGGCGCCGGTCAGGGTCAATTGCCCCGGGCCGGTTTTATCGAGGCCAAATTTCTCGCCGCGAATGACGCCGCCCACGGCGAGATCGCCCGTGGCCGAGATCACCACGCTTTTCATCAGCGTGATGTAGAGATTGAGCGTCTGCGGGTTGCCGCTCAGGTTAGTGATGTCGCCGCGAAGCTTGATCGGTTTTCCATTCACCCCGAAGGTGCCGGCATCGGCGCTGAAGGTGATGCCGGAGATCATGAGATTCGATTTGCCATTGCGCGCACTGCCGCCGGTCGCGCCGGAGAAGATGAGCGCGTCGCCAGTGGCAGGAATCTGATTGTCCGACCAGTTCCCGCCGTTTTCCCACTTGGCGTCCGTGCTCCCGCCGACCCAGGTCGCGTCCCGGGCCGGGGAATTTCCCACGCTGCAGCAAATCAGGCCGACAACGGCCATTGCGGTGAAAAGGGACTTCACGATGAGCGCGTGGCGGGTGAGCCTGACCTGACCGGAAAGGCTCAAGCTCGCTTGCTCTTGCGGCGCTGCCAGAAGATCAGGCCGGCCAAGCCGCCAAGCATCATGGCCCACGTGCCGGGCTCGGGAACGACCTCGACCTCGATGTCGTCGACGCCGGCGCTTTGGTAGAGAACGAGGAAGGAATTCGCGTAGAAGGCCTGGTCTGTCGGGTTGGAGTAGAGCAGCGCGAGGTTGCCGCCGGTGATGAGCGTCTCGGTCGCGCCGCCGCCGAGATTGGTCACCGTGCCGAGGGTCAGGCCGCTGTACTGGCCACCGGAAACGCCGCCCGTGTCACTCGTCGCGCCGGTGCCGGCAATGAGCACATAGGGCGTGTTAGCGGGAACGATGGCCGGCTCGTTCTCCATGTTGAGCGTGAATTGAACCGAGCCGGTGCCGGTGCCGAAGGCGATGTTGGTACCCGCGACGCTGAGAACCGTGCCGCTATTGGTGGGGCTGCTGCCGAGCGCGCCGTGGACCTGGGTGTTGAGGTTGAAGGTGAGGTTGGCGTTCTGGATGGTCGAGGCGCCCGAGGCAATGAGCGTCAATACGCTCGACGTGTTGGTGTCGGTGGCCGAGCTTATGCCGACGAGGACGTTGGCGCGCGTGCTTGGTGTCGTGCCGGAGCCCGAGATGCTGAAGCCGGTGCCGGAGCTTGTGCCCGTGCCGCCGATCGTTGCGCCTGCGCCTACACTGAGAGTGCTGGTGCCCGTGGCCGAGCCGGCGGTGTTGGCGAGAATCAGGCCGCCCGCGCTCACCGTCGTGCCGACTGTGGGGCCACCGTAGATGTTATTTCCGGAAAGGGTCAATGTGCCGGTGCCGAGCTTGGTCAAGCCGATGCCGGAGTTGGTGATGTCGTTGGAGTAGGTTTGCGAAGTGGCGCCGGTGTCGATACCGACGGAGGAGCCCGCCGAAAACGAGACGACGCTGCCGGTTTGTCCACCGACACCATTAAGAATACCGGCGAGGGTTCCAGTGCCGGTGCCGGTCGTGGTGAACTGATTGGCGCCGCCCACTGCGACTGCCAGGGTTCCGCCGCTGGAGGCCGTCACCGTGCTCGTGGCGGACGTGGAGAGGACGTTGGCGAATTCGAGGGTGGCGCCGCTGTTAATCGTGGTGGCTGCGGTGTAGTTGTTTGTCCCGCTTAGGATCACGATGCCTGCGCCCGATGTTGCCAAGGAGATGCTGCTGCCAGAGGTGGCGCTCGCATTACTGCCGGAGATCGGGCCAGCGAAGGTAACTGTATTTGAGGCGGCGGCGGAAAGAGTTATGACGGCGCTTCCGGCGGAGCCATTGGTCAGATTCAAACTACCCGTGAATGTGCCCGTTCCTCCGCCCGTAATATTGCTGCCAATGATGAAGGAGCTCGTGCCTGTGCCTGTTTGTGCAATCAGCGCCAGGTTCGAAGAATTAGAGACACCCGTGGTGCTGATAAAAAGACTGGCTGACTCTTTGGCGGTGGCGCCGAAAGCGATATTGCTCACGCCGCCGCTACTCCCAATGTTGACGGTTCCAGCCTGAATCGCAATCGTTCCGGTTCCCGATGTGGTGCCGTTAAGAAACGTGGTTTCGTTCGCACCGGTGATCGTAAGCAACTTGCTTCCCACGGAGAGCGTGAAGCCGCTCCCCAAAGTGAGTATTCCATTGCCGACGGCAAAAGAACCACTTTTAGCAAGGGTCGTGTTGACGTTGAGCGTCAAGTTATCGCCGCCCATGGCAATCAGCGAGCTCGAGTTAAGGGTCAGGGTGTGGACGGCATCCCCGATGGTTACATTGTTGCCAGAGCCCCCCGTGACAATTTCCCCGATCTCGAGCGACGACGCACCGAGAGTCGTGATGCCGGCGGCGGTGTTAAAGGTAGCGATGTCAGTAGTGCCAGTCGCAGCCCCGGGAAAAGAGGCGCCTCCCCAATTCGGAGCCGACTCCCAGGTTATGCCATCGCCGCCGCCGTTCCACGTCTCGCTGGTGGCCATGGCGTTGAGGGATAATCCCAACGACAACGGTAAGAGAAAAAGAAGGGACTTGGAGGTTTTCATGGGCTTCTACGGGTTGGGTCTGAGGGGGTTTTGGGAGACGGATTGGGCAGAAAACGGGAGGATGACAAAAGCGAAGTATTTAGATACTATACAGACTGCTAATTAAGTTTAATGGGTTATCTTCCTTGAGTGGTAAAAGTAAAATATTGAAACGGCGGTGTCGAAGGCTTGTTTGTGCACGCTGGAGCATCACTTCACTCTTGTCGGCGATTTTGGGTTGTTCATCGAGGGGTGGGAACCGTATGAGTCCCTTTTGCTTTCTTCTGCCCATTAGCGGGCAGAGCGGCAAGAATCGCAACCGCTTCGTTTTGCACTCTGGTGCATCAGAAGTGGGCAAATTGTTCAACCCACCGCGACCTCGGAGATTTGCCCCTGTGGCGAAAATCAGCGCTCCTCAGTCATGTCGGAAGCGTCTTAAGACGAGTGAAGACACGACCGAAGACCATGCACCAGAGAGCACCAGTAATCCGTTTACGGCGTTCCTTTTCGGATGATAATTGCATTACATTTCTTTGGGCTCAGGCGACTTATTGACCACACGTGAAAACCTACACAAATCCATTGAGCTCCCGGGCCGCGTTTACCCTGGTGGAAGTCGTCGTGGCGCTGGGGATTTTCAGCTTCGCGCTGGTGGCGATCGTGGGGCTCTTTGTTGTCGGGCTGAATACGAACAAGGAATCATCGGACCAGATCCAGGCGGCGAACTTTGCCTCGCTCCTGATTTCCACGCGCCGGGCGCTGCCGACGAACGCGATCGCGAATTTTGCGCTGCCGCCGCTGAACGCCGCCTATTCCGCCGCAGGCACGTTCCTGACCAATGCCGCCGGCGTCGCGGCCGACGGGACGACGAACGCAACCCCCGCCTACAATCTCTACTACCAGTCGGGCACCAATAGCGTGACCGGGCCGCACCTTGCGCTGGTTCACCTCGTCATCTGGTCGCCGTTGGGCGCGGCCTTCCCGACGAACAATCCCAGCGGCCGTTACGAGCTGACCACGCAGGTGGCACTGCCATGAACCCGCCCTTTTCCTCTTCGCGGTGGGGATTCACGCTGATCGAGATGCTCGTTTCCATCTCCGTGCTGAGTTTCATGCTGCTGATGATGGCGCAGATGACCGGGCTGGCGGAGCAGGCCTGGCGGGTGGAGCAAAACCGCATCGATAATTTTTCCAAGGCGCGCTCGATGGTCGACATGGTGACGGATGATTTGCAGCGCGCGGTCGTTCGTGGCGACCTGCCCATCTTCAACACGAGTTCGCCTAACGCCACGCCGACGGTTACCGCGAATGGTCTCTATTATTTTCCCACCTCCACGATGACTCCGTCCACATCGAGTTTCACCAACGCTTTCTATACCCGGCTGCCGGGCGTGCCGGCGTCGGCCTCCACACAAGTGCGTGACATTTCGCTGGTGAGCTACACGATCGTTGCGACGACCACGCCGGATAGGATTGTGCTTCAGCGCTCCGATCTCGCCGTGCCGTGGACGAGCTCCCAGAACGTGGCCTTTCAGGGAAACATGGCGACACTGCTCTCAAGCCCGAACTCGACGCCGCGTGAGGTGGCTCCCGGCGTGGTCGGCTTCCGACTCGCCTTCCGCCGCGCCGACGGCACGATGATCGATTCGAGCCAGTACAGCGGCTACGATCCCACGAGGCCCGTCGTGGCCGTGGATGTCGGTGTGGCCGTGATCGGAAAAGAAAGCCTCAGCCCCACTCTGCTTACCGCCGCGCAGATCCAGAACATCCAGACCGCACTGGCCGGCGCTACCATCACCAATGGCGTCAAGGCAAGCTGGGATCAAACGGTGCTGACGCCGTCGTTTTATGCTAGTTATCCCAAGACGCTGGGCGGCGGCCTGAAGACTTTCGAACGCTGGGTGGCTTGCCCCGCGTTTTGATCCACCCCACCAATGAAGCACGCGGTTTTCCCGGGATCGGCGGCAGCTCGAAAATCCCGACAGAGCATGGCGCTCATCATCACGCTGTCGATCCTTGCCCTGCTCAGCATCCTGCTCGTCTCGTTCGTCTCGATGGCGCTAATGGATCGCGGCGCGACGCATAGCTACACGCAGTCGTTGCCAGCGGACCAGATCGCGCAGGGCGGCCTCGACCAGATCGTCTCTCAATTTCAGGCGGAGATTGCGGACCCGGCGCTCTCGACCAATTCGCTGCCTACGGGCGTCAGCAACAATCTCTATATTCCCCTCGCCCCGGCGAATGCGGTGCCGCAGCGCACCGCGCCCGCCGCGGCAAATCTGGCGACACTTCTCAGCTACAGCGGAACACGTCTCTACACGGCGGGAGCCGGCACGCCGGACTACAGCTCCGCGTGCCTGACGCAGACGCCGTCGCTGAATGGACGTTCCGTATCCACCGCGGTCTGGAACCAGCCCCAGTTGACCACGGGCACGACCACTTTCCCCACGCCGAAGTGGGTCCTGATGACACGCTCCGGCCCGCAGGCGTTCACGAGCTACACGGGGACGCTGTCCAATAACGCGCTCAACAACAGCAGCTACGTCGTCGGCCGCTACGCCTATATCGTTTACGACACAAGCGGCCTGCTGGACGCGAACGTGGCAGGGTATCCCAGCGGCGCAGCGTCGAGCGCCTCGGGCAAGGGGCTCATGCCGTGGGCCGATCTCACGCAGATCAGCGGCGTCACCCAGCCCGACGTCGACAACCTGGTGAATTGGCGCAACGCCACCACCGCTTCGCCCGTGGCGAGCTACGTCACCAACGTCCTCTTCGCTGCCACCAACAACGGCTTC
>FSYS01001973.1_pt1 | contig 12399 bp, 7 predicted proteins | sample 1638491 | NCBI WGS metagenome assembly FSYS01 (sample SAMEA3914788, study PRJEB12502) | metagenome | biome: forest; material: soil | place: Canada | collected 2011-07-03 | depth 0.1 m | reverse complement strand
GAAGAAGATGCTCCATGAGCCGGTGACGGCGACGCTGGCGATGCCTCCGATAACCACCGCCCGGACGGCTCCCCACCAGTGGGCGGTGAGGCCGCTCTCGTACTCGCCGACCTCGTTGGAGACGCCGATGAAGAGCCAGTTGATGCTGGAGACGCGGCCACGCATTTCGGGTGGTGTAGCAAGCTGCAAGATGCTGGAGCGGACGACGACCGAGATCATGTCCGAGGCGCCGATGAAGATGAGAGCAACGCAGCTGAGCACGATGTTGCGGCTCAGGCCGAAGATGATCGTCGCGACACCGAAGATGCCAACGCAGACGAGCATGACTTTGCCGGCGCGACGCTTGATCGGATAGACGAGCAGGGTGAGCGAGACGATCAGGGCTCCCAGCGAGGGCATGGCGCGCAGAAGACCCAGGCCGTTGGCTCCGGAGTGCAGGATGTCGACCGCGAAGATGGGCATGAGCGAGGCTGCGCCGCCGAGCAGGACGGCAAAGAGGTCGAGCGAGATGGAGCCGAGCAGAAGACGCGTGCCGATGACGTAGCGCAGGCCGGCGAGCATGGTGTCGACGGTGAAACTTTTTTTCTCGGCGGCGCCGCGCGGCTTGATGACGCTGAACAAACTGAGGAAGGAGATGAGGCCCAGTAGCGTGAAGGCGTAGACCAGCGGTGCGCCATTGAAGTTGGCAAAGCGGCCGCCGAAGAGGTGCGCGAGCGGGATGGTGAAGAGCAGGCCGCCGATCATGGGGCCGGTGGCGTTGGCGATCTGGAAGATGGACGCGCCCCAGGTGACGGCATTGACGAAGTGCTCCTTGGCAACAAGCGAGGGCACGAGCGCGCTGGCGGCAGGACCACTGAAGCAGCGGCCGGCTCCAATAACGAAGAGGATGGAGTAAATGAGCCAGATGTTTTGCGAGTGATGCAGCGCCAGCCACAGCAGGGCGAAGGTAGCGAGAGCCTGCACGGTGTAGCAGGTGAGGATGACGGTGCGGCGGTCATAGCGGTCGGCTACATGGCCGGCGGGAAGAACGAAGAAGATGCCGGGAAGGAAGAGTGCGAGGCCGGTGTATCCAAGAGCTAACGCCGAGTGTGTGATCTGGTAGACCTGCCAGGCGACGCCGACGGACTGGGCTTCGGCGCCCATGATGCCCATAAGGCGGGCAGCGGAGTAGAAACGGAATTCGCGCGACTGCCATGCAACGGTGGCACTGGTAGACGACTGGGCGGCATCGCTCATCTGAACTACTATGCTGACACAGTTGGGGTGAAGCGGTCGCGGACGGAGGCGACGAATGAGCGAAGAGAATGTCAGCGCATGTTCAACACACGAAACTGTTTGCCGTTGGAGATGGCGAGGCGCAGGGGGCGGGGTGGACCTGCGGGAGGAACGGTGACTTCGGCCCAGAGCTCGTCGCCAGGAGCGAGCGGGTACGGCGTCTGAGCGTGCTCGCCGAGGAGGATGCCGCCGAGGATGACGGCGATGAGGACTTGCCAGCGCTACCCGTTGGCTTTTCGTCGGCTTGCTCGAAGGCGCGGATTCGCTCCGCGGTGGCTGGATCGATCAGGCCGGCCGAGACCCATCGGGTTAGCTGCTGCTGCCAGGTCAACATGGTGGTTTGCGGAAGTACATCACGTGGCAGACAAACACGCAACGAAAATCAGTGCTGGCTGCGCGGAATGGTTATCATGGGCTGGATGAGTGCACCGGATCGAGATACGCTGGGAAGACTGCCGACGGAAGCGGGGAATCCTGCAAGTGAACATTTGGATGAGTTGTCGACGCTCGAGATGCTGGCGCTGATCAATGCGGAAGACGCGAACGTTGCGGGGGCCGTGCAGGCGGAGTTGGGGAATGTGGCGCGGGCTGTCGATGCGATTGCCGAGCGGTTTCGGCGGGGTGGGCGGCTGTTTTATATCGGCGCGGGAACCAGCGGGCGGCTGGGAGTGCTGGATGCGAGTGAGTGCCCGCCGACCTTTTCGGTGAGCGCGGACCTGGTGCAGGGGTTGATTGCTGGTGGCGATTCGGCGCTGCGGCTGTCCAGTGAGCACTCGGAGGATTCTCGCGAGGAAGGGGCGCGGGATTTGAAGGCGGCAGGGTTTGGCGAGGGCGGGAGGCCTGACACACTGGTGGGGATTGCGGCCAGTGGGCGGACGCCGTATGTGCTCGGGGCGATGGAGTATGCGAAGAGTCTGGGCGCACTGACGGTGGGACTGAGTTGTGTGCCGGAGTCGGCGCTGGCGCATGCGGCAGAGATTGCGATTACGCCGGCGACGGGCGCGGAGGTGCTGACCGGGAGCACTCGGATGAAGGCGGGCACGGCGACGAAGATGGTGCTGAATATGCTCTCGACCGGCGTGATGGTGCGCACCGGCGCGACGTTTGGCAACCTGATGGTGAACATGCGGCCAACCAATGCAAAACTGGTGGATCGCGCGGAGAGGATCATCGCGGCGGCGGTCGGCTGCGATATGGGGACTGCGGCGCGGTTGCTCGCGGAGTCGGGGAGCGAGGTTAAGGTGGCGATCGTGATGGGGAAATTGGGTGTGGGGCGCGAGGTGGCGGAGGAGCGGCTCGCAGCCGCGCGGGGTATCCTGGCTGGTGCGCTTGCCGCGGACAATTCCTGAGGCGTTCATGATGTGGCAATGAGGCGCGTCTAACGTGCAGGTATGCGAACCTACTTTTCCCAAACGTATTTGAGGATGCTTGGACGCAGGGCGCTGCTTGGTTTGGCATTCCTGGTGATTGCCAAGCTGGCTGTCGCGTAACAATCGCAGGTGAGCAACGCCGCCGCAGACGCTAGCTGAAGAGCGTGTGCTTGCGCGGCATGTCGATGCCCAGGTGTTCGTAGGCAAGGCGTGTGGCTACGCGGCCGCGGGGGGTGCGGTCGAGGAAGCCGATCTGGATGAGGAAGGGTTCGTAGACCTCTTCGAGGGCGTCCTGCTCTTCGGCGAGCGCGGCTGCGAGGGTGTTGAGGCCCACCGGACCTCCGTCGTATTTCTCGATGATGGTGCGGAGGAGGCGGCGGTCGAGCTCGTCGAAGCCGTGGGCGTCGACTTCCAACATTTCCAGTGCAGCGACGGCGGTGGGACGGTCGATTTTTCCGGCGGCGCGGACCTCGGCGAAGTCGCGGACACGGCGGAGAAGGCGGTTGGCGATGCGGGGTGTGCCGCGGGAGCGCACGGCAATTTCGGCGGCGCCATCGCGGTCGATCGGTACGCCTAAGACTTCGGCAGAGCGCTCGACGACCCAGCGCAGCTCGTCGTCGGTGTAGAACTCCAGCCGGAGGAGGATCCCGAAGCGGGAGCGCAGCGGCGAGGACAACAACCCTGGACGCGTGGTCGCGGCGACGAAGGTGAAGGGGTCGATGCGCATGACGTGGGTGCGGGCCGATGGGCCGGTGCCGATCATGATGTCGAGCTGGTAGTCCTCAAGCGCGGTGTAGAGTTTTTCTTCCATGACGGGCTGGAGCCGGTGGATCTCGTCGAGGAAGAGAACTTGTTTGGGCTTGAGGTTGGTGAGGATGGCGGCCATGTCGCCCTGGACCTGGAGGGCTGGGCCGGAGGTTTGCTGGAATCCGACGTCCAGCTCATTCGCGATGATGGTCGCGAGGGTGGTTTTGCCCAGGCCGGGAGGTCCGAAGAGGAGGACGTGGTCGAGGGCCTCGCCGCGGGACTTGGCGGCCTCGAGGGCGATGGCAAGTTGCTCTTTGGCTTTGGTTTGGCCGATGAACTCGGCGAGACGCTTGGGACGCAGTTTGAGCTCGACGGCATCATCGTCGTCGACACGACCGGCGGAGACGAGACGGTCGGCCTCGGAACTCCTGGGTGTGGTGCTGCGCGGCGCGGCGGTCCCCAAACCAATTTTTCGCTTTTGCTCGAAGTCCATGCTGAGGCGAGGATAAGGCGAAGCGGACGCTGAAGCAATCTGTGGAAGGAAGTGAAGGGAGTTTTCGTGGGGTCGGAGGGGAAGCGCGGCTGAGGCGTTGGTAGCTTGCGGAGTTCCCGCGGCCAAAGCCGGGGCGCGCACGTCTATAGTGGGCATGCTTCTTAATGCATTGGATCTGGCGGCTGTTGGGGAAGCCGGATCCCGGGAGAGTTTATGTCCGTATCTTCACGTTCGTATCTGACGCTGGTGGCGCTGATGGCAGGCTCGATGACTGGGGTTGCGCAGCAACAAACAGCGCAGCAGGCGACGGAGCAGGCACCGGCACCGCAGGCCGCGCAATCGGCAGATTCGTCTGTGCTGCATGTGCGCACCGGACCTCTCCCCCGGACGATTCACCTGGATTTGGTGGTGACGAACAACCCGGGGCAGCCGGTCACAGGGCTGGAGCAGAAGGACTTTACGTTGCTGGACGATAAGACGCCGCGTGAGATTACGTCGTTCGAGGCGGTCGACGAGCGGAAGCAGCCAGTGGAGGCGATCCTTCTGATCGATGCTGTGAATACCGGGTATACCGAGATTTCGCAGGAGCGCATCCAGATCGACAAATTCCTGCGGGTCAATGGGGGCAAGCTGACGCTGCCGATATCGCTGGCCATCTTCGGCGACCAGGGGATCAAGATGCAGGGGGGATATAGCCGCGACGGCAACGCGCTGGCGGACGCTTTGGCGAAGTACACGATCAGCCTGCGTGAGATTGGGAGGTCGGCGGGTTTCGAGGGAGCGGCGGAGCGGCTGGGTGACTCGTTGAAGGCGATACGGATGCTGGCGGCGTATGAGTCGGGGCGGCCGGGCCGGAAGATTATTTTGTGGGTGTCGCCGGGCTGGCCGCTGCTGTCCGGGCCGCGGGTAGACCTCTCGGGGAGTCAGAGGACGGCGATCTTCAACGACATCACGTTTTTGTCCACGACGTTGCGCGACGCGCATACGTCGGTGTACGCGATCAACCCTCGGGGGGTAGGGGAATCAGTAGGCCAAGCATTCTATTATGAGCAGTTTACGGATGGTGTCAAGAAGCCGTCGGATGACAATATCGGAAATCTGGGCCTGCAGGTGATCGCGACCGAAACGGGAGGGTTGGTCCTCAACAGTACCGGCGTTGCAGAGTTACTGCAGCAGTCCGTGGCGGATAATGTCGCGTATTATCGGCTGTCCTTTGAGCCGCCGCCGACGGAGAAACGAGATGTGTACCACTCGCTGAAAGTTACGGTAGCGAAGCCAGGTGTGACCGTGGCGACAAGCACCGGTTACTATGCTGAGCCATAAATTTTGGTTGCCCGAGACTGAGGCGATGGCTCGAAAAATACATCCATCAAAACAACATACAGTTTGCGTCTTGAGGCGAAGAACTTGCGTCTCACTGTTGCGGTAACAGTTTTGTCATGTTGAGAACGAGCGGGGAACTTAGTATGGGGCCCGGCGAGATGCCGCCCCGCGGTTAGTTAAGGGACGAACTCAAATTTTAGTCAAGGTGAGCGTTGACTCTCAGGCGCGCACCGGATGGGGAAGCAATTGATGAAGCGCCTGATCTCTACATGTCTCACGATATTTTGCTGTGTTTGCCTGATGCTCGCAACGGAACGTCGGGCGATGGCCTATGTTGATCCAGGGTCGGGGCTGCTGGCGCTGCAGTCGATCGGGTCCATGCTGGCGGCGGCGGCATTTTTTATGCGGCGGCGTATCATGGGGCTATTCAACAAAAAGAAGCCCCTTGCCAGCGCTGAGCCGCGGTTAGCTGGATCTCGCTTGACGGGTCGGAAAGAAGATTCTCGCAACGCAGCATGACAAATGGAACGCCCACAGCCACATTCCGTGACCCAGCCGGATCTCTAAGCCTGGAAGGCGACTTCGCCGTCCGCACAATTCATCCTGAAGCGCGCGACCAGGTGATGGAGTTTGTCACTTCGCAGTTTTGCAACCAGTTGCAGGATCGCGGGGACATGGTCCCCATCACGATCAAGGACACGCCTGCGGGGCTGCAACTGTTACATCCAAGGGTGCCTGTGCCTACGTATCCGTGGGAGTGGACGCCGTCGCAATGGCTGGCGGCCGCGCAATTGACCCTTTCGCTGTGCGCCGAGGCCCTCAACGAGGGTTGGGTTCTGAAAGATGCGACACCGCTGAATATTTTGTTTGTCGGATCACGGCCGGTGCTAGTGGACGTGCTGTCATTCGAGCGGTGGGACCCGGCACCGAAAGAGTATCCCTCGCACATCTGGCTGGCGTATGGGCAGTATGTTCGCACGTTTTTGCTGCCGCTGTTGATGAACAGGATGCTGAGCTGGCCGCTGGAGCTGTCGCTCTTCAAGCGTGATGGATATGAGCCGGCGGAGCTATACAAGGCGTTGAGCTGGCGGCAGCGGCTTTCGTCCGAAGCATTCTGGCCGGTGACGCTGGCGGCTCGATTGGACCGGAAGAGTGAGCAGAAGACGGCGGCCAAGACGGCGCCCCAGCACAAGTCTCCAGATCTGGCACTGCATCTGCTGAAGCGGACGCTCGAGAATCTGCGCAAGCAGACGCGTCGAGCCATGCCGGAGTATGCAGGCTCGGAGTGGTCAAACTATACCGCGACGCTGACCCATTACACGGCGCAGGAGAGCGCGCAGAAACTGGACTGGGTGCGCAATGTGCTCGAGGAGCTGAAGCCGGCGCGCGTCCTGGACATTGGAGCCAACACCGGAGTCTTCAGCGCGCTGGCCGCAGAGCAGGGTGCGCAGGTGGTGGCGCTGGAGCGGGATGCGGCTGCGGCCGAAAGCCTGTATCGGATGACCTGCAACAGCCAGCTGTCGATCCAGACAATTCATGCAGACCTGGCGCGGCCGACGCCAGCGGCAGGTTGGGAGAACCACGAGACCAGCAGCCTGCTATACCGGCTCGAGGCAAAGTCGGAGGTCGTGCTGATGCTCGCGGTGATCCATCATTTGATCTTGATGGAGCAGATACCGATCAGCGCGATTCTGGATTTGGCGCACAAGCTTACGTCGCGAACCCTGGTGCTGGAATGGGTGCCAGTGTCCGATCCGATGTATCAAAGTTTAATGCGCGGCAGGGACGCGCTGTACGGCTCGCTGAGCGAAGCCGACCTGTTGACGGCGTGCGAGGGACGCTTTCACATCCTACGCAGACAACCCCTGGAGAATGGTCGTATTTTATTTCTCTTCGCAAAGGAATAATGCCGAGAGAGTAATTCAAGGAAGCGTGCCATGGGTTCGGGATTGGAAGCAGGAGCAAGCCTGGAGCCCTCGCGCACCGAGAGATTGAAAAGGACAAGATGCTGAAGAAGCTCGGCCAGTGCCTCGGCCTCGCCTCCATATTGCTGGTGATGAGCTACGGAGATTTGCTGGGCGGCGGGTATGACGCCCGCATGCATGTGCCGTTTGCACTGCACGGAATCGTGTGGGCGCAGTTGACAGACATTGTTCTTCTGGGGCTGTTGCTGTTCGCAGTGATTGGCCCGCTCTCACGCACGCGAGCGTATCCATGGGTAAGACTGCTGCTGACTATCGCGGTGCTGCCCTATCTGATCCTGCTCACGCGCTCAGAGATTTCCCCTGCCCTGACCAAGAATCTGGTTCTGCTGATTGCTATCTTCTGGACGGCGTTTGTGCAGCTGCTGTGGATCAGGTTCAAGGAAGCCTATCGCAAGTTGATGCGCGTGGGCGAATTCTTCGCGGCCTTCTTAATGGTGTTCTGCCTTTGCAGCATTCTTCAATTGCTTTGGATTCTTCGATGGAAGCCCGGGCCGCACCAACAGATGGCGACGTGGGCAACGAATGCGCAGTCGGCGAGAGAGCTGCCTGTCCGCGAACATCCGCGGCTGGTGTGGATTGTCTTTGACGAACTTTCGTATGACCAGGTGTTTGAAGATCGCGCCGATGGCCTGGCCCTGCCGAACTTCGATGCCCTCCGCAGTGAGAGCACGGTGTTCACGGACGCACAGCCGATCGGCGACCACACGGTGAAGATTCTGCCGTCGCTGCTGAGCGGGCATGTGATCGACAAGTACAACTTTACCTTCGACAATCGCCTGCGGGTGCGTGACCTCGGGACGCAGGGCTATACACTGCTCAACGGCTCGGGGACAGTGTTTGCGGATGCGCAGAAGAATGGTTGGCGCACAGCGGCGGTGGGCTGGTACAACCCGTACTGCACGATTTATGAGGGCGCGATCGACGACTGCTACTGGATGAATCTCGACCGGATGGATGGGCCGATGGCTCAGGATGCCAGCTTCTGGGGCAACGTGTGGTCGCCATTGAGGCAGGCGGGAGAGCAGATCGTGTGGCCTGCGCGCGCGGACGAAAACATCTGTACCTACGCGGTGCGGCAGCGAACCAGGACCTACGTGGATTTGGAAGCGCACGCCGCGCAGATTCTGAAGAGCGATCAGGCTGACTTTGTCTTTCTGCACCTGCCGGTGCCGCATAGTCCGGCGATCTGGAACCGCGCGCGTGGCGGCTATGCGCAGAGGTGCGGCGGCTCGTACCTCGACAACCTGGCACTCGCGGACCGGGAGCTGGGGAGTATCGTGGAGACGCTGAAGAGCTCGCCGCGCTGGAAGGACACGACGCTGATTGTGGAGGGCGACCACTCGTGGCGCCTATGGCTGTGGAATGACCAGCCGGGATGGACGGCTGAAGATCGCGAAGCATCGCAGGCGGGATTTGATCCGCGACCGGCGGTGATTGTGCATCATGCCGGTCAGACGCAGCCGCAGGTGAACGACACGCCGTGGAGCCTGATCAACGTGCATACGATCGTTGAAGAAGTACTCCACGGCGGGATGGGTCAATAGCTGGTTCAGTACTTGAAGCGGTAGCGAACCTCCGCATAGATCTGTCGCGGGTCGTTCCAGTGAAATCCGCCGAAGGTCAAGCTGTTATCCAACTGCACGCGGCGATTGGCCACATTCAGCGCGTTCACCGAGATGGTGTATCTGTCTGCAAAGGTCTTGCCGACGGCGAGATCGAAGGTCGTATGGCTGGGCAGATAGGGGCCGGGATACTGCACGCCCGGCAAGCCGTTTGTGAAGCCCGACCCATAATAGACGTTCGTCGAAGCTGTGACCTTCCCTGGGAATCTGCCGTCGAAGCCCACGTTCAAAGTATTTCTCTGATCGTGGTCGACCGGCGCAAGTCCTGGCGGAATGTTGAGCGGGCATGCCGACGTGATTGGGGCTGGACAGACGAGGCCACCGGTGATTGGCGAGGTTGCCTGCGCGATCTGGTTGGCGTACGCCAGGTGGAACTGTCCATGATGGAAGACATCGGGAGAGTGCAGGTTGAGTGACCACCCTTGAATGAGCGCATAGGACCAGGTGATCGGCCAGAAGATATTCGATTCGCCGATATTGTTGTGGTCCAGCCAGTTCTCTGCCCTGGTCTCATAGTTATTGATGTTGAGGGTCCAGTTGCGGTACGGAATGGTCACGCCATATTGCCATTGGATGTCGCGCTCTCCGTGCAGAGGAGCGAACGCAAGATTCTGGCCGTTGGCCAGGTCGAGCAGAGGTCCGGTGGCCGTGGCCAGAGGCGGCGCCTGGTAGTAGTACCCATAGAAGCCGGTGAAGACCCAGTTCAGGCGCGGGATTCGTAAAGCCGCGCCAAAGCGTGGATCGGTCGCGGTCTCGGAGAGGGTCGAGTTGAACTGCGTTGCGCGGAAGCCCGTAATCAACGTCAACCACGGGGTGACCTTGAATTTGTCGTTGACGAATTCCGAGACGACGCCTCCGTTCACGCCGATCGAAGAGAATGTTGGTGGAATGTTTGGCGTACCGTCCGTGAAGACGTTATTGAAGTAGTTGTATTGATGCTGACCAAACCCATAGAGGCCGGCCTGGAGATCATTCTTCCAGAAGGTCATGTGGAGAGCGGTCTGCGCTCCCGCATAGCTCGCGTTTTGATCGACGGTCGAGATCACGGGCGTATCGTTTGGACCGCCCTGATAGTCGGCGCCGTTGTAATGGTAGAAAGGCGAAACCGTGAGCAGGGTCTTTGGATTGAAGGTGTGGATCCACGAGAACGTGACATAGCCATCGGGCTCACGCTCGGCGTCACGCAGGCCGCTCGATGGATAGATCTGGTTTCCCGTTGAGTTCGGATTGGGATCGATCGGGATCTGGTAATAATCCTCGCGCAGAGATCCGACCAGCCGATATTGGTTTTTCGCATCGGGATTGAAGATGAACGAGGCGAATCCGCCGTAGCCATTCACCGCATCGTGAAACACCTCGGGAATAGGCGTCTGGAGTCCGTAGTTGCTGCGGTTCCCATTCAGGCTTGCATAGTAGGCAAAGCGCTGCGTGTGTCCTCCGCAACTAATTTGATCATCCGTCTGATAGAAATTTCCAGCCGTGATGACCAGGTCGCACTCCCTGTCGCGTTCGAAACCGGTGCGCGGTACAACGTTGAAGACGCCATAGGTGCGATCCCCATAGTCAGCGTCGTAGCTGCCGCTATAAACCTCGAGGTAATCAATGTCTCTGGGAAGGATCTGCGGGCCCAGATTGGTGGCGATGTTGGTATTGGGAATCGGGACGCCGTCGATCAGCCAATTGACCTGGTGGCCGCCCATCATATGCAGCATGTCGTGGGTCACGTAGGTAGCCGGCACATAATCCGTGATCATCTCCATGCCGTTGGTGCGGTCCGCTCCCGGCGTTTGTTGAATATCTATGCGGCTCAACATTGTGGTCGGTGTAACGCTATCGGTCGAAGCCTGCGCAGTTGCCGGCACAACAACGCTCTCGTTCACACCTGCGATCGCTAAGGGGAAATGCAGAATGGGACTCGTGTCGGACTGAACCGTGACATCCTGGCTCATTTGCTGGAACCCCTTCGCTGAGACCGTGACCGTGTAGTTTCCTATGGGCACGGAGGTGAAGACAAACTCGCCGTTCGCGTTGGTTTGCGCCGAGCGTGTAAACGCTGAATTTTGAGCTTTCAGGGTAAGCTGAGCGCCCTGGATGGGGCGATGCTGCGGGTCGTGGACGATGCCCTGCACCGTTCCGAAGATCGACGCCCAGGCGAGCGTCGCGGGCAGGAGGAGTGCACAGAGACAGAGAATGATGCGACGCGCGAGATGCGACCGTCGATGCAGCACGAAGAGGTACATGGAAATTTTCCTGGCCACGCGGGCGTGACGATTTACTGGCACTGAAAGGGAGCACGGCGGATACTCACGGCTGCAGGGCAGCAGGAGTTACTCGGACGCGTGCGAGTGCTAGGCGAGGAAAGAGGGAGGGCCGCGTTTCTGGCGGGAGCGATCAAAGGAGATGCGGCGCAGGCACTCGGCCTGTGCGGTGGGTGAAGGCTCGTGCAGCGAAAACGCAGCTTGCGTTGGGCCGGCGCCAGGGGTGAGGGTCTGCAGATGGGATGCGGCGAGGGAGCGCTGGCGGTAGGGGCACTGCTGGGGCTGCGCGTTGATGCGGGTGGAACCGTCGGATTCGTGCAAGAGCAGCGCGCGAACTTCCGGAGACATCTCGCAGCGATGCTCGCCGCCGCGACGGCAACAGGCGGGCAGCATTGATTGACCCATCGCACCGGTGGTAAGCGCGGGAGCAATCATGGGGAACAAGGTCGCCCAGAACAACACGATGGAGAGAAGCCGTCGCTGCATAGCCTGCGAGTTTTATCTTCGCATATGGGGAGCTAGGGGCGAAGGATGAGGAGCAAACAGGAATGTCCCTCGATAGCGGCGGTGATGCCGCGCTGGGTGCCAAGGTCCTTCCCTGCCCACACGTCGCGGACATTCCAGGCGCGATCGCCGAGCGCGGGGCTAAGTTCGGCGAAGGTGCCATTCGGGTTGATCGGCGTGTCGGCGGTGTTGAAGAGGGCGAGGGCGATCCTGTTGCCGGGAAGGTTGGCCTGCCAGACGATGGCACCGTCATGGTGGAAAAGCTCGAAACTCTTCGTTGCTGTCTGGTTGATGGCGATGAGGTCGCGGTTGGTGAGCAGCGCAAGCGTCGGCGCGTCGAGCAGCGTCAGGTTGGCCCCGAGGATGAGCGGGCTGCGCGCGATGGACCAGAGGGTTAGCTCGGTGCGCTGCTCCTCAGGGGTCAGATGCGAGGTGCGCGCATTGCCCCAGCCGGGCTCGGGACGCAGCTCGCCGATGGGGAGCATGTCGGCGTCGGGCCAGTTGCCGGGCTTTACATAGGGCGCCCACGCAGCGAGTCGGGGGAACTGGTCTTTGATGCCTTGCGGAAAGGTCTTGCCCGGCGAGGCAGACCATACATCCCATCCGTCGTCGGCGATGCGCCACATGTTGCCAAGGCGAGCGACCTCTGCGGCGTGCGCCAGTGCGGTGGGGCCGGGCGAGAGGCTGAGCACCATGGGACGGCCGGTCTTCTGGATGGCGCGATGAATCATCTCGATCTCGTCGAGCTTGAAGGGGTGGTCGGCGATGCAGTCGACCTTGAGCAGATCGACGCCCCAGGAGGCGTACTGGCGCAGCAGCGAG
>FSYS01002755.1_pt1 | contig 12435 bp, 9 predicted proteins | sample 1638491 | NCBI WGS metagenome assembly FSYS01 (sample SAMEA3914788, study PRJEB12502) | metagenome | biome: forest; material: soil | place: Canada | collected 2011-07-03 | depth 0.1 m | reverse complement strand
GTCACGCCAAATTTCGCGCGGTCATCCCCGGGCAAATACATACGGTCCTTCTCGAGATCGACGCCGACATCCTGCCAGAAATTGGCGAGCTGCAGGCCGGTGCAGATGTGGTCGGCGAGCAGGTGCAGTTCCTCGTCTCGCTTGCCGTGAAGCAGGAGCACGAGGCGGCCGACGGGGTTCGCGCTGCGGCGGCAATAGTCAAGCACGTCAGGGAAATTGTCGTAACGCGTCTTCACCACGTCCTGCTTGAAAGCGGAGAGCAGGTCAGTGAAAAGGCTGGTGGGCAGGTCGAGCTCGCGGATGGTCTCGTGCAGCGCGATGAAGATGAAATGCAGGCCGGGCGTGCCGGGCGGTGAGAGGAGCTGCCGCTCCCAGTCGTCGATAGCGGCGAGGCGCTCCGCGGGCGTCATCACGTCGCGCGCGCCCTGGTCCTTCTTGCCGCCGGCGTAGCCCTCGTCGGCGAGGTCGTCGGCGTAGCGCGCGAAGGCGTAGACGGCGTGGACGTGTATCTGCATTTCCTTCGGCACGAGACGGCCGACCGGGAAATTCTCGTAGTGTTCGCGCGCGAGCTTTGTGCAGGCCTCGTAGGCCTGGGGGATAGTCATCGCCTGCGGCGCGCTTTTCGGCTCGTCGGTCATGGTTTCTGCGGGCATATCTGGAAGCATACATTAAACATGAAAAGCCCCCTCCAGTTCCAGAACCAACCTTGTTTCGCGCTGAACGATGACTCGTCGCGCGTGATCGTCTCGGCGGAACACGGCGCGCGCATCCTGCGCTGGGAGCGGCGCGGGCGCGAGATCATCACGTGGCCCGACGACGCGGACTGGACGAAGATCCTGAAGGTGCGCGGCGGCAACCCGGTGCTGTTTCCGTTCATCGCGCGGCATTTCGTCGACGGCAAGAACGAGCTGTGGCGCGACGCGACCGGGACGGTGCGGCCGATGCCGCAGCATGGCTTCGCACGCGATGCGAAGTTCACGGCGGTGGATGATTCCGCGGCGAACACGCTGCGGATGCGGCTGTCTGATTCCGAGAGCACGCACGCGGTGTATCCTTTCGCATTCCAGTTCGACGTCGTCGTGCGGCTGCAGCCGGGCGCGCGGCTGGAGGTACGGTTCGAGACGACGAATACCGGCACGGAGCCGCTGCCCTACTACGCGGGTCATCATTTTTACTTCGCCCTGCCGCATGACGAGCGCGGCGACTGGACGCTGGAGCTGCCGTGCGAGTCTTGGGGCCGGCAATCGGCCGATGGTGCGATTGTGCGCGAGAAGGCGACCGAGTCCGACCTGCGCTTGAGCGACCGGAACATCATTGACCGATTCCAAATCGCACCGACAGAGCCGACGATGACGCTGCGGCACGCGCAGAATAACCGGAGGTTGGTGTTTGAGCTCGTGCACGAGGGAACGGCGCCGTGGTATGCGGTGACAACATGGACACAGGCGCCGGAGTCGGATTTCTACTGCATCGAGCCGTGGCTGGGGCTGCCGAACGCGATCCACCACGGCGAAGGACTGCGCCGACTCGCGCCGGGGCAGACGGAAATTGCGACGGTGGTGCTGGACGCCAGCGGTTGGTAATGCATGTGGATAAACGCGCGGCTTGCTTGCTCCGCTGATTGCGTCAATTTGTAGAAGGGGCAGGAGGCGATTGCCATTGCCTCAATCATGGAAAAACCCAGGCGCGTCATCACCATTCATATTCCCCACCGGGAAACCGTCGCTGCCGCCCTGCTGGTCCTTCTTCTCCTCGGTGTCGCGTTTTTTGGGGCGATCTCGCCGCTGGTCTTTCCGCCGCCAGTGCCGGAGGAAGAAAAGCCGGAGGCGGTCGTGATCCCGAGCGCGCAACTGGCCGATCCGGCGCTGAACCAGCGCGTCGAGGACCTGCTCAAGAAAATGACGCTGGAGGAGAAAATCGGCCAGCTCTCGCAATATTCCGCCGGAGCGCTGACCGGCCCCGGTTCGAAGCGTACCGACCTTGAGCAACTAGTGGCAGAAGGTCAGGTCGGGTCGCTCTTCAACGTGATCGGCGCGAAGGAGACGAATCACTACCAGCGCCTCGCGGTGGAAAAGAGCCGGCTGCATATCCCGCTGCTGTTTGCCTACGATGTCATCCACGGGGAACGCACGATTTTCCCGGTGCCGCTGGCGCTGGCGTCGGCCTTTGATCCCGGCATCGTGCAGGACACGGCGCACTGCGCGGCGGTGGAGTCGTCCACTGACGGCATCCGCTGGGTCTTTTCGCCGATGGTGGACATCGCCCGCGACGCGCGCTGGGGCCGCATTACCGAGGGCGCGGGCGAGGACACGTTTCTCGGCTCGATTCTCGCGGGTTCCTACGTGCGCGGATACCAGGGCAGCGATCTTTCCAAGCCGAACGCGGTCGCGGCATGTGTGAAGCACTTCGCTGCCTATGGCGCGCCGAACGCGGGGCGCGAGTACAACACAGTGGACATGTCGGAGCTGACGCTGCGGCAGGTCTATCTTCCGCCCTACCAGGCGGCGATCAATTCCGGCGCGGCCACGGTGATGAGCGCGTTCAATCCGCTCAACGGCGTGCCAGCCACAGCGGACCCGTTCACGCTCACGAAAATCCTGCGCGACGAGTGGAAATTCAACGGCTTCGTCGTCAGTGACTACGGTGCGGTGAGCGAATTGATCGAGCACGGCGTGGCGACCACCAAAGCGATCGCGGCCAAGAAGGCGATCTCCGCCGGCGTGGACATGGACATGATGAGTGACCTCTACCGCACGCGGCTGGAGGAACTAGTCAAGACGGACGAACTGGATGAAACGGTGATCGATGAGGCGACGAGGCGTATCCTGCGCGTGAAATTCGCGCTCGGGCTTTTCGATCATCCTTATGCCGATGAGTCGCAACCGCCCCCATCCATTACACCTGAGAAGCGCAAGCTGGCCCTCCGCGCAGCGGAGGAATCGATCGTGCTGCTGAAAAATGGTAACAGGCCGATCCCCTTCGCACCGGGCCCGGTGCTGCCACTGCGCGGAGACACGCCGACCGTCGCGCTGATCGGGCCGCTGGCCGATGCGCCGGAGGACATGCTCGGCTCGTGGTCCGCGCAGGGTGAGCCAGGTGACGCCATTACGCTGCGCGCGGCGATGCAGGCGCGCTGTGACGCGGCCAAGACGAAGCTCATTTACGCGCAGGGCACAGACATCCTGACCGAGTCGGAGGCGGGGTTTCCTGCGGCGGTCGCAGCGGCGCGGCATGCGGACGTGGTGGTGCTGGCGCTGGGCGAGTCGGCGCCGAGGATGACGGGAGAGTCGTCCTCCGTGACGCGGCTCGACCTGCCGGGCAACCAGGAGGAATTGCTCGAGCTGATCCAGGCGGTGGGCAAGCCGGTCGTGCTCGTGCTTTTCGACGGCCGACCGCTGGCAATCAAGTGGGCCGCGGAAAACGTACCGGCCATTGTCGAGGCGTGGTACCCGGGCATCGAGGCAGGCAACGCGGTAGCGGGTGTTCTCTACGGCGAGGTGAACCCGAGCGGCAAGCTGACGGCGACGTTCCCGCGCGCGGTGGGACAGGAACCGCTTTTCTACAACCAACTGCCGACCGGCCGACCGGCGGATGATATCGACCTGACGCATCCGCCCACGGGGCAGGACAAATATTTTTCGCGCTACATCGATGAGACCAACGCGCCGCTTTATCCCTTCGGCCACGGCCTGTCGTACACGACGTTCACTTACTCGCAACTGCGGCTGAGCCAGGAACAGATTTCCGCGGACGCCTTGATGTACCGGCAGACGGGGCACTTTTTCACTCCGGCGCGGAAAATTAGTGTAAATTTCGCGGTGAAAAATACCGGTCCAGTCACAGGAACAGAAGTGGCGCAGCTCTACATCCGCAACATCGGCGGCAGCGTGGAGGAGCCCCTGCGCGAACTGCGCGGTTTCGAGCGCGTGACGCTGAAGCCAGGCGAATCGCGGCAGATGCAGTTCACCCTCGGGTTCCGCGAACTCTCCTACTACAACCTCGACATGCAGCGGGTGGTCGAGCCGACCGAGTACGACGTGTGGGTCGGAGGGAATTCCGATGCGACGCTCGGCGCGCAATTCGAGGTGACGGAAAAATGATTGGCCATTGCTCCACGCCTCGGATAGCAATGCGACGCTCCTGATCCAACCATGCGGCTTCATCTCTTACTCGCTCTCATCACGATCGTGCTGCTCTACGTGACGCTGCGGGCGGAGCATCGCCATCACTTCACCTTCGAGCAGGTGGAAAAAATCGCAGCCGACCGCGCGGCCAATCCCTACGTCGGCCTGCCGGACGCGCTCGCCCTTGCCCCCCAGTTGAGGAACCTGACGCCCGAGCAGGACTCGGGCATTTTCTCAAAGGAAACCGCACGGCTGTGGCGGCGCAAAGGGCTGCCATTCCAGATTGATTTTTACCACCAGCTTAATAGCAACCCGATCCCGCATATTGCGCCCAGGTTTCACGTGGTTGATGCGAAGGGTCCGCATGATCCGCTGCAGTACTCACCCGCACTCTTCAATTTTTACAACGTAAGGACGAACCCGCCCCAGTCGCTCGTGTTCAGCCCGCCGCTGCCGGACGCGCTGGGCTTCGCCGGTTACTACGTGCGCTATCCCGACATGGCTATCGGCAGCAACCCTGGGTCGCTCGACGGCTTTTTCTCCGCGCTGGGTGCGAGTTATTTCCGCGCCATCGCGAAGGACCAGGTCTACGGCCTCTCCGGCCGCAGCATTTCGATCAACACGTCGCTCGACGACCCCAAGCATCCCGAGGAGTTTCCGATCTTCACCGACTGGTGGCTGCATGAGCCCAACTCGACCGCGACGCAGCTCGTGCTCGACGCCATCGTCGACGGCCCGAGCGTCTGCGGCGCGTATGAATTCACCATTACGCCGGGCACGACCACGTCGGTCGCCATCAGGGCGTCGCTTTATTTTCGGCAGGACGTACTCCGGCTCGGCATCGATCCATTCTCGAGCATGTACATCTTCGGCGAGAATGCGTCGGACCATTTCAACGACACGGCGCACCAGGAAATCCACGACTCCGACGGCCTGCTCATCCAGAGCGGCAAGGACGAATGGGACTGGCAGCCGCTCTCGCAATCCGACGACAAGCGCACCGGTGCGAAGGGCTATCAGGTGCAGACCTATTCGTACGGCGAGGACAGCCCGAAGGGCTTCGGCCTGCTGCAACGCGACCGGGACTACCAGCACTACCAGGACAACGTGATGCTCTATAACAGGCGCCCGAGTGCCTGGGTCACTACCCACAGCGGCTTCGGCAAGGGTGAGGTAACCCTGATCGAGCGGCCGAGCAACGATTTCAACACGGACAATGTGGTGATGTTCTGGCACCCGGCCGAGCCGATCAAGGCGGGCGACCACAAAGTATTCAATTACACCATCGATTTCTTCATGGATGATTCGTCACGGCCGCCACTGGCCTACACGCGGCAGACGCTGATCAACGTGCCCGCGCCGCCGCCGCCGGCACCCGCGCCATTCACGACCGAGCCGAAAAATCCCACGCCTGCCGAACTGCCCGCGCCAACTTCTCCTCCTCCTGCAGCGAAGACCAATGCCGCGCCCGCCATCGCTGCCAAACCGGGAACGAACGCCGCGCCCGTGGCCGCCAAGCCGGTGACGAACGCCCCACCGGTGGTGATCGGGCCGCCGTTCCCAGGCAAGCCGATTCCACAAGGCACGACGTCGGTGCAGTTCCTCGTCGATTTCGCCGGCAACGGCATCGAAAGCATCCCGGCCAACCAGCCGCCGGAACTGGACCTCACGTATGATCCGCCCGGAACCTACGTGCGCGACCAGAGCGTGGAAAAAAACGGCTACGACAATTCGTGGCGCGCCACCATCTCGATTGTTCCGTTCAAGCCCTTCGTGAACACGATCCTGAAGTGCCGCCTGATGCGCGATGGCAAGCCGCTGACCGAGACGTGGAACTATACCTGGCGGCAGGGCCCCCTGCCCGGAGCAAAATGAACACGATACAAGACGAGGCCTGGAACGATGCCTACGACCGCCTTGTCGCCTACCTGCGTACATTCGACCTCGCCGACCACGCCCACGTTGCGCGCGTGGCGCTCGATCTCCTGCAGCAGGCCAAGGACGCGCACGCCAAGAATCCCTCGTCCGAGCCGACCGCGCTGACCCTGCGCCTCGCGCAGAAAAAAATCACCGAGTGGCTCGCGTTCAACTTGCCGCAGGCGGACCTGTCGCAGAGCAACCTGCTCTCCGCAGGCTGCATCGCCATCCTGCTCAGCGGCGCCTATCGCAAGGCACCGGGCGCGTTCCTGGCCACGCCGGTGCCGGAGGAAATGCGCCAGGCGCTGCGCGAGTCGCTGATCTCCACCGGCCCTGACCTCAACGTCTCGAGCATGACGCCGCGCCATCTTGATTACGGCCCGATGCTGCAATTCGCGCGGCAGACTTGGCACCGCGTCGATATCAAGGAACTCCTGATCGCCGTCGCGTTCTGGGTCGCGGTCTACATCGTCTTTTACTGGTGGTTGTCCCAAGTCTTATGAATGCTCCCGCCGCGCAGCCCGTTTCCTCCAGCGTCGACTTCGTCGTGCGGCGCTCGATTTTCCTGACCGCGTCGTCCCTGCTCACGGCCATCGGCTTCGTGCTGATGCTCGACCGTTACACCGGCCAAGTGAAGTTTTGGGAGGACTACGTGGTGCTGGTGGTTTTTCCGTTGCTCTTCAGCCAGATCTGCGTGGGCTTCGTGCTCGCGGTCTTTGGCTTCTTCGACAAGCTGATCGGCGGCGATCCCTACCACATCATGCGCGGCGCGTGGCGCAAGAACGAGGAATCAATCCCGCTCGCGGCGACGGCCATTGTCGTGCCGGTCTACAACGAAGACGTCGGCCGTGTCACGCGCGCGGTAGAGAACATGTGGCGCAGCCTGGAAAAGACGGGCCAGATCGAGCACTTCGACTTCTACATCTGCAGCGACTCGACGCATCCCGACCGCTGGGTCGAGGAGGAATGCGCGTGGCTCTCGCTTTGCCAGAAGTTGAACGCATTCGGGAAGATTTTCTACCGCAAGCGCCGGCACCGGATCAACGGCAAGAGCGGCAACGTGGCCGATTTCTGCCGGCGCTGGGGCAAGCGCTACCGCTACATGATCGTGCTCGACGCCGACAGCGTGATGATCGGGCCAACGCTGGTGCGGCTGGTGCGCGCGATGGAGGCGAACCCGGACGCGGGCATCATCCAGACGCAGCCGTACATGGTGCTGGGCACGTCGCCGTTCCGGCGCATCCTGCAATTCTCCAGCCACGTTTACGGCGGACTTTTTTCGCAAGGCTGCAGCAAGGCGCAGATGGCGTCGGGCTCGTACTGGGGCCACAACGCGATCATCCGCGTGGCGGCGTTCATTGAACACTGCGACCTGCCGCTGCTGCCCGTGCCGGATCCCGGCAAGCGCCACGTGCTCAGCCACGACACGATCGAGGCGGCGCTGATGCGACGCGCGGGCTACGGCGTGTGGATCGCTTACGAGGAACCCGGGAGCTACGAGGAGGGCCCGCCGAACCTGAGCGACATGCTCACGCGTGACCGGCGCTGGTGCGCGGGCAACCTGCAGCACTTCTGGTTTCTCTTCGCGCGCGGCATCGAGATGGGCAGCCGGCTGCAGATCTGGATCGGGTTGATGGGCTATCTCTGCTCGCCGCTGTGGCTGATCACGCTGGTGGCCGGCTCATTCGGCGCATACTTCCGGCAGCGGTTCCTGATGCTCTCGGCCGAGCCGGAAGATTTGACCGCGGCTTCCAGCGCGCCAACGCTTGAGCTCGTCGCGCTGACATTCGCGCTGCTCTTCATCCCACGCATTCTCGGCCTCCTGTCGACGCTGCCGCGGGCGCGGAGTTTCGGCGGCTTTTTCCGGATGATGTTGAGCGCGCTGCTGGAAAATCTTTTCTCCGTCGTGATGGCGCCGGTGCTGATGATGTTCCACACCACCTTCGTGCTCTTCACCATTCTCGGCGTGCAGATCAAATGGAACCCACAGAACCGTTCGGACAAGGGGCTGAGCCTCGGGCATTGCCTGCGGCTTTACGGCTGGTTGACGGTGCTCGGCGCGGTGTGCTGGCCGGTGGCGATTGATTACCTCGGCGTGGCGGGCTGGTGGCTGTCGCCGATTTTCACTGGCTGGATTCTCGCGCCCTTTCTTGCGGCGCTGACGAGCGGCCCGCGGATGGGAAGGTTCCTGGTCAAACGCGGGCTCTTTGTCACGCCGGAGGAAGTCAACACACCGCCGGAGCTGCAGGGCCTGAACGAAGCTGAAGCGGAGGACGACAAGAAGACGAGCAAGCCTTCCCCGCTTTGGGTTCAGGCTCTGCTCAGCCCCTATGTGCAGGCGGTGCACCTCGCGCTGGTGCATCAGGGCACGCACGGCAAGGACGAACCGCCCGCTCGCTCGCTGGCCGATCTGCGTGAGCGGCTGATTCGCGAGGGGCCGCAAGCCCTCACCCCACAGCAAGCGGTGCGGCTCTTATGGAATGGCGAGACCGTTTTCTGGCTGCACCAGGAACTCTGGGCTCGGCCGAAAGGACAACTGCATTCGAGTTGGGCCGACCTCCAGAACGAGGCAGAGCACAGCCGCTTGTTGAGCGAGTATTTGTTGGGGTAGGGACGGCAGTCTCTTGCCAATCCCAAAAATTAGGAACGCGAAGGGATTCGCGTCCCTGCCATCATCAGGAAGCGCTCTTGCGGCTCTTCTTCACGGGCGCAGGCGTACCGGCGCCGGCGGAGGGGACCTCGATCATCTCGTAGGTCAGCTTGCCCTCGGCGATTTCCTTGAGCGCGACGTCCATGAAAGTCAGCTTGGGATCGTACGCGACGAGCGGACGAAAGCCCTGGCCGAGTTGCCGCACCCGCTTCGACACGATGTTGACGAGGACTTGGGGGCTCTGCACGGTCTTGAGGGCGTCTTGGACGAGGTTCGGTTTCATAAGGGGGTCGCGAAGCGAAAGAATCATGGATAGCGTCAAGCGGAAAAATTCAAGCATGCCGTGCAGATGGCATAACTCAAGCTTATCTTTGATGAAATTTTTCCAGCAGCCTTTTCTTTTTCGCGCCCGGGGTAAGAAACAGCGAGGATCGCGCGATGTTTGAACGGAACGACGTTTTTACGCGTCCAAGTGTAAAATTTACTTGGGCTGGCCATTGCCCACCAGACCACTATATATAGTAGCACGCAAGCCATGAAGCCTACCGCCGGTTATGCCAAGCCTCGCCGCACGCCCGAGCCGCCACCCCGGGCGCGGCTCAATCTGCAGCGTCGCCCGAAGCCCGAGCCCGAGGAAGATCTCGAGGCCCGGCAGAACCGCGCCTTCTGGCGAGTAGTCGTCCTCATCGCCCTTCTTCACGTGCTCGTGATTCTTGGCGTGTCGATCTACTACCTTTTCGCTCCAACGCCGAAACCGCCGGACCAATTCATCACGCTGCTGCCGGCCGGCGACACGGTAAAGGGCAAGCCCGGCGCGCAGCAGGCGCACAAGATCGGCGCGAATAAGCCGGCAGCACCTTCGCATCATGCCGCGCCGCCTCCACCAGCTCCGGCCCACGTTGCGCCGCCACAGCCGCAGGCCGTCACGCCGCCACCGGTGGTGAAGCCCCCGCCGCCCACTCCAATCGTGAAGGACAATGCGCTTGCGCCAGCCCCCGCACCGATCAAGCCGGCGAGGCCGAAACCACCGAAGCCCGAGAAGCCCAAAGTTAAAATCGATTTACATGAAGTGGAGCGGGTAGACGCAACCGCGACTGACACGCCGCCGAAGCCCGCGAAGCATCACTCAAAGAAGCCGGTGAAAACACCGGACGATTCACCGGACGACGCCGACTCGAGCCCCGACAACACTGGCCTGAGCAAGCAGCAGATCGCGGAAAAGCTCGGCGACAAGCTGGAGGCGAGCGGCACAGAGCACGCGGTGAAGTACGGCGCGAGCGGCGCGCCCAACGGCCATGCGAACAACTTCCAGGATTTCTACAACCTGATCGCGAACCAGGTGAGTGACGCTTGGAACAGCCCCCTGACGCCGGGGGGGAAAGAGCCCATCGTCGGCATGCATGTGGAGCGCGACGGCCACGTGGTGCCGGAGAGCGTGCACCTGATCACTTCCTCCGGCGACGCCGCTTACGACCAGGCTGCCCTCGATACTGTCAGGCATCTCGGCTACCTCCATCAACCCTTGCCCGATGGTTGCCCGCCTGATATCACGATCCGCATTAACCCCAATTCTACACAGTGAATTTGTCCTACACCTCCCTTCGTTCCTTTCTCGCCGCCTGCGCCCTCGCCTCTGTCGTTCTTCCCGTGCGCGCACAGGTTAGTGCCACCGTTAGCTCGCTTCCCACGGTCGGTGTCGCCCTAAGCGGTCCGCTCGGCGGCGGCGCGACGGAAATCGTCAGCGCGGATCTGCGCCGCACGGGCGAGATCGAGCCGGTCGGCAGTTCGTCCGGGCAATATGTCGCCACCGGCCAAGCCACGGATGGCGGCATCACCGGCCAGCTCGTGAACAAGCGCACCGGCCAGGTCGTGTTCAACCAGACCTTTGACGGCCACGGCCGCCTCGCCGCGCACCAGTTCTCCGACGCGATCACGAAAGCGGTCACCGGCCTGCCCGGCTTCGCCACGAGCCGGATCGCGTTCATCTCGAATGCGAGCGGATCGAAGGAACTCTACAGCGCAGACATTGACGGCTTCAACGTGCGGCAGATCACGCACGACAACACGATCAGCGCGAGCCCGGCGCTGAGTCACGACGGCGCAAAGATCGCGTACACGTCGTACAAGAGCGGCTACGCGGACACGTACCTTGTCGACCTCGGCAGCGGCTCGCGCACGCGCATCGCGTTCTTCCCTGGAATCAACAGCGGCCCGGCGTTCTCGCCGGATGACTCGACCATCGCGCTGACGTTGAGCAAGGATGGCAACCCGGAGATCTACACGATCTCAACCAGTGGCAGCATCGAGAACCGCATCACGCGCACTCGCGGCGGCGAGACCTCGCCATCATGGTCGCCGACCGGTGATCGGCTGGTTTACTCCAGCGATGATCACGGCACGCCGCAGCTTTTCATCAGTGGCTCCAGCGGCGTGAGCGAAATGGACCAGCTCTACACGGGCAACTCCTACAACACGAAGCCGGACTGGTCGCCGGACGGCAAGTCAATCGCATTCACCGCGCGCGTGAGCGGCGAGTTCGAGATTGGCAACTTCGATCTCGCCTCGCGCCAAGGGCATCTCGTCACCACCAGCGGCGGAGAGGACCCGGCGTGGACGCGCGACTCGCGGCACCTCGTTTATTCGAATCATGGCCATCTCTACATCCTCGACACAGCGACGCGCAAATCGGTGCCGATTGAGTTGAGCGTTAGCGGCTGCGGCGAGCCGACTGTTTCCCGCTAGAAAACCCTCGAACCAAGCATTGCCAAAAGCTCCATACACTCGTATAACTCGCCCTTCACTCCCAACTTGCCCACCCAATGAAAATGCCCCGCCTCGCCTTCCTTTTCGCCCTGACGCTTGCCGTCGCCGCCTGTAGCGATGACAAGAACAACCCGAATTACGGCGGCATGGGCCCCGACGGTGGCATGCCTGGCGGCGCCCCCGGCAGCAGTGACTCGGTAAACGGCAACACTCCTGACAGTGGCATCCCGCCCACTCGTCCTCCGGGCGACATTAACCCCGACAAGGCGGACTACACGACGCTCGCCAGCGACACGGTCTACTTCGACTTCGACAAGGCGACGGTCAATGCCGACGAACGCGGCAAGCTCTCGGCCGTGAGCGACTGGCTCAAGGCGAATCCCGGCCACGCGCTCTTCCTCGCCGGCCATGCCGACAAGCGCGGCACGCCGGAGTACAATCGCGCGCTGGGTGAACGCCGCGCTGATGCCGTCCGCGAGTACCTCGTCGGCCTCGGCATCTCCGCGAGCTTGCTCTACCCCACCAGCTACGGCTCGGACCGTCCCGCCGTCGATGGCGACACTGAGGAAGCTTTCGCCAAGAATCGCCGCGTTGAGATCGGCGTGATCGTACAGCAGTAATTGCGCTGCCGCGCCGCTACTTCTTCGTCAGCGTAAACGTCTCGAGGTTGAGCCCGGCGATCTTACCGATGGTCACGGTCATCACGCACGGGCCCGCCGGCAGCGTCACCTCGCCGAGGTGATTGAGCGTTTCCCAGACATGATAGACCTCGACGCCGGGCTGGAATCCCGCCGTCGTCGGGATTTCGATCTCACCCGTCGTCGCGCCGGATGAGAAACCGAACGTGAGCGTGGCGCCCTTCGATCCCGCGGCGACTTTCGCGCCGATGACGTAGGTGCACGCCTGCTTCACATCGAGCGTGTACTTCAACCATTCGCCGGGCTGCGTCCAGCCCACGTAAGCCTGATCGGGCGACTCGGC
>FSYS01002313.1_pt1 | contig 12477 bp, 7 predicted proteins | sample 1638491 | NCBI WGS metagenome assembly FSYS01 (sample SAMEA3914788, study PRJEB12502) | metagenome | biome: forest; material: soil | place: Canada | collected 2011-07-03 | depth 0.1 m | reverse complement strand
GTGGCTTCGCCGCCGACGACCCCGAGCTCCTGAGAAACGCGAGAGACATTGTCGCGCGAACGTTAGACCAATCCAGCGAAGAAGAGCGCCGCGATTACGGCGTGATGAAGGACAAGATCCGCGGCGACCTGAAGCGTTTCCTCCAAAAAAACGCCAACCGCCGCCCCCTCATCATGCCCATCATCCTGGAACTGTAGCCAGCCCTCTAACTAGGCATCTACTTAGCCATCGCTACGGCGCATATCGCGTGAAGACAAAATCACGCGAAGCCTTCGCGTGGCACGGAGCGCAGGTTTTCATCTGCGCATCCGTGAACGATTTGCCATCAGGCGTAAAACTCCCGAACCCCCACCCGCCCGTCGCCACATATTTCTTCGAGTCCTTCACCATGAACTGATAGTTGGTGGGGGGACCGGGCGTGTACGATTGCACCTTGCCAAACACCGCGTTGTTCTCCGCATTCGGCAAGTGGCCGTAGTGCACCGCGGCGATGATGGTGCCATCAGGATAGGGAAGCGTCTTTTCGCGGTACGCCCTAATTGCCACATCGTTGCCCAACATGGCGCCGAGACTGTTGAGCGTGCCCGCTTCGTGGGCCACGGAGATCAGCCTCCAATCGCGGAATCCTGACGGCATTTTGGTCAGAAAGTTTGGAGCCGAAGTTTTATCCGCCTGTCCCTGCGCGGCGGCCACACCAACCACACCGCCAGCCAGCATGGCCACTGCAATCAGCAATAAATGCCTACGTCTCATAGCTTCTCCTTTGGAGCGGAAGTCCACAACGTTTCCTGCCTGGGATCGAAGCGAAACGGGTGAAATGGTTCCTGGAAAAACCAGATCCTCTGCGCAGCGGGATCTGCAATTTCCATTCGCAGCACGATCGGCCGGCACTTCTCCGCCCATCGTGCGGCCTACTCCAGCAGGCCGCGATTCTAGCAAGCCGGCATGAAGAGTTGCAATATCTCAGAGCCGATTCGCACCAACTCTCAGCACCCTGCCTTCGCTCGCTCCACCAGCCAATCGAATCGCCAAGCGTCATCCCCCCGCAAACATGAGCATCGTTCCACAGCCCTTCTGCGTCATAAACTTAGGATGTCTCGCTCAGCTCACCTCTGCCTGCGCGCACTCCTCCTGTGGGCCCTCTGCATTTCCTCCGTGGCCGCCCATGCGAGGATTGGCCTTCTCGTCCAGGAGCCCTTCGGCTCCTTCGGCCGCATGATGCCCCAAGGTCATGCCTCCATCTACCTCGACAACCTCTGCGCCGACTCCCCCACCCATCTCCGCCCCTGCCAGCCCGGCGAATCCGGAGTCGTCCTCTCCCGCTATCACGACCTCAAATCCCAAAAGATCGACTGGCTCGCCTTCCCCGCCTTCACCTTCTTCTATGGCGTCAGCTCCCCCGACCAGATCCCCACCTACGTCACCCCGCGCCTCGAAGCCGAGCTCCGCGACGCCTACCGCCGCGCCAGCCTCCTCGACATCCTTCCCGACCGCCTCGACAAGCACGGCACGCCCCATCCCCCACCCTACGGCGACTGGGAAGAAGGCATCGGCGCCGCCTTCGATCGCAACCTCCTGCTCTACACCATCCCCACCACCCCGGAGCAGGACGCCGAGATCCTCGCCTATCTCAACGCCGACCCCAACCACCGCCGCTACACCCTCGGCCGCGCCAACTGCGCCGACTTCGCCGCCGACCTCCTCAACCTCGTCGTCCCCGGCCTCCCCCACCGCAACATCCCCGCCGACTTCGACATGACCACCCCCAAAACCCTCGCCCGCCTCCTCGACGCCTACGGCAACGCCACCCCCTCGGCCGATCTCCAGGTCTACGAGATCCCCCAGCTCCCCGGCTCCCTTCCCCGCAGCCGCCCCCTCCGCGGCGCCGCCCAATCCCTGCTCACCAACCGCCTCTACCTCGTCACCCTCCTCGTCCTCCAGCCCGAGATCATCCTCGCCGACTGGATCATCTACGAGAAGCGCGGCAAATGGACCCCCGGCCTTGACGCAACACCCATGTCGCCCGCCGACTGGTCCAACACTCTCCTCGCCCGCACCCTCCCGCCGCCGTCTTCGCCAAATCTTGTCAAGCCCCCCGACACCCTCGAAATCGAAAAACCCCCCGTCACCACCGGCGATTTAAATTCTCAAAAGTTGGCATACTACCCCCCACCCATCCACTAAAATAGAAGTAGGGACAAATCCGGATCAGCCATCCTTTGGCCAGGGATATTCTGGACGTGTGGGACAGATCCTTTCTACAGGGCGCATACTTCGCAGATGGTCAGACCTTGTTTTCTCGTAATCGATCGTGAACACGCCGGGGCGATCTCGACGCGAAAGTTAGTGCTCGAGACGGCAAAATACAACGTCCTCACCGCCTATTCTGCCGCCGAGGCCGTCGAGACGCTCCGCAAATTCCCGCTCGTCGACGGGGCTGTCGTAGACGCCGGCATGCAGGAGACGCCCTGTGCCGATCTGGTCCGCAACCTGCGTCACATCCGGCCTGACCTCCCGATCATCGCGATCTGCCCAGTCGCCGCTCCTCGCTGTGAAGGAGCAACCAGGCAGCTTGAATCCTTTGATCCCAAGCGCCTGCTCGACATCCTGGACAAACTTGTTCCCGAAGCCGCGCGCGCCATCGAGAAGCACGAAGAAGATCTGGCCCGCAGACACGAGTAGGGCACCCTTCGTTTATCTGCCCGAACGGATTACCCGCCGATCAGCCATTGCCGATCAGCCAATATCGACGAGCCATCTTTCCCGCGACTTCGGAATCAAGCTTTAAACCCGGTAGCGTCGACGAATCCCCGCTGCCAGACTGAGGCAACCGGTGAGTATTAGCACGATGAAATCCGGTTCCGGCGTGACCGTGTTGGCGGGTGCACTCTGATAGCTGACATCATCGACTCCGATGTAGTCATAACCCAGCTCAGGGCTGCCGGCAACGACCGTAACACTGCTGATGGAACTTCCCGCATCGGTGAAGCCGGCGAAGTCCACGGCTCCGAGTGAACCGCTGGTTCCTGCTTCCGGAAGGTCGATCACCTGGGTGGTGCCGTCAGAGAAGGTCACCTAAATCGGTAAAGAAGTTCTGGACGCCAGTAACGTAAGTTCGAAGAACTGAGTCGAAGTAGCGAAGCTAAAGGTCGTAGTGCGCCCTGCATCTCCAGGAAGTTGGCGCCGCCTAGGGTGGGATTGAATCCATCGAGGGTAGGGATGGTCGGGGAGTTGGAGGTGTCGCGGATGGTTTGATTGTTTCCGAACGCATCGGTAGCGGTGAGGGTGACACCTGAAGCCACCGAAAGGGACGAAAAACTGCCCCGGGGAGCGCTCTCAAAGTCAATGGTGGAGACGCTTCCGAGGGCCGCGGTTGCGGGTGGCGAAGCTCGCAGCGACCGCTGAGGAGTTGGAGTGCGGGCAGGAGGTCGTTGAGGCGATGTCCTGCCCGCGGTGTAGGTAGTAATGGTCGACGCAGATGCGCCAACTCCCGAGAGTGCAAACACCCTGAGCACGACGCCGAAATGGCGAGCTCTCTTCTGGCAGGCAAATCCATACGATAGGTTCATTGGATCTCGAGCTTGCGGTGTGTCTGAGGGATCGTAGCTCACAAGGCCCACGTTCCCGCAATTTTCTTGCGGGGCAACAAGACACTAAATTTCTCTTCCGCGTACCAATCCACGATGCGCTAAACCCGCGGCGTGAGCTGCGTGGCGGCGTAGAGTAACGATGCGGGCGAATGATGGCTCTCGAAGATTTCGTCCATTCTTGCGCTATGGATGCCAGTCATCGCGAGCTCGCCGCAAGTCAGCTATTCGGAAACCTCGGGCGTAAATTGAGCATTCGGGTTCCGGACGAGCGGTAGGGCGAAGTTTCCGAAAACCCCGTATTTTTCATGAGGTTCGTATTAGGCAACCCTCGCTCGCCTGGTCGATCTCTGCAAGCACCGACACGATGAAGGCACTTGTCCTTGCTATCAAAGCGGCAGCCTTGTTTCTTGCTGCGTTCGCGGTCTTTGGTTTGGTCACATTTGGATTGCAGATTAGGAGACGTGTAGCATCCGGGAGCTATGAGGCGTTTGCGGACGGACAAGAAACCACTCACAGTCTCAGGCCCGACCACATATTCCACCAGACGGTGGTCGTGTCCTGCAAAGTCAGCGTTGCGGCAAGTGCGGGTTCTAGTTGCAGGAGGCTTGCCCAGTTGCACGAATTAAGCGATAGCAAAAGACAAACGTGCGTTAGGGCTTCTGGACTGAGTCTTAGCCGAATGCATCTGGCACCGCCTCCTTAGCCAGGTTGCTTCTCGCTATACTTAACAAACTGGTTGCCGGTATAGGGTGACGTTCCCCATTCAGGCTTAGCACTCCGGGCGTCAGCCCACGTACCGGCTCATTCAGGGTTCAAATCACGGTCAAGTTCACGGCGAAACTCCAAGTTACTGCTCAAAGGAGGTTGTCTCATGCCTACGATCTCGAGTCTGGATGAGCTGCTCGCGAATCTCAGTCCCTACCTTCAGTCCGCACAACCGCTCCAAGCGATGAAGAAAGCCGGCTTCACCTTTACGGATGAAATTGGAAGAGCCGTCGACAGTGTGAGACCCGCTATCGATTCGGCTGCCGCCGAGCGCCTTGAGAAAGAACTGGCGTCGCACGTGCCGATACGCCTGCGGATCGCCAAGACAACCAAGCCCAGTGTTCCGCCGGTTTCTCGCGCCCTCGTAGGTGGTTTTCGCGCGGCAGGATCGATCGATCTGGACAACGTAAATCCCGTTATCGATGAGCTGTATCAAGTGGGAACCATCCCGAATGCTCTCTCCGCCTCCGACACAACCAGTCTCATCGATCTCTCCACCCTGTCACAGTTGTGCACGAACGTGCCATCTGTTCCTGACGCTGCTCTGGGCGGCCTGGAGATCCTCACGGCGCCCTTCGTGTCGGCCAGTTCTGTTTCGACAGGAAACTTGAATATGGTCTGCGAGATCAAGCTGCCGGTCCTTGGATCTCAGCCGAGCTTCTTCCAGGCGAAACTGAATGTTGAAATCCCCATCGGGACACTATTTATCTTTCCGCGTATTCAAGACGATCGACTCCGCTTCAGCATCGCAGCCGATGGAGCGCAGGCCACGCTTGTGGTCAACCCGGTGTCCGAGATTGTGCCCCGCTCGCCCGCCGATCTGGACACGCTCAACAACCTGGCTACAACGGCCGTGCAGTATGTATTGGGTCGTTACTGCGGCCCGTTCAACGGCACGCTCTCGCTGCCTGCTGAGCTTACCCTCTCGTCGTTCCCAAATACCCACTTCAAGTTGACTCAGGCGGGCGGCGCCACGGTCCAAAGCGGGCAGAAGTCTTTTCTGATGCTGGGACTCAATATAGCCAACGGGCTGACCGTTGATCCCACGCAGTTGACAACGGTTGCGACGCCGGTGGCTCCGTTTGCCATTCACGGGGAGATCGATCAGGCGTTTGCCACAGACGCGTTGACAGCAGTTATCGACTCCGGAGACCTGGCCGCATATATCAACCGCATCTCGTCGCGGCACTGGTGGGGAGACTTTCTGCCGGCAGTGAACGTGAATTGGGGAAGTGTGACCTTCGAGAACGGCAGCATCAACCTGGCCATCGGTATCGCGGTGCCGTATTACTGCCTGGGTTTCGATCTGAATATCGTAGCGGGCATTTATGGTCCTCCGGTAATCTCGAATGGAACGATGACCATCGGCGCCAATTCTGTAGATTTAAGCGTCGACGAGGGATTCTGGTGCTCGCTGACGGGAATCGGGCCGGTGCTGGGACTGATCCTCGATATCATTTTCATTGCCAAGGACGCATCCGAAAACGACCCGGTGCAGACGATTCCGGCAAGCTACAGCTTTGCCCCACTGCCGGGTAGCGATGAGGATTGGACGCTAGCGGTGCAGCAGGCCTCTGCGAACAATGGCACTCTGACCGTGGATGGTACGGCGACTCTGTCAGCCGATCCCGGCTACTTTATTTATCTGCGGATTGTGACGGGTAACCGCGTGACGGGGTATACGCCGCTTCCGAACGCCCAGGTCACCCTGATGGAACTGGACAACCCGGCGCCGGCGGGGGACGATGTGACGATTCCGCAGACGGGAACCACCATCCATACCAATTCCAAGTTGATCATCATCGACTCAACCTCTTACACGCCGAATTCGGACCAGGTGCTGGGAACGAAAACAACCGACAGCAGCGGCGACGTGATGTTCCTCGTCGAACCGGCGACATCGAGCAATCCTGACGGCCTGAACGAGGGAGGCGGTGTGCTCAGGGCGATACAGACGGAGATCGATGTGCACACCGGCAAGACGATCTCGGACTACACCACAACGTCGATTGTGCCGGAGAGGTTTCCCGATTTTGGCGTGGCAGTTACAGATTCTTCGGGGAATGTGCTGGCGACGCGACAACTGGTGGTGCTGAATGCCGCAAGCACACGCATTGGAACGGCGCAGAATCCCGTGCTCGTGGTGGTAAACGCGGGTGTGTTTCTTTAAGCAACCGAAGAGGATGCGGGCCGCACAGGCAGCCCGCTTCCGATGGACGTGGCATGGAGCGAGGGACTCCCTTCCGCGCGCGGGATCAGCGGTTGAAGCCGACGGAATGAGCTAGTTGTCTGCTGTCATAGAGGCGACCGTCGGTGACGACGCTGACGACGCGGCGGAGGTCGCTGATGTTGGCGAGAGGGTCACCCTCGACCAGGACGAGGTCGGCCCGCTTTCCTGCTTCGATGGTCCCGGAGTCGGCTTCGAGGTGCATGGCTCGGGCAGGGACGATGGTGGCGGATTGGATGGCTTGCATGGGGGTCATGCCCGCCTGGACGTAGAGTTCCAGTTCACGGTCCAGGCCATAACCGATGAGGTTGGTGTCGGAACCGGCGACAATCGGAACGCCCGCCTTGAAGAGTGCGCCGATTGCCTTGAGGTTGAAGTCCATGCGCTTGTGGAATTTGGCTTCGTCGGCGGTCACGTCCGTGGTGGGGCTGCCGATGTTGCGGTAGCGCCACGCCAGGGGAAAGGGGGCGGCGTTGACGCCAGGTTCGAACGAGGCGGTATCGATGGATTTAGGGTGGCCGGCCATCTCGCCCCAGCCGAGCGTAGGGTCGACCACGATTTGCTTTTGGACGAGAAGCGCGATGAGTTGCTTGGCGCGGTCGGTATCGAGCACAGCTGCAGTGAAGGGCTCTTTGCTGCCGTCCGGAAGCATGCTGCGGGTGACGAACTGGAGGTGGTTGATCATGTCCATGCCGTCGGCTATGCCCTGGAAGGCATTGACCGCGTCGGGGACGTGGCCGGTGACGGTGAGGCCGCGGCGGTGGGCTTCGGCGCAGATGGCGCGCAGGATGTCGGGTTGGAGTTGGGTGTAGACCTTGATCTGGTTGAAGTGGGCGTCGGCGTAAGTGTCGACGACATGGACGGCCTCGGGAACAGACTTGACGTCGACGGCACCGAACGCGAGCGGGCCGCCCGAGTCGATGAGGCCAGCGAGGAGGAGCCGCGGGCCAAGGTTGTGTTCGGCGTCGATGGCGTGGCGGACGTCGATGAGGAAGTTGAATTCGCCGCCACAGTCGCGGGCTGTGGTGACTCCGGCGGAGAGCAGCGCGGGGCCGAACTCGACGCCGGAATAGTGTGAGTGCATCTCCCACAGGCCGGGAAGGAGGGACTTGCCTTCGGCGTGGAAGATGCGCGTGCCGGGAGGGATGTGAATTGAGGCGTTCGGACCGGCGGAGACGATCCGGCCGTCGCGAATGAGGACGGCGGAGTTTTCGATCGCTGGTCTGCCGGTGGCATCGATGAGGCGGGCGCCTTCGATGGCGAAGGTTCCAGTGGCTTTGGGCCGGACCTGGCGGCTGAGATCAGCGAGATCCAGCATCTGCTGGCGGACGCCACTCCGGAAGAGAGCATCGAAGGCGGATGTGTACTGGTCGAGGATGAACTCCTGGGGAAGGCCGCCGCCGAAGGTCATGATGGCGGCGACGCGGTTGCTGTCATTGAGCCAGACGATCTCGCGACCGAAGATGAGGTTAGAAATGGTATAGCGCGTGAGACGGACGGTGCGGCCGCTGGACTCAAAGGCTTCGTGCCCTACGGCTTCGATGTGGATCGGCGGAGCTTGCGGGCTGGCACGGAGGAGGGGGAGTTGCTCCGGCCGGTGATGCGTGAGCCAATAACGCATCATCATCATCTGGAGCGATGCGGGCATGGCGGCGAGGCCGGGGAAGGCGATTGCTGGCTTGGCGAAGGTGCGGATGGTAGTGAGTTCCCGGACGGTTACGGTGCGGCCATGAGCTTCGGTGAGGAAACGAGTGTCGGGTGCCGGCGTGGTGGAGACGCTGTGCTGTTCGAGGCGAGAGGGTGAGCCATCGGCGGCGAAGTCAAGCGTGGTCAAAAGGGTGTGCTTCATTCCGCGATCGTTGGTGGTGGTGGAGATGGTTAGCTCGCGGTGGGAACCGAAATCGGTGATTGTGTATTCTTCGGCACCGATGGTGTGCTGGATGAGATGGATGTTGTAGATGCCGTGCTCGATCACGAGGGGCTTTCGCTGGGCCTCTGCGGTGAGGGTGAGAACCAGCAGGATTGCGGCGGCTTGGATTGAACGCATGGTTTGGTATAGCACGGCCGAGCCGGCTGAAAATTGAGGACATATCTGTCAGCCGCCTGAGATGTCACCTTTTCGGCAACTACGGGTTTCGGTCCACCGGATCGGCGAAGGTTCCTATAACCCCGTTTTTCATGGACGACGACTGAGCGCTCCGGCGATTCCCGGGGCCCGCACCTTTCAACGAGGCACCTTCGGCAATGCGTTTGAATGCTTTAGTAAGTTTGATCCTCAACTCGAATGCTATGCAAAGGCCGCGTTTCAGCGTAAGACGACCTCGGCCCCGTCTGGCTTCGCTGGAACCGTGATACTCCAGTTGTCGCCATTTCGGATGAGTTCGCTACTGCTTCCGTCGATCCATCCCTTTCGTTCCTTCGCCGTCCAATCAACTACTTCAACGTGGTATTGGGTCCACCACGGCTTCCAGGTGCCTTCCTGTCTACCGATCTTCAACGTCATGCTGCCGTCGGCTGCGAGGGTGCAGGTGAAGTGAATCCTGGCGAAGGCGCCGTTGCGAAAGTCGAAGCTGTGGCCATCGTCGGTGTACACATCGCCGGCGCAGGTCTCGCCGGGAGTATTTAGGCCTGGAGCCAGGGGATAGACACGGAGGGTCAATGGTCCGGCAGGCACCTCCGCAGTGCTTTGGGTCAGGGGAGCGATTGGAAGAATACTGCCTCCTCGGACGTACACTGGCAATCGTTCGAGAGTGGGTGTGACGGTCAAGTTCTTTTGAGCGAGCACCAGGTCGCGCTGCTCGAGGTCAAGCGCACGGGAGGATTTGGCTGCTCGGGTATAGCGCTCGTTCGTCCAGTAGTCGTACCAGGTGCCGGGGGGAAGTTTAACGGTGTAAGGTGCGACCTCTTCCGGACTGGGATTTGGGGCGACGAGGATACGGCTCCCGAACAGAAACTCACTGCCGCCAGTGGTCGCGTCGAACGGCGTACCATCCTCGATGGCATGGGGAAATTCAAGAAATAATGGCCGGTCGATCGGCAGGCCGTCACGCGAGGTCTCTTCGGCGAGGGTATAGAGATAAGGCATCAGCCGATAACGCTCTTCAATATAGCGTCGGCGGATGGACTCCTGCTCCGGCCCGTCTCTCCATACCTCATGCGGACGCGTGCCTTTGGCGGAGTGATCGCGATCGATGGGCTGGAAGGCCGAGAGCTCGATCCACTTGGTAAGCAGGTCCGGCGGCGGCGATCCCGCGAAGCCTCCAACATCCGCGCCAGAGAGTGAGAACCCGCTTAACCCAAGATTGACGAGCTGCGGTACGCTCATGCGCAAGTGATCCCACGTAGAACTGTTGTCGCCAGTCCAGGTTGCAGCGTAGCGCTGGCCCCCGGCGAAGCTTGCGCGGGTCATGACGAAGGCACGCTCGTTGGGCCTGATCGCAAGCGCACCGTCATAAGTAGCGCGGGAGTTCTGCATTCCATAGACGTTATGGATTTCAAGGTGCGACGCCGTGCGCTTGCGAAAGCCGGCCTCGTCGATGCGATGCTGCACATCGTCGGGCATGGTCTTGGTCGAATTGCCAAACACGGACGGCTCATTCATATCGTTCCAGAATCCGGCTACACCGTCCGCGATGAAATTCTTGTATAGCGTTCCCCACCATTGCCTTGTCTGTGCGCGTGTAAATTCCGGGAAGACTGCCGGACCGGGCCATACCTTCCCGACATAGATAGAGCCGTCGGGATTCTTCACAAACTGATCCCCGGCCATACCTGAATCGTATGGAGCATAGCCGACGTTGGGCTGCCTGGCGATGTGGAGATCGGTGATGACGACCAACTTGAAGTGCTCGCGAGCGAGATCCTGCACCATGCCGCGAAAATTGGGGAATGCCTGCTCATTGACCGTGAAGGGCCAGTTGTTATGTTGGAAATCGATGTCCAGCCAAAGGACGTCCGAGGGGATATGGTCCTTGCGTAGCCGGTCTGCGACGTCGCGCAGTTGCGACTCCGGGAAGTAGGTATAGCGGGACTGTTGGAAGCCGAGAGACCAGAGAGGCGGCAGAGGCGTAGGGCCAGTAAGCCAGGCCCAATCGGTGACGACCTGCTTGGGATCCGGACCGTAGATGAGGTAGTAATCCACGGGTCCATTCAATGCGCCGAAGGTGTATTCCTCCGGATTGGCGCGTCCGAAGTCGAAGTTCGTGCGCCAGGTGTTATCGAGAAAGAGACCCAGTGCGCGACCGTGATTCATGTTGATGAAGAAAGGGATGCTCTTGTAGATGGGATCGGTGGTTGCCTGCCAGCCGAAGGAGTCGGTGTTCCACATCGTAAAGGCTTCACCAGAACGATCAAGGGGGCCGGGCTTGTCGCCGAGGCCATAGAAGTGATCTGTCGACGTGCGGGTCTTGCGAACCGTAAACCGGGTTCCATTCCACTCTACTGGCGCAGCGTCTTGCTGCAGGATATTCCCTGCCAGGTCCGCCACCTTGAGGCGAAGATGGTCGTCGAGGATAACCCGCAGCTGCGTGGTCGCGAAGCCGTGTGACTCCGGAGTCGTGTGCACTGAACTTGTTCGGGCTGACGGAAGAACCGCCCAAGAGGCGTCTTCGGGCTCAGCAGATCCCTTCCACATGCGGACTCGGAGAATGTTGTCGCGGAGTGCCGTCACCTGCATGGTTGTGTCTGCGCTCGTCGCTGTAACGCCATTGGACAGCGGCGTCAACTGCTGCGCATGAATCCGGGCAACCGGTAAACTGAAAATCAACAACGTTGCAGCATAGATACGGCGAGATGCAATGGACGACATGACCCTCCCAGGGAAGCAGTATTGCGGACGATGCTTTGGTTCATTCAGAGCTGCGTGCCAAACTCTTCATTGAGCCTTTACGGCGAAGCCGGTGAAGCGGGCACTGCTGCGGAAGGCGAACATACCAACGTCCAACGTTTCTTCTGCATCAGGTACGTCACACTGACCCACCTCGGTCCAGTGCACGTTATCGATGCTGGAGGAGGCGATGAACCTGGCACCTTGCCGTTGCAGTTTGAGCCAGCGCGGCCAGATGGTGAACCCTTCCGCTTCAACACGATGGTTGACCACCCCACTGTCCTCTCCAGCCCAGTCAAGATAGGTGCCCGCGGCTGGAGAAGAACCGAGGAGCACATAGGGGCCGGGCTTGCCGGGTTGGTCGATATGATTTCTGATCATGATTCCGGACAGGCCTGGCCAGTTGCTGCGCAGATCAGGATTGTCGACCTTCACGATGACTGTTGCGTTGGGTGGCAGGCGTTGGCCCAAGTAGATGGAAGCATACTGGTCCCCGTAGTGCATCACGGTAGCGTCGCCACCTGCACGGATGTAGAAGCTGTTGTTGAATTGGTCGAATGTAGCGGTCACATCGTGGAAAGTTTTGAAGGGCGAGTTGATTGGCTGTGCGGGATGCTGCGGAAGCACGTGAAGGATTTTGCCGAACTGACCAGCGCGGAGGGAGATTTCTCCGGGCGTTGCGTAGTTCAGATTGGTAAAGGTGACGTCCGCCTTCTCTCCGGATTGCAGCCAGACACTTCGCGGCACGGTTTGAGTTCCGAGATGCAAGGGCACCTCAGCGAGACCGGCCGCGCCGACATTTTGAACGGCCTCCGTAATGGAGAAGGGATCGCCTGCTATGGGGAGATCTTGAGGCATTTTGAGCGCGCTGACGTTGGCCTTCGCGACAGCTGCCGGCTTCCCGTCGACGATAAGCTGGCCAAGCCCGGCGACTTGAATCGCCGGTGCCCCCCCTGGGGAGCGTTCAGCATGAAAGCGATCAAGCTCCAGGGTGCCGACGTTCTCTCCGAAGATCGCGGGCCTCAAATCTGGCGCAGCGAAGCCGACGCGAACGTCATGCAGTTCAAAGC
>FSYS01002615.1_pt1 | contig 12536 bp, 4 predicted proteins | sample 1638491 | NCBI WGS metagenome assembly FSYS01 (sample SAMEA3914788, study PRJEB12502) | metagenome | biome: forest; material: soil | place: Canada | collected 2011-07-03 | depth 0.1 m | reverse complement strand
TGGTTGCTGTAGTAACCGTATTGGCCATCGTAGGCTTCGATGATGTCGTGCCCAATGGCGAAGGCCGCGATGCCATCGTGGCCACCGTAACTCTGATAGGTATTCGACGAGGTGTCCTCGAACGTGCCGAGGCCATCCGGAACATCGACTACGGCGCCGGGACTGTTTTCCCATAAAAACGACGTGCCGCCGGGCGCAACGACACCGAGATGATTATTGGGGCTGGTCCAGAAGCTGACGCCGCTGCTGGTGTACTGGGACCCCAGGGGATTATAGGTGACGTAATAATTGGAGGCGGTTTTTGGGACCTTCAAGGCCATGCGCCCGGAATCCACGGCCGGGTCATATTGGGCATTGCCGCAGGTATAGAGGGTCGTGTTCGATTCCTCGCATTGCATGCTGGCGACAGACGCCGCCGCCGCCCACTGCGGATCCCCGGAAGCATTGAAACCGGTCAGCGCCTGCTCCGTGATGGTTTGCGTGTAGATGCTGGAACCGGCGGCATGCGTGGCATCCGGCGAGGCCGAGCGAATCGTCCCGTCAGCTTCCATATTGCTGCCGTTCATCGTGGCTGCGGTGGAAGACGTGAGGCGGACGGGCGTTTCGGCCGTCGAGGGGAACTCGAAGACATTATAATACCACTGCCCAGAAGCCTCGTGATGGGTGATGCCATAGGTCCGGCCGTTGTTGAGTGTGGTGATGTTGTAAAACTCACCATAGGTCTGCCAGTTGGGATCTCCGCCCCACCAGTTCTTCACCAGCTTCCAGCATCCGTTGCCGCCGAAGTTAGTGTCGGGATCGCCCGCGACCAGTGGCTTGGTATAGTCGACCTGGTACTCCATGTGACCGGTGAAAACGCGCGTCGGATTATTCGGATCGACCGACATGTAGTAGAGCGCCGGGATCGTCGCGATCTGGCCGAGATAGGTGGAGAAGCCGGTCGGTCCCTGGAAATGCAAGGCGCGGCAATTGCCCAAATCACCCACCCAAAGACTGCCATCCGCCTGGAAGGCAAGGAACGTCAGCGGCACCTTGTTGCGCATATCCTCGAACCAGAATTTCGTCGTCTTCACATCGGGCCCCAGCGCCGGGTAACCGCCCGCCTGGCCGATTGAGCCCAGGGGGCCGCACTCGTTCGTAAAGAAACAAACTTGCTGGCTTGTTCCGCCTTCGGCGATGGCCACCAGGTTGACGCCGGAAACGGGGCTGACCGCGACCGCCATCGGCGAGACCAGGTTTTTGATGATTGAGTTGGAGACCTGATAATTGGGGGTCGTGCCGTTGGGCGTAAAGTAACGAATGGCTTCGTTGCCCGAGATCACCCAGAGATCGCCATCGGTTTCCGTGCCCATCGGCGGAGCGAAGGCGATGCCTTGAGGCGCGTTGGCATTGGAAGTAAAAGTACCGCTCACCACCGTCCCCGCAGCCGAGATGGTAAGCGTCTGGACGAGCGCGCCGCTGGTCTTGTTGAAGATTTCCACCGTCCCCAGGCCCGCGTGGGAAACCGCGAGGTATTTGCCGTGTGTCTCCACGGCGAGGCCGCTGGCCATGTGCTGACGCTGGAAATTCGGGTCGAAGGCGTGCGCACCACTCGCGTTGAGATAGTTCGGCTCGCTCGCGTCATCGATGCAGCTCGGGTAATCGATCGGATGAGGATTGGTTTTGCTCTGGTCCGCGGAAGTCTGCACATCAATACCGGAACTGAAAGTGAACACGCTCCCCATTTGTCCCGGCGTGACAGCGCGCGCCATGACAAAGGTGTTGTTGTTCGTGTCGTAAGAGCAGCCGCAGTCGGTCACATAATAGTTGATGCCGTCCGTGGCCACGAAGGTGAAGGGCGCGGCCTCGTCCGGGGTCGTCGCGATGACGGGAGAATTGGGCGTCGCGGTGTTGGACGTATAGACGCTGGTCTGCTGTTCGTTGTAACCGACGGAGGAATACATGTCGCCCGCCGGGTCAATCGACATGTAAGAGATCGCCTGGTACGACTGATAGGTCGTGTTGAGGCCGGTGAAACTGCTCGAGGTGTCGCCGACGACGCCGTCCCAGACATAGCTCATGTTGTGGTAGAGCACCTTGATGGTGTAATTGCCGGCGGGAACCGCAGTGCCCGTATCGTCATTGCCGTCCCAGGTTTGGGTGTAGGATCCCGCGCCCAGCGAATACTTCTTCCAAAGCTGGCGCACCGGCTGCAGGGATGAATTGAAGACGGTCGCGCTGGTGATGTAGGCGTGTGGCAGCGTGAAAGTAAACGTCGTCGACGGTATGGTAGTATCCACGCCAATGCCATTGACGTAGACCGGCTGCCCGCCGCCGTCAACGCGCAGCGTGTTGAACTGGGACGTCGCGGGGCTGCTGTCGGTGAAGTTGGCGACGGTCGTTGCGCCGCTGGGGCCGGTCAGCGTGGCCTGTACCAGAATACCGCCGGTCTGCTTCGTCAGCGTAACCGAAACGGAATAGACGCTGCCGTTGCCAATCACCGCACCGGCCGAAGTGCTGCCGACGGCAGTGCCGACGTTATTCGCGACTCGCAGGATCGACGGGGTAGCCGAGTTATACGCCTGCGCATAGGTGTACCCGTTGACGGCGCTGAGCGGATAGCTGCTCGCGCCAAAACTATTCCCTGCGATCGTAGTGGTGGTATCGAGCAGGCTGAGGGAAAACGTGCCAGTCGTAACGGTGCTCGGCGTTCGCACGTTCGTGATGAAATGAATCGAGTTGCCGACCGCGAGAGTCTTCAGGTCGAACTGGCGCACGGCCTGCGTCGTCGCAATCTCATTGGTCATGACCGCGCCGCCCAGCGCGGAATCGGTCAGCACATTCCACGTCGCGCCCGTGCTGCTACTGTCGACGAAGTGCCACCAGGGCGAAACTCCCACGCCGAGGTTATCGGTGACCAGCGTGTAGGCGGTAGCCCAGCCTTTTGCGCCAAGGAGTACAAACAGGCAGCCAACAATACAAACGAGGGACCGGAGAGACAGGGTGGGGCGAGAGACCATCGTGCGCATAAGCTTCTTCCTTTCGGTGAATTGTTATCGGCAGCAACGCCTTTCTCGAAACAACGAGGGACAATTACCCGCGCCGGCACAACGCGTCAAAAGGAACACATACCGAACACAATGCCGGAGCGGGTCGCTAGGCTTCGTCCGGTTTCGCCCGTGGCATCCAGTCCGGGATCAGCCGCACGCTCTCGCGAGCGTCTGCCCGGGCGCCAAGATCGTGCGCAATTCGCCGCGCGATTTCATCTCCCGAGAAGCCGATGATATCCACCGGGGCGCTGTGCGCGAAAAAGTAAGGAGCGTTGACCCGTCCACGTCCGAGAAGCAGACGGCTCCGCCTCGCGATCTGCGCCATCACGTGGGGTTCGCTGTTGCAGAAAAGATGGCTGTCCTCGTGCGAAAGGATGACGCAGCCAGTGCGCTTTCCCACTTGGCGCGTCTTCTCGACCTGCTCCCGAAGCGCGCGAGGATCGTCCTCCGCCTGGGAGTAGTCTAACCCGGCCTGCCGGAGAATGGAGAGGAAACTATCCATGACCCCCACGACGGGAGCGCGCTTCGACTTGGCAACAACGACGTGCTCAATGCCCGCCTTTTTCCATTCCAGCACTGCCTGTTTATAGGCCGGTGTCCAGTCCATCACGTACTGCGCCGGCATGAAAGCATGCTCGACCGGGCGCACGATGATGTTGCGCACCCCCCGGTCGCGGATGGAAAGCATCGTCATCCGCACGTCCCGATGGGGGAACAACCAGATGACGATGTCGGACTGGGTGAGAAGGCGGCGCATCACGGAAGGGCCACCATCGAGTCTTCGAACCAAAACAAGGTTGGCCACGAAATGATGCTTCCAGAGCTCATCGCTGATCCGGTCGCAGAAGCGTCGCGTGAAATGTGAGCTGACGAGCGAGCTCAAAGCGATCGGAACCGAGACAATGCTGCGAAATGAGTGATGCGTCTGGACTTCCCTGCCCAGAAGCACTGTGCGCGAGCCCCGCACGCGGATAAGAAGACCCTCATCCTCCAGCTCCTTGTACACCGCCGACATGCTGCTGAGCGGAAGCGACCAGAACCGGGCGGCGTCGCGCATGCTGTAGAACGGCTGGTTCTTCTTTCGGCGAAGCTTCCTCGCGATGCCGCGCATCGCGCTCGTCACCGTTTGCTGGTGATGAATTCCCTTGGGAAATCCGCGAAACCGAGGCGCCAGGCTGCGCAGCGGCGGCAGGCTCCTTTCGACTTCTTTGCGTGCCATGCGATTGTCCGCGCGGGTGATTGCGTCGGGAAACAGCTTTACCCCGGCGCGCCCTTCCCGGCAACTGTCACCGCAACCCGGCGCTTTTCAGCGCCTGCACCGGAGCGGTGAATTCGAGGGCGCCACAGTGGGCCGCGGACTTTTTTGTCAATCGCGTAACATTTCTCGCAACGGAACAGACCCTTGTTGCGGTGGCCCGCGCGATTACGCATGCTCACCTTCCCCGCCTTCGCGTTCTCCATGAGAACATCCCTTCGCGCCTGCCTCGCCGCCCTGCTTCTTGCCGGATTGCTCAGCCACGTGCAAGCGCAGGTCGCCGCGCCGGTCCGGCTCGACCAAAGCATCTGCCCCGTCGACACCACACCGCCGCTCGCCGGCCAGCTCTCGCCCCACGGCGCCTACATCACGCGCCAGGCCCTCCAGGCTGCCGAGACCGCCGCGCCGCTCGACTTTGAGGTCGCTCTCAAGATGCACAACTTCGCCGAACTGCAGGCCCGCGTCGCGCATGGGCAGCGCATCTCGCCGCAGGAAATGGCCACGAAGTACCTGCCCACCGCCGCCGAGTACGCGCAAGTCACCGCGTGGCTCAACGCACAGGGCTTCGCCATCACGCGGCAGGGAAAATCGCGCATCGGCGTCTTCGCCCGTGGCACGGTCGGCCAAATCCAGACCAAGATGCAGGTCACCTTCGCGCGCGTCAGCAACGGCAGTACCGAGTTCACCTCCGCCATCACCGCGCCCACCGTTCCCGCCACGCTCGCACCGCTCCTCGTCGGCATCAACGGTCTTCAGCCGCACATCCGTTTTCACAAGCTCTCGATCCTGGGCAAAAGCTCGCTCACTGGCACGAATCCCCCCTACACGCCGGCCCAGGTCGAGGCGTCCTACAATGCCACGCCACTCTATAACCTCAACATCAACGGCGCGGGCCAGACCATCGCCATCGTCATCGACACCTTCCCCAGCACCAGCGATCTCACCTCGTTTTGGGACGCCTGCGGCATCAGTCAGTCGCTGGCGAATATCGACCTCATCAACGTCAATAATGTGAGCCCGCTGCCCACCGGCACCGACACGCAGGAGGTCACGCTCGACACCGAATGGAGCAGCGCCATCGCGCCAGCAGCCAAAATCCGCGTTTACGCCGCGGGATCATTGAGTCTCGCCGCCATTGACGCGACCTACCAGCAGGTCTACGACGACGCGACCGCCACGCCCTCGCTTCATCTCAACCAGATGTCGATGAGCTTCGGCCTCGGCGAACAATACGAGGGGCAAAGCCAGGCCGACACCGACGACCAGCACTTTGTCATGCTGGCCAGCGCCGGGGTGAGTCTGTTCGCCGCTTCCGGCGACGCGGGCGCCACGCCGGATGATACCGGCCACAACGGCACCGGCACCATGCAGGTGGAGATGCCCGCCAGTGACCCAAACGTGACCGGCGTCGGCGGCACCTCGCTCACGCTCAACAGCGACGGCAGCGTCAACACAGAGGTCGTGTGGAACAGCAGCCAGGGCGCGACGGGCGGCGGCGCGAGCGGGTTCTTCACCCGGCCCTCCTGGCAAACCGGCACTGGCGTTCCCACCGGCACAATGCGCCTCGTGCCCGATATTTCCTCCGCCGCCGACCCGAACAAAGGCGCATTTTTCGTCTGGGACGGCAGCCAAGCGGAAATCGGCGGCACGAGCTGGAGCAGCCCAACCTGGGTTGGTTTCTGCGCGCTCATCAACCAATCACGCACCAACGCCGGGCTCGGCTCCATTGGTCAGCTCGCACCCCAGCTCTATCAATTCCTCGGCACGCCAAACCTCCGCGACATCACCAGCGGCAACAACAAATTCGAGAGCACGCAGGGCTTCACCGCGGGAGTCGGCTACGACCGATGCACCGGCGTCGGCGTGCCCAACGTCGGCGGCCTCGCCTCCTCGCTCACGCCCGCCACCGCGCCCAGCTTCACTGACGGCCCCGCCTCGGGTGAAGTCGGCACGGCCTACAGCTTCACCTACAACGCGACCGGCCAACCGACACCCACCTTCGACCTCGCTTCCGGCAGCCCGCTTCCCAACGGCATCACGCTCACCTCCGCTGGCGTCCTTTCCGGCACGCCCACGCAATCCGGCGTCTTCACCGGCACCGTCACCGCGACCAATGGCATCAGCCCCAATGCGAACCAGGTCTACTCCCTCACCATCGGCCAGCCGCCCGCCATCACCAACGGCCCACCGCCCGCGGCCACCACCGTCAACACCGCCTATACGTTCATCTACACCACCACCGGCTTCCCCGCGCCAACCTTGGTCGTCACCGCTGGCGGCCTGCCGACCGGTCTCTCGTTGAGCTCCAGCGGCGCCATCACCGGCACAACGACCCTCGCCGGCGCCTTCACCGGCACCATCACCGCCAGCAACGGCTCCAGTCCGGTCGCGACCCAAGGTTTCTCTATCAACGTCGACCAGACACCCGCCTTTACCAGCACGCCGATCAACGCGAACGTCACCAATACCGCCGCCTCGAACTTCACCCTCCAGGCCAGCGGATTCCCCGCGCCCACCTTCGCCGTCACCTCCGGCAGCCTTCCGCCCGGGCTCACACTTTCGTCCTCCGGCCAAATCACCGGGACTGCGCTCGAGGCGGGCACTTTCACCGGCACCATCACCGCCAGCAACGGCGTCGGCATGGTCGCCATGCAGTCATTCACCATTACCGTCAACGTCGCCACCGACACGCCCACGCTCCCACCCCCAGCTCTTGCCCTCCTCGCCGTCGGACTGCTCCTTGCAGCCTCGCACCTGGCCCCGCAGCGCAGCACTTAACTTGACATTTCGCCCATTGGGCGGAACTGATACTGCGTAACCGGGTTCATTTCCCCGCCCGACTTTCCTCCGCTTCCATCCTACTTTATGCCGTTCCTCCTTCGCACCCTCCCCGTCATCACGCTCGCCCTCGCCATTTTCTACCCGGCCAACCGCGCCGCCGCACAAGCCCCACCCGTCGGTGATGCAGACCAAGGCAAGACCTTCTTCCAGGCAAGTTGCGCGCTCTGCCACTCCGATGCCCTCGGCGCCGGTAACACGGAAATCAACAAGCAGGGCCCCAGCCTCGTCGGCGTCTTCGGCCGCACCGCCGGCCACGGCACCAGCTTCGCCTACTCCAAGGCCCTCGCCGGTTGCGGACTGACGTGGGACGCCCCCACGCTCGACAAATTCCTCTCCGGCCCGAGCGCCCTCGTCCCCGGCACCACCATGCCCTTCGCCGTGCCCGATCCGCAAATCCGCGCCAACGTCATCGCTTACCTGCAAACGCTCAAGCTCGCCGAGGGCGTCAAGCCCGCGCCCCCCGCCGCCATCACGCCCTCCATCCCCGTGCCGTCGGATCCCGGCGCATGGCAGAACGCCGCGCCCGGCGTCTCGCACCACATCACCGTCGCCGACCTCCCCGCGCCCTACGCCACTACCTCCGCCGGCAATCCCCCGCGCGTCGAGCCCCGTCCCGACGGCGCCAACGTCTCCGTCCCGCCCGGCTTCACCGCCAAGATTTTCGCCTCCGGCCTCGACAACCCGCGCTACCTCCGCGTCGCGCCCAACGGCGACATCTTCCTCGCCGAGACCGGCGCCGGCCGCATCCACATCTTCCGCGCCGCCGACGGCGCCGACACGCCCACCGTCAACCAGGTCTTCGCCGACGACCTCGACCACCCCTTCGGCCTCGCCTTCTATCCGCCCAACAGCAAGGATCCGCAGTGGCTCTACGTCGCCAACCACAACGCCATCGTCCGCATCCCCTATCATAACGGCGACCTGCAGGCCGTGGGCCATCCCGACGTCGTCGTCCCCCATCTCTGCGACAGCCAGGGCGGCCACAGCACGCGCGACGTCGCCTTCTCCAACGACGGCAAGCGCATGTTCATCTCCGTCGGCTCCGGCTCCAACGTCTCGCAGGGCGGCGAGCCCAAGTCCCCCGATGAACTCAAGCAGTGGGAAGCCGATCACGGCCTCGGCGCGGCCTGGGGCAGCGAGACCAACCGCGCCGACATCCTCGTCACCGATCCCGAAGGCAAGGCCCCGCTTCACACCTTCGCCACCGGCATCCGCAACGGCGTCGGCATCGCGGTGAACCCCATCACCGGCGACCTCTGGACCTCCACCAACGAGCGCGACGGCCTCGGCGACGACCTCGTCCCCGACTACATCACCCGCGTCAAGGAAGGCGGCTACTACGGATGGCCCTGGTACTACATGGGCAACCACGAAGACCCGCGCTGGAAAGGCGCGCGCCCCGACCTCGCCGGCAAGGCCATCGTCCCCGACGTCCTTCTTCAGTCCCACTCCGCCTCGCTGGAGATGTGCTTCTACACCGCCAGCTCAGGCCCCGCCGCCTTCCCCGCCGAGTACAACGGCGACGCCTTCGCCGCCGAGCATGGCTCCTGGAACCGCTCCACCCGCACCGCCTACAAGCTCATCCGCGTCCACCTCAAGGATGGCGTCCCCACCGGCGTCTACGACGATTTCCTCACCGGCTTCGTCATCGACAACGACTCCGTCTGGGGCCGCCCCGTCGGCGTCATCGAAACCCACGACGGCGCCCTCCTCATGAGCGAAGACGGCGGCGGCACCATCTGGCGCATCTCCTATAAGCAGCCTTAAAGATAGTCCGCGACCGGGACGCGGAAGCGAATGCATTCAAGGTTGGCCGGACAACTTGTTGTCCGGGTGGCGGAGCGAAGCGCAGTCACAGGAAGCGAAGGTTTTCCCGGGCCGCGTTGCTTCCCGCATGCTAACCAACCGTACGAGCGCGGCTACACCCGTCGCCGCGTTCGCCAAAAAAATAGCACTCCGACCCCACCCAGCATCAGCCCCCAAGTCGACGGCTCCGGCACCATCTCCACGTCGATATCATCGCCGTTAATATAAAGATAGCTGCCGCTGTAAAACCCGCTCGTGTACCCGTTTGTGGAAGCCCCAAATAACCCAGTCGCCGCAATGCTCAACCCGCCGGTAATCTGCCCATTGGCGCCAACCGTCAATCCATCAGCCGCCGCATTAATCGGCCCGCTCATCGCGATCAGCGTATAGCTCGTATCCGGCGCAATAATACCCGAACCCACCACGTTCAAAGTCAGCGTCGTATTGGCTATGGTGATCGGCGTCGCGCCCAGATTCAGCACATTACTCTGCCCCTGATTCGCCCCCGCGCCCAAATTAAACATCAGGTTCGCCCCGCTCAACGTCGAGGCTGACGTCCCCGTGATCGTCGTCTGGCTCGTCACATCGGTCCCGTTTCCCACCAGCACATTACCGTTGATTGTGAAGCTGCTCGATCGGCTCGAGCCCGCCCCACCGATCGTAGCCCCCTGCACCACACTCAGCGTGCCGCTACCCGTCGCAGAACCATTCGAGCCATTTCCCAGCAGCAGTGCCCCCGCTCGCACCGTTGTGCCGCCCGAGTAGGTGTTGCTGCCCGAGAGCGTCAGCGTGCCGGAACCATATTTGGTCAACGTTCCCTCGTTGCTGGTCAGATTGCTGGCAAGCGTCACCGACTGCCCGTTCGTGTCCAAGGCATACGACTGCTCAGGGCTCGCGCTGAACCGGCTCGAATAATCCGTCGTATTGCCCGCGCTGAACTGCAGCGTGCCGCCGTTAAAGTAAATCATGCCCGCCGTCCCGATCGCGCCGCTGCTGCCTAGGTCAACCGTGCCGCCGCTTTGCAGGAAAACGCCGCTACTAAAGCTGTTCGATCCGGTGAGAATCAGCGCTCCTATACCCATATCCGTCAACGAGCCACCGCTGCTCACGATGTTGCTCGCCAGCGTGACCGACTGTCCGTTCGTGTCGAATGAGTAAAGCTGGTTCGCAGCCGTGCTGAAGCGGCTTGAATAATCCGTGGTGTTACTGGCCGTAAATTGAAGCGTCCCGCCTCCGAAGGAGATGGTCCCCGTCGTCCCCAATGCACCACTGCTGGCCAGACTAATTTCGCCGCTGTTGAGATAGGTTCCACCAGTATAAGTATTGGCGCCCGCCAGGGTCAGTACCCTGCCCACGCCATCTCCAGTCACGCTGGCATAGGCCAGCGCGCCCGTGCCCGTGATGGTCGACGAAATCTTGATGTTTCCCCCGCCAGTGAAGATATCCAATTCATGCGACGCGCCGATAACGACCGTCCCCGTCCCCTCAATCGTGAGCGATCCCGACTCGCTGTTCATCAGGCCGTTGAGGGTGATCGAATCACCCACGGTCTCGAGATAGTTGTCGCCGGTATTGATGAACTGCAGCGTGTCCCCGATGACATTATTCGCCAGGAAAATCGTGTTCACCGACGAAGAGTACGTGTACTGCGTGGTCGCGCTCGTCATGTTCGCCAGGGAACCCGACGTCGTTGGAGTGTTGAAGGAATAGCGGCTGATGGCCGAGCCGCTGGACCCTCCGCTGGCCGCGTAGGTCAGGCTTGTGCCCGAACCATAGACCGCCCAAGGACCAATGATCTGCCCCTCGTTGTTCGACGTCGTATAGATGCTGTTCGGGGTGAGACTGCTGATGTCAACCATTCCACCCGTCGTATGCGTCAACGTACCCAGGTGCAGGGCGCTGTTGGGAATTTGCGTTATGATCAACGACATGCCGGGCGTGATCGTCGTGCCGTGGAAGGTCTGACTGCTTCCGGAATTCAAAGCTAAGTACGCATTGCCACCCAGCTTCAAGGCGCTCGCCGAACTTAACGAGCCGGAAATATCGAGACTTCCCCCATCGACGGTGGTCGCGCCGGTGTAAGTATCATTGCCAGCAAGAATCCAAAAACCTCCACTCTCGGTAATCCCCAGCCCCCCGGCTGCTCCGCCATTACTGATGGCGCCGTTGATGGTTCCCGCATAGTTGGACGTCGCCCCACCAAGATTCAACGTGATCGAGCCGCTCGTGGTGCCTCCGCTGATCGCACCTCCAAACGTTATCCCATTGCTGAAGTTAGCATCGACGGCAAAAGTGTAGCTACCGTTCGAGGCCGAGTCGGCCGGTTCCAGGATCAAAGGCGCTGAAATGGTGTCCTCATCCAAGTCCCCAACCACGTCAGTAATCGAACCGCCGCTGCTCAACAGAAGAGCGTTGCCGTTCGTGGCGCCAATCGTGTACGAACCAGTCGAGCTGCCGCTAAACGAGATACTGCCGATATTCTGTCCCGTTTGATCGATCGTGACCGTCCCTCCCGCCGATCCGCTGAAGGTCGCCGTGTCGGCATTGGTCGTCGAAGAAGTTGAACCGGGCACCGCGGAATTGCTCCAATTTGAACTGTTACTCCATGTTCCCGAGTCCGCCGTCCAGACTTCGCTCGCCGCATGAGCAGAAAGAAAACCGCCGCACAGAAAAAGAACCAAAGCGCACTCAAACCTAGGAAGTGAGAAGCTCATTATGTCAAAGAGGTGTAGAGTTCAGATGTCTTTCAAACGACGAATGAACTAGCAGATCATTGCAGGAAGGCAATGTCATCTTGCATGTACCTCTGAGAGAACTCGGAAGTTTTCTAGGCGATTTAAATCCAAGAATCTCTACGATAATAATTTACACTAACAATCCAAGTCCCATCGGCCTCTTCCCGGTCTCCCGGGAATGCTGCGCGCCAACCCCTACGACTTTCCCGCAATCTCCAAAAGCAGCGCCGCTTGGTCCGCCGTGATCAAATCCCGCTGCGTCTTGGTCGAGCCAATGCCGTGACCGGCATCCGTATCCACGCGCAGCAGAACCGGATTCTTGCTCGACGTCGCCGCCTGCAAGCGCGCCGTCATCTTGAAAAGCTGCCACGGGTCCACCCGCGGATCATTCGCGCCAGTGATCAATAGCACCGTCGGGTACGGCGTGCCATCCTTCACATGCTGGTACGCATCCATCGCGTAAAGCGACTTGAACCCATCCGCATCCTTCACCGAGCCAAACTCCGGCGTGTTCACCGCGCCATTCGGCCCAGCCTCGGAACGCAGCGCATCGACCTCGCCCACGTTGATGATCGCCAGCCCGAACAAATCCGGCCGCTGTGTCAGCGCGCCGCCGATCGTGATGCCGCCTGCGCTCGTGCCGCGCAGCGCCAGCTTGCCCACCGACGTGTAGCCCTGCTTGATCAGGTACTCCGCGCAGGCCGTGAAATCGCTGATCGTGTTTTCCTTCGTCGCCATCTTGCCGGCATTGTGCCAGTCCTCGCCGTTCTCGCCGCCGCCGCGCACGTGCGCCCACGCGATGACGATCCCCTTCTCCAGCAGCGCCAGCCGCGTCGCGTCAAAGTTCGGGTCGATGCTGATGCCATACGA